>ENA-UOJJ01001840-UOJJ01001840.1-human-gut-metagenome-genome-assembly--contig:-CS66-NODE-1840-length-29285-cov-17.955867_pt1 | contig 29285 bp, 23 predicted proteins | sample MGYA00242343_ERZ723890 | MGnify/ENA metagenome assembly ERZ723890
CGTATTCCGCACAAGGGAACATCCACAGAGCAGCGGGGGTGCTCGAGGGGGCAAGGCCCGCCTCGAATTGAATTCTGCGGTTTTCTCCGGCATTCGCCGGAGAAAACCGCCCCGGAGCTGTTGGCTCCGGGGCGGCCCCGCAGTTACGGGAATGGGGGATGCAACACGCACATGACAGCGCGGTGTTAAGCGAGAGAATACTGGCTGACGAAGCGCCACAGGAGCGCCGCGCACTCGGCGCGCGTCGCCGTGCCCTGCGGGTCGAGCAGGTTGCCGTCCTTGCCGTAGAGAATGCCGTTTTCCACGGCCCAGGCCAGTGCCGCGCGGGCATAGTCGCTGACGGCGGCCGCATCGGTAAAGCCGCCGAGCGCATCATCCGACTGCGCCGCGCCCGCGATGCCAGTGAGGCAGGCATAGCGGTAAAGGATGGCGGTCAGATCCTGCCGGCTGATTGCCTGCGCAGGGCAGAACGCATCGGCGCTGCAGCCGCTGACCACGCCGGCGTGGTAGGCCCAGAGGACGGACTGCGCATAGTAAGCATCGGCCGGAACATCGCGGAAGGGCATGTCTGTGCCCGCCGCAGCCGGTTCCCCGGCGATGCGGTGCACGATGGCCGCGACCATGGCGCGGTCCACCGGCATATTGGGCGCAAAGCGCGTATCCGTCACGCCGACCATAAGGCCGCGGTAGTAGCAGGCCGCCACGTCCATGTAGTACCACGCGCCCTCCGGCACATCCTCAAACGACAGTGCCGTGTCCGGGAGCACGGAGAGGATGCGGTCGGCAATGTAGCGATGGCCCGCCGCCGTGGGGTGCACGGCCGGGAGATATGCCGTCCAGAAATCGTCCTGCGTGAACGCCAGCTCGCCGCACTCAACATCCGGCACGTCGCAGTAGATGTACTGTCCAGCGTAGGCGGAGCCGGTCTTCATCCAGGCGTTCATCTTGTCCATGATCGGCTGCAGGAGCTTGCCGGTCTTGATTACACTGCCGACCGTGAGAGAGGTGTTGGCAAACGCATTGTGCATGCCGACCGCGACAAGCGTCACGTCCGGATTCAGGCGGTAGATGTTCTTGACGATCGCGTCCCAGTTTTCCGTGAACTGCTGGTAGGCGATGTTCATGTAGTGTGCCAGCGACACAAGGAGCTTCGTGCCCTGACCGATGGACTCGGCATAGCCGATGAGCTTGAGCAGCGCCGTGCCGAAGTCACCGGTTTTCTGCAGCTCGGCCTTGATGGCATCGAGAACGGCCTTGTCCGCGCCGTCGGTGTTGTACATCTCGCGCATGGCCTGACCGAGCGGGTTGCCGAAGATGTCGTTCGAGCCGATGTTGACCGTGATGAGGTTGGCCTCTTCCACGGCCTGAATATAAATGTCACGGCGGGACTCCAGATCATTGTACTGCACGTAACCGGCGCAGTTATCGGCATATTCCCAGTCGGTGATCTCCCAGTCCGGGTCGAGCAGATGGCGCATCTCGTGGCTGCGGAAGCCGCCCCAGCCGCGGGCGTTGAGCTTGGCGCCGAGGTCACCGGCGACCATGGAGTGGTACGCGCCGGGCGTCACGGTGCACGGCTGGTCCTGATAGCCTTCGGCCGCGTAACCGGCGGCGTTGCTGTCGCCGAGGCAGGTATAGACGCGGTAGCGGGCATAGCGTGCGGGAACAGTGTCCGCCGCCAGCGCCGGCAGGCACAGCAGGCTCGCCGCAAGCACGAGTGCGAGCAGCAGGGCGATGGGTTTTCTGACGTGTTTCATATCGTTTCTCCTTCCTGTATGTCAGGCACAGTGTTCTCGTTCGTAGTCGTCCTCCAACCGGCGGTAGTCGATCTTGCCGACGGCCGTGTGCGGCAGCTCCGGCACGAAGGCCAGATCATACAGCCGGTCCTTGAGCGGGAGCTGCGCGTTGCACAGCGCCAGGATCTCATCCCGGATAGCCTGGAACCGCTCGTGCGGGATCGAATCTCTGAGCTTTACGAACGCCATGGGCAGCTTGCCCTGCGCCCGCTCCCGGTCACGCACGGCGACGACCGCGCACGCCTCCACCTTGCCGCAGCCGCCGATGATGCCCTCGAGCTGTGTCGGGAACACCTTGTGCCCGTCGTGGCGGATGATGATGCGCTTCATGCGGCCCTTGATGTAGACGAAGCCGTCCGCGTCCATATAGCCGAGGTCGCCGCTGTGGATCCAGACCGTGCCGTCCGGGTGGCGGCGCATGACGCGGGCCGTCTCCTCGGGGTTGTTGAGATAACCGAGCATCATCGTCGGGCCGGTGATGCAGATCTCGCCCATCTCGTCGTAGCCCAGCTCCTCGAACGAATCCGGCCGGAACACGGACACGGTGGTTTTCAGCAGCGGGATGCCGACCGAGCCGTTTTTGTGCACGTTATTGAAGTTGCAGCAGGCGGCGGCGCTGACCTCGCTCATGCCGTAGCCCTGCGAGAGCGGATAGCGGCAGCCGCGGCCGTGCAGAAAGCCGTTGAGCTTGTCCTCCAGCCCGGTGTTCATCGTGTCGCCGCCGGAACCGGCCGTCTCGAAAAACGACAGGTCCATTTTTCGGATCCGCGCGTCGTTCATCAGCCGCTCGTAGTGCGACGGGACAGCCAGCGTGTGCGTCGGGCGGTAGCGCCGGATCATGTCCGCAAACTTTTCCGGGTCGAACAGCGGGATGAGCACGACCTCCAGCCCGAGCGAAAACGGCACGTGCAGGCTGCACACGACGCCGTAGGACGCGAACGGCGGGATGATATCGAGAAAGCGGTTGTCGCAGCGGTAATTGACGCCCGAGAGACCGAAGTTCACGCTCATGGCGTTCATGCCATCGTTCGTGAGCATGACCCCCTTGGGCACGCCGGTCGTGCCGCCGGTGTGGTTGATGACGGCGAGCATGTTCTCCCGGTACGGCACGGGCTGGGCATTCGCTCCCGCGCCCGCGCGCAGAAAATCGTCCCAGTAGACGATGCGCTTGTCCGCCGGCAGGCGGACCGCGCCGTCCTTGAGCCGCTTGAGCAGCCGCACCATCGGCGGCAGCGACCGCTCCGCCGTCTGGACGATGATCGTGTCCACATCCAGTTCCGGCAGCATGTCCAGATTCTTTTCCAGGATCGCGTCAAGGATCACCAGCACGCGCGAGCCGGTCTCGGCCACGAAATTGCGGATGCCCTCGCTGCTCGCGCGCGGGTCGATCATGTTCGACACGCCGCCGATCTTGTTGAGCCCATAGAGCGAGTAGACCGTCTCCGGGATCGCCAGCGAGCAGCACGTCACGATCTCGCCCGGCAGCACACCGAGCGCCTGATAGGCATCCGCCGTGCGGTCGATCTCGCGCAGCGTACGGCCGAACGGAATGCGGTTGCCGTAATAGTTGAGCGCGGCGTTGTCCGGATACGCGCCGTTTTGCGCCACGAGATAGCCGTAGAGCGTGTCCTGCGGCAGCGGCGCAGCCACGGCCTCCGGGCTGAAATATTTCAGCCACGGTTTGCCCTCGGACGGGCGCGGTTTTACCTGCATGTCATAAGAAAGCGCATACATACTGATACCCCCTGCTTGGAGTCCTGCTCCAATGAATGTGCAGCGGCATGCCCAAGAGCTCCGCCGCAAAGTTTTTGAACAGAAGCTCGTGATGTGCCCGCTTCTGGGCAAAACTTCTTTTCCCTGTATTGCGTTTCCATGGAAAAAATATTGCAGGCAATTTGAAAAAAATTTTAAACGCTTAAAAACGGGACCTTAAAATTTCCATTCCCCACAGTTTCGTGCAATATTTTGCCGCCGGATTTGCAATATGGTATGCAGGCGTGTTATGCTGGTGACAGATAGGTCCACTTTGCGAAAAAAGAGGTCCCCGCTATGAGCAACATCACCCATCCGGCGGTCAGCGAGCAGTTGCTCGTTCGCATTGCCGCCGGAGACAAAGCCGCGCTTGCCGAGCTGTATGCGCAGGCAAAAAATCCCGTCTACTGCTTTGCCCTGTCCATCCTGCGCGACAGTTTCGCTGCCGAGGACGTGATGCAGGAAACGTTCCTGCAGGTCTGGAAGAGCGCGCCCACCTACCGCCCAAGCGGCAAAAACGCGCTGACCTGGATCCTGGGCATCACAAAATACACCGCGCTCGCTCGTCTGCGCGAGGGGCAGCGCGCCGGCATCCCGCTCGAGGACGCCGCAGACAAAGTCGATCCCCGCGACGCATTCCGGGACTGCGAAAACCGGATCGTGACGCAGGCCATACTCGCGCAGCTTGCGCAGGACGAGCGCGAGATCGTCGTTTTGCACGTCGTCACGGGGCTCAAGCACCGCGAGATCGCGGAGCTGCTGGAAATGCCGCTGCCGACGGTACTGAGCAAGTACCGCCGCAGCCTGAAGAAGCTGGAAAGGCTGGTGAGAGAGCCGTCATGAAACCGGAAGAGATCAAAACACGTCTGCGCGATGAAATGGCCGACCTCGCGCCCGACCGTCTGGAAGATCTGCTGGCCGCCTGCGATGCGCAGCCGCAGGAGCACGCGCCGCAGCCGGTGCCGATGCCGGCGCCCCGCCGCCCGGTGTGGAAGCCGCTCGCCGCGGCCGCCGTGTTCGTGCTGCTGCTCGGCGGCATCTTCGGCTACCGCGCGCTTGACAAAAACGTCTGCACCGTCATCGTCGACATCAACCCCAGCGTCACGCTGACGGTCAACCGCCTCGGCCGCGTCAAGGCCATGGACACCGGCAACGCGGACGCCGCCGCCCTGCTCGCAGATGTCGATTTGGCGGGCGCGCGCACGCAGGACGCGCTCGGCACGCTCACGGATGCGCTCGCGGACGCCGACTATCTCACGGACGCGGACAACACGCTGCTCGTGACGGTCGAGGGCGCTTCCGCCGCGCGGGCACAGAAGCTCGGCAGGGCCGTCTATGACGCGGCGCAGGCGTCTGCGCAGCAGCGGCAGTTTTCCGCCGCCGTGCTCTGCCAGCAGGCAGCGGACGCCGAGCAGACGCGCACGGACGCCGACGCCTGGCAGGTGTCACCCGGCAAGGCGGCGCTGGCCGAGACGATCGCCCTGCAGACGCAGCTCGACACGGCGCAGGCGCTCAGTGCCCTGCCGGTGCAGGATCTGCTCGTGCTGGCAGAGACGTATGATGTCACGTTCGACGCAGCACAGCTCTACGGCACCGTCAGCCGCGACGGATACCGGAGCGAGAACGACGTGCGCGCGATCGTTGGCAGCGACGCGGCAGTCGATCCGGCCGACTGCACGCAGGCGCTGACGCAGTACGGCGGTCAGCTCGCCTACCGTGTCCGCTTTGCGGCGACCGACGGGGAATACTGCTACACGATCGCCGCGCGCACCGGTGATATCCTCAATGTGCAGCGCCCGGAGAAACCTGCACAAACGCCGGAGGCTCCGGCAAAGCCGGACGTTCCGGACGATCCGACCGACCCCACGGATTCGGAGATCAGCATGTCCGAGGCCCTGCGCCGGGTGCTGCAGGAGCTGGGCATCTCGCTGCCGGAGATCCGCGATGTCGACGTCCAGCGCGTGCATGTGGGCGGCCGCGACGCCTACCACATCACCTTCACGGCGAACGGGAAGCCGTATTCGTTTTACGTGGACACCCACGACGGCGATATTTTCTAAATCCATATCGTGAGACGGCCTGTCATTTGACAGGCCGTCTGATTGTCCGCTCTTGACTTCCGGCGCATACAAGATTACAATACAGTCCGAATTTTCAAAAAAGGCGTGAGATACGTTGCATCATCCGATCATCAAACCAAACCATATGCAGATCCCGTGGCACGATCCCATCCGCGACCAGAAAGAGCTGCCCATCTCGCAGGCGCCACTGCCCATCCGGGCCGGTGTCGTCGGCCGGGTCGGGCTGCTGCTGCTCTCGTGCGGCACCGGCGCGTGGCGTGTGCGCAGCTCCATGAACGAGATTGCCGAGGCGCTCGGCCTCGTGTGCGCCGCCGACATCGGGCTGCTATCCATCGAGTACACCTGCTCCGACGGTGAGAACAGCTTCTCGCAGACGCTGACGCTGACGGCAACCGGCGTCAACACCGCGAAGCTCGACCAGCTTGAGCGCTTTGTCAAGCGCTTCCCGCTCGACGGCGTGTACATGACCGCGGACGACCTGCACACCAAGCTGGACAAGATCGCGCAGACAGGCGGCAGTTACACCCCGCTGCAGTTGGGACTGGCAGCCGCGCTTGCCTGCGGCGGGTTCACGTTTCTGCTCGGCGGCGGGCCGATCGAGATGCTGCTGGCCTTTCTGGGCGCAGGCGTTGGGCAGTATATCCGCGCGCGGCTGACGCAGCGGCACCTGACGCTGTTTGGCTGCATCGCCCTGTCCGTCGCTGCGGCGTGTCTGGTCTATGCCGGACTGTTCCGGCTGGCATCGCTGCTCTTCCCCATCGACCCACAGCATCAGGCGGGGTATATCTGCGCGATGCTGTTCATCATCCCGGGCTTCCCGTTCATCACGAGCGGCATCGACATGGCCAAGCAGGACATGCGCTCCGGGTTCGAACGGCTGGCCTACGCGATCATGATCGTCGTCGTGGCAACATTGACCGCCTGGCTCATGGCGCTGCTGCTGCGGCTGCAGCCAATGGATTTCCTACCGCTGGGGCTGCCCGTCTGGGCGCGGATTTTGCTGCGGCTGGCCATGAGCTTCTGCGGCGTGTTCGGCTTCTCGCTGATGTTCAACAGTCCCGTGAAGCTCGCGTCCGTCGCCGCCGTGATCGGCGCGCTGTCGAACACGCTGCGGCTCGAACTCGTCAGCCTGGCCGGCTTCCCGCCGGCGGCGGCCGCGTTTTTCGGCGCGCTGACAGCGGGCCTGCTCGCGTCCGTATATAAGCAGCGCTCGGGCTATCCGCGCATCACGATCACCGTGCCGTCGATCGTCATCATGGTGCCGGGGCTGTATTTCTACCGCGCCGTGTACGATCTGGGCACGATGAACCTGAGCGACAGCGCATCGTGGCTCGTCGCCTCGCTGCTGATCGTCATTTCCCTGCCGCTGGGGCTGATCTGTGCGCGCATCCTCACGGACAGCAGCTTCCGCCGGTGCACATGAAAAAGGCATGAAAAAAGACCGCCGATCGGCGGTCTTTTTTCATGCAGAGATATCGGATTACATGTGCTTCGTATTGAGCGCGCGGGCGGCATTGAGCACGCACAGGACCATGACGCCGACGTCGGCGAAGATGGCGACCCACATATTCGCAATGCCGAGCGCACCGAGCACAAGGCAGACAGCCTTGACGGCCAGCGCAAAGACGATGTTCTGCCAGACGAGGCGCATGGTCTTGCGCGAGATGCGCATGGCCAGCGAGAGCTTGCGCGGATCGTCGTCCATGAGCACGATGTCCGCCGCCTCGATGGCCGCGTCCGAGCCGATGCCGCCCATGGCGGCGCCGAGATCGGCGCGTGCGAGCACCGGCGCATCGTTGATGCCGTCGCCGACGAAGGCGAGGTATTTCCCGGGTGCGCCCTCGCCGAGCAGCCGCTCGACCTGCGTGACCTTATCCTCCGGCAGCAGCTCGCTGTGCACCTCCGCGATGCCCAGCTCCTCCGCCACGGCGTCGGCCGCGCTCTTGCGGTCGCCGGTGAGCATGACAACGCGCACGCCGTCCGCCCGCAGGCGGGCCACCGCCTCACGCGAGCCGGCCTTCGGCTCGTCGGAGATGACGATGTAGCCGAGATACGCGCCGTCGGCCGCGACGTGGATGACCGTGCCGGTCTCATTGACCGCAGGCACCGTCAGGCCGAGGGCATCCATCAGCTTCGTGTTGCCGGCGGCAACGGCCCGGCCGCCGACCTGCGCGGTCACACCGTGACCGGCGAGCTCCTTGGCATCCGTCGTGACCAGATCGGCCGGCAGCTCACCGGCCGCGCGGCGCAGGCTCTGGCTGACCGGATGGTCAGAGAATTGCTCCGCCGCTGCCGCAAGCTGCAGCAGCGCCTGCTCGGACAGCTCCGGCTGCGCGGGGTGCACCGCCGTGACGGCGAACGTGCCGCGCGTGAGCGTGCCGGTCTTGTCAAAGACGACACGGTCGGTCTTGGCCAGCATCTCCAGATAGCTGGAGCCCTTGATGAGGATGCCGCGGGCGGACGCGCCGCCGATACCGCCGAAGAACGACAGCGGGATCGAGATCACAAGCGCGCACGGGCAGCTGATGACGAGGAATGTCAGCGCGCGATAGACCCATTCGCCCCAGTCGGCCGGGATGCCCATGATGAGCCGCACGACCGGCGGCAGGATCGCCAGCGCGAGCGCCGCGCCGCACACGGACGGCGTGTAGACGCGGGCAAACTTTGTAATGAAGCGCTCGGTATGCGCCTTCTTGAGCGAGGAATTTTCCACGAGCTCGAGGATGCGCGCGACCGTGGACTCGGCATACACCTTCTCCACGCGCAGGCGCAGCACACCCGACAGGTTCACGCTGCCGCTGACGACGGCGCTGCCCTCCGTGACGTCCACGGGGGCGCTCTCGCCGGTCAGGGCGCTCATATTCAGCGCCGACGTACCCGTGAGCACCGTACCGTCGAGCGGGACACGCTCGCCTGGCTTGACGACGATCGTATCGCCGACTGCGACCTGCTCGGGCTTCACCCGCGTGACGCCGTCCGCCGTCTCGACATTGGCGTAGTCCGGGCGGATGTCCATCAGGTCGCCGATGTTTTTGCGGCTGCGGCCGACGGCGTAGCTCTCAAACAGCTCGCCGATCTGGTAAAACAGCATGACGGACACGGCCTCGGGATAGTCCCCGAGCACCATCGCGCCGATGGTAGCCACAGCCATGAGCAGGTTCTCATCGAACGGCTGGCGGTTATAAATGCCCTTGCAGGCATCGGCGAGCGTCTCGCCGCCGACGAGCAGATACGGGATGAGGTACAGCACGAGCTTGAGCCAGCCCGTGACCGGCACAAAGTGCAGCCCAATGAGCAGCACGGCCGCTGCTGCTATAAGCAGCAGCGACCTTTTCTGTTCGCGCGACATGAGATTCAGTCCTCGAAGCGGAAGTCCGGCTCGACCTTGAGCGCGGTCTTGAGGATCTCCGCTTTGGCCTCGGCTTCGTCCACGCCGGGGGCATATTCCACCAGCATTTTCTGTGCCATGTAGCTCACAGTTACTTCCTTGACACACTTGAGCTTTGCCACGTGCCGCTCGATGGTCGCCGCGCAGTTGGCGCAGTCTACTTCGATTTTATAGGTCTTTTCCATGATGATGTACGCTCCTTCATCTGTCATTGAATGTTATTTGAAAAGATGGCCATGCCATCATTTTTCCAGCACATGCTCCATGCCGAGGGCCAGCACGGACCGGACGTGATCGTCATCCAGGGAATAGAACACGGTCTTGCCCTCCCGCCGGAAGCGGACAAGGTTCGACGCCTTCAAAATGCGCAGCTGGTGGCTGACCGCCGACTGCGTCAGATTCAGCAGCCGCGCAATGTCGCACACGCACAGCTCGCTCTCAAAGAGCACATAGAGGATCTTGATGCGCGTCGAATCGCCAAAAACGCGAAACAGCTCTGACAGATCGTAGAGCGTCTCGTCGTCCGGCAGGGCCGCGAGCACCTGCGCCACCGCGTCCTCGTGCACGTTGAGATATTCGCACGCCGGTGCGCAGTCGGTTTTCGGTTCTGCCATGAGATCTCCTCGCTTTCGTTTGAACATATGAATGATTGTTCATGTGTTTATATAACTACTTCTCTGCCCGTTTGTCAATAGGATATTTGCATTTTCTCAAAAAGAATTCCCGGGTGCACACACATCCGGGAATGGGTCTCAGTTTTCTTCGGTTTTGGGGCTGCGGAAGGCGAAAAAGCGCTGGCCGAGGTAGTTCAGGCCGGTGAAGAGCACCATGCCGACAAGCATGGCCGCATTGTCGCGTGTGCTCACCGCAGCGCCGGAAAGCAGACGCAGGCACAGCGGCTTGGCAATGCCGTAAGCGATGAGATAGCAAACGGCGATGTTCGCCGCGAAGCGCACGACCTGCCCCGCGCCGCGCTCCCGGCTCTGAAACGTGAAGTGCTTATTGAGGAAAAAGCTCAAGATACTCGTGAGCACATAGTTCGCCGCCGAGGACACCCAGTAGGAGCAGCCGGCAACATTATACAGCCCGAACATAATGCCCATGCCGACGAGCGTGTTGACCGCGCCGACGAGCAGAAACTTCCACAGCTTCGCATCAATGAGCGTGCGCAGGCGCTTCAAAGCTCCGCCTCCCGGTCATCGAGCTCCGTCTCGATACGGTAGCGCGGGCGCGCCTTCGTCTCAAGATAGATCTTGCCGATATACTCCCCTACCACGCCGATGGCCAGCAGTTGCAGCCCGCCGATGGCCCAGATGGACACGGCGAGGCTCGACCAGCCGGCGACGGTGTGGCCGGTAAAATAGCGCACGAGAAAATAGATGAGCATGGCGATGCTGACGAGGAACATCACGATGCCGATGCGCGTGATGAGCCGCAGCGGCGAGACCGTCAGCGACGACACGCCCTCCCACGCGAATGAGAGCATCTTGCGCAGCGGATACTTGCTCTTGCCCGCAAAGCGCCTGCCGCGCTCATAATACACGACCGTGCTCGGGTAGCCCACGAGCGGCACGAGCCCGCGCAGGAACAGGTTCACTTCTTTGTACTCCGCGAGTGCGTCGAGTGCGCGGCGGCTCATGAGCCGGTAGTCGGCGTGATTATACACCACGTCCGCGCCGAGTGCGCGCAGCAGGCGGTAATACCCCTGCGCGGTAGCGCGTTTGAAGACAGAGTCCTGCTTCCGGCTGGCGCGCACGCCGTAGACGATATCATTCCCGTTCTGAAAGGCCGCGAGCATGGCATCGATGGCATCAATGTCGTCCTGCAGATCGGCGTCCATGGAGATAACGCAGTCGGCGCGGTCGCGCAGCGTCATCAGGCCGCACAACAGCGCGTTCTGGTGGCCGCGGTTGCGCGACAGGCAGATGCCGGAAAAGACCGGGTCGCGCGCGTGCAGGTCGGAAATGAGCTGCCAGGTGGCGTCCTTCGAGCCGTCGTCGATGAAGCAGATGCGGCTCATGGGACCGATCGTCCCGGCGGCGCGCAGGGCAGTGAATTTCTCCCGCAGGCGGCGCGCCGTCTCCGGCAGGACCGCCTCCTCGTTATAACAGGGGATCGCAAGATAGAGCGTCACGGACATGGCCGCGCCTCCCTTCCAAAAATCACGGTTCAGTCGATCGTGCCGCCGCCGAGCACCGTGTCCCCGTCGTAGAACACGACGGCCTGGCCGCGCGTGATGGCGCGCTGCGGAGTCTCGAACGACACGTGCACCGTGTCCGGACCCGTGGCCGTGACGGTGCACGGCTGCTCCGGCTGCCGGTAGCGGATGCGGGCCGTCACGCGCAGGGGCGCGTCCGGCACGTCGCCGGAGATCCAGTTGCAGCCGCTCGCGTCCAGCTCGGTCGAAAACAGTTCTTCATTGCGGCCGAGCACGACCTCATTGTTCGGCACGTCGATGCCGCAGACGTACAGCGGTGCCTCTGCCGCGATGCCAAGCCCACGTCGCTGGCCGATCGTATAGTGGATGACGCCGCGGTGCTCACCGAGCACCTTGCCCTGCGTGTCCACAAAGCGACCGGGCTCGCTGTGCGTGCCCGTCAGCCGCTCGACCGCAGCAGCATAGTCGCCGTCCGGCACGAAGCAGATGTCCTGGCTGTCGTGCTTGTGTGCGTTGCAAAAGCCGTGCGCCTCGGCGATTTCACGCGCCTCGGTCTTGTGCAGGCCGCCGAGCGGAAAGCGCGTGTGCGCGAGCTGCTCCTGCGTGAGCCAGGCAAGCACGTAGCTCTGATCCTTCGAGGCGTCCACGGCCTTTCTGAGCGTATAGCGCCCGTCCGGCAGCTGCTCGATGCGGGCGTAGTGCCCGGTCGCCAGCACCTCGCACCCGAGCGCGCGGGCGCGCGTCTCGAGCAGGCCGAATTTCAGGTACCGGTTGCAGTCCAGGCATGGGTTCGGCGTCGCCCCGCGCTGATAGGCCGCGGCAAAGCGCGCCATGACCTGCTCGCGGAACGCATCCTTATAATTAAAGACATAGTACGGCATGCCCAGCGCATAGGCCACGCGGCGGGCATCCTCCACATCGTCGAGCGCGCAGCAGGTGTGGCCGCGCGGCACGCCGGCGTCCTCGTTTTCATACAGCTTCATGGTCACGCCCATGCAGTCGTAACCTGCCTGCTGCATCAGGTATGCCGCCACGCTCGAATCCACGCCGCCGCTCATGGCGATCATCGCCTGCGGGCGGCCGTCGTTTGCTGTCTGCATCCGTGCACCTCGTTTTCCTCGGAATTCTCTTTAGATTATACCGCACAGCCCCGGCTTGTCAACGCAAAACACCCCGCCTGCGCGCGGCAGGCGGGGTGCGGCAGGGCAAAAAGGCATCAGGACTGCGGATCGTTCGGGATATCGGTGAACGAGCCCTCGTAAATGCGCGGGCCGCCCTGTGCGCCGACGAGCCGGTTATAATAGTTTGCGTTCGTGATGGCGCGATACGGATCGAGCCAGATCGTCACGGGCGCGAACATGGCGCTCAGCAGCATCCAGCCGAGGAAGCTCAGGTCCAGCACGAACAGCTCCCACTTGTGGCCGCGCATGAGCGCTCCGCTCTCGCGCAGGCACTGCCAGGCAGACTTCTCCGGATGGTCGAGCAGCAGATACAGCGCCTGCCGGTAGCGGTAGGCCGCGACGATGCCCGGCGCGAACAGCAGCAGGCTCCACAGGAACACAAGCAGCCCCTGCAAAATGGCAAGCCACAGCGCGCGGAAGAAGATGCCGAACCCGTCAAAGAGGTTGCCGATCTCGGCGGTTTCGTCCCGGCTGACGTGCAGTGAGAAGATCACAAAGCCGACACTGACTATATAGCTCATGATCTCGAGCGCGACAACGAGCACGACCGCGACGGCGGACACACTGTAGTGCTCAAAGAAGCTGATGTATGCCTGCTCGACGGCCTCGGCGCCGAACTGCGCGGCGTTCGTCAGCGCCGTGGTCAGGCGGTCGGCGCCCATCAGGTACGACGAGAGCGTCGAGATGAGCAGCCCCAGAGCAAAAACGATCAGCGCCGCGAGGATCGGGCTCGGGTGATAGCCGGCGGCGCGCCGGCGGGCGTCTGCTTTGAGTGCAGCACGGTTCAAATCCATTTTGATCACAACTCCGTTCCCGGCGTGGCCGGGTCTCATTTTCATCGATATAGTATACCAGATACCGCCGGATTTGAACACCCGGCGCGGGAAAAATTCACGTTTTCGACACACGTTGCGATTTTTTCGGGCAGTTGCGGAAAATACGCTTGACAATCCGCGCGCGAAATGCTATATTAAACAAGCTTTGAACGACAAGGCTTATGCGCGAGTGGTGGAATTGGCAGACTCGCTAGATTCAGGTTCTAGTGTCCACTCCGGACGTGCGGGTTCAAGTCCCGCCTCGCGCACCAAAACCCCGAGAGCTTCGGCTCCCGGGGTTTTTTCTGTCTGCAGCAAAAAAGCGCCGGTCTCCCACAGGAGACCGGCGCCGGTTTTTTTACGCGCCGAAGCACGTGAACATGATGACAAGATACGCGATATACAGTCCGCCGATGAAAAAGCCGACCCAGCGTTTGAACCTGCCCTGCACGAGCGCCGGGATGAGCGCACCTGCGCACACGACAAGACACGCCGGAATGTCCAGCAGCATGCCCTGCCGCTCGACCGGCAGAGGCTTGCCGAGGATGAGCGCGCACAGCGGCATGATCAGCGTGAGGTCCATAATGTTCGCGCCGATGATGTTGCCCACCGACAGGGACGACTGCTTTTTGCGGATGGCCGTGATGGTCGTAACAAGCTCCGGCAGCGAAGTGCCGATGGCGATCATGGTCGCGCCGATGATGGCGTCCGGCACGCCAACCATCTGCGCGAGCGCGGTGCCGTTGTCGATCAGCAGCTGCGCACCAAGCACAATGGCCGCAGCGCCAAACACAAACTTGCCGATATTGAGCGCGATCGTCCGGCCGTCCGTCTTGGGGCGGGCATCCTGCTCCGGGGCCTCAAGCGACTGCTCACGCCGCGCAGCGACAAGGCTCTCGGCAATAAAGCACACAAAAATGACGAGGATCAAAACGCTCTCGAGGATGGACAGCTGCCCGTCACGCGTGAAGCCAAACAGGATCGCGATCGCCGCCAGCAGCAGCACCGCCTTGACGGCATACTGCCGACGCGGCATGGTGCACTCCATACAGATCAGCGACAGGCACATGATCAGGCCCGTATTGGCCGTGACGGAGCCGACAGCATTGCCCACGGCGATGTCCGCGTTGCCCTCGAGGGCCGAAAACACGGACACGAGCATCTCCGGCATGGTCGTGGCAAAGCTTACGACCGTCGCGCCGATGATGAATTTCGGGATGCCGGAAGCCTCCGCGATCCACGTGGCGGCATCGACAAAAAAGTCGCCGCCCTTGATGATGCACACAAGCCCCGCCGCGAACAGCAGCAGAACAAGGAAAAGGGTACTGCCGGTAAAATCGAGGTTCATAACGCATTCTCCTTCGTGATCGCGCAAAAAAAGAGACCTTTAGCACGATCATAAATATGATGTGCTAAAAGTCTCATTACCTATCATAATAGGCGCATGACCACCGGCGGGAGCCGGGAGATTGTTGGCCATGCATTTGCAACTACTCCCTTTTAACGAGAAAGCATCATAGCACACCGCACCGGGCTTGTCAAGCGATTCCACTCGTGAACCGCCGCTCAGCACACCAGCTTCATGAGCAGGCGCTCGAACTCGCCGAGCATGCCTACGGAATCGGCAAAGATCATGCTCTTTTCGTACATGCGGCGGTAAGCATCCACGTTCTCGTCCGTGCGCGCAGTATAAATGATGGGGATGACGAGCAGGCCCCGGCGGCGCGCCGTCTGCACAGCCGTGCGCACGTCATCGATTGCCTCCGCCTCGCTGAAATAGCCGGACGGCAGCCCGTCGGAGAGCACCATGAGGATCTTGCGGTGCTCGGTGCGCTTGGCCAGATCGAGCGCGGCGGCGCGGATGGAATAGCCGTCCTTATTGCCGTTGCCGGCGGCGATCTGCGTCATGGCGTCGATGCAGCGGCAGCCGATCTCTTTCTGGTCAAAATCCTTGATGACGCAGTGCTCCACGGCGTTCGTGCCACCGTCAAAGGCGACGATCTTCGTATAGGCGATGCCCTTGAGCGCCTCCTCGAGCACGGCCGCCGTGGCCAGCGCCGTGAAGAGCTTGGAGTTCCCGTCGCCGATGCCGGCGCCCATACTGCCGCTGCGGTCGATGAGCAGGTAAAACGCCGTCTCGCGTTTGGACGGCGGCGCCTTTCGGCGAAAAACGTCCTTGGCATCGAGCGGAACTTTCCACAGCTCCCGCTGCGAGAGCGCACCGGTGCGCTGGCTGGCGCTGCGCTCACGCTGCTGGCGCAGGAGCTTGTCGAGCCGGTGGTGCAGCGCCTTCGCCCGCTCGGCAAATGCGGGCGGCAGCCGCCCATCACCCGGCGTGATATACGTCTCCGTGAACGTCAGACCGGCGTAACGGTCGGCCAGGCCCTGCCGCTCGCCGGCACCGAGCCTGGCGGCACGCGGAGTCGCAACATGCAGCTGCTGCTCGAGCGCGCGCTCGCGCGTGAGCGCCTGCGCCGCCGTGGCGAGCATCGCGTCCGTCTCGGCCGCGCTGAGCGCAAAGCCGCGGTGCGCGCCCCAGCCCGTGCCAAGCACTTCGCGCAAGCTCTCCGGCCCGCCGGAGGCCGCCTTCTGCGCGGCGGACACCGTATCCGACGTGGTGGCGGTCGCCCCGCTCTGGCCATGATTGCCGCTGCGGCCGACGCTGGACGACCGGCCGCGGTCCTCCCTGCCGTTCGTACCGGCAGAGCCGCTCGACTTGACCTCCTGACTCGCAAGGCTGCCGCTCATATCGCCATAACGCTCGGAATTATCCCCGCTGCCGCCGGCCGCGCTGTCGCCCTTGTCCAGCTCGGTGTCCTCTCCGTCGGCAGAGGGGCCGCTGCGCGCCGCGTCCTGCGCCTCGCTGTGCAGGCGGAGGCGGCTGTCGCACCCGTCGCCGAACGCTTCCGCGCGGTCCGCCTCGCTGAAGGCATAGTCCACGAGCTGCGATGCGATGCGTGCAAGCGCATCGGCGTCCGCGATGCGGCACAGGCGCGCCAGCTCCGGTGCGAGCGCCGCAAGGATGCGGCGGCCGATGTCCGCGCACGCGGCGGCCGAGGGCGCGAGAATGGCCGCTTCCACCTCCGCCCGGACGGTAGAGAGCGCCGGATCCCGGCATGGGATACCCGTGAGCGCAAAGGCCTCCAATTCACAAAGCAGCGCCTCGAGCGCGCTGCCTGGCTCGGCCGCTTCGAGCTGCGCATAGCACACGAAGCGCAGCAGCGGCAGATAGCCCGGAAAGCGGCGGCAGAGGATGTTATCCGTGCGCGCCTGCTCCAGAATGTTGAGTATCCGGTGCCCGAGCAGCGCCCCGGTCTCGGGCGCGAGGGCATGGTGCACATGAAAATACGCACCGGCGTCCACCGCGAACGCCGCGCAGACATCCCGGTCGGAGCTGCTGTCGTGCTGAATCTCGCGCGCGAGCAGCACGCGCAGCGCGGCCGTCCAGTGGCGGGCATCAAAATCCGCGCGCAGCAGATACGCCGCTCCGCCGACGATGACGGCCGCGCCGTCTGTCGTGCAGCGCAGGCTGTCGTCCGCCGTGACGGTATCGACACGGATATTTCCCGGGACAAGCAGCGCGAGACTGCGCCGGAGCAGCGGCGTGATGGGATCATGCGCGAGAAACGCCCGGTAGCGCGCCAGCGCGGCGTCAAATCCGTCCATCCTGCGGCACCATGCTCTCAATGAGCTCGGTCAGCTGGAGGCGGGTGTAGGCGTCCTGCGGCTTGGAGGCCACGTTGTCGAGCAGGCCCCAGCGCAAGCCCAGCAGCGGCTCTGCGCGCAGGGCGTCGATGAAGCCGCGGATCGTCATGGCGTCCGGCTCGAGCCCGCCGGCGCTGCGGATGCGGTCGCGGATGGCGCAGTAGACATAGTCGCAGATATTCAGGCTGGCGGTGCCCGCCTCCGGCACGACGCGGTGCAGCACATCGACGATGCTCTCCGGCTCCGCGATGTGGATGGGCGTAAAGCGGTCGATCGTCGCCTCGTTCATGAAGTTCGTGCCGGCATAGTCCTCGTTCATCGTGATCGTAAACGCCGAGTGCGGGTGCATCTGCACGAGCCCGTAGCCGGGCACCTGGATCTGGCGCGCAGCATCGGTCAGCGAGTGGAGCACATCGGCACACTCGGGCTTGATGGTGTTGCCCTCGTCGAGCACGACGTCCGCACCCGCCGCGAGATAGCGCAGCATGTCGCTCAGACGGTAGCGCATGGTGCCGTTTTCGATCGTCGGGCCGCCAAGCAGGTCGAGCTTGTCGAGCTCGGCATTGCCCTGCATGCGGTACTGCGGCACGTTGAGCAGCCAGTCCACCGTCTGGATGAGCGTGTTCTTGCCGCAGCCCTTGCTGCCGACGAGGCGCAGGTGCATGCCCGAGAGCCGGTAGGCAAGGCAGCGCGTGAGCGCGCCGAAGCTGTCCGCCTGCACATAGCGCACCGGTGGGTCTGGCACCAGCTCGGGGTATTCCGGCAGGGAGAACATCTCCGCGAACACGCGCAGGATGATCGGCTCCGGCACCGCCTGCTCGAGCAGGTACTCGGCGCGCGCAGTCAGCGCCTCCGGGGACGCGCACCCGCGCGCGGCAGCGCCATCAATAGCTGCGCGCACCGCACCGCTGAGCTGGTCGCCGCAGCGGTATTCGGCGAGAAAGCCCCAGACGTCCGGCGCGTCGCCGTCGCACGGCTCGCCCGTGGCGTCGCACAGCGCCGTGACCCGCGCCCGCACGGGCGCTGTGCGCAGCAGCGCCGTGAGCGCCTCCGACGGCGCTGACACGATGCCCACGCGCGAGAAGAGGTCGCCCGCCGCCGCCTCGGACAGGCAACACACGGGCAGCGGCTCGCCCTCGACGCGGCAGAGCACGACCTCCGGCCACACGTGGCGGTCCTGCGCGCAGAGCGAGCGCAGGAAGTCGAGCTTCATCGGTGCTTTCAGATTGCTGCCGCCGCAGACGGCGGTCTCCGTCTTTGCAATGTTCATGTTCCCTTCCCGCCTTTCTCAGTTGCCCCGCGTCGCGCCCCAGGGAAAGCCCTTGGCGCTGCCGTGGTAGACCACGCGCCGCACATTCAAAAACGCGCAGCGGCCGATGCGCCCCACGCTGTCGGGGATGACGACCGTGTCCAGATTGCTGCACTGGTAAAACGCCTCATCCTGGATCTCGCGCACGCTGTCCGGGATGACGATGCCCGTCAGGCCGATGCAGCGCGAGAACATGCCCTCCGGGATGACGGCGAGGCCGCGCGGCAGATTGGTACTGCGCAGGTGCACCTTATCATAAAATGCATAGGGCTCGACCGTCTCGATGCTGTCCGGGAGGAGGAGCGTGTCCAGATACGTATAGGAGACCATGGCGTAGGACGCCAGCCGGCGCACGCGCACCCCATCGACCGACGACGGCAGCTCGAGAACCGTGCCGGCGTTGAAGCAGCCGTCCGTGCCGATGCGACCGGTCGCCGCGTCAAAGGTGAAATTCTGCGCCGCCGCCTGCGCCGCCGTCACAGGGTGAGTGTCCCACGGGCGATCGCGCAGCCAGGTCTGAATGTCCGCCTGTGTGCGCTCTCGCTTTTGCGCCAGGTAGTCCTGCATCTGCTGCAGGCCGCACTGCTGCGAAAAAAAGGCCGCCAGATCCTCGGCCTCCAGCGGAATGGAAAAGCCCTTCGGCAGCTCCAGGCCGAGCTGCATGGTCAGGATGCGGCGGATATCGGCGCACGCATCATCATAACGCGAGAGCACCTTCTGATCGCAGACGAAGGGCACATCCAGCCGCGAGGCCTCGATGCCGCCGGCCGTCAAAAGCCCTGCAAAGCCATGGGCGCGATCCAGGATCTTTTTCACGTCGCGAAACTGCGTACTCTGGTAAAGAAGCATCTCCATCACGAGGTCCTCCGTCAATTGTTATAAAACTATCATACAGGCGTGAGCCCCTTTCTTCTGTAACCAATGATGCACAGAAGGCGGTTTCCTTGTCTCTTTTCCGGCGCTTTGGGCAAATTTTGTACACGGTGTACATAGTTTATTCACTGGACAGTTGTTTCCTGATGTGGTAGACTAAAGTTATGTTACACAAGTCCCAAAAGTGCACACATTTTATTAAGATAAAGGAAGCGGTCACATGAATGAAGTGAAAAACCCGAAAAAGCCGTTGGTGTATTATTACGCCATCGTCATTCTCGTGATCCTGGCGCTCAACTTTCTGGCGGTGCCCTGGCTGAGCCAGCGGCAGGTCAAGGAGGTCGACTACGGCACGTTCATGACCATGACGGAAAATCAGGAGATCGGCCGTGTGGAGGTGCAAAACAACCAGATCCTCTTCACGAACAAAGACGACACGCAGGTATACAAGACCGGCCTGATGGACGATCCTGACCTCATCTACCGCCTGAAGGACTCCGGCGCGGAGTTCTCAAGCGAGATCGTCGAGCAGATGTCGCCGTTTCTGTCGTTCCTGCTGACGTGGCTGCTGCCGATCGTGTTTTTTGTCGCCCTCGGCCAGTTCATGCTCAAGCGCATGACGAACAAGGCCGGCGGGCCGAACTCCATGATGTTCGGGCTCGGCGGCTCGAACGCGAAGGTCTATGTCAAGTCCGCCGAGGGCATCAAATTCTCCGATGTCGCCGGTGAGGACGAGGCCAAGGAAAACCTGACCGAGATCGTCAACTACCTGCACGACCCGGCGAAATATCAGGACATCGGCGCATCCATGCCCAAGGGCATCCTGCTCGTCGGCCCTCCGGGAACCGGCAAGACGATGCTGGCCAAGGCCGTTGCCGGTGAGGCAAACGTGCCGTTTTTCTCCATGTCCGGTTCGGAGTTCGTGGAGATGTTCGTCGGCATGGGCGCGAGCAAGGTGCGCGACCTGTTCCGCCAGGCCAAGGAGAAAGCGCCGTGCATCGTGTTCATCGACGAGATCGACGCTATCGGCAAAAAGCGCGACGGGCAGGTCGGCGGCAACGACGAGCGCGAGCAGACGCTCAACCAGCTGCTGACCGAGATGGACGGCTTCGAGGGCAACAACGGCGTCATCATCCTCGCCGCCACGAACCGGCCCGAGTCGCTCGACCCGGCGCTCACGCGCCCCGGCCGCTTTGACCGGCGTGTGCCTGTGGAGCTGCCCGATCTTAAGGGCCGCGAGGAGATCCTCAAGGTGCACGCCCGCAAGATCAAGGTCGCCGAGGACGTGGACTACAACAAGATCGCGCGCATGGCCTCCGGCGCCTCGGGCGCAGAGCTTGCGAACATCGTCAACGAGGCCGCGCTGCGCGCCGTGCGCGACGGCCGCCGTTTTGCCACACAGTCCGATCTCGAGGAGAGTATCGAGGTCGTCATCGCGGGCTATCAGAAGAAAAACGCCATCCTCACGGATAAAGAGAAGTGGACGGTCGCCTATCACGAGATCGGCCACGCGCTCGTCGCCGCGCTGCAGACACACTCGGCTCCCGTGCAGAAGATCACCATCATCCCCCGCACTTCCGGCGCGCTGGGCTACACCATGCAGGTCGAAGAGGGCAACCACTACCTCATGACCAAGGAGGAACTGGAAAACAAAATCGCCACGCTCACCGGCGGCCGCGCGGCCGAGGAGGTGCGCTTCGGCGTCATCTCCACCGGCGCGTCCAATGACATCGAGCAGGCGACGAAGCTCGCCCGCGGCATGATCACGCGCTACGGCATGAGCGAGGAATTTGACATGGTCGCGCTCGAGACGGTCACGAACCAGTACCTCGGCGGCGACACCTCCCTCGCCTGCTCGGCCGAAACGCAGACGCAGATCGACCATCAGGTCGTCGCGCTCGTGAAAAAGGAGCACGCCAAGGCCGTCGGCATCCTCACGGACAACCGCGCCAAGCTCGACGAGCTGGCCAAGTACCTTTATGAAAAGGAGACCATCACCGGCGAGGAGTTCATGGCCATTCTTGACCGCGCCTGACGGACTGCGATGCGATCGTGCAGCGATCCCCGAATCCCCCCCATGAAAGGAGGGCCACCGCAACCGTATGAATGAAAAACTGAAAGAAAAAGTTAAGGAATCTCTCTCGAGCGTGCTGCCCATCACCCTGATCGTGCTGGTGCTGAGCGTCACGCTCGTCCCGATAGAGATCGGCACACTGGCGCTGTTTCTGACCGGCGCCGTGCTGCTGATCGTCGGCATGGGGTTTTTCCAGCTCGGCGCCGAAATGTCCATGACGCCGCTCGGCGAGGGCGTCGGCAAGACGCTGGCAAAGCGCGAAAAGGTGCTGCTGATCGTGCTCGTGGCGTTCGCGCTCGGGACGATCATCACCATCGCGGAGCCGGACCTGCAGGTACTGGCAAACCAGGTCGCGTCGATCCCGAACAGCGTGCTGATCTGGACGGTCGCCGTCGGCGTGGGCGTCTTTCTGGCGCTGGCCGTGCTGCGCATTTTGTTCCGCGTCTCGCTGGCAAAGTGCCTGCTGGGCGCGTATGCGCTGCTGTTTGTGCTGACGCTGTTTTCCCCGAAAGAGTTTCTCGCCGTCGCGTTCGATGCCGGCGGCGTCACGACCGGTCCCATCACCGTGCCGTTTATCATGGCACTGGGCGTCGGCGTGTCGGCCATCCGCAGCACGCAGGGGCACGATGACGACAGCTTCGGTCTCGTCGCGCTGTGCAGCGTCGGGCCGATTTTGATGGTGCTGCTGCTCGGCATCTTCTACCACCCGACGGACGCGGCCTACTCCGCCGTGGAGATCGCGCCGGTCATCACGACGCGCGATGTGGCGCAGCAGTTTGCGCTTGGCTTCCCGGGCTATGCCGAGGAAGTGCTGCTGAGCATCCTGCCGATCGCGGCGGTGTGCGTGCTGTTCCAGCTGCTGACGCACTACTACCGGCGGCGGCAGCTGCTGCGCACGGGCGTCGGCTTTCTGTACACCGTCATCGGCCTGATCCTGTTTCTGACCGGCGTGAACGTCGGCTTCACGCCCGTGGGCAATCTGCTCGGTTCGGGTCTGGCCGGCAGCGCGTACCGCTGGGTGCTCATCCCGATCGGCGCGCTCATCGGCTACTACATCGTCAAGGCCGAGCCCGCCGTGCAGGTGCTCAACAAGCAGGTCGAGGACGTCACCGGCGGCACCGTGTCGCAGAGCATGATGAACACAGCGCTGTCCATCGGTGTCGCCTGCGCGGTGATGCTGTCCATGGTGCGCGTGCTGACCGGCATCAGCATCTACTGGATCCTTGTGCCGGGCTACGCGCTCGCGCTCATCCTCGCACGGTTTGTGCCGTCCGTGTTCGTGGGCATCGCCTTCGACTCCGGCGGCGTCGCGAGCGGGCCCATGACCTCTACCTTCCTGCTGCCGCTGGCCATGGGCGCGTGCACCGCGCTCGGCGGCAACGTCGTCACGGATGCCTTCGGCGTCGTGGCGCTCGTCGCGCTCGCCCCGCCAGTGGCAGTCCAGATCATGGGCGTCCTTTACGTACATAAATCCAAAGCCGTGGCGCAAAACAAAGCTGACCTGCTGTCCGATGACGGCGTCATCGACCTGGAGGACGAAGAGATATGATACATTCCGAAAACCGACTCGCACCGCGCATGGTGCTCATCATTACCAACCATGAATACCGCCGCAAGCTCGAGCAGACGTTTCAGAATTTCCGCATTCCGATCTATTATCAGTGCCAGGGGTACGGCACCGCACCGTCGGAGATGCTCGACATCTTCGGCCTGAGCGGCAGCGGCCGCCTGCTCACGATCGGGCTGCTGCCGAAGTTTCTCGTTCGCGACCTGCTTGACGCGCTGCAGCAGCGCATCCCGCTGCATAAGCGCGGCGGCGGCATCGTGCTGACGATCCCGATCACGGGGCTGCAGCGGCCGATGCTCCAGCTCCTGAACGACCAGGCGCGCGAAACCATTGAACAGAAGATCGAAGAAAGGGTGGATAGCGAAATGTCCGATATGCAAACCGGCGCAGGTTACGCCGCCATCTGGGTCGCGCTCAGCAACGGCTACAGCAGCGACGCCATCGACGCGGCCAGAAGCGCCGGCGCCATGGGCGGAACGATCCTCAAGGGCCGGCGGCAGAATTCCGAACGCATCAGCCAGAAGCTCGGCATCTCCATGCAGGAGGAAGAGGAGTTTGTCGTCATCGTCACGCCGCGCGAAAAGAAGGCCGCCGTCATGAACGCGATCAGCGACGCCTGCGGCCTGCGCACGGACGCGCACGGCATCATTCTCTCGCTGCCGGTGGACGAGGTCATCGGTCTCGAGACCGGCGAGAACACGCTGTAACATTCCTAAATAAGAATCGCAAATGCCGCAGGCATACCCTGCGGCTCTTTTCTTTTCCTATTCCCCTGCAGGCACATCATTTTCGAATCCCGCGCACGAGCGCCATGACTGCGCCGTAGAGCACCCCCGCGACCGCCCAGAGGATCCATGTGTCCTGCGGCTGCGCGTCCCACCACGGGCCGAATGTCCAAAGCAGGTACGCCGCCGCGGCGACGAGCCAGTAAATGCCGCTGACCGCGCCGACAACGCCGTTCTGCCGCTTGCGCGGCCGGACATAGTCACCCTCTTCAAGCAGGCGGTCCATCGCCGCCCAATACACGCCGCCGGAGACAAACACCGCGCTGCCGATGCCCGCCAGCACGAGCAGCAGGCAGACCGCCCCGACATACAGCAGGTCCGGCCCGTCCAGGCAGACGGCGATAAACAGCGGCACTGCCGACAGGATGCACAGCACCGTGCCTGCAACCTTTCCGCGCGTGTGGCGCGGCGCAAACGCCGCCCGGCGCTCGCGTACCATGCCGATCACGCCGCAGGCCGTCTCAAACGGTTCGCTCTCCAGAAAGGCATATGCTTTCACCTGCGCGGCACACGTGATGAACACCGCCACCGCGGCCGCCACGAGCACCAGCAGCACGCACAGGCCGATGCCCGCCGCCGCATTTTCCGAAATAGCCGCGCCCGGCCGGTCGCTGAGCGCGGCGAGCAAAAGCAGCGCCGCCGGCGAGAGTACGCACAGCAGCGTCGCCAGCGCGAGCTTCGGCGCGGCCGCCTGCCGCAGCGCCAGATAGTCCGCCGCCTGCTCCATGGTCACGCAGCGCAGCGGCGCGGCCGACTCGGCCGGGGCCGGTTCCGGCTCGCCGAGCTCTTCTTTTAATAAGTAATCGGTCGTGACGCCGAACAGGCGGCTCATCTGCACGACCTTCTGCATATCGGGCACGGACTGCGCGCCCTCCCATTTCGACACCGACTGGCGCGACACGCCCAGCTGTGCCGCCAGCTCCTCCTGTGACCAGCCGGCGCGCTTGCGCAGGGTCACGATCTTATCTGCCAATAGCATAAGCGGCTTCCTCCCGTATTGTTTTTCCGTTTCCGGCTGAGGACAGGATACCAGATCGGCCGGTTGCGCACCACCAAGGCGACTGTCAAATGTGTCAACCGGCAGTTGCGGGGGTATGATTTCAGCAATTTCAGCATATCGTGCCGCCGCGCAGCTGTCAAGCCGAACGGCGAAAACCTTTCAGGCACTGTAAGTGGATTTTGCACGCCGGGTGTTGTACCATGGCAGCAGAAAGCAAAGGAGGTACATGCAATGGAACCCATTCTCGAAATTGCAGCCCTGAAAAAATATTACGGCAAGGAGCCGAATCTGACCCGCGCGCTCGACGGCATCTCGTTTCAGGTCATGCCGGGCGAGTTTCTCGGCATCATGGGCAGCAGCGGCTCGGGCAAATCGACGCTGCTCAACTGCATCGCGACCGTCATCGCGCCGACCGGCGGCGCCGTCGCCCTGCACGGCAAGTGCATCACGACGCTGCACGGCAAGGCACTCGCCGACTACCGCGGCAAGGAGATCGGCTACCTGTTTCAGAACTTTGAGCTCATCGATAACCTCACCGGGCGGGAGAACATCCTCCTGCCGCTGGCGCTGCACGGTGTGTCCGAGGCCGAGAGCCGCGAGCGGCTGACAAAGCTTGCGGACTATCTGGAAGTGACGGACGTGCTCGACAAGTTCCCGGCGCAGATGTCCGGCGGGCAGAAGCAGCGCATCGCAGCGGCGCGCGCACTCATCCTTGACCCCGAGATCGTGCTGGCCGATGAGCCGACCGGCGCGCTCGACTCGAAAAATGCGCGCTCGCTCATGGAAAAGCTCTCCGGCCTGAACGCGGACGCCGGCACGACCATCCTCATGGTGACGCACGACTGCAACGCGGCGAGCTACTGCAAGCGCATCCTCTTCATTCAGGACGGCGTGCTCTTCCACGAGCTGCGACGCGACGTGCCGGACGAGACGCAGCAGGCATTTTACGGGCGCATCCTGGCCGTCATGGCGCAGCTGGGAGGGGGCAGTGCGAATGTTCTCTGAACTTGTTGCGCGCAACAGCCGCCGCAGCCGCCGGGAAAACGGGCTGTTTTTCACATCCTTGCTCATCTCGATCGTCGCGTTTTACATCATCCTCTCCCTGTCGCATCAGGACGTGATGGTGTTCCTCCAGCGCATGGAGAGCAGCGCCGTAGACCGGCTGCTGACGCTCGTCCCGGTGCTGTATGGGCTGACGCTGTTCATTTTGTTCTTTCTCGTGTACTATGCCAACCGCTTTCAGCTCGCGCGGCGGCGGCACGAATTCGGCGTGTACCTCATGCTGGGCATGCAGCGGCGCAAGCTCTTCGGCATGCTGCTGGCGGAGGATCTGCACTCGAGTCTCATCGCGCTGGCCATTGGTCTGCCGGCGGCGCTGCTCATTTCGGAGGTCATCAGCCTCGTCACGGCGCGGCTCGTCGGGCTCGGCATCGTGGGGCACCGGTTCACGCTCTCCCTGTCCGCCATCGGGTGGACGGCCGTGGGCTTTCTTCTGATCAAGCTGCTGGCCTCGCTCATCCTCAGCGGAAAGATCGTGCGTCAGGAGATCGGCGCGCTGCTCACACAAGCGCCGGAGGGCACGAAAAAGCAGCGCCCCGCCGCCGTCTACGCTGCGGCGCTCGTGCTGGGCACGGCGCTGCTCGCCGGAGCGTACACGTTTGCCATCCTCGGGTATGCGTGGAGCGGCCTGCGCTATATGGCGGGCACGCTCGCGCTCGGCGTGGCGGGCACGCTGCTGCTGTTTTACGGGCTGCGTGTCATCATCGACCGGCTGGCCCGGCGCGGAGACCGCGCGGGCAAACTGCGGGTATTTAACTTCCGCCAGGTCGAGGAGACGGTCATCCACCGCTCCGGCGCGCTTGCGATCTGCTCGCTGCTGATTCTGGCGGCGCTGTGCTGCTTCGGCGCGGGCGTAGCGACCGCGCGCTCGTCCCGCGCCGAGACGCACACGCTCGACTACACCTTCCCCACTGACAGCGAGGACAGCAGCGCCGTGCGCGACACGCTGGCCGCGCACGGGCTCGACGGTGCATTTTCCGACCTCTTTGAGATGCGCATCGGCCGCGTGCGCACGAGCACGGACTACCAAAACACCGTAAAATTCCCCGCCTTGCAGCGCACCATCGATGCCATGCCCGTCTCCGACGAGCGGCAGCAGCTGCAATACATGCTGGAGGCCGTGGGCTACCCGCACCTCATCGCGCTCAGCAGCTACAACCACCTGCTAGCCGCGGCCGGTCTGCCGGAGCTGACGCTTGCGGACGATGAGGCCGCAGTTTACTGCGACAGCGAGGTCTCCCTGGCCAGTCGCACGGCGCTGATCAACCGCCTAATCGCGGACGGCGCTGCCATCACGATCGACGACGCGCCGTTCACGCTCGTGGGGCAGGTGCAGTCGGTGAGCGTCGTCACCGACCGGTCGATCACGATGTCGTTCGCGCTCATCGTGCCGGACGCGGTGTTTGAACACTACACGCAGGGCGACTATGACGTCTACCTCGACGGCGTGCTCGCCCCGTCCATGACGGAGGGCAAGAGCCTCATGAACGCCATCGCGGACATGAACGCGCTGCTCGACCCGCTCGGCCTGAAATACGAAAGTTACCTGCAGAACCTCGGCCGTGAGCTGTTTTACATTGTCGCGGCAAGCTACCTGACCATTTACCTCGCCATCATCTTCCTTGTCGTGGCCAACACCATCATCGGCGTGCAGTTTCTCATGGGCCAACAGCGGGCCGAGCGCCGCTACCGGACGCTCGTGCGCCTCGGCGCGGAGCATGACACGCTCTGCCGCGCGGCAAAGGCGCAGATCAACTGGTACTTCGGCCTGCCGGTCGGCGTGGCGGCGGTCAGCAGCCTGTTTGGCGTGCGTGCGCTCTTTTCCGGCATCCTCTCTGCCAGTGCACAGAGCGGCATGGCGGAAATGATGATCGCCGCCGGTGCTATGATTTTGCTGCTGTGTGTGGTAGAATGGCTGTACATGGCGGCCGTCAAGCGGTCCAGCAGCCGGTATCTGCTGGGGCTGATGGCGCCGGAACGCGAAGAATAACACACACAGAAAGGGGGCGGCGCGATGAAGCACATCGCCGTCGTGGAGGATGAGGCGCTCATGCGCGAGGAGCTGGCGGACATGCTGCGCCGGGCGGGCTACACCGTCACGGCGATCACGGACTTTTCCGACGTGACCAGGCAGCTGCTCGCGCTCGCCCCCGATCTGGTGCTGCTGGACCTGAATCTGCCGGAGGTGAGCGGGTTTCAGATCTGCCGCGACATCAAGCAGCGCAGCGCCCTGCCGGTGCTGGTACTGACCTCGCGCGACCAGCTGCGCGACGAGGTGCACGCGCTCGAGCTCGGGGCGGACGAATACCTCACCAAGCCCTATCGAAAGGAGCGGCTGCTGGCGCGCATCGGCAATGTGCTCAAGCGCTACGAGGGGCGGCCGAATCTGCTCGAGGGGGCGGACTTCCTGCTCGACCGGCAGACCTACACGCTCTACATCCACAATCAGTCCGTCGTCCTGCCGCCGAATCAGGGCAAGCTGCTCGAGACGCTGCTGGCGCACGGCGGGCAGACCGTCGCAAAAAACGACCTGAGCCGCGCGCTCTGGGGCACGACGGAATTCATCGACGAAAACGCGCTGCAGGTCAACCTCACGCGGCTGAAAAAGACGATGGCGTCCCTCGGCATGCGCCAGCAGCTCGTGTCCGTGCGCGGCGTCGGCTACCGGTTGGAGGTGCCGCATGAAGCGTAACGGAAGCCACCTGCGGCAGTACCTGCCGTGGCTGGGGCTGCTGCTGGGGGTGGACGCGCTCGCCGCGCTGCTGCTCTGGCTGGCGGACGCGCGGGCCTTCGCCGCCATGACGGCCGTGATCGTGCTGGCGACGGTGTTTCTGTTCGCCGGCGTGTGCGCGGTGCTCTGCGCGCGCTCGAAACGGCGGGAGCAGGCCTTCACGGCCTTTCTGACCACGCCGGACGCGGCGCACGAACAGGCGCTGTGCCGCCTGCTCTCCCCTGCTGAATCACGGAGCGCGCACCTGCTCGGCGAGACGCTGCGCGCGCAGCAGCAGACCATCGCGCAATTACAGGCACAGATGGACGACTACGAAAACTACGTGGAGCTCTGGGCGCACGAGGTGAAAACGCCGCTGGCACTGCTGACGCTCGTGCTCGACAACCGGCGCGACGCGCTGCCGGAGGCCGTGGGCTTTAAGCTCGACTACGTGCGCAACCGGATGCAGGCGTTCATCGACCAGATGCTCTACTACGCACGTCTGCGCGGCGCGCGGCGCGACTACCGCTTCGATCGGCTGGCGCTGCGCAGCTGCATCGACGAGGTGCTCGACGATTGCCGCCCGCTGCTGGAGGAAAAACACTTCCGGGTCGAGCTCCGGCTTGCGGACGAGACCGTGTTTTCCGACCGGCGCGGGCTGTGCTTCCTGCTCGGGCAGGTCGTGAGCAACAGCGTGAAGTATGCGCTCGAAAAGCCGGTGCTGACCTTTTCCCTGGAAAACGGCGGCACGGCGACCGTCCTGTCCATCCGCGACAACGGCCCGGGCGTGCGCGCGTGCGACCTGCCGTATGTGTTTGAAAAAGGATTCACCGGAGACTCCGGCCACGAGAAGAACAAGGCCACCGGCATGGGGCTCTACCTCGCGCGCGAGGTCGCGAAGGATCTGGGGCTCACGCTCACCGCCGCGTCCGACTGGGGCGCGGGGTTCGAGGTCCGGGTCACGTTCCCGGTCGTGGAAGAATAAATGTTTGAAAGAAGGCGCCGCTGTTCGCGGCGCCTTCATTTTCGCGT
>ENA-UOJJ01001844-UOJJ01001844.1-human-gut-metagenome-genome-assembly--contig:-CS66-NODE-1844-length-29251-cov-19.395294_pt1 | contig 29251 bp, 20 predicted proteins | sample MGYA00242343_ERZ723890 | MGnify/ENA metagenome assembly ERZ723890
GCGCCCCAGGCCGCCGGCAAGATACACACCGATTTCGAACGCGGATTTATCCGCGCCGAGATAGTAGCATTTGACGATCTCAAAGCCTGCGGAAGCATGGCGGCAGCCAAGGAAAAAGGCCTTGTCCGCTCCGAGGGCAAGGATTATGTTATGAACGACGGCGATGTTACGCTGTTCAGATTCAACGTGTGATGGAAGATGTAATGTTTGTTCTCGAACTCATCGGTGCGGCGGCGTTTGCAGTGTCGGGAGCAATGGTCGCGATCGAAAAAAAGGCCGATATATTCGGAGTTTTGTTCCTCGCGGTGACAACGGCGCTCGGCGGCGGCGTTATCCGTGACGTGCTCATAGGAAGAATACCGCCGGTGATGTTTGTTAGCTACTGGTATCTGCTCATATCCGTCGTCGCGGCGCTTGCGGTGTTTATAGACGCTTATCTGCGCAGCGAAAAATACAAGCTGCATTTGGACAAGCTTGACGCAGTGAACAATGTCTTTGACGCGATAGGCCTTGCTGTTTTCACCGTATCCGGCATGAACGCCGCAATGCCGGTGAGCGATAATGTTATCCTCGTTTTGTTTGTAGGCATGTGCACCGGCGTCGGCGGCGGCATGCTGCGCGACGTTATGACGAACACCATGCCCAAGGTGCTCCGAAAGCGCGTGTACGCGGTCGCGTCGCTTATCGGCGGCGGACTTTACTATGTGATGCATGTGCTCGACATAAATCAGCTTTTGTCAGTCGGCTGCGGAATGCTCGTGATTTTTGCGCTGCGCCTGTTTGCGACGATCTATAAGTGGAATCTGCCGTCTGTCAAGTTAGATTAAGAAAATGTAAAATTTCGTGTGTAATATTGACGCGGCGGCATTGCTGTGATATTCTATAACTCAATAAAAGGGAGTAGCGTGCGCCAAGCGGCGTTCGGCACGTCGTCATCTCAACCGTCAGGTTCGGTGTGTCGAGTACGATACAGTATTTGCAAGACTTTTACGGCAAGAATAATTGCCGTAAAGGTCTTTTTTATACTATTTATAGAAAGGACTTGAGAACTTAAACATGGAATCGGACTCAATATTGCCTCAACTATTGCTTCAGCTTGTACTGATAGCGGTCAACGCACTGTTTGCCGCAACCGAGATAGCCGTTATTTCGCTCAACGAGACGAAAGTGCGGCGCATGGCCGAGGGCGGAGACAGGAAAGCGGCTAAAATGCTTAGAATGGTGACTGAACCTACGGGGTTCCTGTCAACTATTCAGATATGCATAACGCTTGCAGGCTTCCTTGGCTCGGCGTTTGCGGCGGATAACTTTTCCGATAAGCTCGTAAACTGGCTTATAAACGATTGCGGCGTATCCGGAGTGTCGCCCTCGGCACTTGATACGATATCGGTCATCATAATAACCCTTGTTTTGTCTTACTTTACGCTGGTGCTCGGCGAGCTTGTTCCAAAACGTATCGCAATGAAACGCCCGGAGGGCATTGCACGCGCTGTAAGCGGACTGATGATAGGAATGACAACGGTGCTCCGCCCTGCAATTTGGCTGCTGACCGTTTCAACTAACGGTGTGCTGCGCCTGTGCGGCATAGACCCGAAGGATAATGCCGAGGAGGTGTCGGAGGAAGAGATAATAATGATGCTCGATGAGGGTGAGGAAGCAGGCTCTATAGAAAGCGGCGAAAAAGAGCTTATAAAAAATGTATTCTCACTCAACGATACCACTGCCGAAGATGTTATGGTGCATCGTTCGCAAGTAGCTTTCCTAAAACGCGACGATGCTCGAACAACACTGCTCAATGAAATAGCCGAAAGCGGCTATTCTCGCTTTCCCGTGTACGGCGAAAATATCGACGACATTGTAGGAATACTCTACGCAAAGACGTATCTTACCGCCCAAAGCAGGGGCGAACGGTGCGAAATGAAGGATTTCCTGATGCCACCGCGCTTTGTCCACGCGAGCACACACATAAACCGCATTCTTCTCGATATGCAGCGCGAACATGCGCATATGGCAGTGGTTGTTGATGATTACGGCGGAGTTATCGGAATAATCACGCTTGAGGATATTCTTGAAGAATTGGTGGGAGAGATATGGGACGAGAGCGATGAAGTGATAGAGAACATAAGGGAACGCCCCGACGGCAGCTATGATATAAACGGAAGCACACGGCTTTCAGACATGTGTGAAAGCGTTGGATGCAGCATCGACAGTAATGCCGACACGGTCGGCGGCTGGGTCACGGAAACACTCGGCGGCATACCGGCAAGCGGCGAAAGCTTCGAGTGCAGCGGCATGCTGGTAACGGTCGAGGCTACTGATGAAAGACGTGTGCTCGAGGTAAATGTTAATGTTAGCATACTCAGGGAGGATTCATAAGTGAAGTATTATTGCGAAGAAAAAGATCTCGTGATGCGGCAGCTTGACAGCGGAGAAAACGGCCTGAGCCAGGCCGAGGCGGAGCGGCGCCTTGCCGAAAACGGCAAAAATAAGCTCGCCGCGGCAAAAAAGGACTCGATACTCAAGCAGCTTTTGAAGCAGCTGGCAGACCCGATGATAATCATTCTTCTGGCTGCGGCCGCTATAAGCGGAGTGCTCGCGGTGACGCAGGGCGAGAGCTTTACGGATGTTATAATCATCCTGTTTGTCGTCGTCGTTAACGCCGTTCTGGGCGTTTATCAGGAAAACAAGGCGGAAAAGGCCATTGAAGCTTTGCAGGAAATGTCGGCGGCAACGTCAAAGGTGCTGCGCGACGGGAAGATAGTCACGATCCACAGCGAGGAGCTTGTGGTCGGCGACGTTGTGCTGCTTGAAGCGGGCGACGCCGTTCCGGCCGACGGCAGAATAATTGAAAACGCAAGCCTCAAGATAGAGGAGGCGGCGCTCACGGGCGAGTCGGTGCCGGTGAGCAAGTTTATCGACATCATAAATCTCGCAGACGGCGAGGGCGACGTTCCGCTCGGCGACCGCCGCAATATGGCCTACATGGGCTCTACCGTTGTTTACGGCCGCGGCGCAATGATAGTCTGCGCGACCGGCATGGACACCGAGATGGGCAAGATAGCCGACGCTCTTGCGCAGGCTTCCGACGGGCAGACGCCCTTGCAGATAAAGCTTACGCAGCTGAGCAAAATACTCACCTGGCTCGTTCTAGGCATATGCGTCGTCATATTTGCCGTGCAGCTTCTGCGCGCCGGCGGAATGAGCTTTGAGGTCGTGCTCAACTCCTTCATGATAGCCGTGTCGCTCGCGGTAGCCGCCATACCCGAGGGGCTTGCAGCGGTCGTTACGGTGGTCTTGTCCATCGGCGTTACCAACATGTCAAAGCGCAACGCGATAATCCGCCGCCTGACGGCGGTCGAAACTCTCGGCTGCGCGCAGGTCATTTGCTCGGATAAAACCGGCACGCTGACGCAGAACAGGATGACCGTTGTCGATTTCTTCGGCGAAAACGAGCAGGAGCTTGCCAAGGCAATGGCACTGTGCTGCGACGCCGAGATAGACGATGAGGGGAAAGTGACCGGCGAGCCTACGGAGGCCGCGCTGGTTGCATGGGCAAACACGCTGGGACTTAATAAAACAGCGCTTAAGTCATCGTTCCCACGCTGCGGCGAAGCGCCGTTTGACTCCGGCAGAAAGATGATGAGCACCCTGCACCTTGCCCCGAACGGTGTGGTTCAGTACACAAAGGGCGCGCCCGACGTTATCATCGGAAAATGCACGCACTATCTCAAAAACGGCGAAGCCGTTCCCATGACCGAGGACTACCGCCGTGAGATACTCGATAATAATAAGGCAATGGCCGATAAGGCTCTGCGAGTTTTGGCCTGTGCTCTGCGCATATGGGAAGCGCAGCCTGACGACTGCGAGCCGGAGACGCTCGAGCAGCAGCTCTGCTTTGTGGGCCTTACGGGCATGATCGACCCCGTGCGTCCGGAGGTTAAGGACGCTATCGACGAGTGCAAGGCCGCCGGCATCCGCGCAATTATGATAACCGGCGACCATGTTGACACGGCCGTAGCCATAGCCAAGGAGCTTGGCATCCTGCGCGAGGGCGACAGAGCCGTAACGGGCACGCAGCTTTCACAGATGAGCGACGAGGAATTCGAGCGCGAATTTCAGAATATAAGCGTCTATGCGCGCGTTCAGCCCGAGCACAAAACGCGCATCGTTTCCGCGTGGCGCAAGGCAGGCTATGTCACTGCAATGACCGGCGACGGCGTAAATGACGCACCGTCCATAAAAAGCGCCGATATCGGCGTCGGTATGGGCATAACCGGCACCGACGTTACCAAAAACGTTGCCGATATGGTGCTTGCCGACGATAACTTTGCCACCATCGTCGGCGCCGTCGAGGAAGGCCGCAGGATATACGATAACATCCGCAAGGCGATCCAATTCCTGCTCGGCTCGAACATGAGCGAGGTCATAAGCATTTTTGTCGCTACCATACTGGGCTTTACGATATTAAAGCCGGTGCATCTTCTGTGGATAAATCTCGTCACCGACTGCTTCCCGGCGCTGGCACTCGGCATGGAAAAGGCCGAGGGCGATATAATGCGCCGCCGTCCGCGTCCGGCGAAGGACGGAATATTCGCAGGCGGAATGGGCTTTGATATCGCGTATCAGGGCGTGCTCATCTCGGTGCTCGTTCTGGCGGCGTATTTCGTCGGCCATTATATCGAAACCGGCGTATGGACGATAACCGACAGCGCCGACGGCACAACGATGGCATTTCTTACGATGTCAATGGCCGAGGTATGCCACAGCTTCAACATGCGCTCGCTGCGCGGCTGCATCTTCACCATGGGCACGAAAAACAAGGCTCTCGTATGGGCTGCCGTCGGCAGCATTGCCGCGACCACGCTTGTCTGCGAGGTGCCGTTCCTGGCCGAGGCATTCGGCTTCACGCCGGTATCGTTTGTCGAATACGTCATTGCAATGGGCATAGGCATGCTCGGCATGGTCATCGTTGAGATCGTCAAGACCTTCCAGCGCCGCGCAATGCGGAAAAGAGGCGAAATTCTTTGAGCTTGCAGGTTGACAGCGCTCAAAGACGGTGATAAAATCAAACAATCAGCGATGACGGAGAACGATGACGCGCTGTCTGTCCAGAGAGAAAGGCCGTTGGCTGCAAGCCTTTTCGGACAAAACGTCGGAGACCGCTCCCGAGCCGAAGCAAGGAAATGTGCTTCCGCGCCGCGCCCGTTAAGCGCATGATGAGTTCTATCAAGGTGGGACCGCGTAAAAAATATTACGCCCTTGACGCATTGCGTCAGGGGCGTTTTGATTTTGATAAAGGAGTATAAATCATGGAAGAAAATAAGTACACTTTTGAAAATCCCGAATTCAAAAACACCTATCGCCATACAACAAGCCATATCCTCGCCCAGGCGGTAAAGCGCCTGTATCCCGAGGTCAAGCTGGCCATCGGCCCGGCTATCGACAACGGCTTTTACTATGACTTTGACGCTCCCTTTGCCATAACTCCCGAGATCCTCGAAAAGATCGAGGCCGAGATGCGCAAGATCTGCAAGGAAAAGATAAAGCTTGAAAGATTCGAGCTTCCGCGCAAGGAAGCAATAAAATTCATGGAAGAGCGTGAAGAGCCGTACAAGGTCGAGCTTATAAACGACCTGCCCGAGGACGCGGTCATATCGTTCTACAAGCAGGGCGACTTTACCGACCTGTGCGCAGGCCCTCATCTCGATTCGACCGGCAGAGTCAAGGGCAACGCAATAAAGCTCACCTCCTGCACCGGCGCTTACTGGCGCGGCGACTCCAACCGCAAAATGCTCCAGCGCGTTTACGGCACCTGCTTCATGAAAAAGGACGAGCTTGACGCATATCTTGCCCGCATTGAGGAAGCCAAAAAGCGCGACCACCGCAAGCTCGGCAAGGAGCTTGGCCTGTTCATGCTCACCGAGGAAGGCCCCGGCTTCCCGTTCTTCCTGCCCAAGGGCATGATTCTTAAAAATACGCTTATCGACTACTGGCGCGAGGTCCACAAGAAGTACGGCTATGTTGAGGTCTCGACTCCGATGATCCTCAACCGTCAGCTTTGGGAGACCTCCGGCCACTGGTTCCACTATAAAGAGAATATGTACACCACCGTTATCGACGGCGAGGACTATGCGATAAAGCCCATGAACTGCCCCGGCGGCATGCTCGTTTACAAATCCGAGCCGCACTCCTACCGTGATCTGCCCCTGCGCGTGGGCGAGCTTGGCCTTGTCCACCGCCATGAGCTGTCCGGCGCTCTGCACGGCCTGTTCCGTGTAAGATGCTTTACTCAGGACGATGCGCACATCTTCATGACCTGGGATCAGATGAAGGACGAGATAAAGAACGTCGTCAAGCTCTTTGACGAGGTGTATTCGCTCTTCGGCCTGCCCTACGAGATCGAGCTGAGCACCATGCCTGACGATCACATGGGCGACGAGAAGGACTGGGAGTTTGCGCAGAACACCCTCAAGGAAGCCATCACCGAAATGGGCAAGAGCTATGTCGTCAACGAGGGCGACGGTGCGTTCTACGGCCCGAAGCTTGACTTCCATCTTGAGGACAGCCTGGGAAGAACCTGGCAGTGCGGTACCATTCAGCTGGATATGCAGCTGCCCGAGAGATTTGAGCTTGAGTATGTCGGAGCCGACGGCGAGAAGCATCGTCCCGTCATGATCCACCGCGTTGTGTTCGGCTCGATCGAGCGCTTCATCGGCGTTATCACCGAGCATTTTGCCGGCGCGTTCCCGACATGGCTGGCTCCTGTCCAGGTAAAGGTCATGCCGATAACCGATCGCGTTGACGATTATGCAAAGCAGATCGCAAAGCGCCTTGACGAGCACGGCTTCCGCGTTGAGACCGATCTGCGCAACGAAAAGATCGGCTACAAGATCCGCGAGGCACAGACTCAGAAGATCCCCTACATGATAATCGTCGGCGATAAGGAAGCCGAAAACGGCACTGTCTCCATGCGCACACGCGCCGGCGGCGACGAGGGCAGCATGCAGGTAGAAGACTTCATCGCAAAGCTCGGCGAAGAAGTTGCCACAAGAGCAAAATAATAATTTCAGCCTGCCGATACCCGGCAGGCTGTTCGAAAATAAGGAGAGGCTATGAAATTACTTTTCAAGCAACGCTTTTTCTCGTGGTTTGACAGCTATGATATTTACGATGAGGGCGGAAGAGGCGTGTTCACCGTGGAGGGCAAGCTCGGCTGGGGGCATGTGCTGCATGTTTTGGACGCAGGCGGCCGCCATGTAGGTACGGTGCGCGAAAAGGTGCTGACCCTGTTCGAGCCGAAGTTTGAGATATTCACCGGTGCCGACGAATACATCGGCTGCATAACAAAGCGCCTTACGTTCTTTAAGCCCAAGTTCGATATTGACTTCAACGGCTGGCAGGTCGAGGGCGATTTCTGGGGCTGGGACTATTCGGTCGTGTCGCCCACAGGCGAAACGGTCGCCGTCATAACAAAGGAGCTTTTCAACTGGACCGACACCTATTCCATCGACGTTGCGCGCCCCGAGAACGCCCTGTGCGCGCTCATGCTCGTGCTTGCTATCGACGCCGAAAAATGCAGCAGCAATAACGGATAAGGCCGCTCCGCTCAAAGCCGAAGAAGAACGGCTGAAATATGCCATTAAGCAGCTATCCCGCTCCAATGAGGAAGTACAGGCGGATATTGCGGCAGTAGACGAAGCGATAGAATATCTGCAAGAGCAGCGGGAGCTTTGGCCTACAGCCTCGTGGGCGAGGCGGCGCACGAGTGGATCGGAATTGCGATGCTCGCGCTGTTTATTCTCATAGGCTTCCTGGCGGCAAAAACACGCTCCAAAGCAAAATGATATATAAAAACGGTGCAGCTCCCAACGGGAGCTGCACCGTTTTTCGTTTAGATCAAATTCGGAACACGCGGCCGTCGCGCGTGGGGTGGGCTGCCGGCTTATCGCCGCAGACATAGCCGAGAAGGCAGTGACCGATGCCGATGTACTCATCGCCGATACCTGCCTTGCGCAGTATCTCGCGCGCCTCGGGCATCTCGAACACTTCCTTCGCTCTGTTGACCCAGCACGAGCCAAGCCCGATGGCATTTGCCGCGTTCATGAGATTTCCCAGAACGAGCGCGCCGTCCTCGATATATGTGGGAACATTGCGGTCGGCCAGAACGACAATGACGGTCGGAGCGCCGTAAAACGGGTCGATGTCCTTGCCCATGACCTTGGCGTTGAGCTTTGAAAGCAGCGCGATCGTATCCTTATCCTGCACAACAAGCATGGCCGTCGGCTGCCTGTTCATTGCAGACGGGGCGTACAGACCGGCCTTCAGAACGCTCTGAAGCTCATCCTCCGATATCTGCTCGGGCTTGTAAGCTCTTATGCTTCTGCGCTCGAGAAGGTTGCCGAGTGCCTCACTCATTGCCGCCGTCCTCCTCAATGTCGTAAAACTCGGCGTATTCGCCGCCGTTTTTTCCGGCCTCGACTGCGGCCTTTGCGGCTTCAAGCTCTTCGCGCATCGTCTCTATGCGATCGTCCATCGCCTTGAGCTCGTCAAACAGCGGAGCATAGCTCTCGCCGGGGTTGTCGCGGTTTTCGTCGTAGCAGAGTCTGCCGATCTCGATGAACACCTTGTTCTGCTCCTCAAGCTCGCCGTTTATCTGAAGGGTGAGCTTTGCAATGTTGGCATAGCAGCGCGCGGCCGTGCTGCCCTTGTCATAGGCGTCCTTGAGACTGCCGCTTTCAACATAATCCTTTGCCTTTTTGGTCACACTGTTGATCGTGCCCTTGAGTATGCTTTTGTAATCTGCCATGATGTTAGCTCCTTTCCTGCCCGTCGGCCTTTTTCGTCCGCTCGCTGCGGTTTACGAAAAGCTCGTCGGGTGAATGTGTTTTTCTTGCGTTTACTATAAGAATGACGGCCGCGATCAGCGCGCTTACGATCGCAAGCAGCTGCGATACGCGGATATCCGTTGTGCCGATATACAGACTGTCGGTTCGCAGGCCCTCGACCCACGCCCTGCCGAGGCCGTACCACAAAACGTACAGCCATGTAAACTGCCCGTCGTACTTTCTCGCGCCGCGGCGCAGAAGTATGTAGAGTATGATAAGCCCCGTGAAGTTCCACAGGCTTTCGTAAAGAAACGTCGGGTGGACGAACACCGTAACGCCGTCGGGTGTGGTAAGTCCCATGCGGCAGAAGATATCCGTTTCAACGCCGAAGGCCTCGCGGTTTATAAAGTTGCCCCAGCGGCCTATGGCCTGTCCGATGAGCAGACCGAACGCAGTAAGATCGCCGAGCGCGAGAACGGGTATCTTCTTCTTTTTGCACACGAGAACACCGGTTATAACGCCTGCGATTATACCTCCGTAGATAGCGAGGCCACCGTCGCGCAAGGACAGGATCTCCGATGGGTTGGCGAGAAAATAATCAAGCTTGAACAGAACGTAATACAGCCTTGCGCCGATTATGCAGGTCGGGATCAGCCATATTACGAAGTCGAAAAGATCATCCGAGGTAAGGCCGAACTTCGCTGCCTGCTTTGCACAGAACAGTGCGGCGAGGATAAAGCCGAGGGCGATTATCGCACCGTAAAAATAAATTTCAAAGCCGAAAACCGTAAAGCTGTACGGTGGGTCGATGCTCCAGTCGCCGAGCATCGGGAAGCTTATCGCTGCATCACGCAGCATGGTTGCCGTTAGAAAAGTCATAGGATATCACGCCTTTACAGGGGAAATGACGCTCATTGCGAGCCTGTCGGGAGTCATGAATGCCTTGAGGAAATCCTCGCACTCGTTTTTTGAAACGCTCCCGAGCACTTCAAACGCATCGAGCGCGCAGTAATTGCCGAACACACCGTCGGCAAGGGAGAGACACAAGCTGTCGAAGTCCTCAAGTCCGCGCAGGCGCGAGCCGAAAGAGGCGCGCTTTGCCGCTTCGAACAGCTCTTTGTCAAGCCCGTTTGCGAACACCTCGGCAAGCTCGGCGTTTATCTCGCTCAGGACGCGCTGCGGATCGGGGCTTTCGCCGCCGAGCATGATCGTTGCCGTTCCGGCTGTGTAGTCGATCTCGTAATCATAGTCGCGGTTGAGCACGCCCTCGGAGTACAGCCGGTTGTAAAACTTCGCGGAGGTGCCGAACACCGTGCGCAGAGCAAGCTGGGCGACTATCTTCTGGCGCAGAAGCGCGTCTCCGTCGCGCGCAGGAGTGACCTTTGCGCCGATAAGATACTGGGGCGCGGAGACCTCCATCTGCTCCTCGTTGTAGCTTTTTATGGGCTTTTCGGACTCGGCCTGACCCATGTCGGCCTTTGGGATCTCGGCCTTTTCGCGCGGCAGAAGCTCGTCTGCGATGGCGAAGACTTCCTCGGGATCGCAGTCGCCTGCAACGCACAGCGTCATGTTTGACGGCGCGTAAAACGCCTTGTGGCAGTTATAGAGCGTTTCGGCGGTTATCTCCGCAATGCTCTCGATGCTGCCGGCGACCTGATCGCGGATGGGGTTAAACTCATACAGCATGCGCATGAGGCGGTTATACACGACATAGCCGGGATTATCCTCGACCATGCATATCTCCTGCCCGATTATGCCCTGCTCCTTATCGACGGTCTCCTGAGTAAAGTAGGGCGTCGAAACGAACTTGAGCAGCATGCGCAGATTTTCCTCAAAGCCCGAGGTGCAGTCGAAAAAGTACGCGGTCATGCCGCTTGAGGTGAAGGCGTTCGGCTGCGCGCCGTTTGCGGAAAGCACGCTCAGCGCATTGTCGCCGTCGGGCATGTCAAACATCTTGTGCTCAAGAAAGTGCGCAACTCCGGCAGGCGTGTCGTGCATCTTTCCGCCGAGGGAGAAGCGCCTGTGCGCGCCGCCGTAATTGGTGGCAAAAACGGCATACGACAGCCGGAAGCCGGGCTTTGTGACAACGTTTACGTTAAGACCGTTGCGCAGCTGGCCGAAGTACAGATCCTCGCCGATCTTTTCATATCTTTTATGCTTCATCGCTGTCCTCCTCACCGTTTCCGCGCAGGTAATACACCGCGTCGCCGACAACGCTGTTTGCTATATCGACAACGGCTTGAAGCTCCACGCATTCGACCGCCTCGGCAAGCTCCTCGGGGTCAAAGTCAAGTCCGTCGATAGTATTGGCGAGGTAAAATCCCTCAAGATTATACTGCGAGTCGAGCGTTGCGCGAAGATCTGATGCAACGCTTTTCTTGGCAGCAAGCAGCTCATCGTCCGTGACCTCGCCGCGCTTTATAGCCTCAAGCTGGGCGCAGATCTCGTCCTTTGCAGCGCCGAATTTGTCAAAATCAACGCCGGATGAGACGATCATAAGCCCCTTGTGCAGATCGACAAGCGAGCTTGCGTAATAGCACAGCGAGAGCTTTTCGCGAACGTTCATAAAAAGCTTGGACGTTACGCAGCCGCCGAAAACGGCGTTGAAAACGTAAAGCGCCGCAATATCCGGATCCTCCATGCAGTCGCCGAGGCGATAGCCCATGACGAGCTTGCCCTGAGTGACGCTCAGCTCGTCGGTGAATTCGCGCACGGACTCCTCAACTGCGTTCATGCGTATATCCGTGCCGATATCATAGTCGATCTCTCCTCTGGGCATGCCGCTGAACGCATCCGAGAGCTTCTCGGCAACGGCGTCCGCGCCGAGGCTGCCGCAGTAGAAGATCTCGATCGGGCAGGTCATGATAAGGCTGCGGTAATGCTTGGTGAGCTTCTGATAATATATATTTTCTGCCGTGTCCTCGGTGCCGAGGCGCGATACGGCGAAGGGCTCGTAGCAGCACATCTGTTCAATAAGCCTTTGCAGCGCCCACGAACGCTTGTCGTTTAGCCTGCTTTTTATGCTGTCGAGCAGCTTTTCCTTCTCGCTGTCGACATATTCGGGCAGAAGCAGGCCGCCCTTGGTGCAGGGCGCGAGCAGTATCTCGCCGCAAAGATTTGCAATGCTTTCAAAAACTCCGCTGCCGTTGGGCAGATATTTGTCGTCGGCAAAGCTCGCAAGAAATCCAATGCACTGTATCTCGCCGATCTTGCGCACAACAGGCTCGATATAGCTGCCGTAAAGCCCGTCAAGCTCGGTCGCGAGCGCCTGCATATCGGTGTGATTTCTGCTGCCGCGGCGCAGAACATAGGGGATGAGCGCGTTCATTGCCGCCGTTTCGCGGTCAAGCTGAGTCAGCAGGCTGATGCTCAGACAGCCGGTCTTGAATTTGTCGTTTTCGAGCGCGGTTAGCCATACGCCGGGGAGTATCTCTTTTCTGACGGTCTCCATGGCATGACCTCCTTTGATTTATAATAAATCAGTATAGCACACTTTTCAGATATATGGTATACCTTTTCCGTCATAAATTTCGCCGTCGAGCCATACTCCGCCGAGGCCGATCAATATATCGTGCGTCCTGCCGGAGCGGGTCTTGAGCGTCACGCGGCAGTCGGAAAAGCCGTCGGGCAGACAGGGGCGGATATATATCATACCGTGCCACGGTTTAAGGCCAAGAAGCTCCTCGGTAAACACCCTGAAATACCAGCCGGATGAGCCGGTGTACCACGTCCAGCCGGCCTCGCCGATGTGGCCGGGGCAGGTGTAGACATCGGCAGGAATGACAAACGGCTCTGCTTCATAAACGCGCCCGTCGTGCGCTTCCGGCAGCAGACAGCGCAGTATGGCCCAGCCGTCATTCGGCCGGGAGCGCTTAAAGCAGGCCTGAGCAAGCCACAGCGCAGCGTGCGTATACTGCCCGCCGTTTTCCCGGAAGCCGGGGCCGTAGCTGCGAATATAGCCGGGGTCGCGCCCGGAGCCGAAAAAGGGAGGGTCAAAGAGCTTCACAAGGCCGTTTTCCCTGTCAAACAGCAGCCTGAGCGCGCTGCCCAGCGCGGTGTCGGCCTTCGTGTTTGACGCTTCCGGGCAGAAGCAGGCCCAGCTTTGCGCGATGGAATCTATGCGGCAGCACTCGCTCTGCCGGCCGCCAAGCTCCTCGCCGTCGGGCCAGTAGCCGCGCAGATACCATTGCCCGTTCCATGCGCGGTCGGCGGCCTTGCCCAATGCGGCGGCAAGAGCACGGTATTCGTCCGCGCCCTGCCTGCCAAGCTCGATCAGAATATCCGCAAATCGTTTTACGCAGCAGGAGAAAAACCAAGTCAGCCACACGCTCTCACCGAAAACGGCGCTCATGCCGTCGTTCCAGTCGCTGCTGCCGAAGTACAAAAGCCCGTGGCTGCCCGTGCCGCGGCCTGCGCAGCAGTCAACGGCGCGCTTTGCGTGCATAAGAACGCTCTCGGCGCAGTCCGAGCGCATGGGCATTTCATAACGGTCGCCTTCACAGGAGTCCAAAGGCTTTGAGCTTATATAATGCTCGGAGATTTGGCATATTGAAGCGTCGCCCGTTTTTTCGACATATTCGCACAGCGCCCAAACCAGCCAGAGCAGATCATCCGAGCACCGCGTGCGCACGCCCTTATCCGCGCCGCCGACGCTGTGCCACCAGTGCATCACGTCGCCTTCAAGGTACTGGTGCCGGCAGCAGGCGAGTATCTGCTGCTTTGCGATGTTAGGGTCGAGCAGGATGAGGTTCACGGCGTCCTGAAGTTGATCGCGGAAGCCGAACGCGCCGCCGCTCTGATAAACCGAGCATCGCCCGAGAATGCGGCATGCCAGCGTCTGATACACTGCCCAGCCGCTCATATATTTGTCTGCCTCGCCGCAGCCGGAAACGGTCAGACGGCGGCACATACTCCGCCAATGTGCCTTTGTTTTTTCGAGCGCTTCAAATGCGGCATCGGGCTTGCACAGATCAAGGAGGTTTTCTGCGCTCTCACATCCGCAGACGAGCACGGTCACGGGCTGCGCCTCGTAGCTTGCGGCAAAAACGGGATAGCTCAGCCCGTTCGTGCGCGAGTCAAATTCGTTGTGCAGCCAGGATAAGCCGTCGCAAGTCCAAGCGAGCGCGTCACTTGAGCAAACGGCGCTGAAATTAAGCCCTCGTATAGCCGAGCGCGTGCTCGATGCGGTGAACACAGAGTTTACATAACTGCACGCGACTGCGCCGCGGTCGTTGTCACTGTCCGACATGAGAAGCTCGCATTTCCAGCCGAGCTTTCCGCTGTGCTCGCCGAAAAATTCAATTATAAAAACCCTTGCATCCATATCCGGCGGAACAAAAGCCGTGCAGCGTGTTGCAAAGCTGCCGAAGCTTTTTTCCCAAACGGCAAAGCCGAAGCCGAAGGTGACGCGGCAGGGAGCGCCGTCATCGTCGGCAAAAAGGCTGTGTCGCCCGGAGCCGTCGCAGTATTCAAGCACCTCCGCGCCGTCGATCGCCAGAGGGTCGTTCACCCACGGCGTAAGCCGCAGCTCGCGCGCGTTTTTAAGCCACATGTTTCCCGTGCCGCTGTCGGCGGCAATATAGCCGAAGCTTCCGTTTGTAAGGATGCTGCTCCAGACTCTCGGCGGCAGCGAGCGGTTTACATAAAACGAAAAGCTTCCGTTGTCGGCGTACTCGTGCCGCACAGAGGAAGAGCTGCTTCTTATTCGCTGTGTAAAACACCTCGGAGCATTTTCAAATCTGCGGCCGGGTGTATCCTCTCCGACGATGAACGAGGCGGCGCTTTCTATAAGCTCGGCATCCTCGGTCGGCAGCAGGCGCACCCCGGCGTGAGTGCCGATGAGCGCTTCAAGCCCGTGGGAGGCAAGCGTGTCGCGCACCTTGGAGTACACCGGCCTGCGATACTCGCCGCCCTCATCGGTCAGGAAAACAAGATCTGCGTAAACGCCGCAGCTTCTGAGCAGACAGAACTGCTTTGTTACAGATACAACGTCGCCGTCATCCTTGCAGCAGATTATAGGAAGATCGCCCGAGATCGAGCAGCGCCAGAGGCTGCTCTTGGGCGGAAGCTGCGACTTTGGGCTGATAAACCACAGGCTTTGCAGCATGCCCATAGCATCGTCAACTTCACGCGATGACATGTGCGTGACGCTTGCGCAGGCCGAAACCATCGCGCCGTACTCGGCGGGCCCCATCGCAAGCATATGCTGCGCGCCGCTGTATGCGCCCTCTGGAGTGTATGCAAGACACAGGGAAAAGCGCACGTCCGCTTTTTCTCCGGCCTTGAGCGACAGCGGAACGGATGCCGTTACCGCCGGATAAGACAAAAATCCGTCCTCGCCTGAGCCGCCTGCCTTTGTCGTCATTGGCTTATCGCAGGCAAGGCACAGCCAACACTCGGCCTGGCTTCCGCGCGGCAGACGGTGCAGCGTGATGCAGTTTTGGTCGCGCCGCGCTTCGACGCCGAGCCGCCAGTAGGCAGGATGGTTAACATAATCTGAAGCGTCGGCGAGCACGGCCTCGAATGATAATTCGAGGCTTGCACTGTCGATATCCGATTTTGCAAAAACCGACACCGTGCGCGCCTCGCCGTTTTCAGCGCCCGATACCGCAACGGAGGTGCGCGCCGTGAACTCGTCGCAAACGCAGGAAAACTCGGCAGATATCTCGGAAAACTCCCACATATACGCGCCGTTTTCATCGGGCGAGGGGAGGAGCGAGCGCACTCTGCCGCCGAGTGTGAGCGTTATTTCCGCGCCGTGCCCTTCGCCGGTCTGTTTAAACGGCGTGCGATAGATCAGCGTATCGGAGCAGCTTGCCGAGCTTATGCCGCTTTCGGTTAACATAATGTTATACGCGCCGTTTGACAGCAGCGAACACTGCGGCGAAGCGTAGTCAATTGCGCCGCCGCGCTTTTCCCAGCGGCTGTTGGGCAATATCTGCTTGTCGGACTCCGCCTCGCTCAGACGCAGAACAGGCGCGCCGAGCGGTATGCGTTCTTCGAGAAGCTGCCCGTAAGCAGCCATATCCGGCGAGTGCATGAAAGCGTGCCGGACGCAGTTTTCTCCGAGATAATTTGCGATGGCGAGCATGCTCATGCCCAGATGATGCGCCATGAAGCAGCGCACCTTTTCGCCCTCGGGTGTTCGGCAGCGTGACGGAGTGAAGTCGAGCGCCTCGAAAAATCCGTAGCGTGCTCTCATGCCGCACTTTTCGAGCCGACGCAGGTTCGCAACGGCGGCGCCGGGGTCAACGGCGAGGGCGAGAAAGCTGGCGTACGGTGCAATGACAAGCTCTGTATCCTGGCCGCGCTTGAGCGCAAGCCGGGCGCAGCCGTGAGCCTTGTAGCGGTAATTGAGCGCCGGGTCGAGCGAGTAAAAAGCGCTTTCGGATATGCCCCACGCACCGCCGCGGCTGCGGCGCTTTTTTTGAACGTAAACGCAGAATTTCGCGGTTTCATACAGCAGACTGTCCTGTGTCAGCGGCAGAAAAAGCTCAGGCATGAGGTACTCAAACATCGTGCCCGTCCAGCTTGCCATGCCGCGGTAGCCGCCCGACGAGCGCATCGCGCGCGACAGTCTGCGCCAGTGCCTGCGAGGCACGTCGCCTTTGGCTATGGCGGTGTAGCTCGTAAGGCGCGCCTCGCTTGCCATAAGGTCGTAAAGCCCCGGCGAGGCAGTGCCTTTTTCAAGATCAATGCCGATGTGCATAAGGCCGCGCCGGACGCTGTAAAATATCGAAAAATCCATGTCGGATATAAGCTTCTCCGTCCTGCCGGCAAGCGCTGAAAGACCTGCTGCATCCAGCCAGCTCCTGAGCGCGATAAGGCATGCGCACAGATTTCCGCAATCGACCGTGGACAGGTATTTCGGCTCGAGCGCGCGCAGAGAACGCGTGTCGTACCAGTTGCAGAAATGTCCGCCGGAGCGAGGGAGCTTTTCCATAGTGCCGAGCATGTTTCCGATAAACTCCTCGGTGCGTGCAAGATCTATTATCCCAAGCTCCTGCGCGCACATTGCCGAGCAAAGTGCAAGCCCAATGTTGGTCGGGGATGTGCGGTGGGCGATGCCGACGGGCGGCTGCTCCTGGAAATTATCCGGCGGCAGGAAATTGTCCTGCGCGGTGCAGAATGTGTCAAAATAGCTCCATATCTCATTCGCACAGCCGATAAGGTATCGGCGTTCCTCCGCTGACGGCTGTTTTTCCGCCTTCGCAGGCAGACTCAGAGCCAGGGCCGCAAGCGGAGCAAGGATCCACAGCAGCCCGACGGCTTTCGCGAAAATTCCGACCGAAAATATTACAAGGCACAGACCCGATATCGGGGCAAGCCACATGTTTTTATAAAACCCGGCCGCACCGTTTCGCTTGCCTGCGCTCTGCGCCGCCGTTTCCCACTCAAGCAGGTTTTTGCCGCTTACGAGCATCCGCCAAAGCGCGCTCACGGCGGCGGAAAGCGATATCCACGCCTCGTACGGCAAAAACCATAGCCTGAACGCCGTGCGCACGATGCTCTCGCCAATTCCGCCGAGGGTGCGGCTGTGATACTTTGCCGTCAGCGCCTCGGGCTTGCCGGACGCAAGCTCGGTGAGCGATATTATAAGTCCGGCAGCGAGTGCTATGAGCGCAGCCCATGCGGCGAGGACAAGGCCGTGCGCCCGGAGCAGCAGCCCGGCGAATATTGCGGCGAATGTAGCCGGAGCTACTAAGCTGCGGCGCAGAGAGTCGAACAGCTTCCAGCGCTCAATATCCGGAAGGAGCGCGCTTTTGCGGAATATCCAGCCGGCGTTCTGCCAATCGCCGCGTATCCAGCGGTGGCTGCGCCGGAAATAGGCGATCGGCGAGCCGGGGAAGGAGTCGGAAAACTCAACGCCGCTCATGTATCCGCCGCGCAGATACGCCCCCTCGAGCGCATCGTGCGAAAGCACCCTGCCCTCGGGAATATGCATCTTAGAGCACAGCAGCAGCGCTTCGGCGTCGATGATGCCCTTGCCGGAAAAACCGCCGCGGTCGAAGATATCCATGCCCACCTCGCCGCAAAGCATACCGTATGGCTCAAGTCCGCCGCCTCCGGAGAAAATGCGTGCAAAATCGGTCGAAACGGTCGAGGGCAGCGTTGCGCACATGCGCGGATGTATGATGCCGTGCCCGGCGGTGACAAGTCCGCGCTCGCGGTCGAGCACCGGCAAGTTCATCGGATGCAGCATTGCGCCGATAAGCTCGCGCACCGAGCCGGGCGAGGGCACGGTGTCGCCGTCGAGGGTGAGGATATAGCGCGCAGAGCGCAAAAGCTGAGCGTCGCCGCAGCGCGTGTTCAGCTCGCTCTTATCGCCGCACATGAGCTTTGCAAGCTCCAGCAGCGCGCCGCGCTTGCGCTCAAAGCCGGAGTATTTTCCGCGCCCCTCGTCGAGCGTTCGCTCGCGCGTAAAAAGATAAAATCCGCCGCCGTATTTTTGGTTCAGCGCGTCGATAGCGCGCTTGGCCGCCGCAATGATCGCCTTGTCCTCGGGCACGGTCTCCGTTTTTGCCTCTCTCAGGTCGGCAAGTATGCCCATGAGCAGATTTTTGCCGCAGTCGCGGTTTGCAAGATAAAACTCCTCCAAAAGTGCGGCAAAGTGTTTGCCGCTGTCCTCATCCGTAATCAGCGCAGATATTACACACACCGTCCGCCCCTCATCGGGAATGCCGCCGTCAAGCTCGAGCCTCGGCAGGCGGCGCGGCGGAACGCACAGCAGAATGATGTAATCGAGCATGACCTTCGTAAGCTCCGACAGCGGCAGGAGCAGCAGCGCCGCGGCAACGGCGCTGCGCGATAAAAAGCCGCACAGCAGCGTCAGAAACAGCGTTATCAAAATGTTTGCGGATATATATGCCGACGCGAGCTTTTTTTCGTTCGGCGCACTGAACAAATGTATGCCGACGTGCCGTTCGAGTCCATTTGCGGCGCGGCTTTTCTCGATGAGCTTTTTCGCAAAAACGTGTTCCTCGAGTCCCTCGCGTCTGGCAAGCTTGGATAACCTTGCGCGGTACTCGGCGCGGCTTTGCTCATCCATGCGCGGATAAATTCCGGCAGGGTCTGCCGACAGCGTCTTTTCAACAGTGTCCGCGCGCTCAAGCAGACTGTGCATGTCAAGCTCGGATATCAGCCGCACAGAGCCGAAAAGTGCGGCAAACTCCTCGTCAAGATTCTCCGGCTCTGCAGTGCTTTCAAGCCTGCGGCAGACATCGGCCAGCGCGGCTGTGAGCTGCACGAGCAAAACTGCCGGAAGAAGATAAAGCTCGGCCTGCGGCAGCGGCGAAACGCTTTGAAAACCATTGAGATATTCAAGCATGCTGGCCTCGGTCAGATTTCCCGAGCACACGTTTATCATATCCCGGCACAGTGCGGATAATATTATGCCGTCGTTTCCGGCGCGCAGCCGGCGAATGTCACTGAGTGCGCAGCCGGCGCGCTTTGCCTCGCGCAATGCAAGATATCGGTTATCCAGAAGCCAGCGGCAGCTCGACGGCATAGCTGCCGCGCTGCCGAAGCGCGCCTCAACGAGCCTGTAGGCCGAGTTTATTTCCGCGCAGCTTTTTTTTAACAGTGCGCGCAGCTCGCCCACAGAGGCTGCTGCCGTGCATTCATTGAGTCTTGCGCAGCTTGCCGCGTGGCTGAAAACGGTGTTCTTGTTCTGGCTGTCCATGTTCATTCTCCCGTCGGTATATTTATAAATGTCAGTTTTGCCGCAAAATTTGAAATATATTCGGCGCAAGCTGACGAGAGCCGAACCCATATCGCCTGTCGGTGTACCCTTCCGGCTATTTTCGCCTTGATGGACGCCGGCCCACCTGCACCAAAGAAAGCCGAAAATATCTCGAAAAGCACAGCTGACAGGTGCTCGCAGTTTTGCCGGAGCAGATTTTTGCTCAGGCAAGGCAAAGCTTGCAGAGAATACTGCCGTATTGTCAAGAGCTTTAACGCAGCATGGGCGGAAATCTGCCCGTCAAAACCGATATGCGTTCGACTCTCGTCAGCTTGAGTTAAGTGACAAGAATAAACCCTTGACAGCGAGCGGAGATGATGCTATACTCTGTAAAGCAAAAAACGTTTACAGGGGGGATCGCCGTGGAGAACAGTGCAGTGATGCGTTCAATGCTGTTTGATTTTTACGGCGAGCTGCTCACGGATAAGCAGCGTGAGTATTTCGACCTCCGCTATAACGAAGATCTTTCGCTTGGCGAGATCGCCGAGCAGTGCGGCATATCGCGCCAAGGCGTGTGGGACATAATCCGCCGAGCCGAGGCCGCGATGACCGAGATCGAAGAAAAAACCGGGCTTATAAAGCGCTTTCTCGAGCGCAACGCCCAGATAGACGAAATAATCCGGGAGCTTAGGGATAAGGGCACGGAGCCGGGTATCCTCAAGCAGCTTGAAGAGCTTAAGATTTAGGAGGCAGAGAACATGGCATTTGAATCATTGTCCGACAAGCTGTCCGCTGCCTTTAAAAAGCTGCGCGGCAAGGGCAGACTGACCGCAGCCGACGTCAAGGAAGCCATGAAGGAAGTGCGCATGGCGCTTCTGGAGGCCGACGTCAGCTATAAGGTCGTAAAGGAATTTACAAAAAGCGTTACCGAGCGCGCCTCGGGCGCGGATGTGCTTGAAGCGCTCTCGCCTGCTCAGCAGGTCATCAAAATAGTCAACGAAGAGCTTGTCAAGCTCATGGGCAGCGAAAATCAGCGCCTGAGCATCGGCTCAAAGTCGCCGAGCGTTGTTATGCTCGTCGGCCTTCAGGGCGCCGGTAAAACGACAAACGGCGCAAAGCTTGCAGCCTATATGCGCAAGCAGGGCAAGCGTCCGCTGCTGGCCGCGTGCGATATCTATCGCCCGGCTGCCATAAAGCAGCTCGAGACCGTCGGCAAGCAGCTCGATATCCCCGTGTTCCAGATGGGAACGACAAATCCCGTCGATATCGCAAAGGCCGCAGTCGAGCATGCAAAAAAGCACGGCAACGACCTTGTGTTCCTCGATACGGCAGGCCGTCTGCACATTGACGAGGAGCTGATGCAGGAGCTTCAGAACATCCGCGATGAGGTCGAGCCGAGCGAGATACTGCTCGTGGTCGATGCGATGACCGGCCAGGATGCCGTGAACGCGGCAAACGCATTCAACGACGCGCTCGGCGTTACCGGCGTCATGCTCACAAAGCTTGACGGCGACGCGCGCGGCGGCGCGGCGCTTTCGATAAAGGCAAGCACCGGCAAGCCCATCAAATTCATCGGCGTCGGCGAAAAGCTCGATCAGATCGAGCCGTTCTACCCCGACCGTATGGCCTCGCGTATCCTCGGCATGGGCGACGTGCTCACGCTTATCGAAAAGGCTGAGCAGAGCTTTGACGAGAAAAAGGCTCTTGAAATGGCCGAGCGAATGAAAGCAAACCGCTTCTCGCTTTCCGATTACCTCGACCAGATGCGCTCACTCAAGGGTATGGGCGATATAAACGACCTTGCCGGCATGATCCCCGGCGTTGACGCAAAAGCGCTCAAGGGCGCAAAGGTCGATGAAAAGGGCATGGCGCGCATCGAGGCTATTATCCTCTCAATGACTCAGGCCGAGCGCGACGATCCGACGATACTCAACGCCTCGCGCAAAAAGCGCATTGCCGCCGGCAGCGGCACGTCGGTCGTCGATGTAAACCGCCTGCTCAAGCAGTTTGACGCAATGCAGGGCATGATGCGCCAGCTTTCCGGCAAGAACATGAAGAAGCTGCAAAAGCGCTTCGGCGGAATGGGCGGAGGCGGCGGCTTCCCCGGCCTCGGCGGATTTAAGCTTTGATTACTCTCGCAAACGCGTTTGTAATATATGAAGAAATAATATGGAGGTGAAAGATAAATGGTAAAGATCAGACTTCGCAGAATGGGCGCAAAGAAGGCACCTTTCTACCGCATCGTCGTTGCTGACTCCCGCTGCCCCCGTGACGGCCGCTTCATCGAGGAGATAGGCACTTACGATCCCATGGCAGAGGGCGAGAACATCAAGGTCGATCTCGAGCGCGCAAAGTACTGGATATCCAACGGTGCTCAGCCTACCGAAACCGTACGCGGCCTGCTTACTAAAGTCGAGGCCTAACAAGGAGAAGCTACCGGCATGAAAGAACTTTTGACCTATATCGTACAGAGCCTCGTTGAAAAACCCGAAGAGGTCTCTGTGACCGAGCGCGTTCACGGCGGCGAGACCGTATATGAAGTACGCGTAGCTGACGGAGACATGGGCAAGGTCATTGGCCGGCAGGGCAGGATCGTAAAAGAGATCCGTATACTCATGCGGGATGTCGCCCAGAGACAGGGCAAAAAGGTTTCAGTCGATATCATGGACTGATCAAAAAGCAGAACGGAAATTACCGTTCTGCTTTTTTGTTGTTCACAAAGTACACAAAGTGCATTTTTGGTGCCGCCGCGCTTGTTAAATCGTGAGTATTGTGGTAAATTATATACTGACCAACTATGGAGGTTTTCACATGGAGAAGCAGCAGTATATCGAAGCGGGCAAAATCGTGAATACACACGGCGTGCGCGGCGAGGTCAAGATCCAGGTGTGGCTTGACAGCCCGGAGTTCATGCGCCGATTTAAGACTTTATATATCGACTCAAAGCCGGTCAGGCTCGTCTCATCGCGCGCGCATAAGGGCTTTCTTATCGCCATGCTTGAGGGTGTGGAGGACATAAACGCGGCCATGAGCCTGAAGAATAAGACCGTTTACATCGACCGCGCGGATGCAAAGCTCAAAAAGGGCGAATACTTCCTGTGCGATATCATCGGCTCGCGCGTCGAGACCGAAAACGGCGAGCTTGTCGGCACGCTTGAGGATATCCTCGAAACGCCGGCGTCGTCTGTTTACATCGTGCGCGGCGAAACAGAGCACATGATCCCGGCAGTCCCGGAATTCGTGCTCAAAACCGACGCCGAAAACGGGATAATAACCGTGCGACTGATAGAAGGCATGTAATATATTATGTTAACTGACGATAAGGAGAGCTTCCCCGGAATGAGAATAGATATAATGACGCTGTTCCCGGATACGATGAATGCGATCATGCATGAAAGCATCCTCGGACGGGCGGCGAAAAAGGGGATAATCGAGATAAATTGCGTGCAGATACGCGATTATACGGAAAATAAGCAGTGCCAGGTAGACGACTATCCGTATGGCGGCGGCTGGGGCTGCGTTATGATGGCGCAGCCGCTCAAGTCCTGCCTTGATGATGTTATGTCAACCATGCAGGGCAAGCGCAGCCGCGTTATCTACATGTCGCCGCAGGGCAAGCCCTACGATCAGGCGACGGCAAGGAGACTTAAAAACGACTATGACCATCTCGTGCTCGTGTGCGGCCATTATGAGGGCATAGACGAGCGCTTTATCGAGCAGTGCGTCGATGAGGAGATATCGCTGGGCGATTTCGTGCTCACCGGCGGCGAGCTTGCCGCGATGGCGGTTGCCGACTCCGTGTGCCGCCTCGTGCCGGGCGTTCTTGCCGATGAGGAGTGCTTCACCGGCGAAAGCCACTGGGACGGAGTGCTCGAATATCCGCAGTATACGCGCCCCGAGGTCTGGGAGGGCAGGGAAGTGCCGAAGGTGCTCCTCGGCGGTGACCACGCCGCCGTTGCGCGCTGGCGGCGCAAGAAAAGCCTTGAGCGCACGATGGACAAGCGCCCGGATATGTTTGCAAAGCTTGAGCTGACGGATAAAACCGACTTGAAGCTTGTTGAGGAGATCAAAAAAGAGCGCAGCCGCATGAAGCTTACAAAGCCCGTGGAGTGCCGCAAGGCCGTGCCGGAGGATATGGATGAGATAATGCTCATCGTGCGCCAGGCGCGCAATTACCTCAAAAAGCACAGGGTCGATCAGTGGCAGGGCGAGTATCCGGCCGAGGCTAACTTCCTGCCGGATATAAACGCCGGAAGGTGCTTTGTTATGACCTACGGCGGATCGATCGCAGGCTTTTTCTGTCTCGGCGAGGAGCCTGAGCCGGATTACGACGGCATAACCGACGGCCGCTGGCACGGCGAGGGCAAATACTGCACACTGCACCGCGCGGCAGTGGCCGCCGAATTCCGCGGAACGGGAATGAGCCAAAAGCTCATGGAAACTCTTGAATGGCATTCAAGAGAGCTTGGAGCAAAGGCCATACGCACCGATACGCACAGAAAAAACAAGGCCATGCAGCAGCTTCTGCGCGCAAGCGGCTTTGTCTATCGCGGCAATATGCTCTGCTCGGCCGAGCCTGGGCACGACCCGGCGCGCCAGTGCTTTGAAAAACTGCTTTGACGGAGAAAATGATGGATCTTACGAACATAAACGATATAAAAGCGCTGCTTGCACGGCACGGCTTCCGGTTTTCAAAATCCATGGGGCAGAATTTTTTAACCGCCGCGTGGGTGCCGGAGGATATCGCCGATTCCGCCGGAATTGACAAAGACACCGGCGTTTTGGAGATCGGCCCAGGCATAGGCTGCCTCACCGAGCAGCTTTCAATGCGCGCAGGCAAGGTCGTTTCCGTCGAGCTTGACAAGGCGCTCAAACCGGTGCTTCGGGAGACTCTCGGAGGCTGTGAAAATGTCGAGATAGTTTTCGATGATGTGCTCAAGGTCGATATTCCTTCGCTTTTGGATGAAAAAATGCCGGGAATGCGACACGTTGTGTGCGCAAATCTGCCGTATAATGTGACGGGACCTGTGATATCAAAGCTTCTGGAGATCGGCTGCTTTGACTCCGTCACCGTTATGATCCAGCGTGAAGTGGCACGCAGAATATGCGCAGAGCCAGGAACGGGCGATTACGGAGCGTTCACGGTGTTCGTAAACTGGTTTGCGCAGCCCGAGCTTCTTTTCGATGTGCAGCCCGGCTGCTTCATTCCGCAGCCCAAGGTGACCTCGAGCGTAATACGTCTTACGCGGAGATCCGAGCCGCCGGCAGAGGTCAAAAGCGAGGCGATGTTTATGCGCGTCGTAAAGGCTGCATTTGCTCAGCGGCGCAAGACTTTGCTGAACGCTTTAAGTGCAGGATTTGGCGAAATGAGTAAGGAAACCGTCGAAAAATGCCTTACAGATAGTGGTTTTGACCCAAAAGTGCGCGGAGAAGTACTTTCAATTGGTGAATTTGCAAAAATCGCGGATGCTTTTTGCGCTGTTTTAGATTAATTTTTGTAAGCAAAATGCATTGATTAAGAACTATCAAAGATGGTAGTCTTAATTAAGGTGTTATTGGTAATAATTTTTATGAAAATATGGAGGAAAAGATCATGAAACTGACCGATAATGTCCACATTCTCAAGTGGGTCGACGAAATGGCCGCACTTACGAAGCCTGAAAAGATCGTTTGGATCGACGGCTCTGAAGAGCAGCTCGAGCAGCTGAGAGCCGAGGCTATGGGCACAGGCGAGCTTATTAAGCTCAACGAAGAGAAGCTCCCCGGATGCTACCTTCACCGTTCGGACGTAAACGATGTTGCGCGCGTCGAAGATCGCACCTTTATCTGCTCCAAGCGTCAGGAGGATGCAGGTCCGACCAACAACTGGATGGATCCTCAGGAGATGTACAAAAAGCTGTACGAGATATTCGACGGTTCGATGAAGGGGCGCACAATGTATGTTATCCCCTATTCGATGGGTGTTATCGGCTCTGATTTTGCCAAGTACGGCATCGAGCTGACCGACAGCATCTATGTTGTCGTTTCAATGGCGATCATGACCCGTATCGGCACCAAGGCGCTCGATGCTATCGGCGACAGTGCCGACTATATCAAGGGCCTGCATTCCAAGGCTCAGCTCGACCCCGAGAAGAGATACATCGTCCACTTCCCGGAGGACAACACCATCATGTCCGTCAACTCCGGCTACGGCGGAAACGTTCTGCTCGGCAAAAAGTGCTTTGCACTGCGCATAGCCTCCACCCTCGGCAGGAAAGAGGAATGGATGGCAGAGCATATGCTCATCCTCGGCGTTGAAAATCCGCAGGGTGAGATTCGTTATGTTTGCGGCGCATTCCCGTCTGCATGCGGCAAAACGAACCTCGCAATGCTCATCCCCCCCGAGGCCTACCGTGAAAAGGGCTGGAAGTGCTGGACGGTCGGCGACGATATCGCATGGCTGCGCATCGGTCCCGACGGCAGACTGTGGGCAGTAAACCCCGAAAACGGCTTCTTCGGCGTTGCACCCGGCACCAGCGCAAAGTCCAATCCCAACGCTCTTGCCGCAACCAAGAAGAACACCATCTTCACCAACGTTGTTCACAATCTTGACGACAACACCGTGTGGTGGGAAGGCATGGACAAGAATCCTCCCAAGAACGCGGAAAACTGGAAGGGCGAAAAGTGGGACTGCACCGACGGCAGCAAGGGCGCACACCCCAACTCCCGTTTTACCGCTCCGGCAGTCAACTGCCCCTGCATCAGTCCCGAGTTTGAAAGCAAGACCGGCGTTCCCATCTCCGCCATCATCTTCGGTGGCCGCCGCGCAAAGACCGCTCCTCTGGTCTATCAGTCCCGCGACTGGGATCACGGCGTGTTCGTCGGCTCCATCATGGCAAGCGAGACCACCGCAGCTGCAACCGGCAAGGTCGGCGTTGTAAGGCGCGATCCCATGGCGATGCGTCCGTTCTGCGGCTACAATATGGGCGACTACTGGCAGCATTGGCTCGACATGGGCGCAAAGCTCACCAATCCCCCGAAGATTTTCAACGTCAACTGGTTCCGTACCGATGACGAGGGCAATTTCGAGTGGCCCGGATTCGGCGACAACCTGCGTGTTGTCGAGTGGATACTCGGCCGCTGCTTCGGCGAAAAGGACGCAGTCGAGACCGAGCTTGGCTATGAGCCCAAGCCTGAAGATATCAACCTCGAAGGCGTTGATGTCACTCTCGACACCGTTAAGGATATCCTCGGAGTCGATAAGGAGCTGTGGCTTGAGGAATGCAAGGGCATCCGCGAGTATTACGCACAGTTCGGCGATAAGCTGCCCAAAAAGCTTGCACAGGAACTCGACGACCTCGAGGCAAGACTTAAAAAGTAAAAAACGCGCGCTTTTGCGCGCGTAAGCATAGAAAGGATGATTACCCAATGAGCAAGAAGTATGTTTATCTGTTCTCCGAAGGCAACGCAAAAATGCGTGAGCTTCTCGGCGGCAAGGGCGCAAACCTGGCGGAAATGACCAACATCGGTCTGCCCGTACCCCAGGGCTTCACCATTACCACCGAGGCATGCACGCAGTACTATGAAGACGGCCAGAAGATCAATGATGAGATCATGGCAGAGATCATGGAGTACGTAGTGAAGATGGAAGGCATCACCGGCAAGAAGTTCGGCGACCTTGAAAATCCTCTCCTCGTATCTGTCCGCTCCGGCGCACGTGCATCCATGCCCGGCATGATGGACACCATTCTCAACCTCGGCCTGAACGAGCAGGTCGTTGAAGTCATGGCTAAGAAGTCCAATAATCCCCGTTGGGCATGGGACTGCTACCGCCGCTTCATCCAGATGTACTCCGACGTTGTTATGGAAGTCGGCAAAAAATACTTCGAACAGCTCATTGATGAAATGAAGGAAGCACGCGGCGTAACTCAGGACGTTGAGCTCACCGCAGATGACCTTAAGGAACTTGCAGGCAAGTTCAAGGCAGAATATAAGGAAAAGATCGGCGAGGACTTCCCGACTGACCCGAAAGAGCAGCTTATGGGCGCTATTAAGGCAGTTTTCCGCAGCTGGGATAACCCCCGCGCAAACGTTTATCGCCGCGATAACGACATCCCCTACAGCTGGGGCACCGCTGTCAACGTTCAGATGATGGCATTCGGCAACATGGGCGACGACTGCGGCACCGGCGTTGCATTTACCCGCGACCCCGCAACCGGAGAGAAGAAGCTCATGGGCGAGTTCCTTACCAATGCACAGGGCGAAGACGTCGTTGCAGGCGTTCGCACCCCGATGCCCATTGCACAGATGGCAGAGAAGTTCCCCGAGGCATTTGCTCAGTTCGAGAACGTCTGCAAGACACTTGAGAATCACTACCGTGATATGCAGGACATGGAGTTCACCGTTGAAAACGGCAAGCTCTACATGCTCCAGACCCGTAACGGCAAGCGCACCGCACAGGCCGCGCTCAAGATCGCATGCGACCTCGTTGACGAGGGCATGATCACCGAAAAAGAAGCCGTTGCAATGATCGATCCCAGAAACCTTGACACTCTGCTGCACCCCCAGTTTGATGCTGCCGCCCTTAAGGCTGCAACTCCGATGGGCAAGGGCCTTGGTGCATCCCCCGGCGCTGCATGCGGCAAGGTCGTTTTCACCGCTGAGGAAGCAAAGGCATGGAACGAGCGCGGCGAAAAGGTCGTTCTCGTCCGTCTCGAGACCTCTCCCGAGGATATCGAGGGCATGAAGGCCGCACAGGGTATTCTGACCGTTCGCGGCGGCATGACCAGCCACGCTGCCGTTGTTGCTCGCGGCATGGGCAAGTGCTGTGTCTCCGGCTGCGGCGACATTAAGATGGACGAGGAGAACAAGCAGTTCACCCTTGCCGGCAAGACCTTCCACGAGGGCGACTTCATCTCTCTCGACGGCTCGACCGGTAAGATCTACGACGGCATCATCCCCACCGTTGACGCTTCCATCGCAGGCGAGTTCGGCCGCATCATGGCATGGGCCGACAAGTATCGCCGCCTCCAGGTTCGCACCAATGCAGATACTCCGTACGATGCACGCAAGGCTCGCGAGCTTGGTGCACAGGGCATCGGCCTTACCCGTACCGAGCACATGTTCTTCGACAGCGACCGTATCGCCGCGTTCCGCGAGATGATCTGCGCCGACACTCTTGAAGAGCGCGTTGCGGCTCTTGCAAAGCTCGAACCCATGCAGCAGGCCGACTTCGAGGGCATCTATGAAGCAATGGAAGGCTGCCCGGTAACCATCCGTTTCCTCGATCCTCCTCTCCACGAGTTCGTTCCCACTGAGGAAGCCGATATCGAGGCTCTGGCAAAGGCACAGCATAAGTCCGTCGAGACTATCAAGGCTCTCATCGCATCCCTGCATGAGTTCAACCCCATGATGGGCCACCGCGGCTGCCGTCTGGCTGTCACCTATCCCGAAATCGCTGCAATGCAGACCCGTGCTGTCATCAGCGCTGCAATAAATGTTCAGAAGCGCCATCCCGAGTGGAACATGGTTCCCGAGATCATGATCCCGCTGGTCGGCGAGGTCAAGGAGCTCAAGTACGTAAAGGACGTTGTTGTCAAGAATGCCGACGAGCTGATCACAGCAAGCGGCCTTGATATGAAGTACCTTGTCGGTACCATGATCGAGATCCCCAGAGCGGCTCTGACCGCCGACGAGATCGCCAAGGAAGCAGAGTTCTTCTCCTTCGGCACCAACGACCTGACTCAGATGACCTTCGGCTTCAGCC
>ENA-UOJJ01001852-UOJJ01001852.1-human-gut-metagenome-genome-assembly--contig:-CS66-NODE-1852-length-29183-cov-12.793360_pt1 | contig 29183 bp, 29 predicted proteins | sample MGYA00242343_ERZ723890 | MGnify/ENA metagenome assembly ERZ723890
CAAGGTTATTAATTTTTATCAGCATCAAAAATTCACAAAAAAAGAGAACTCAAGTCTGCCTAAGTTCTCCTTCATTTTATATTTTACTGTAAATACTCCCCTTTGTATAAAGTGCAACAGCAGGATTGTGTCCTGTAACCCTATCCTTGACAATAAGAACGGTAACAGGTGCCTCTGAATGTCTTATAAACAATGAGTCATGTCCTACACATAAACCAATCAATATATTTAAATCAGTTTTTTCCCTGTTTAATATTTTAGCCTGCATAATAGGATTACACATAGATTCATACTTAGCTCCCTTTGTAAGCGTATTTTCTTTTGGAATACCTATTTCAGACTTTTCAACAGCACCTATCTTACAACCTACGGCATAGTACTCAATACCATGAGCTCTCAGTATTTTGGCAAATATGCCTGTCTCATTTAATAAACCCACACATGTTGCAATACCAACCTTTTTAGCCCCATACCTTTTAATAAATTCAATTGTTTCTTGAACTCTTGTATATTTACCATAGAATTGACTTTCAACCTCAGCACCAACTAAAGCAAGTCTATGATTAATTTCATCATTCAGATATAATTCTTTAGCCTCATCAAGCAGTTCATTATCAACTTCTTTAGTTAAGCAAAAACCCGGATACTTACTTTCTTCTCTATTCATACATGCCTTTACCCTGCAGTCGGCACAAGTAAGACATTGATTAAATGAATTTTCTGCAGCCATTATATCAACTCCTTATCAAGTATTCAGTGTAATAAAACTTTCTATAAAAACATCAATTTATAACGAACAAAAATTAATCAGTATTTTTCTAACTACAGCAATCCGGTATTATTTCCGTAGTAGTTTCACAGCATTCATCAGTTTGTTGTTCCACACAGCAATCAATTGTTGCTGCTTCAGCACTTTCTGTAAGAAACCCTCCATTTTCAGATATAGCACTTGCCAGAATATCCTCGTCACTTAAAGCATCAAAGCTTAATCTTGCATTTTCAATAAATTCATCTGCATTTCTGTCAGACTTAATGAGACCTATAGCCTGTAAATCTGGAACAGTAATTTTAAGTGCTTCATAACCTCCATCCAAAGCCGGCTTATAACTATAAGAGGATAATACCTGTGCATTAAAGTCAGCATCTCCTGCTACCCAATTTTTTTCTATCTGTATTTTAGCAGTTTCCTCTTTATTTTCTTCAACCCATTGTGATGCTTTCATTATCGCTCTTGTAAACTTTTCTGCAATTTCAGGGTGATTTTTTGCAATATCTCCCGTTACAAAACTTATACAGCAATACTCATTCTTATATTCTTCGTCCTTTGCTGTATCAATAATTGCTTTCAAATTATAATCCTTTTCAGCAATAGACGCCCTTGGGTCACCTAAAACTATAGCATCTATTGCGCCGTTTTGAAGTGCCTGGGCAAGATCACTTTCAGAATATACAACAAATTCTACATCACAATTATCAGGAGATGCATTAAGACCTTCATGATAAAGTGAACGTCTTGTTATAATTGTACCTGCAGCACCAAGTCCTCCTGTCCCAACTTTTTTACCCTTTAAATCAGCAACAGACTTTATATCAGAACTTTCAGGCACTAACAGCTTTGTACAGCCTGTATGTATACCTGCCGTGATTTTAATATCAAGTCCATTATCAATAGGCTGTAAATACTTACCTAACAGTCCAAAGCCTGCATCTACCTGTCCTGAACCTATTGCCTCAGGCATATGGGCAGCATCAGCCTTAACCATTTCAAACTTTAACCCCTCAGCCTCAAAAAATCCTTTTTCAGCACCCATTTGTATAGGCGCTTCACAAAGTGAATTGTTATATGCTATTTTCAAAACCAAATCATCACCATTACCGTCTGCAGTGCTGTTTTCTGTCCCCCCACAGCCTGTAAACAGTAAAGCTGCCAATAACAATATAGTAAATAAAAACGATTTCTTCATAGTATTCTCCTTATAAAATATTAAATATAATAACTTGGTTCTTCTTCATGTCCTGCAAAATCCAATACCTTTAAAATTTCAGAACGTATTCTCAAAAATTCAGGATTACTTCTTGCCCTTGGTCTTGCCAGCCCAACATCAATTATTTCTTCAATCTTTGCAGGTCTTGGACTCATTACAACAATTTTATCGGAAAGATATATAGCCTCATCAACATCATGAGTAACCATAACAACAGTCATACTCTTCTCTTTCCATATTTTTAAAATTTCATCCTGCATATTCATTCTTGTAAAGGCATCTAACGCACCTAACGACTCATCCATTAAAAGCACCTTAGGATGACCTACCAAGGCTCTTGCTATAGCAGCCCTTTGTGCCATACCACCTGATAACTGATGTGGATAATTTTTTTCAAAGCCCTTTAAACCTACAAGGTCAATATATTCATCAACAAGCCCTTTCTTTTCCTTGTATATTTTTCTTGCCTTTAAACCAAAAGCAATGTTATCATACACATTAAGCCATGGAAAAAGTGTAGGATTTTGAAAAACAAGACCTCTGTCATAACCTGCATCATCAATTTCATTGCCATCAAGTATAAGTTCACCCGAATCAGGCTTAATAAGTCCTGCAATAAGTCTTAAAAGAGTTGACTTTCCGCATCCTGAAGGACCTATAAAGCTAACAAAAGAACCTGGCTCAATATCAAGACTTATATTTGTTAATGCTCTCGTTATATCTCCATTTACATTAACAAATGTTTTTGTTACATTATTTATATTTATTCTCCCCGAATCTACCATTTAATCATTCCCTTCTGCCATACTAAAGCCCTGTCCCTTACCTTGAACAATAATGTTACAAGGAGAGAAAATACAGCAGCAATAACAATTAAACCGCCATACACATTAGCATAGCTCATCATTTCCTTTTCCCAGTTTACATACCATCCAATCCCATATTTAGCACCAATCATTTCTGCTGTCATCAACGTTACAAAGGCAGAACTGCTGCCATTGAATATTCCTAAAAATATACTTGGCATTGCAGCAGGAATACCTACCTTAAATATTTTATAAACAACATTTGCACCTAAGGTCGATGAAACCTCAAACATAGAGTTGGTAATATTTCTTATACCACTGCTGGTCATTACATTTACAGGAAACCATACAGACAATCCGATAAGGAAACAGCTTGCTGAAACCGTGGAAGGAAAGCATATTAACACCAAAGGAATCCATGCCGTAGCCGGTATAGGACCTAAAAATCTTATAACAGGACTTAACCAATAAGATATTTTTTCATTAAATCCAATACCTACTCCCGTAACAATTCCTGCCAGTGTACCTCCTAAAAATCCTATAAACAACAATCTTGCCGAATATAAAAGACATTTTAAAATTAACATTCTATCATCTACTATTGCGCCTATAACTCTTGAATTAGATGGAAAATATATAACAGGCAGCAAAGCCAATTTTCCTGTAATAACATTTATAATTGAAACCAATATTATTACACCTGCAAAAAACGGCGCCTTACTTTTATATCTTTCGGCAGCATTTTTATTAAACACAGAATATAAGGCTATTATCAATGAAATTAAGGTTATTATAATACTAATAAACAAATAATAATTAAAATCAACATTAGACTGAGCTTGTGCTGTAGGAATTAATATATCAATTAATACAGAAACCAAACCGCATATAAAAGGCAACCATAAGACCAATTTACACACCTCTTTTTCATATTATTCATACTTGTTTTATATGATTTATACTTAAAAATTATCCCTCAATCCCTTTCGGCATTGAGGGCATATTTTATTATTATTTAATTACTTTACAGCCTTGAATGCTTCCTCTAAATCTTCAATAATATCATCAATATTTTCAGTACCGATAGAAAGTCTTATAGTATTAGGCTTAATACCCTGATCTAAAAGCTCCTCCTCTGTGCACTGGCTGTGAGTAGTCGTTGCAGGATGAATAACAAGTGACTTAACATCGGCTACATTTGCAAGAAGTGAAAATAGTTCAAGATTATCAATGAAATCCTTTGCCTTCTGTGCGTCGCCCTTTATTTCAAATGTAAATATAGAACCGCCGCCATTAGGGAAGTACTTAGCATATAATTTCTTTTGTTCTTCATCAGCAGTTACTGAAGGATGGTGCACAGCTTCAACCTGGGGATGATTGTTAAGATATTCCACAACCTTTAAGGCATTTGAAACGTGTCTTTCTACTCTCAAAGAAAGAGTTTCAAGTCCCTGAAGGAAGAAAAATGCATGGAATGGTGAAAGTGTTGCACCTGTATCTCTTAATAAAATTGCTCTAATCTTAGTCACAAATGCTGCTGCACCTACTGCCCTTGTAAAGCTGATACCGTGATAGCTTGGGTTAGGTTCAGTAAGTGACGGGAACTTGCCTGATGCCTCCCAGTCAAATTTACCGCTGTCAATAATTACACCGCCAATAGTTGTTCCGTGACCTCCAATAAACTTAGTAGCAGAATGTACAACAATATCAGCACCATACTCAATAGGCCTTACAAGATATGGTGTGGCAAATGTACTGTCAACTACAAGAGGAATTTTATGCTTATGGGCAATTTCGGCTATTTTTTCAATATCTACAACATCAGAGTTCGGATTACCTAATGTTTCAATATAAACAGCCTTAGTATTGTCCTGAATTGCAGCATCAATAGCATCATAATCAAAAATATTTACAAATGTTGTCTTAATACCATACTGTGGCAATGTATGAGCCAATAAATTATAGCTTCCGCCGTAAATATTTTTAGCTGATACTATATGGTCACCATTTTGTGCAAGATTTTCAATAGTATATGTAATTGCCGCTGCACCTGATGCAACAGCAAGAGCGGCAACACCGCCTTCAAGAGCAGCAATTCTCTTTTCAAATACGTCTTCTGTCGGATTTGTTAATCTGCCGTAAATATTGCCTGCATCAGCAAGACCAAATCTTGCAGCCGCATGGTCACTGTTTCTGAATACATAAGATGAAGTCTGATAAATAGGTACAGCTCTTGCATCTGTTACGGGATCAGGACTTTCCTGACCAACGTGCAGCTGTAAAGTTTCAAATTTAAAGTTTCTCTCATTTCTTGTTTTCTTACTCATTACTATATACCTCGTTCTTTCTATAATCTAAACTATATCGTTAATTACTTTAATCTGTAAATAATGGAGTGGATAAGTATCTGTCGCCTGTATCAGGTAATAAAACTACAATATTCTTACCCTTGTTTTCTTCTCTCTTAGCAAGTTCAGTTGCTGCCCAGAGAACTGCACCTGATGAAATACCAACTATAATACCTTCTGCTCTTGCAAACTCTTTTCCCACCTTAAAGGCATCGTCATTCTCAACCGCAATAACCTCATCATAAACATCAGTGTCAAGAGTTTCAGGTACAAAACCTGCACCAATACCCTGAATTTTATGAGAACCTGCATAACCTTCTGAAAGTACAGGAGAACTCTTTGGCTCAATGGCAACAACTTTAATATTAGGATTTTTTGACTTTAAATATTTGCCAACACCTGTAATTGTTCCTCCTGTACCAACACCTGCAACAAAAATATCTACCTTACCATCTGTATCATTCCATATTTCAGGACCGGTTGTAAGTATGTGAGCTTCAGGATTTGCCTGATTTTCAAACTGTCCTAAAATAATTGAATTTTCAATTTCTTTGTTTAATTCCTCTGCCTTGGCAATAGCGCCTTTCATTCCCTTTGCGCCGTCAGTGAGAACAACCTCCCCACCGTAAGCTTTAAGCAGATTTCTCCTTTCTATGCTCATAGTTTCAGGCATTGTAAGTATTGCCCTGTATCCTTTAGCAGTTGCAACAGCAGCAATGCCAATTCCCGTATTACCACTTGTAGGTTCAATAATTGTCGCACCTGGTTTAAGCTTTCCACTATTTTCAGCATCTTCAATCATTGCAAGAGCAATTCTGTCCTTTACACTTCCTGCAGGATTAAAATACTCCAACTTAGCATAAATGTTATCAATACCCTTAATTTTGTTGTAATTATTAATCTTTAATAAAGGAGTATTTCCAATTAAATCAGTCATACTGTTATAAATTTTTGCCATTAATAAAACCACCCTTCGTTTTTCCTATATTTCCTATAAAGTTAATATGTTTTATCTCGATATGAATATACCATATTTTTCATACTTTGTCAATAGGAAAATAATATTTTTATAAAATAAAAAATTTTTCTTATTTATCCCAGTATTCTTTACCCTTATCATATATTATTCAAATATAAACCTGTTCATTATTTATTTCATAATTCATAATAAAAAAACTGCTGCAAAACAGTTTCTTAACCATTCTGCAGCAGCTTGATTTTTAAATACTATAATCATTGCCAATCTTAGAATTATATCTTTCTATAAGGTCAGCTAATGTAATATTATCAACAACATTATTTATTGCATCATATAATTCCTTCCAAAGCTCAAGAGTAATACAATCATCGCATCTGTCACATACATTTACCTCGTCCTCAAGACAGGATACCGGAGCCAAGCTCCCCTCTGTAAGCCGTAAAATCATACCTACCGTATAATCCTCAGGCTGCTTTGCAATCTTATATCCGCCTTTAGAACCTCTGAGACCTTTTACAAATCCTGCCTTAACAAGTGCAGTAATTATCTGCTCCAAATATTTTACGGATATATCCTGTCTTTCACTTACCAATTTAAGCGGAACATATTCCCCGGTATTGTTTATCGCCAAATCCAGCATCAATCTCAACGCATACCTGCCTTTAGTAGAAATTTTCATATTACACCTCTAACATTAAACCACTATATTCATATAAACATACTATGATTATAGCCTTAATTTGTAATTTTGTCAAATAATTTATTTACTATATTTTAAAAGTATAATTTCAACACCCAATTTAGGTCCAATCAAGCCGCTTTTTATATTACTGTCACAGTTTGCACAATCCTCTAAAGCCTTCATAAGGGTTGATATCTTAAAATTTACTGACTGAGTCAGACAATTGGATACTACAAATTTGTTTTGTTTAAGCTCTGCTGAAATTTGTAAAGCATTGAAATTCTTCTTGCTCTGTAAGTATTTGCACTGAAGCATTAACCTAAACTGTCTGGCTATCATAGATAATATACCTATAGGCTCTTCGCCTTCAAATATCATATTATTATATATTTCAAGTGCCTTTTCAGCATTTTTATTTCCCATAGCTCCTACCATATCAAATATATATGTTTCCAAGGATTTTGTACAGGCAATATCTATGTCGGCAGTTGATATTTTTTTGTCTCCCGCATATGCCAACAGCTTATCCAATTCTACAGCAAGATGTTTCATACTATTGCCAATATTCTTCACAAAATAATTTGCACAATTGCTGTCAAGTCTGTTACCGGATTTCTTTTTAACCCATTCAGTAAGCTCTTTAATATCCCGATAATTTATTTCACAGCAATATCCAATCTTCTTTACAGCCTTATATAAGGCATTTCTCTTGTCAACCTTTTCATTAGTAAATAAGTATACACACCCATCAGGCAAATTTCTAATGGCATCTGCCATATCAGAAGTATCAGCCTTTCTTCCGTCTTTAAAAAGTCCCGAATTTGAAACTACTATCAGCCTGTAATCATTGAAAAACGGAGCAGTATCTCCTGCATTAATTATTTTATTTATATTGCAGTCATTTCCTTCAAATAAATCCATATTCATCATAGCATTAGCTTCATCAACTATATTGCTTTTTAAAAGCTCTGTATATTTTTTTACCAAATAATCCTCTTCCCCATAAATCAAATAGGTTTTTTTAAAACTCTTATCTGCAATATCCTTTTCAATTTGCCTCAAAATACCACCTCCCTGCATATTAATAATATGATAACATTTTTAATAAAAAAAATAAAGTGTTTTATATAACAAAAAGGGCGTTGTATGAACAACAGCCCTGTATATATTAACTCTCCAATTTAATATTTATATGTTTTATTCTTCAACTTCTTCACTGCATGTATAATCATCATCGGATATTCCATATTGCTCATAAATAGCCGCCTGACTTTCTTCTTCACGTTCTTTCATTTCGTTCATATATTCACCATAACTGTTCAAATAATATCCCTCGGGCAGTTTTGCAAATCTTTCATAGCCCTCCTTGGAAACTCTGAGAGTTAATTCCGGCTCAAAACCATAATCGTTATAATCATAAACTTCCTTTTGCTTAAAATCTCTCATTATTTCCTTAAACCTTTCAAAATCACTCTTATCACTTACACTTGTTCTTCCCCAGCCAACGCTAAAACAGTTTACTGGATATTTTGAAAAGTTTTCCGTAAACATATTATACAAATAATAATTATCCTTAAATTCAGCACTTACCTCAACATCTTCTTTTGATGAATAGGTAACGTCAAGTACGGCATTATTACCCTCCAAGGACTCGTCAATAACCAGTTCATAAGAAGAACCGAAATCTTCATTATAAATCTTTGCCAGATTTTCAGGAAGCTGCAGCTCTATACTTTTTGTGAGTTCTTCCTCACTTTCAGTATATTTACTTCCCATATATGTAAAACTGTTTATTCCCAATAACATCATTGCTGAACCTATACCCATAAGCACAAGCCCCGTAATAAGACAAGCTATTGTAATTTTATAAAACTTCTTCATTAATCTCCACCCCTTTTTTATTAAAAAATACAAGCTTTACAATAATAAGCAATAGTGATATTCCTGCCATATTAAATCCAAGACAGCCTATAACAGCTCCCATTAAAGGATAACCTAAAATTGCAAATATAAGCAACGCACCAAAAGCAATAATAGTAAACACAAGTGCCAAAACACAAGGTATAAGGCACATAATTAAAACCAACTTACACATAATTATAAGTGCCTTTAAAGAAAAATCCCCAATTTTTTTAATTATATTAATAAAACTGTAATCAGAATTAACCTCAAAAATTTTGTTTGCTTTTAACCTTGCTCTGCTATTCCTTTTTGTATTAATTGTTTCTTTTATTTCTGCTGCTTTATCATTTATGGATTCTTTTATTTCAGATGCCTTGTTTTTTATATTTTCTTCTGCTTTGAGGCTTTCAAATTTTTCCTTTCCTCCATAAATATTAAAAGCTAAAAATCTAATAAAAATATAAATAACTGTCGGTAAAGCTATAATTATGTAAATTAATCTGACAACAAATCTGACAAAGCTCCACCCACCAATAACACCGCCTACCATATCAGCAAAAATCGTAGCTATTCCCAAACCTATCATAAAACAAATCCAAAGTGCAAAGAAAAGTACTACAGTCTTAATAACCAGCTTAAGCAATGTTAAAGCATGCTGACCTAAAATATAATCACCAATTCCCTTAATTACACCCATAAACCTGCTAAAAATACCTGTCACAACAGTATTAATTTCACTTTCATCTTTACTGCCATAATCAGGATCCACATTGTATGCTGACAATATTTCCCTTACCATATCCTCAATACTGCCCAAAGTTTCAACAGCTTCCTTTTCTGTTAATCCCTCTTTCAGCTTATTGTCTATATGCTGAACATACTCGCCTATAATATCTTCTCTTTCACTCCTATTTAATACAGATAACCTGTTCTCAAGATAGTTTATAAATTCCTTTTTATTCATTTACGTCACTCTCCTTTATAAATTCATATACCTTTTCAAAAAATTCAAGCCATTCTCTTTTAAGATTGTTTGTATATATCTTTCCGCCCTCTGTTAAATGATAATACTTTCTTGGAGGTCCTTCAGTTGATTCTTTCAGATAGGTTTCAAAATAGTGTTCATTTGTAAGTCTTTTAAGCAAAGGATATATTGTTCCTTCATTTACGTCAACAATCTTCGACACTTCTGCCACAAGCTCATAACCATACATATCTTTTTTTACTACGGAAAGCAAAACTATAAGCTCTAGAACGCCTTTTTTGAATTGCACATTCATACAATCCCTCCCTTCTACTATTATATTACACTAACTACTATGTATTGTCAAGTACTAAAATTAAATTAGTACTTTGATTTCAAAAAATGGGCTGCAATATTTATATTGCAGCCCTGAAATAAATTTACTATTAAATTTAACTATCAATACTCCCTATGTATTAACATGAACCGTCTTCCTTACAAAATTCAACTTTTTTACCGTCTAAAATCATATTGGTAGTTCTTACGGCACACATCTTGCCACACATTGAACAACTGTGTCTTTCTGCAGGCGGTACACTTTCATAATATTCTCTTGCCTTTTTTCCATCTACAGCAAGCTCAAACATCTTTTCCCAGTCAAGAGTATGTCTTGCATCGGACATTGCATTGTCAATATCTCTTGCATGAGGATATTTATTTGCAATATCAGCAGCATGAGCAGCAATTTTACTTGCAATGATACCCTCCTTAACATCATTTTCATCAGGAAGTCTTAAATGCTCAGCAGGTGTAACATAGCACAAGAAATCAGCACCGTTGCTTGCTGCAATAGCACCGCCGATAGCTGATGTAATGTGGTCATAACCCGGGAAAATATCAGTTACAATAGGACCTAAAACATAGAAAGGTGCATTGTGACACAATCTCTTTTGTAGCTTCATATTAGCAGCAATTTCATCTATGGCCATGTGACCCGGACCTTCAACCATTACCTGAACATCCTTTTCCCATGCTCTTTCAGTAAGATAACCAAGCTCAATAAGCTCAGAAATCTGACCTGCATCAGTCGCATCATCATTACAGCCGGGTCTTAAAGCATCACCAAGAGAAATTGTAACATCATATTTTCTTAAAATTTCAAGTACATCGTCATAATACTCAAAGAAAGGATTTTCATTTCCTGTCATTTCCATCCATGCAAAAAGCAATGAACCGCCTCTTGAAACAATATTCATTCTTCTCTTATCTCTCTTAAAAGCCTCAACAGCTCTTCTGTTAATACCTGCATGAATAGTCATAAAGTCAACACCCTCTTTAGCATGAGCCTCAACAACTTCAAGAAATTCCTTAGCAGTTATTTTCATTAAGTCCTTTTCAAGATACCCGATAGCATCATACATAGGTACAGTACCAATCATAGCCGGTGACATTGCAACCAACTCTTTTCTAAATGTATTGGTCTTACCATAATTACTTAAATCCATAATAGCCTCTGCACCATAGTCAATAGCCATTTTAACCTTGTTCATTTCCATTGTGTAATCCTTACAATCACCTGAAATACCAAGGTTTACATTAATTTTAGTCCTCATACCCTGACCAATTCCCTCTGGATCCAAAGCAGTATGATTAATATTCGCAGGAATACATACCACACCCTTAGCCACTAATACTCTGACTTCCTCAGGCGTCTTATATTCCTTCTTTGCCACTGCTTCCATTTCCTTAGTGATAATGCCCTTCTTAGCAGCCTCCATCTGAGTTGCATAATTTCTCATAAAATTTTCCTCCAAAAATATATTTAAATATATATGCAGAAATAAAAAAACGCTTGGCAGAAAGCCAAGCACAACAAAAACCGTTTTTGCTCCCTACCACGGTATTAACCGTCAGGTTCAAAGGGTATTTCTCAACCATACTGGTACCCCTGCAACATATTTATTTATAAGTATTATAATACTATTACAATATTTTGTCAATATATTTAAAATCTTTTTAACTAACTATTGCTTTCAAAAGCTCATTGTTAGTCCATGTACCACTATATCTGTCATATAGCTTAAAGCTACCCCCGTCATCCCACACAAAGCATTTAATACCGTATTTTGCTGCAGCTTTCTTATAATATTTGACCCAGTCAATTCTGCAACCGTCATTCCCCTTATTAATTGCACCAAACTCACCAATAATAACAGGTATTCCCTTTGATACAAAGTACTTGTTAATTAATTCCATTGTATTGTCTATTTCATAAGTATCAGCAATATTTTTACTGCTCCAATAATTTGTACCATATTGATTAAGAGCAAAATTATAAGGTGTATATGCATGTACGGTAACAATAATACTATTATCATTAGGAACAGTCATTGCACCTAATATATCTTCACTTACACCGTTGCAGTAAGTGCCAATCATTAATATTCTTTCGCTGTTTTTGCCTCCGCTGCTCCTTATACAATTTATAAATGTAATATTCAGCTTGTTAACAATTTCATAAGCTCCGCTGTTTCCTGTCCATTCATCATTCATACCTATCAGTCTGGGTTCATTTAATCCCTCAAATATAAGTCTGTTATCATATTCAGCAAATACAGCAGCCACCTGAGACCATATATTATTCATTTTAGTTTTTACATTTTCATACTGTGCATATGAAGGAATAACCCATTTATCATGATGAATATTGATTATGGTATATAATCCCTCATTAAGAGACATATCTGCAACAGCCTTAACCCTGTTCATCCAAAGAGGGTCAATTTTCCCATCACTTTGAATATGCTCCTGCCATGTTACAGGTATTCTTACTGCATTAAATCCTGCCGCCTTAATATCTCTAAATACCTTTTCAGTTGTTACAGGATTACCCCAATATTTTTCAGTATCCTCAACGCTTAAACCGCCATAACCATTGTTGTGACTGTCAAGTGTATTTCCCAAATTCCATCCCACATTAATATTCTGTACCATTTCCATAGCAGGTGTTAATAAAGACTCTGTTTTATATATTTCACCGTAACACAACGAAGAGAAATATGATATAAACATAATTATACTTAAAATCAATGATTTTACCTTCAAATTAACACTTCCTTATATAAATAATTCATTTTTCTTTCTATCGCTGCATATCTTAGCCATCTTTTTACTTGCAGCAAAAAGCATAACCTTATTTAAACTTCTTGCGTTGCGTGGACATAGATTTACACATCTCATACAGGATATGCATTTGCTTTTGTCTGTAGTTCCATCAGCCTTTATAGCTTTTACAGGACATTTATCAGCACAAAGCCCGCAATGGTTACATCTTTTACCTGCTTCAGGCTTAAATGGTACACCATTATATTCCTTATACGCAGTATGATTTCCCGGTAATATAGGCTTGCTTTTTACATTATTTTCAATTTTACTTTTAATCTTACCTGCAAATTCAATTAACTCAGCATTATCTTCATTATCAGGTCTGCCTGAAGCATAATTTCTCATAATTGAATGTTCAGCCACAGCAGAAATTGCAGCAATAATTTGAAAACCTCTTAAATTATCTTCAAGCTCCGTTAATGTATCATCAATAGCTCTGTTGCCGTAAACACAAATTAAAACTGCATTAGCACCGTTACCTCTGACCTCACTTAATCGTTCAAAGACTACGGCAGGCACCCTGCCGCCAAAAGAAGGCACAGCAATAAAAGCCGTATCCTCAGCTCCAACCTCTATACCTGAAAAGTCAAAATCTGAATTACACAAGTCAATTCTTTCTTTTTCGCACCGCCACACACTGCTTATTACGTCCAATACTCTTTCGGTACCTCCCGTAGGGCTAAAACAAAATTCATATAACTTCATATGTATCACCATCTTTCAAGTTTATATAAAAATTATACATCAAGAAAACCATTAATTCAATAAAAAAAGAATGCCCTAAGACATTCTTTTATAGCACCATATTTAAAAAATTCTTTAATCTGTCACTTTTTGGATTTTCAAAAAATTCCTCAGGATTATTTTCCTCAAGTATACGGCCATTTTCCATAAATATAACTCTTGAAGCAACCTCTCTTGCAAACCCCATTTCGTGAGTAACAACAACCATTGTCATATTCTCTTTGGCAAGATTTTTCATTACATCCAAGACCTCACCAACCATTTCAGGGTCAAGAGCAGAGGTAGGTTCATCAAAAAGCATAACATCAGGTTCCATACATAAAGCACGAACAATGGCAATTCTCTGTTTTTGTCCGCCTGAAAGCTGATTTGGATAACTATAAGCTCTATCCGCAAGACCTACTCTTTCAAGTAGTGCTATAGCCTTCTTTTCAGACTCCTCCTTACTCCTTTTAAGAAGCTTCATAGGACCGATAGTAAGATTTCTCATAATAGTCATATGCGGAAACAGATTAAACTGCTGAAAAACCATACCCATCTTTTGTCTGTGCTTGTTAAGATTATTTTTGGGGTCAGTTATATCTGTGCCCTCAAAATAAATATGACCCGATGTGGGTACCTCAAGAAGATTTAAGCATCTTAAAAATGTAGACTTACCGGAGCCTGAAGGACCAATTACAACAACAACCTCACCGTTATAAATATTATTATTTACTTTATCAAGAGCCAGTGTTTTATTACCAAAATCCTTAGTCAGATTTTCAACTCTTATTAATGGAGTATTATCTTTCACCTGAGTTCAGCCTCCTTTCAAGACGTGCTGATATGCTTCTTAAAATAGAAACAATTACAAAGTATATAATAGCCGCTGCCATAAGAGGTAAAAAGAAATTATATGTTCTGCCCTTTATAAGCAGCGCCTTTGAAAGCAAATCATCCAATGAAACCATACTTGCAATAGATGTTTCCTTTAAAAGTACAACAAGTTCATTACAGAGAGCAGGAAGTGCACTCTTTAAAGCCTGAGGAACAACAATGTAAAGCATAGTTGCTATATAACCAAAGCCAAGGCTTCGTCCCGCTTCCATCTGTCCTCTGTCAACACCATTAATACCGCCTCTTATAATTTCAGCAACATAAGCACTTGAATTAATTGTAAAGCCTAATATGGCAACACCAATCTTGTTTGTTGAGTTTGCAAGAATAACAAAGTAAATCATCATTATCTGCACAATAGTAGGTGTACCCTGAATAATATTAAGGTAAATCTTACATATTGCATTAAAAAAGCCAAGGATAAATCTTCCTATCCTTTGTGATAAACTTTGGGTTGGAGTATCCACTCTTCTGTCATAGCTTACCCTTATAATGGCAATTACAAGTCCAAGCAAAAGTCCCAGTATAAATGCACAGACAGTAAGCTGTATGGTTATTTTAAGACCATCTAAAAGCCATTTCCATCTGTCATCTAATATAAAGTTATCATATAAATGTCCCATCCAGCTTTCTGCAGTTTCAGGTGAAGTAAAGAAAGCCAGTATATTATAAATTATATCTTTCATATTTTTTCCTCAAAATAAGGGTGTGCATTACACACACCCTTGCGTAAATTATTACTTATTTAAGTACTTATCTAAAATAGCCTGTAATTCGCCGCTTTCCTGCATATCCTTAATAGCACCGTTAATAGCATCTAAAAGCTCAGTATTTTCTTTAGAAACTGCAATAGCATACTGCTCGGAAGTTAAGTTTTCTTCAAGCTTAACAAGACCGGTTGCATTGTCAACAATCTTCTTTGCAGGCTCATTGTCAATAACTACGGCATCAATCTTGCCTGCCACTAATGACTGAGCTGCATCAGGACCGTTTACATATCTTTCAACACTTGCAACAGATATACCATTAGCCTCGTCAGAAACATACTCATCACCTGTAGTACCTCTCTGTACGCCAACAATCTTTCCGTTTAAATCTGAAGCAGACTTAATATCAGAACCTTCCTTAACAATTATAGCCTGACCTGCTTCAACATAAGTATCAGAGAAATTAACATTTTTAAGTCTTTCTTCACTTACAGTCATACCTGCAATACCAATATCAACCTTACCTGAAGTAACAGCAGGGATAATTGCATCAAAATCCATATTTTCAACCTGTGCTTCAAGACCAAGCTTAGCAGCAATAGCATCAGCAATTTCAGCATCAATACCTACTACTGTATCACCTTCCATATACTCATATGGTTCAAAAGCAGCATTTGTACCCCAAATAAGCTTACCTTCCTGAACTGTAGTAACAGAAGCAGAATCAGCACTTCCCTCAGCAACAGAATCAGCAGTTGTGCCTTCAGTCTCACCCTCTGTTGCAACATTGCCACAGCCAACAGCACCTAAAAGCATTGTGCCTGCAAGTAATAAACTCATAATCTTTGTAAATTTCTTCATATAAAAAATTCCTCCTTTAAAATATTATATATATAATATCAAATTTTTCTAAAATCGTCAAGGAATATAATATAATGTTATAAAATATTTTTGAATTTTTATACAAAAAAAGACCGACAAAAGTCAGTCCTTTTTCACCAATATGAATATTCTATGCATTAAGAGTCTTGCCTAATTCCTCACAGCTTGCAACAGCTGTATCGTCAGGGGCATCATTGCATATAACACTTTCGCATACGATATTTGCACCCGCACTCTTGCATCTTTCTTCCCATGTTCTCATCCATTCTCCGTCACCCCAGCCATAAGACCCGAAAAGTGCAATTTTCTTACCATTTATGCCACAAGCAGAAAATACAGGTTCAAACTCACTTTCTTCTAATTCTTCAGCACCCATGGCAGGGCAGCCAAAGGCAATACCATCAAAATCAGCTGTCATTTCAGTTGAAAACTCATTAACTGCATAAATACTTGCATCTGCACCTGCATCCTTTGCACCCTTAAAAACAGCCTCTGCCATAGTTTGTGTATTACCTGTACCACTCCAATAAACTACTGCAATTTTACTCATTTTTTACCTCCAAAAATTTAAATTTTATTTATTAAGCAACTATTGTCAGTCGCATAATTGACAAACCTTCATTTAATTTTTTACAATAAATATCTGTGCACTTTTTATATTTAGCAAATATCTTTTTTGCCTCACCCTCGTTATAATATACCTTCCAGCACCCTACACACTTACAGTTCTTTCCCTTATTAGCTATAAACCCTTTAATATCCTCAATGGGATAACCTAAAAACAATCCTATCTCGTGAGGAAATTCTGAACATTCACATATTCTTTCTGACAAATGATTAAGATATCCATACAAACTTTCACCACTATATCCGTTTTTATTTAATAATTCTTTTGCTTCATTTCTGCTCAAATCCCTCTTTAGCTTGCTCGGTCTGAATACATAAATTAAAGCTCTTTCCCCACATAACTTTAATAAGCATACATAAACGCCCTTAGAATTCAGCATATTGTTCATATATTCAATTTTTCTTTTTAAACCTGAAATACTCTCTACTTTATAACTAAACAAATTGCCTGTTTTTAATCCGGCTAAAGTAGGAGAACAATGACGAACCAATAATTCTTCAGACATTCATAAACCTCCTTAAAATAATAAATTACATATTACAATTACTGTACATGTTGTTCCAAAATTGACTTTAATGCCGTCATAGAACTGGAGTGTGAACGTGCAATAATTGTCTTTTTACCTTTCGTTTCACTTATTGCACAATTAATCATTTTATGAGAAACGGTATTAGTAAAAAGCACAAGTAAATCAGGATCACCAATTTTATTTTTAAGAGTGCCCTTCATTTGCGTATACACTTTCGCCCTACATTTATATTCTTTACACAAATCCTTATATTTAGTAACCATACAATCATTTCCGCCAACAATTACAATACTCATTTCATACCTCCTCAGGTTAGTTTATGCTAACCAAAAATTTAAAAAAATATGTACATCTCAGTTAGTTTATGCTAACTCTGTATTTTAATTTTAAGTTAGCTCTTGCTAACTTATATAAATAATACACTATATTTTCCATTTTGTCAATAACTTTTTTAAAAATTTATAAAAGGCACCATAAAGATGCCTTTCATATATATACATATACACTTTAAGGTAATGGAATATTCATATTATCATTCCACTTTTCATTTGCTTCTTCAGGATACCATTCATCATCCCAACGCAAATAACCTACATTATCATTATTTGTAATTCTAACCATATAAGACGGTGTTAAGTTAGCCCTTAAAATTATCACATCACCATCATATTCCATATTCCAGTTTTTAATTACCTTGTATCCTTCTTCATATATATTTAAAGGTCTTGCACAAAGTATTTCAATATCCGTATTATTATATACAGGAACTATAACCTGATAAAAATCAATACCCTCCCTGTATTCCATAGGTACTTTATAATAAACTTTATTACCAAATTCATCAGCAATATCCTCAGCATCTCCTCTGTCATAAACAGTTGTTGCCATAGCTATAATATTATTATCATCATCAAATATTCCATGCCAGTCATTACCGCTTTCATCAGATACAATATAGTAATTAACACCATCTTTAACAGGCTCAGTCGCAGTTATGTTATCTTCAAGCTTATTGTATGCATCAGTCTTTGTTGCAGCACAAACACATACAGTACATAAAGCTGTAATAATGGTAGTCAAAATTAAAGTTTTAGTAATTTTCATAGGAGCATCTCCTTTCTGTTATAAGCGATATAACAAATGTATTATATTTACTAATTATATTTTAACACAATTCTATGTAAAATAAAAGCTAATTATTAAAAATTTTATGTTTTTCATCAAAAAACACACAGACAAATGCCTGTGTGTTTAAAAATTAATCTTCAGTTGTTGTCACATCTTCATTTTCTTCAGCCTCAGAAACAGGAGCAAACTCTCCTACCTGATTAAGACAAGCCCTGAACACATCACCTGTAACCTTTTCTCTTTCAATAAGAAGCTGAGCTGTTCTGTGAAGTGCATCAATATCAGATGAAAGGATTTCCTTAGCCTTGTCATAAGACTCTGATATAATTCTCTTAATTTCATCATCAATTTCTGTAGCAGTTTTTTCACCATAATTTCTGCCATGACCAATATCCTTACCTAAAAATACATCGTGACTTTCATCACCATAAAGAATTGGACCAAGCTTTTCACTCATACCATAACGCATAACCATCATTCTTGCGGCATTAGATGCCTGTTCAATATCACCGCTTGCACCTTGAGTATAATCACCAAATATTAATTCTTCGGCAACTCTTCCTCCGAAAGTAGCCACAATTCTTTCTTCCATTTCTTTCTTAAATTCAAAACCCTGATCCTTTGGCATAGGCATTGTATATCCGCCCGCCCTGCCAACAGGAATTGTTGAAACAGTATGGACAGGACTAAGTTCGGGAAGCTTTTCAAATAATATAGCATGACCTGCCTCATGATAAGCCGTAATTTTTCTTTCTTTTTCAGCAATAACCTTAGACTTCTTCTCAGTACCTAATGCTACCTTGATAAAGGAATCCTTAATATTCTGCTGAGTAATAACCTTCTGATTATTTCTTGCAGCAAGTAAAGCAGCCTCATTCAACAAGTTTTCCAAATCAGCACCCGTAAATCCCTGTGTAGTCTGGGCAATCTCATAAAGATCAACATCTGATGCCATTTTTTTGCCCTTAGCATGTACCTTTAATATAGCTTCTCTGCCTTTAACATCAGGAACACCAACTATAAGCTGCCTGTCAAAACGTCCCGGTCTTAAAAGTGCCGGATCAAGAATATCCGGTCTGTTAGTTGCCGCCATAATAATTATGCCTTCATTAACTCCAAAACCGTCCATTTCTACCAAAAGCTGATTAAGAGTCTGTTCTCTTTCATCATGACCGCCGCCAAGACCTGCACCTCTCTGTCTGCCCACAGCATCAATCTCATCAATAAACACAAGACAAGGTGTATTTTTCTTAGCCTGTTCAAATAAATCTCTTACTCTTGACGCACCAACACCAACAAACATTTCAACAAAGTCAGAACCTGAAATTGAAAAGAAAGGAACGCCGGCCTCACCTGCAATAGCCTTTGCAAGTAAAGTTTTACCTGTACCCGGAGGTCCCACCATAAGCATACCCTTAGGTATTCTTGCACCTAAATCAGTGAATTTCTTAGGCTCTTTTAAAAACTGTACTACTTCTTCAACTTCAGCCTTTTCTTCATCAAGACCTGCAACATCAGCAAATGTATATTTCTTATCGGCATCGGTATGAAGTCTTGCTCTTGACTTGCCAAAATTCATTACCTTACCGCCGCCGCCGCTTCGCATTTGCTGGAAAAGAACAAACATAAGTACGGCAATTATTATAACAGTAATAACTGTAGCTCCTATTGATAACATACTGCTTGTTTTAGACGGTGCAACTGTCTTAACCTTAATAGCATTCTGAGCTGCAAGACTGTTAACAACATCCATAACACCTGATACACTGGGGAGCTGAACACCATAAATTTCACCCTTTTTAGTATGAACTATTGCAAGACCGGAGTCACTTACCTCTGAGTCTTTTTGAATTTCAACAGTATCTACCTCCGAATTAACCATTTGTGAAATCATATCATTATATGAATACTGCGCCTGTATTTCATTAGTACTGCTGATACCGTTTTTAAGAATGATAAAAGCTACTATAACTGCGAATATAACAACATATAATATTAAACCGTTAAACTTATTATTTTTCAAAACATAACCTCCTTTTTGTCATACATTTAATTATGATAACATATATTTTTATTTATTTCAATACTTTTAATTTTTATATTTAACAAAATTTTCCTCAATATTTTCCATTTTATGCATTTTAATATTGTTATAAAAAACACTGCATATAAACGCTGTAAACGGTATAGCAAGAAGTATACCAAAACTACCTACAATAGCTTGCATAACCTCAAGAATAATTTTCTCTTTGTTCATTAGCTCAAAAATTGAGCCATTATATATAACCTGTAACACAGTAACCTCAAGAGCACTTCCTATGTAGGCAAGTACAAGAGTATTTGCCATAGTACCCATCATATCCCTTCCAATAGCCATACCGCTTTTGTAAAGCTCCTTGGAGCTGATATCCGCAGCCTTTAGTTTAAGCTCATAAAGTGACGAAGCCATACTCATTGCAACATCCATTACTGCTCCCATTGCACCTATGGTAACTGAAGCAAAGATCATAGCCAACAGGTCCATATCGGGGAATTCAAGTATAAGCCTTTGGCAGTCTGCATCCATAATACCATTCCATTTAAGAACTTTGTTCATTATTAATGTAAGAATTCCTGCAACAATCACACCGCCGGCACAGCCCAGCATAGCCATAAATGATTTGGTATTAAATCCATTTACTATTAGTATTGTCATTAAAATTGTGTAAATACATATTACTATTGACCATATATAAATGTTTTCGCCGCTTATAACAGCAGGCACAAATACAATAAATACAGCAAGACAAGTAAACCCAAGAGAAATCAGAGTATTAAGACCCTTTAGCCTGCCAAAGAACAATAATAAAACCACAAACACAATTCCAAGCCACATAATGTAATTAGTTCTGACATAGTTTGTAAACTGCCATTGGTTGCCCACAGAATTATCAAGTATTACCTTATCTCCCTCCTCAACTGCTTTTACAGCCACCGTTGGATCATATTGATTAATTGTCTGTAAACCTATAATATCATCACCATTATCTGTTTCTGCCGAAAAATAGATTTCAATGTCGCCGGTTTCAGTATTATTAGTCTGTTTCCTTATAGCTGTAACCTTTGCCGTAACTAGATATTCCTGAACTCCTGATAAAAGCTCATAATCATTTCCCCTTGTTGCAATTTTATTACCAAAATATATAAAAGCAATACTCAGTATAATAACTATTACATAAACAACAAATTGAAACATCTTGTTATTCATTTTTATTCCTTCTTTCATAAAGCATTACTATAGATTTTACCACAAATTTCAAAAAAAACTACATATTTTATGAAATTGTAATTAAATATTAAACAATTAATTTGAAAAAATAAACCTTTTATGTTATAATTCATTATTAATGCTTAATTAAGAAAAAACGAGGTAAATATATGAAAGCTGTAATAGGATTAGGTAATCCCGGCAGAGATTACAAATGGACAAGACACAATGTAGGCTTTGAAGTCATAAATAAGCTTGCATATGATTATAATATAGATATGAATAAAGAAAAGTACAAAGCTCTTATTGGAGAAGGAAGTATTGATTTTGAAAAAGTCATATTTATTGAACCTCTTACATTTATGAATTTAAGCGGTGAAAGCGTAAGAGAATTTGTAAGCTTTTATAAACTTGAACCCGAAGATATAATCGTAGTGTGCGATGATATAAATCTTCCTGTCGGCTCAATAAGAATTAGAACAAAGGGCAGCGATGGTGGTCAAAAAGGGCTTAGAAACATCATATATCAGCTTGGCTACGATAACTTTACAAGAGTAAGAGTCGGCGTAGGCGAAAAACCTGCTCAATGGGATTTAGCAAAATATGTATTAAGCAAATTCACAGATGAGGAATACAATGATATTATTAAAGGTATTACAGATGCCGGTGATGCAGTGTCAATGATTATAAAAAACGGCAATGCACAAAAGGCTATGAATACCTATAACAAAAAAGGTATAGGCAATTAAAATGAACATTTTTTATGATTTTTTAAAGGAAAACAAAAATTTCAACAAATTAAAAAATTATATATCCGATAATAATACACCTGTACTTGCTACAGGTGTTATTGACACGCAAAAAGCACACCTCATAGCAGGTATGAGTGAAGAATATGATAACAGCACTCTTGTTATAACCAATTCAGAATTAAAAGCAAAGGAAATATATAACGACCTTAAATTCTTTATGAAAGATAAGGTTATGCTTTATCCCTCAAAAGATGTTATTTTCTACTGGGCAGATGTAAAAAGCCTCGATATAATTAAACAGCGTTTTGAAATTATATCTAAAATAATTAATAATGAAAAAATAACTGTTGTCCTTTCCGCAGAAGCACTTTTTGACAGACTTGTACCCCTTGATGTTTTTAAGGAATTTATATTTGATATAAATACAGGCGACCGAATTGACTTAAATGCACTCTGTCAAAATCTTATACTTATGGGATATGAAAGATGCGAAATGGTCGAAGGACAGGGGCAATTTGCTCTTCGCGGAGGTATACTCGACATATACTCTGCCGTAAGCAGTCATGCTGTCAGAATAGAACTGTGGGGTGATGAGGTAGATTCAATCAGAATACTTGATACAATATCCCAACGTTCTGTTGAAAACGCAAAGAACATTACAGTTTACCCAATGAGAGAACTTGTCTATCATAATGAAGACGTTGAAAAGGCTATTGAAAACATTAAGTCTGAATTAAAGAATATAAAAAAAGCTCCCGATCAGTTAAAAATAGCAGTTAATGAAGCTATAGAACGCCTTAGTACTCAAAGAAGTTTTAGCGGCGTTGAAAAATATGTTACCTGTTTTTATAATGAAACTTCAACATTAATAGATTATTTTGATAATCCTGTCATATATGTTGACGAGCCTAACAGAGTAAGAGAGCACTGCGAATTTATAACCAATGAATTTGTAAACAGTATTGAAGGCAGAATTGACAAAGGATATATGCTTCCAAGTCAGTTAAAAATGATATATACCTATGACGATATTATTGTCAGAATTGAAAAGAAGCCTTCCATACTTATGACAAGCCTTATGTCAACATTAAGGGATTATAAACCAAAGGAACTTGTTGACTTTCAGGTTAAAGCAACAGCTCTTGTCAGAAACGATATGAATTTAATAGCTGAAGACTTAGGCTATATGTGTCAGAAGGAATATAGAATACTTTTCCTTGCAGGAGGTCATACACACTGTGAAAGAATGCTTACGGAACTGCAGGAAAGAGGTCTTAAATCAACATATCTTGAAAATATAGACGATGTTCAAATTGAAAAAGGAATTGTATATATTACAAGAGGCAGCCTTTCTCACAGCTTTGAATATATAAGAGATAAATTTGCTGTAATGTCTGAGAAAGATGCCTTTGGAGAAAACAAAAAAAATAGAAGAAAAAAGAAAAACAAGAGAAAAGACGGTATTGCCATACAAAATATATCTGACCTGAAGGTAGGAGACTATGTTGTTCATGAAAATCATGGTATAGGTATATTCAAGGGCATTGAACAAATTATAACAGACGGAGTAAGCAGGGATTTTATAAAAATAGGCTATGCAAAAGAAGATGTACTATACGTTGCCATTAGCCAGATGGATATGGTGCAAAAATACATCGGAGGTGAAGCCACAAAACCAAAACTTAACCGTCTTGGAGGTGCAAGTTGGGAAAAAGCTAAAGCACGTGCAAAACAGGCTGCCTTTATTTCAGCAAAAGAACTTGTAGAGCTTTATGCCGAAAGACAAAAAATTCAGGGTTTTAAATACTCTCCTGATACATTATGGCAAAGAGAATTTGAAGAAGATTTTGAATATGAAGAAACTGAGGATCAGCTTAATTCTATTGCTGAAATTAAAGAAGATATGGAATCCGGTAAGGTAATGGACAGACTTTTATGCGGTGATGTTGGCTTTGGTAAAACCGAAGTTGCCATAAGAGCTGCCTTTAAAACTGTACAGGACGGAAAGCAGGTTGCTTATCTTGTACCAACAACAATACTTGCCCGTCAGCATTATATGACATTTATGGAAAGGATGGAAGACTATCCGATTACAATAGAAATGATGTCACGTTTTAAAACACCTAAACAGCAAAAAGAAACTGTTGAAAATCTAAAAAAAGGAAGAACAGATATAGTAATTGGCACTCATAGAATATTAAGCAAGGATATGAGTTTTAAGGATTTGGGACTTGTTATCATTGACGAGGAACAGAGATTCGGCGTCAGACATAAGGATAAACTAAAGGAATTAAGAAAAAATGTAAATGTACTTACACTTTCAGCTACACCAATTCCAAGAACTCTTCATATGAGTATGACAGGTATAAGAGATATGAGCATTCTTGCCGAACCCCCTGATGACAGAATACCAATACAGACTTACGTTCTTGACTATGATCCGGAATGTATAAAAGATGCAATACACAGAGAGCTTGCAAGAAACGGACAGGTTTATTTTCTGCACAACAGAGTAACTAACATAGCAGAAACCACAAATAAACTGCAAGAGCTTGTGCCCGAAGCACACTTTGCTTATGCGCATGGTCAAATGAGTCAAAGGGAACTCGAAGATATAATGATGGACTTTATGGATGGTGAAATTGACGTTCTTGTATGTACCACAATTATTGAAACAGGTCTTGATATACCTAATGTAAATACCATAATTATATCAAATGCAGATAAAATGGGATTAAGTCAGCTTTACCAGCTTAGAGGACGTGTAGGCCGTTCCACAAGAACAAGTTATGCTTATCTTATGTATGCAAGAGATAAAGTGCTTAATACTGATGCCGAAAAAAGACTTCAGACTATTAAGGAATTTACAGAATTTGGCTCAGGCTTCAGAGTAGCCATGAAGGATCTGGAAATACGAGGTGCAGGTAATCTTTTAGGTGCTGAACAGCATGGTCATATGGATTCGGTAGGTTATGAATTGTACTGTAAGCTTTTAAATGAAGCTGTAATGGAATTAAAGGGTGAAACCATAATTACAGAGTTTGAAACCCTTATTGATATTAAATTAAATGCATTTATACCAACAGCATACATCTCAAGTGAAGAACAAAAGCTTGAAATGTATAAAAAAATATCATTAATTTCAAATCTTGACGATTATTATGATGTTCAGGAAGAGTTAGAAGACAGATATGGCGATATACCTCGAGCAGTAAATAACCTTATTGATGTAGCCTATATTAAAGCTATTGCCCATAATATAGGAGCAACAAATGTAAAGCAGATTAAAAATAAAGTACTTATCTGCTTTAACCCCGATGCAAATGTTTCTGGAGAAAAGCTTATGAAGCTTATATCAGACAGTCAAGGAAGAATACTCTTTACTTCCACAGGCGGAGAACCATATCTTACCTATACACTAAAGGACGAAAAGCACGTTCTTGATGAAATAAAGGCATTAATAAAAAATATAACTTAAAAATAATTAATGCTTTACAGGATGTCCTTAGGGACATCCTGATTGTTAAGAAAATACTTAATTATAAAATCACAGCGGACGTTAATTTTCTGTCCGCTGTAATTTTATGATTTAAACATACGGTTTACAAACTCCTGCATTTCCCTTTTAGACCTTATATTATGTGTATGGTCAACTATTCTTTGCTTTTCCTCTTTTGATAAAGATGAAAAATATTCCATAGCCTCAACATTTTCTGCTAATGCCATACCAAGACCAATGGGAATTTCATTACTGCTTAATAAACTTTCCATTTTATCACCCCATATTATTATGTGATAAAATAAAAAGCCTTATACTTTTACTGTTTTTTCTTATATTAAAACTTTCAAATATATAATAAATACCTCCCCATAAAAGCGAGATACCGGGCTTAACTTATAACAATTTTACCATTTTCAACAGTAACACTCTTTCCCAAAGTCTCTGCTAATTCTCTTATTGAAACATAATTATATCCTTCAATATTAACTGACTTGATAGTTTTGTCCTCGCCTTGAACATTAATATTTATGTCATCAATACGGTTGTTTATAACAACTGCCTTTGTATCATTATTATATCCTACAACAAATCCCATATTTCCAAAATTACCGGCTTTTATAAAATTAACATTATCCTTTAAAATTCTATCTATTTTATACTCCTTGCCATTTACAACAGCCCTGCCCTCACTTACCACCTCATCATCCTCCTCTATTGCACTTGATTTATAACTGTTCCATAGCTTTTTAAAATTATCAACATTGCCATATAATATTTTAAGTCTGTCAGGTGTACTTCCCCAATAAGGCAATTGAAAGTGAGGCTTATCCACAGGGTTTATCCAGTCACCGCCCCACTCCAGACCTAACGATTTACCGATTTTACCAACCCTTTTAAACCACTCGTCCTTATCATAGTAAGCACCCTTACCATCATTCCTAATTACATCAAAGGCTATTCCCCATTGATGCATACTTGAATAACTTGAACCCTTGGCATATGTTACAATAGAGCCCGGTTTTGTCCTCCCCTGAGCATAAAGAGCATTTTGTTCTTCCACTGTCCTAAAGGTTTCACCAAGCATTACCTTTAACCCCCGCTTATTACACTCTATAATTAACCTTTTAGCCTTTTCCTGTAACTCAGGATGGCATAATGTAATATCCCTGCTCAATTTTTTCACCCCCTATAACAATGTATTCAAATTAATGTTCTTTGTTAATCAATATTCAGATTAAATATGACAATAAATTTGCAAATTTAATGCAAAATTACTTTTATATCATATCTTATTAATAATTTGTCAACTTTAATATATATTTCAGAATTATAAACCTCATCCCCAATTATATCTCAACTGCCGTCTTATTTGGCAGCACACCAACCTTTCTTTTATACTTAATACTCATAAAAACAGTTATAAGCTCAACCACCGGAAATGCAATCCATATTCCCATTATGCCAAAAAGATATGCAAACATAAATACTATAGCTACAATTCCGATAAAGCCTCTGAAAAAAGACATTTTGAAAGAAACTGCCGTCTGTTCTATTGAACAAAGCAAAGATGACGTAAAAACATTTATTCCCTCAAATAAAAAACCGATAAAGTATAATCTAAGTCCGTTTTCAGCTATTATCTGCAATTCAATATTTTGCTCACTGTTAAAAACAGAAACCAATTCTTCCGAAAATAATATTGTAATAAACACAGCAAAAACACCAAACAAAAATGACAGTAAACGTGCATTGTTATAAATAATCTTTATATCATTATATTTTTGCTGACCATATGATTTACTGATAAGAGGCTGACTTCCGTTTGAAATTCCCATAAATACAGCATGCATAACAAGTGCCAGATTAGCAATAATTCCAAAAGCAGCTACACCTGTATTCCCTGCACATTGTAAAATCAATAAATTAAAAACTATCAGTACAATTCCTGTAGAAAATTCATTAATGAATGCAGAAATTCCCAAACTTAAAATATCAATTATACTTTTTAAACGAATTTTAATATATACAAAACTGAACTTGTTTTTCTTTGTAAGAATGTGAAAATATGAAATGCATATACCAATAACTCCGGCAAAGCCCGTAGCAAGTGCAGCTCCCAAAATTCCAAGTTCAAACAAATACATAAATATATAATCCAATACTATATTTGACAGACTTCCAAATAACATAGCATACATTGCCAATTTAGGATTGCCGTCATTTCTGACAAATGCAGCTAAAATATGATTGAAAATAAAAAATGGAGAAAATATCAAAACAATTTTTAAATACAATGAACACATTGACAAAATTTCATAATCAGCTCCCAAAAGCTGTGCTAGTCCCTCAGAAAAAAATAATCCAACCAAAGATAACAGTATACCTGTTATTGCTGCTGATAAAAGAGTAAGCGTAAAGGTACTGTCAGCTTCATATTTTTTGTTTTCAGCATTATAAATAGAATAGCGAGTAGCTCCGCCTATTCCAAACATAAGTCCTAACCCATTGATAAGTCCAAATACTGCAATAGCAATATTTAATGATGCAAGTCCGTCTGCACCAAGTCTGTTTGCAACAAAATAAGTATCTGCAAGAATATTTGCAGATAAACCAATCATTCCAAAAATATTTAATGATACATATTTAGTAAATTCCTTTCTTAATCCCATGTTTCTCATTACATTGCACCTCACTTTCTTAAAAATTTTTAAGAATTAAATATATTTGATTTTATGACCAAAAAAAGTGCTTAAATATATTCCTTCAAAGACCTACGGAATACATTTAAGCACTTTTCATACATTTATCCGGTGATAAATGTTAAGCTTTAATCATTTAATTTATATTTAAAATATAACATATATTTTTAATAATGGTCAATGCATAATTTTTTCCCTCTATGGTAAATTTTTTAAATATTACTTATATTAATCAAAATAACATTTTAAATACTCTGAAATTTATACAAATACATAATATTCCTCAAACAATCTGCTTATTATTAATACCAGAAAAAGTTATGTAATTAAATGTTTTTTATTTGTTTATGGTTTTGTCGATATTTCTGTAATAAAAACAATTGATAATATCATCAATTTATTTTAAAATTAAATTGTACAAACAGTTTAATATTATATGTTATTAGTTAATAAAAATTTGATAACTATAATATTTATTTTTATTCACAAGGAGGAGTTAAAAATGAAACTTAACAAAAAAACAGCAGCTCTTGCACTAACAGCAATAATGGCAGTTGGAAGTTCTAACTTATCTGTATTTGCAACAGATTTAGAAGTTGATATGGAAAATGAAATTGCTGCAGAAGTTGAAAGTGATACAGATGAATATGATGAAGAT
>ENA-UOJJ01001858-UOJJ01001858.1-human-gut-metagenome-genome-assembly--contig:-CS66-NODE-1858-length-29130-cov-4.698641_pt1 | contig 29130 bp, 31 predicted proteins | sample MGYA00242343_ERZ723890 | MGnify/ENA metagenome assembly ERZ723890
CGTACTACAGGAGGAAATGATATGTATACCACCATCAATATGTTAGGCATGATCCGCGGACATGTAGACCGCATGGAGTTATTAAAGAAACAGGACGCACTTGTAACTGAGACCCCGGACGGGAAAGTCAATCCAGCCATTCTCGTAAAAAATATCGTCGGGACTGCAAACGTCCCGATCCGCGCCACCATCAACGCGCCGGAAGCTTATGGCGGAATCCGCCTTTTGGATATTCCTGGCTGCGGCATGGTCGTATGTCATGCGGACCAGATTGAAAATGTATATAAAGCAGTTGATACCGCAACCGGTGTCCGTGTCCGTAGGGTCTTACGGGATGTCCTTGGCGATGACGCCGCCGACAAGTATGATGTTTCCGCCATGACTCCGCTTGAAAAACAGAAGTTCCTGGAGCAGTTCGGGCAGCCCATTTCCACCGGCAAGCAGATGTCCAATATCCCTCCGATCACAAGGAACCATATGGTGATCAAAAAGACAAAAGCGATGGCAGATGGAAATCCGGCTTTTTGCACGCAGGGACGCAAACCGTTCTGGCCGGAAGACCTTGCAATGGACCGCTAACGCTTCTTTTTAGGCCCGCATTCTGCGGGTCTGTTTTTTTGCCCTTTTTTGGACCGTTCGGATACCATACTGTTATCAGTGTCTTATATCAAGGAATGAGAGAAAGGAGCAAGATATGCGAAAGATTTTTGAAGCGGCAGATGGTCAGCCGGACGCAGATGATGTCTGCTTTGTGTCCAATGGATGTACTGCCTTACAGATTGCAGCCCTGTATCCTCCTCTCACGGAGCAGGAAGAACAGAAGCTATTAAGTACCAGGGGGACGCCGGACTGGGAAAGCGCGAGGGAACGGCTCGTGTTATGTAACCTGCGTCTCGTTATGTGGGTCGCAAACCGGTATCCGGAAAGCGGCGGTTTTACAACGGAAGATCTGATCGAATACGGGATTGTCGGACTGATGCTTGGGATCGACCGGTATCAGGCATCGCAGGAAACGAAATTATCCACTTACGTCATCCCGTGGATCCAGAAAACGATCCGGGAACAGGTCATGTTGCGACAGGGGTTAATTACCGTACCGGCCCATATGGCAGGACAGGTTGCCAAGTTACAAAAAGAACGGCACCGAATGATCGCGGAAGGCATCCTGGAACCGTCCATGGAAGAACTGATGATAAGGAGCGGAATCGATCCGTCCACGTCGGAACAGTTGCAATCCGCCATGGCAGCGTCCATGTGCGGGTCTTTGGATACGCCAGTGGCGTCCGGCAGTTCGCGCGGCTCATCCGATACCGTGGCAACTGTCGGCGATTTCATTGCGGATCAAAAAAAGAGCACCGAAGAAACAGCAGTGGACGCTGCCATGGTGGCAGATATCCTGCGTTACATGGAGTACTTTCCGGATTCCGAACAGAAGGTTGTTCGTCTTCGTCTCGGGATTGACGACGGGATGCCAAAAACCTTCCAGGAATGCGGTGAGATCCTTGGCTACACGGCGGAATGCTGCAGACAGATGTATTTGCGCGCCGTCCGTAAATTACAGGCTGTATTTGCACCGACATCCGGAGCAGATGCTTGACAAAACAGGTTCTTTCCCGTGCGGAAAGGATCTGTTATTTTGCAGCTATAAGAAAAAAGGCAGGGACCACAGGGTCTCTGCCTTTTTGAAAGGTTTTTCGTTACCTTACCGGAGCTTCCGTTTTAGTTAAACGGAAGACCTTCATCTTCAACTCCATCCGGGATGTTCATGAAGCCATCTCCCATCGGAGCGCTTGGAGTCGCGCTACTGCCGGAACCAGAGCCGGAGCCAGCGCCTTTGCTATCCGCAAATTCCTGGCTGTTTACCACAATCTCGGTGGTATAGACCTTCTGGCCTTCTCTGTTAGTGTAGTTGCCAGTCTGGATTCTGCCGGACACCAGGACACGCATTCCCTGACGGAAATAGCGTTCTGCAAACTCGCCCGCCTTGTCAAAGGCAACGATGTTGATGAAATCTGCGGTCTGCTGGTCGCCGCTATTGTTACGGCCTCTGCGGTCCACCGCAAGAGTGTATCTTGCAACAGCCATGCTTCTCTCTCCAGAGGTATAACGCACCTCCGGGTCCCTTGTTAAACGTCCCATCAATATAACTGTGTTCATTTTGTTTCCTCCTTGGAATAAATTTTTTTGCATTTTAAAGTTCTCCATTCCTTGAACTTCATGCTGTCTTCAGTATGTGCACGCTTCTGTTTCAAAAACGCGAAAAAATTATCCGTTTGTGATCTCGTCGTCCGTGGATTCCGCAAGGAGTGACTGGTAATACGGACAGTGCTCACAATCCCTCTTATAAAGGCATTCCTGCTTTCGGTTGAACCGACACTGCTTCCGGCGTTTTGCGATGATCCACGTGATGATTGCCGCCAAGAGTACGAACTGGATTGCTGCCAGGATCGGATGTTCCGTGATCGCCCGGATGACCGCCTCATACGCTGCCGTGATCAGGCCGGCGAGTTTCTGCCAGAAGGTCTGCTCCGCTGTGGAGATATACGTGGCATTCGCTTCATATGTATAGACCGCCGAATTTTTCTTCGTCAGTTCCTCCGTATAAATGCTCTTCCAGGCAGCGCCTTCCTGGTGCGGAAGTGTCACAGTGCCGGAATAGACGGCGTTCACATCCCGCACGTACTTGCTTCCGATGCCATCCGCGTTGCGCATTGGGATGCCGTTTTTTTCGTACGGTTCTCCTGCCCAATCAATGGCATTGATCCGGTAATAATCCGGGTCAAGCCCGAGCATGGCAAGGAACTGGTCTGCATAATCAATGAGTGGCGCGTCCGACGGAATCTCCGTTCCGTTTAAATCCAGGACTTCCGCATCGTAATTGCTGATCGTGATCGGAAACTCGAAATCCACCCAGTGCCATTTTGTATCACTGGAATCTGTGAGCGGCAGCGTTGTTTCAATCTTTGCCTTCGTGTCCGCATCCTCGTAGGTGTAATCGATGGTCTTTGGGATCGGGACCCCGCTTTCCACATCCTTATATGCCCTGGTGGCTACGGCATCCTTGACGATATCCGGGATCTCACTGTCTACCAGTTCCTTGGATGACAATTTCCATGTGATGCCGTCCTGTTCCATGGTCTCCTGCGGCAGATAAGAATCTTCCTGCCCTTTGACAAACGTATCTGACGTAACCTCCATGGTCCGCCGTTCCGGCGTCCGGGAATCCACCATCTTAAGGTCTGATATGGAATCCAGTTGGAAGACGGTATCCCCGATCGTAACCTGTTTAGTCTCCTTGTTAAACCCGTTATCCGCATTATCATAGGACTCAAAGCGGATGGTTGTTTTAAATTTCCGGTCTTTTTCCGATACACCGTCCGTATCAATCTTGCAGGTCAGCGGCTCCGCATCCGATACGGTTGCTTGCGGCGCTGCGTAAGCGTAAGAACCCGTGCCGGCCACCATACATGCCGCAAGGAGTACGGCACAGGCTTTCCGGTACTGCTTGTGTTTGTTCAGCATAAAAATCCCTCCATGTTTTTTCCTGATTTCAGTATGTCGCAAAAAAGTCCCGCGTATCGCGGGGCTTTTCTTATGCGGTTCCTTTTGCGGATAACACTTTTTGGTCATTGTTTTGCCTTACAGCATCAGGTTCCATTCCGTTTGTTGCTGATCTGCTCACATGCGCTTAAAAGATCTGTAAGGTTCATGTCAGCTGCGCTTTGACTCGCCCGGTTGAGGCTTTCCGCCTCGTAGCGTTTTGCCTCTTCGCTTGCCGGCATCGGGTTGATTTTTGGCGGGAAAGATGCACGGTATAACCCTCCTGTACGTCCATATGTGGTTTCGCGGAACCGGTTTGGACCGGTGTTTTGGATAATGGTCGCATCCGATTCCTTGGCCGCGTTTTCGTTCACTCCTGTAGTGACTGGCATCTGGGCTGCGGTCTTTTTTACTTCCTCCGGATTGTCGCGAAGTTTTTCCATTTCCTCACGGTTTAATTCCTTTGGGCTGGAAATCGGCCTTGCGCTCGTCACGCGGCTCCTTTGCAGCTCCTTTCTCTTTTCTGCGAGTTTCTTCCGGTTTTCTTCCAGCCGTTTCACGCTGCTGGATTTTGCATTGCAGTAATTGAACTCATACAGGTTTTCGTGCGTCTTGAGGTTTCCGAGGTATTTGGCGTTCGGATGGTTCTGGGTCGGATAGCGTTCCTCATAAAGCGGCTGCTGGCCGGCGATCATACAGATCGCCCAGCCGGGCCTTAATCGGCGGACCTCGTCCAGGGTGATTAGGTCACGGCCGGTATACTGGTAGTTCCTGCTGTCTGATCCGGTGCCTTTCCCGCTTGAAGACTGTCCGACGCTCTTGGTACGGATGGTTTCCTTTCCGGCCATCTTTACGATCTCTTCGTGGGTCGAGGTCTCATTACCGCCCAGGTACAGCTGTACCATACAGGCACCCTTAATGGTTTCCCAATCATCCTTGTACAGGTTCTTGATCTGGCCGATGGCCTGGATGAAGATCATACAGGACAGACCGTATTTACGCATGGTGGTCAGCTTCTGCTGGAAATTCGGGATGACACCGATGTTTGCAAACTCATCCAGGATGAAGCGTACCGGAACCGGCAGCGGGAACCTGTTTGTCTTTGCTGCATGTTCGTACAGTGTGGAGAACATCTGGGAATACATCATGTTGACCAGGAATGAGTAGGTATTGTCACCCTGCGGAACAATGATGAATACGGCTGATTTCCGGTCGCCAAGGGTCTGTAAGTGCATCTGGTCTTCCGTGGTTAGGTTGCTGACTGCGTCAATGTTAAATGGCGCCAGACGTACTGCAGCCGTGATGAGGATGGACTGTGCGGTTTTGTCGGAAGCTTGTTTGAAGATATCGTACTGTCTGACGCAGATATCGTCCGGGTCAATGTCCCGGATGCGGTTGAATAAGTTGTCCAGCTTGGAGTTTCCGTTCTTGTCCGCTTTTGCTTCCGATAACAGCCTGGAAACCATGGTAAAGTTCTGTTCTTCCTTGCTGCGGTAACGGATCAGGTAAAAAATGATCGCTTCCAGTAATGCCGTCTCCGATTTTTCCCAGAATGGGTCGGAGCTCTTCTGTCCGTCCGACGTACAGTTGATCAGACAGTTGATCAGGGTCATGACGTCCTCTTCCTTCTCAATGTACCGGAACGGATTATAGGTATTGGAATGTGCCATGTCCACCAGGTTTAATACACGAATCTGATAGCCGCGCTCAATTAAGAAATTTCCGCACGTTGCTAAAAGCTCACCGGATGGGTCCGTGATGACGTAGGATCCATATTCCTGCAGAATGTTCGGACGTACAACCGCCCAGGATTTACCGGTACCGGGGCCACCGATGACCAGGATGTTATCATTTCCTAATTTCCCGAAGCCGACTCGTCCGTTCTTGGTCAGGATGATATTCTGTTCGCTTTTCGGTCCCTTATCTGTTTCTTTGGAGCCCTCCGGATAGGTATATTTCATGTTGTACATATCCAGCATTTTGGTATCCATGAATTTTGCCGTACCCTGTTCGGTTCCATGCAGTTTATGCTTGTCTCGGACCTGGGTATCGTAAGCGCCGAATACCATAAATCCGCACACCAGCGTGACAGGGACCACAAACGGGACAAAATATTTTGGTGAGAAATTCAGATCCAACGGATTTCCCTGCATCATAAGGGCTGCCATCAGGTGCGCGATCGTGGTCCCATCTGCGCCTGCGTCTGCGGCATACCAGGCTGCCCTTGCGCAGATGTACACAAGTATCAGGATCGCGGCGACTGAGCAAACGATGATCAGGATCTTTTTCTGCCGCAGCCGGTCTTTGTCGACATAGTTTGATGCCATCTTGTTTCCTCCTTCTAAGTCGCTTTAGGGCCCGGGCTTTCGCTATCCAGGCCCCATGCGTCAAAATAACGGGTCCCGGTTACGCTTCCAGTGCATATTCGTTATCCACGAACGCGTCAAACCCACCGATCAGACAGAGCACCTGTCCCTGGCCCAACGTCCTTACCTGGTCTGCCGTCAGGACCGGTCTTTTCTCGCCGGAAGGCATCCTGTCATATCCAGCGCGGTTTGCGATGTATTCCGGGTTAGAGATGGAAGTGCTGCCAAGTGGGACGGGTACGCCTGCTTTTTCGTCCTCTTCGCTGCTGACGCCGGAATAGACACAGGCCATGCATCCGGTATCTAAGATCAGATCAGCATCATCATGGTAGGTCTGTTTTAATTCCATTGCGGATCTTAACAGGAGGATACAGGAGATCCGGTAATGCTGCATGGTCAGGAATTTGCTGAGAAAATCCGGAAGCGCCCCGATGGATGCAAAATCCGGCAGGATCATCTGAATCGGAAGGGCTGGCGGGATCTGCTTGAGTGCCTGCGCATGACTGTATACCGCTTCCACAAACTGCGTCAGGAAAAGGTTTATCAGGATGCGGGAAGATGGGTTTTCAGTCGAAAGTGACAGGAAGATCACCGTCTTTTCTTCTCCGGTTGTTTCCAGCTGAAGGGTGTCCTCCCCTCTTCTATCCGCAAATTTGCGGAATACATCCTGAAGTGAAATCAAAACATTGCGCGCAGTCTTTTCCGGGATCTGTTTGAAGATCGCATACTGGGCCACGCATGCGGCTGCCGGGTCCTGCTCTTTTACACGCTCGAAGGCCAGGTCTAACTCTGTTTTCCCTTCCATTTTCTGGTTTGCCTTTCCTAACATTTCGGATACGGCAGCCAGGTTCTGCTCTTTGTCTGAACCGTCATGGTACAGGTACAGGAGTACTGCGTACAGCAGGGCACGCTGCGCATTCAGCCAGAATTCATCCGTGGCTTCCGTGACAGCCATAGCGTTGATGACGCTCTGCGCCATCACGGCAATGTCAGTATCCTTTTTCAGATACCGGAACGGATTATAGGTATCCAGCGCATCCTGTGGCGTAACGGTCAGGATACGGTACCCGTCTTTTTTCAGCTTTTCCTCCGTCTCGCGCTTGATCGCTCCATCCTGGTCGAGGATCACATAGGATCCACAGCACTGCAGAACGTTCGGTACCGCGACGGAGCGGGCCATATGAGACAGGTCGCTTCCAATCACGGCCACATGGTCGTTTGCATGGCAGCCGCGGCCAAGGCGGACGTGTTTGGACAGGATGATATTTTTGTTGCTGTCGGTCTTTGTGGAACCGAGTGGATGCGTGTAATTCATAAGATAAGCTTCCGGGAACTTGGTTTTGATCATAATTTTCTCTCCTTCTGGTTGTTCTTATTTTTCTTTGTGGTTTGTCTCACCAGGAATTCCTGATAATTACCGTTTTTTTAAATTTGGCATTTAGTCAGCCATTGTGTATTTTTCGTCCATGCAGACCGGCATGCCCGGAGCGCAGACCAGACACATATCCGGCGGGATCCGGCGGATACCGGATGTAAAGACTGGCTCCCCGTCTGCAGGGCCGGTTGTGCGTTCCTGATCCTCGTCCCTGCGGTGGATGGATGCGGATCCCAGTGGCTCTGTTGCATAAATGCCGCATTCCAGGTCAAACCCGAAAGCGGCCGGCATATAAACGACAGCCCCGCAGACACTCAGAATGGCAGAGGCGGTTTTCGGGTACACATCTGCAAGCTGCCTGGATGACTGGGCCGTCATGATGGCGGTGAGCCCCGCTCCTCTCATGGTAGCCAGGCTGCGGTCAAATTCCGGAATGTATCCGAGACTGGTCAGACCATCCATCAAAAGCGTCAGCGGATAATCCGCGTGTCCTTTGCTGCATTCGTATGCTACGTGATAAGCCGTTACTTTGAAGATCTGCGTGAACAGGATTGGCACGAGAATGGTCTGTTTCTTGGCAACATGGAAGCCGATTAAGAATATAGCCGTCTTCCGGTCGCAGAGCTGGCTCAGTTCCACTGTATCATCAATACTTAAGTCCTCTTCCGGTTGTCCGTTAAACGCCATCAGGCAAAGGGTTACAGCCGTGCGCGCACTCAGGCTTGTTTTTGGGGACGCAAGATTTGCGGTGTCATAAACTGCGATCGCGCTGTCACGATCATTGATCTTGCGTGCTTTTTCGAATAAATCGTCATACTGTTTCGGATTATCCCTTGCAAGGATCGCAAGGCTCAACACCTGCCTCATTGTCTGCTCTTCTTTCGGGCAGAAATGCAAAAGGTACAGGATGATCGAGGATAAAACCGCGGTTTCCGTTTTGTTCCAAAACGGGTCCTGGCACTGTGGCGAGCCGTCCCTGAGATTATCCAGGATGCAGTCCACCAGGAGTATTACGTCCTCATCAGTACGCACATAACGGAGCGGATTATAGTGGTCGGAAACCTTCGGGTTCCCAAAATCAATGACTTTGACGGAATATCCGTTCCTGCTCAGTTTCCTGCTGCTTGCAGCAAGCAGGCTTCCGTCCGGGTCCGCGACAACGTATGAGCCGTGGGCACGCATCAGGTTCGGAAGAATCACGTGGCGGGTCTTTCCGGAACCCGGGTTGCCAACTGCCATGATATGCGGGCTGCCGCAGGCTTTTTTGTTATCCTGGGACAGGAAGACGTGCTTGGAAACGATCAGATTTTCGTCTCCCGCCGCATAATCTTCTCCAAACGGAGCATTGTGGTCGCGGTTAAAATCCGCCATTTCCGCCTCCGTCCATGACAGATTACCAGTGGCGACTTTTAATTTTCTTTGTTTTGTTACCATGACATTGTTTGTGGGGCACCTCCCCACTTCTCCTTTTCGGTTTTGTGCCGTCCGCGCGGTGAGGGCTGGCAAGTACCCCGCACCATCGGATACCGGGCGGCATCATCAGTATGTTACCTGTTTATCAATTTGCTGACGGGCATCCGCGAGCCGGCGCGCTTCCTTACATCTTCCGCGTCGTCGCATGCGCGGAAGAGCTGGAGTTTCAAAATGGCCAAAAAAAGACCCCGTCCATTGAACGGGATCTTCTTGCATTTTTGCGGATAACACTTTTTGGTTATCTTTGGCCGATTTCCGACATCGTTAACGTACGATATCGAGTTCGGTCTCTTTTTCCCTGGACTGAGCCAGTTCCTCGCGCAGATCTACAGTTTCCACTGTGAGACCTTCGGATTCATAGCGGTAATCACGCTCGAAGATATCACGCGTGGTCTGCTCAAATTCCCGGATAAATGCCCTTTGCACTTCCGGCTCTTCCTGGCTCATGCCGTCTGCCAGGTCATCGAAGAGATCCAGGTAGCGGTCTCTTACATCTTTGGTGCGGTGGTCTAACAGCAGGCGTTTTTCCAATAACTCCTTCCAGCCCTGGGAATCGTTTAAGTCGGATAAATCCTTGGTGCTTTCTGCAGCAACCGGAGACAGGATCATTCCTTTGATCTGGTGCATGTCGCCGCGCAGGTCCCCGGCTGCCGCGGACAGTCCCAGTCCGTCTGCGGACATTTCATCCAGGCTATTCTGCATCCGGATGATGTCATCTTTCATACGTCCTTTGAATGCGTCCTGCTGTTTTTCCATTGTTTCCGCCTGACGGTACGTCTGTCCAATGATCTCACCCGCCTGGGTCATCTCCTCGATGTAGCGGCGCTTTAACTGGTGGACGCGTTCTTCGACCGTGATGCCGTCCAGTTCCGGTCCGTGTTTCTGAAGCGCATGCAGCTTCTCCATGTTCTCCAGTTCCGTACCTTCGTATTCCTTGCAGGCATGCATGCCGCACAGGATATCATAAAGGCTTTGTTCATAATTTCTATCCTTGCGCAGGCAGCGGTCCACCATCTGCGGGCCCTGCGGTGTGTCGATGAAATGACTGTATCCGTCCCGGTCAAAGGTGACGTACTCGGACGGGTTGGAACGGTCCACGATCATGCTTAAATGACGGTCGTTTTTGGATCCAGCTAACATCTGTTCCATGGCTTTTCGCCTGTTTTCCTCACGCGCATCCTCCATCGCGCGGAAGGATCCAGAGTACAGCGCTTCTGCTGTTTTCACCGTTTCCATGACACTGCTTCCCATGCCTGCCGGCACACAGATTTCCATGGTCCGATCGATCTTGTTTTCTCCGAGTTCCGTGCGCGGGACGTTTAACATATGCGTGCGGGTCATGAAATCATATACATCCCGGTCGATCGCGACTTTTCCAACCTGCGTGTCACCAGCCTGGTTCCGCTTCAGCCAGTCGAGCATTTCTTCTTTTGACATCGGGTCTGCCATATGCTGTTTGTCTGTAAAGTCCTTGATGACCTGCTCCATCTGCGGCGTCTCTGAGCGCGGGAATACGATAAAGCAGTGCACTTTTGCAAGGTCTCCGGGCTGTTTGGCCGGTTCGATGTAGGTTGGCCATGAGATCGGAATCCCCGCCTTTGTTGCTGCGGTCTTAAACTCATCCGCAAGCTTTGGGTCCACTTCCATTACCATCAGGTTTTCGGATGCTTTTTTCGGGTCGAGGTCCCCCTGGCTGTCAAGCGCCAGGGACAGGATGTCCTCCTTGCCGCGGAATCTTGTATACGCAAGGCGGGTGGAATCCATTTTGTCAAGCATCTCAAGGAGTGCGACAAAGGCCTTTGTCCCCAATACCATGTTTCTTGATACTGTTAATTCTGACATTATTCATTTCCTCCGTTCTTTCTTTTGCTGCGCAAAGCAACAGTCACGGGTTTCTTTCTCTCCCTATATACAGGATGTATTTATGCGTTCTTTAAATCGCTTTCAAAAAAACGTTTATATAATTCCGGATACCGGCGGAGCATCGGCTTTACTTCCATTTCTGTATCCATCGGGCGCAGTTCAACATGTCCGTTCTTGTTGTGTCGGTCATAGCGGACACTGCAACAGAAGAAATGTCCATTTTGTGACCGGTAATTAAAGCGAATGCAAGGACGGTCAAACCCGTATGAGCTTTCCTTCCTCAGGAACATCTCACTTGTATCCGTATCATATAACAGATCACCCACGATCTCTTTGCAGTGGGGCGTCTGATACCGCTTCACAAAATCTTTTTCCACGGAAATGGGAGTATCAGTCGGCATGCTCACGGCATCCGCTAAAAAAGGGATTCTTGATACGACCCAGGCGGGCAGGTGCTTTGCGATGGTCTTGCGGAATCCGGCCGGATCCAGTTTGCGTCCCGTTTCCTGACTGGATGCTTCTTCCGTATTTTCTTTTGTGCCGTCCGCCGCGTTTTCTGACCCCTGCGGTTTTTCCTGATCGGGCGTTTTTTCTTCTTCTGTTTTTCCGGTCTTATCTTCCGGATTTAATTCCTCCGCCTTCGGGCTTTCCGTTCCCCTTTTCGGCTCCGGCGGGTTTGCCGCCTTTTCCTTCCCATCGGCAGCTTCCGGCTTTTTTTCTACAGAAGCTGATTCCTTGGCAGCAGCCTGCAGTTTTGTGGATGGCTCCGGTGCTGTTTTCGTCTGCTCCTGTTTTTCGGTGGCGATGGGACCATCGGTATCCGAGCCGGTGTTTTTCTGTTCGGGTTCTGTTTTTTTCGGAATGGTCATTTGACTGGCTGCGTTTTGCGTTTCCGGTTTCGGATTTCGGTCTGTTCTTTTTGCTGGTTCCGATTTTTGCTCCGGGGCTGACGGCTGTGCCGGTTTTGGTGCAGAATTTTCGGCTCCCGTCATAGGGGGCTTTGGTTCGCCAGTAGTTGGCTGGCCTGTTGGCTGTCCGTTCTGTTTTAGAGTCTGACTCGCATCCGGAGCCTTATCGCGGACGATCGTAGTATTTTTGTCTCTATTGTCAGTCGGTTTCTGCATCGGTCCTGCCTGTGGCGGTCTGCCCGTTACATCCCGGCTTGCTGCCTGAGGCTGTGTTTTTTGCGGACCAACATTCCTGGGATTCTTTCCGATTTCCTGAGGCTGCCCGCCCTGCTCCTTTCGTTCCGACCGTCCACCCTGCACCGGCGTTTGTGCATTCTTTGGCTGTTCTTCACTCGGGCGCTTCTCTCCTGTGCTTTTTATTCCTCTTGCATCCGGATTCTGGGTATTTGTCGGCCGTCCATTCACGTTATTTTTTACCGGGGGCTGTTCCTTTGCACTCCGGTCTTTTCTTGTGTCTGCAGATGGCCGTTCTCCGGTTTTTGGCATATCCGTACGCTCCGGTTTACGTCCATCCTGACCACGGTTTTTTCGTTTGTCCCTGCGATCAATCTGCGGCTCTGTAGACAGTTCTTCTGAAAAAATATACGCATCCACGTTCTGCGCGGTAAGGCTGCTTGCCGCCTCCAGTCCATTTTCCTGGATCATTTCGCGGGTCTCCGTCATATCAAGCAGGTTGCTGATATTCTGGGCCGCACTTGAGGTTAAGTTTAAGTCCGACATTCCGAACCGTCCCCTGGTGATCGGGAGCTCACCTGGCTTTGCATGGCCGATTGGCATCCGATTTTTTAATGCCTGCGAAATGCCGCCTAAGTTCTGTCCGCCCCGGTTCTGTTTCGGCTGTTTTTTTGGGGTTTCGCTGTTTTTCTGACCCCGTGGTTCCCCTTGGCTGTACGGCTGCTTCTTTACCGCTTCCTGATGTCCTGCCGGATCTTTTTGCGGCGTCTGAGATTTTCCATTTGTCGATTCTGCCTTCTTCATCAGAGTCTGAGGAGCAGAAGCTTTTTTCTCCGGGTCCGGGATCTGACCGTTTTGTGGTGCGGTTTCTCGAATGATCTGTTCTTTCTTTTCCGCCGCCGCCTGTCTTACCGGTGTGTTTTTTGTCTGCGCATTTGCAGCTTCCTCTTTCGGAAGAAACGGATGCTCCTTACGCGGTTTTGCCTGTGCGGCGTTTCTTGCCGCAGCTTCTTTGGCGCGGATGTCCTTTTCTACGGTGTACCGTGCGGAATGCCTTGCTATCTTCGCCTCTCCCGGGACCATGATTTCAATGCCACAGTCTTCGCAGTAGCGGACACTTGCCCAGACATCATACTGTTCAAAATCATGTTCTAACAGAATCGGGGCCTGACGGTAATACATTGGCGCGCCGCAGACCGGACACGCCCCCGCCTGTGGCCTGTTGAATACTGACATACCCATAAGCTACACCCCTTCCTCTTTCTTTTCACTCATTTCATCATCTTCCTGCTTTTTGTATTGGTCCGCGAGGAGTTTTTTCTTTTTTCGCTCGTACCGTTCCATATAATACATGGATTTATATCGTTCCCTGAAATACATACACTCTTCGTATTTCGACGGTACCATCGGTTTTTCGGTCAATGACTCAAAAATGTAATCCGCCATTGTACCGAAGAAATGGACGTTTTGTTTCAAACGATACTGTGCGATCCATTTCCGCCCTTCCAGGGTACTGAAAAAATCAAAAATCTCCTGGTAATCCTTAAAAATCCGGTAATGATTGAGCATGTACCGGAGACAGATCTTAGCCCGCTGCCTGCCTTCCACAGACGCATTAAAAAATCCCTTCGGCATGTCTTCGCCGTCTTCTATCATCCTCCGATATGCTTCTTCCGTTGATACTAACGGGTCGAATTTTTCACCATCCGGGTACAGCTTCTTCACCAGATATTCCACCCGCATGTTTTCCGTCAGTTCCACCGGGAACGGATAGAGCTTCATGACCAGATTATATAATTTCATCCGGTGGAGTACGTCTGTCGTCAGATAGCGCGCCACGTCTTCCGGTGTCCATTTCAGATAATATCGGAATGCGTATCTGCAGATGCTTAAGATCTGGGATGGCTGCATCTTCGGCTCCTGCTCTTCATAGAACGGCTTGAAGTCATTGCACATCCCGGACCAGACGCAATCATACATATACGCAATACAACCCTGATCCATATCCGCGTTCCTCCTTATGTTTGTCCTTTTGTCAGTATGGGGTACGCTCATGGATTTTCTGCGGTGATTTTTCGCTGGAATAGGCGCATTGAATATGTAATTTTTTGCGGATAACACTTTTTGGTCATAAAATCGCAAAAAAGTTTATCATTGAGCACGGAATGTCTTTTGTTGCACAAAAAAGAGCGCACGGTGCGTGCGCTCTGTGTCAGGATGTGATTCCTGTTTTTTTGAGATACCTGCGTCTTCTCTCGATCAGAATGATCCCGCCCCCCATAACGCCGGCGACTTCCAAAGATGCCAGCTTTAAAAACAGTGAGGATAGGATGTCCATTCCTGTCTGCACGACAATTCCCGCTGTGCCGATTAGCAAGACGGCCTGCAGCAACATACAGGCGGACCAAAAACCGATATAGCTTTCTTTTTTCTCCATAGATGATCATTTCTTCGCGGGTTACCGCTTATGGCTTACAGATGCCGCATGCGGTATACCCCTGTGCGATGAGTGTCTCTCGATTCGTTTCCAGATCCTTCCGGTTCTGTCTCGCAATCTTTTCGACGGCATCGCAGTTCGGACGGTGGAACTTACCGGTATTCGTATTCACGACATAGGTAGATGTTTCATGATTCGACACATCATCTTCACCTGCCTGATTTTCTTCCTGCCCGGACTCGCCTCCCGCAACGTGGCTGTCCCCAGTTGCATAGTCGATCTCGATTCCCGGCTGCACATTGTAGACGAACACATGGAAGGAAACGTCCTCTCCGTGGTCCTCTACCGAATATGCTTCCATTTCCACCCCGCGGCATACCAGATCATTCCCCTCAAAGACCGGGGTAACGCGGTATAAAACGTGGTGATTGGTTTCCTGTACATAATCTGCGACCATGTTCTCGAAAGGAAGCATGCCATCCACATTCATATAACGGGTACCGGTCACCAGGTTCTTTTCGTTGGCGTTTTCCCCGGCGAGCTGGAATCCGATCAGATGGCAGCGGTTGTAAAGGTATTTGTCCTGGATGATATCGTCATACCGGACTGTATGCCAGCCGGTGGGCTTGATCATGCCGATCTCGCTGCGCTTTTCGGTTGGCATGAGTTCCTTGCAGATATTGGCATATGCTACGCCGCATCTGCCGAGACTGTCAAGATCTGAGTAGGACTCAAACGCTTCCGTTGTTTTGTCAGCATCCGGAAAGTCTGGCTTATTACCGTCTAATACACAGTATGGCGAACCGATGTAGGATTGCGTCACTTCTGTCTGTTCGTTCGCATCCGTCCGCTTTTCCTGCTCGGGACTTACTGTTTTTTCTTCCGCTATGGATTCCGCTACATTCCGGATCGCTTCCCGGAACTGTTCCGTCCGCTCGGCAGACATGGTCTGGAGCGCGGTAGCTTCCGTTCCACAGGCACTCGCAAATATGGTGGCTGCCAGGAAGAGGGACAAGATCTTCAGCTTGTTTTTCATGTTGTTCTCCTTTTTCTTATAAAAATGCGGTGGCACGCCATATTGCATGCCGCCCGCATTTAGTTTCCCAGTACCTTACGCGTCCTGGCGCCCCTGGTATGCCTTGGTTAAGGTTGAGGCATCCAAAACGTTAAAATCCGCCCCAACCGGGATTCCGGTCGCTAATTTAGTGATCTTGATCCCGCTCGGCTTTAAGAGCTTCGTGATGTAGGTGGCCGTTGTCTCGCCCTCTAAGCTGGAACTTGTAGCCAGGATGAGCTCGTCCACGTCACCTCTGGCTCTCTGGACTAATTCCATCAGGCGGATCTCCTTCGGACCGATTCCTTTTTCCGGACAGATGGCGCCCTGTAAGACATGGTAAACGCCGTCGAAGACACCGCTCCTCTCCATCTGTGCCATGTCGTCATCATTTTCCACAACCATGATCTTTTTGTGGTCACGGTTTTTACTTGCGCATACCGGGCAGATGTCCTCATCGGAAGTGGCGCAGCAGATCTTACAGTATTTGACGTTTTTGCAGGCGTCCTGGATGGCATCCACCAAAGCGTCCGTACGGTCTTTTGGGAGTTTTACGATGCAGTACGCCAGTCTCTCAGCGCTTTTTTCGCCGATGCCCGGGAGCATCATGAGCTGTGCTACCAGTTTATTGATTCTATCGCTGTAATATTTCACTCTTTTTCCTCCTCAATTTTGACAAATTCATCCACTCCGTAAATTACGGCGATCCCACTTCTGCCGTTATCCCAGTTTACCCAGACGTTTGCTCCGCCATCGACGGACCGCACGGTTCCGGTGGTACCAGGTTCTACTGGCTGCGGTTCCGGCGGTACCATGCGGATCAGACGGATCCTGGTGCCCGGCGGAAATTCCCTTCTTGCCCGCTTTGCCTGTTCCCACATTGATTTTCCCATCATGTCGCATTTCCTCCTTCGTACGATTTTTCTTTTTCCGTATCAGTGTGTCGGATCGATATTACGGGAATTTTTGCGGATAACACTTTTTGTTCATTTTCATCTTTTTTCTCCTTTCTCCATTTCTTAATTAGACTTACGTGTTCAGTATGCCGTTATGGAAACGGAAAAACCTGAAGAAAAAGAGGGCGGTTTCCCGTCCTCTAAAAAATGATGATGCTGTCCAAGTTCCGGCTTAATTTTCATAAAAGATTAATTCATCCGCATACGGCAGCGCGTGCATCCACTCCATAAATCCGACGCGCCATTCATCCAGCTTGTGGCCAGCCCTGGAAAGGGCAATGTTCCTCAGTGTTTCGTAACTTAAGGTACAAGTACGCATCTGATTATAGCTTTCCGGGAGCAGCTGGATTAAGTCGTACCAATACGGTTTATCCTTGGTCTCCACGTAACGCTGTCGGATGGATTCCAAATATTCCACGATTGCAGCCAAGTAGCGTTCACTTTCTTCAGTTAGATGATCATGGCTGAAATCTGACAGTTCGATCGGCTTTGCATGGATCTTGTGCATGGTACTGGTGGAATTAGCAGTGGTGGCTACCTTGTAGGTATCATATTCCTTCCACCAGTACAGAGGTGCCGTGATATTGACGGACACGAAGATCTGGCGCAGGAATTTGCGGTGGTCACTGCCAGATCTGATCAGGCGCTTTGCCAGATCTAGGTCATTTGGTCCAAACTGGAACGTGCCGTCCGGCAATTCCACACTGTCAGAACGGTCCCAGCTGTTCATCGGGTTTCTTGCGCCCATCACGGCGTTTTTCATATTCATAACACATGTATTCTCAAACGTAATCATATCTTCTCCTTTTTTGCATTAGTGTGTGTGACGGTCAGACGCGTTAGTTCTCTTTGGATGCAACAATGTATCCGGCCTGTTCCAGGAGTCTTAAGTCTTCCTCGATGATGCTGACATCGTCGCGGTTCTGGGATGCAAGCCAGTCAGCCGTAAGCTCCGGCCACTCCGGATGGGCAAGGATGCATGCAAGGATGCCCTTAGCAGAAAAGCTTAACCTTGGGTCTGCCAGGTAACCACAATCATTCGGACACCCATCTCCAGCTCCTCTCTTATGTGTAAGGATGTATTTCTTTTTGCCTTTCGCTTCCATATTGTTCTTTTTCCCTCTTTCTTTTTGTTTTTTTCTGCGGTGGAACAAATGCGCAGATCTTCGATGATTTCCTGCATCTCCTCTTCCGCCTCCATGCGTTTCCGGAATGCATAGCGTTCCAGTTCTTCTGAATTTTCCGGGCGCCATCCGGATAGTGCTTTTTCCTGAAGACGTTTCCAGGCATTCGCCTTTCCACGCGCAAATTCCAGCAATAACTGATTGTCGTAGCATGGCATGGCGGCTTTCTCCTCTTGGTCCATTTTTGTTTTCTCCTTTCCTTTGGTCGCTCTCTTGTTACGATCTCAGTATGTGGATGGCATGATACGGATTGAACCGGATTATGGGCAGATGCGCAGGTTTTCGGCTTTTGTCACGCAAACGGTTCCATCCGTTACCGGATCAGCCATTTTGTATCCCCATCAGCTGTTTCCGCCGCGATGAGGGGAATACCAAAACGGCAGCAGAAACGGACCGGCGCTGGCTCCGGAAAGTATTCCGGGTCCGGGGTTCCTTCCGCGTGGAATAAATAGGTATGGACGAAAGCAGCCCGCAGCTGCCGGAGCATGTCTGCGGCATCCTGGTCCACCAGGGACGCGGAAAGGAAAAACCGGGTGGTCATGCGATCGGAAACATTGGAATCGGTCAGACAAAACCGTTTCAGACGGCGCAGGATCTGCCAGAGCAGCAGTCTGGCTCCGGCTTCCTGTTCCGGTGTCCGGATGCCGCCAAAGCAAAGGATAGCAGGCCAGCGGATCTGCCCCTCCACTTCCGGCTCAATGGTCAAATCTTCGGATCGCAGCAAAACGGCTTCGGAATCCAGTCCAAGCGTATCGCAGCCAGTTCCCTGATCTGCGAATACCGGCAGCAGCTTTGAGACGATCTCGGCAATCCTTGGCGTTATGGTTTTGATGCGAACCGGGGCATATTCCCAAATCTGGAAGAGCTGTTTGGCATATTCTGGCTGCGAAGTATCCTGGATCCTTAAGTCGCCAGGTTTCTTTATGAGATCGTCCGGCGTCTTCCCATCCGCGATCTTCCATAAAAGCTCCGAGAGTGCGGCAGGATGATGTTTCGTCTCATCCGGATCCAGATGCAGGTGCCAGACCAGTGCTGTCAGGAGGATTTTTTGTACGCGCAGGGCCTCTGCATCCCGAAGGTCTAACAGCAGGAAGCATTGTTTTGCAAGCTCCGCCGCGAATTCGGAAGCATCATAGGTTGTGTGGATATATGCGAACGGATTGTACCCGTACTCATGGAAAGTCGAGGAAAAATTGTACCGGACGGTCTGGATATCGAACTGTGCATAATAGTCACGCATGGCATGGTACAGCCTGCCACTTCTGTCGTCGATCACGGCTGTCCCGAAGGGCATCGCGCAGCCTACCGGAAATACCACCTCGTCTTCCCATTCCTTCCTGGTCGCTCCGCTCACTATACAGTAAGATTGGTCATGCAGAAGCAAAAGCTTTGCGGTTTTCCGCTTCTTTTTTGAAAACATCCCGGGTCCCTCCTTTGTTGTTGTTTGTAGAATGGTTTGTGCAGAATATGTCCGCCGTCGACGTTCCAGTATAAACTACTCAAAATCATGCAATCAGTATGTCGCACAGAAATACATTTTGTATTTTGCGGATAATACTTTTTGGCGCAAAACGCAAGAGAATCGCAAAAAAAGAAGGGTGTGTATCTGCACCCTTCTGACTGTTTTTTAATAATCCATCTGTGTTGTAAAATCCTCGCCGATCATGCTTTTTACAGTCTTTAAAGCCACATCATTCATGTTCACGAAACGGATTTCTTTGTTGGTGACGATTGTAACCAACCCCACTACGTACCGGAGCTTCTCGTTACCCACTTCCATAAGGATCATCGCTTCCTGATCTGGAAGGATCTTCTGAAGCGCCTGATAAAATTCGAGCATACAATCGTCGCCAAAGGTTACATCCGACTCATTCTTACAGGTATGGATTTCATTTTTATCATACTTTTCGATTGCTTCATAAACATACAGTTCCCCGATAGTCTTCGGGTCTGGATCCGAGATCGGTACCCAGAGCCATTCTCCGTTTACACAGGTCTCTTCGAAAAATACCGCCGGCTTCTCGTGTTCCGGCCTGCTCATCCATTCTTTCACAGTCGGGATATCCCTGTATTTCAGGTCGCCAAATCCGCCGAACCCGTGAAGTCTTGGATGTTCAGGATCATTAAAACTTTCCAGATCATTACCGTGCAACTTGGAAAACAGTTTTTCGTACTGTTCCTCGTCGGTAACCTGAAAGTAGTTTGTGCGGTATGTACACTTATAATCTGCCATAATCTTATTCCCCTTTTTCTTCTTTTTCTTTCGGCGGAAGCATGATATCCAATGCTTCCCGCACTTGTTTAAACAGCTCCCGGTCTTCCATGTTGGTTTTCGTAAACCCTCTTGGGAGTCCGAGCCGGATCTGGATCACGCCAGCAACTTTCAGATATATCGGATACAGTTTTGGCGACATATGCCCGCCGTAATCATATCCATACTCTTCCAGTCGTCCGCAGATCATGTCCGTAATTCGTTCCGTTGTAAACGCCATCGTCGTCCTCCTACCAGATCAGCTTGGTACCGCAATGTTCACAATGAGCCGGCTTTCCGAAATAATCCAGATTATCATTGGTTCCGATTTCCGCGTTACAGTGCGGGCAACGGATAACATCATCTGCGTCATCGCCGTCTTTTGTTACCTGCATTCCATCGGTAAACCGTGATTTTGCTGAAACAGGTTTCAGATAAAATCCGTGTCCGGACTCAACAAAAACCAGCTCGCAGTCCTGCAGAGTCCCGTCGATCAGAACCTGAACATTTGTGTTTGCCATTTTGCAAAACGGCTGCTTGCCGAGCTTCACATATACTGTCAACCACTTCAGTGCCTTTCCCATGGACCTCTCCCTCCTTATGCCGTCTTTGAAATGCCGCCATTTTTCGGTTTGTATTCCCCGTATCCAAATTCGGAATACAGTGGTTCGCTCAAATTGATTGCGTAAATAAATGCAATGCCGTTCTTGCTGTCTTCCAAGGTATCCTCAAATGCATCCGGATCACTCGGCACACACAGGCAGTCCAGAACAGTTCCGTATGTCGCGTGGTAAAGGTAGGCGTGGTAAACTAAAACGCCGTCTTCCTGTTCCAGTTCCCGGACCTTTTTGAGCCATTCCGGTTTGTTGCTCAGCCAGTAAAGGATTCCGTCAAAGATCTGGTTCTGACGTTCTGAATAGTATAGCTTGTCTTCCGTCATGAACTGCTCCTGGACCTGATTCATCAGTCCGAAGTTGCGTAAGCACTCGCTGGCGATTCGTTTCTGTTCTTCTTTTTTCTGATTTTCTTCCATTTTTTCTCTCCTTTTGGTCTTGATGATCTTTTGGTTTTCTGTCTATTGCCGGTTGCTTCTTTGTCGCTCTTAGGTAGTCGCGGTTGATTCCGGAACTTCCACAAAGTCCTCACCGATGCGCAGTCCGAGGACGTTATCCGCATCGTAATGATCGGTTACGCCCCAGCCGTTGAAATAATCACCCTCCTCATCGACCCCAACACCGAAGTTTAAATCCGACAGGATGCCTTCTACATCCGGCAGATGCGTTTCGTCCGCCGTATCTTTTCCGGCATCCAGGATCTCCTTCCGTTTTGCGGCGCAGTTTCGGATGTAATCATCTACGATCTCGCGACCACGTGTTGTCAGTACATACATTTTCTCTTTTCCTCCATTTCTTATTTTGATTGTTACGTGTTCAGTATGGAAACGCAGAGAAGGGAAATTGGTAGCTTTTCGGTGATCTGACGACCGCCAATAGAGCGCATCAGGGCACGGCAGGTACGTGTCGGCATTATAAAAAGCCCCTCCGGTTTACCGGAGGAGCTTTGAGAATGAGTGATTATTTTTCTGGTGTCATGAGTTCGATGCTCATGGCTTACGCTCTGTTTTCTTGACATCGGCTGCTTCATACGGGATTACGCGGACAAAGGCTTTGCCGCGTCTGGCAGCCTGGATCATATTATCAGTTCCGCGGCTTTTTCCATCCCAAAATGCAGCCAGCGCCGGAATGCCTTCCTTCGCGTACGCTAACATCTGGGCATTTCGCATGGGACCGGCCGCTTTGCCGTACTGATGCCACTGGGCGGGGAATCGGCGGAAGGATAAATTCCGCTCCATGGCGTACCGGATGCCAAGCTGATCGGCGCCTCTCGCGTTACCGGAAATGATCACAACCGGCGCGCCTGAATAGTCTTCCTGCAATCCGAGGATGATCTGGTCCAATTTTTCTCTCATCAGCACATAATCATCAAATGTCCTGGTCCCGGCCACGATCAGCCGGATCTCATGAAGTTTGTTATTTTCCACATTCTCCTCCTGCATCAATTCCATCAAGGAAAAATTTCACATCGTTCAGTTTGTGCAGGCAATCATGTAATGTATAATGATTCTCCTGCGCCAGTGCATCGGTTCCATCAGGGAATGCGATTACGATTGCGAAATCATCCCAGTATTCCGGCAGAGTTTCTTTGCTTATCTGGATCCACGCGTGCGGATCGTAATGCTCTGCTGCCCACTGAATTCCATCATACTGGCTTGCGTCTTCTGTATTGACATAATGCTCAAAAGCCATAACTGCAGCTCTTTTTGCGTGGTGTTCGTACAGCCCATACTGGTTTTCCAATTCTGACTGCATAAAACTGCGGATATCGTCGTTGCAGATCCTGCGGTTTAAGCCACGGCGGTAAATCTCTTTTAACAGATTCTTATCATCCATCTGTCGGAGATGGTAAGCGTCTTCGCCAAGGTATTCATATATCCCGTCATGCAGGATGTATGCGCCTTCTGCGTCCCCGAAATAATGGATCTCAAAATCCGCATCAAGATTCGCCTTGATGATCTTATCCGCAACCTCATTCATCTGCGCCTCGATATCCCCGTAACGTTTTCCAATCTCCAGATAGAATTTACCGTCTATTTTGTAAGCGTCATCCGGGTCATACCCGTAAGGGGATAAATCAGCTTCGTTTAAGATTGCGACCAACTGGGCTATATCCTCCATGGTTTTTGCCATAAAGCTTCCTTCGTTGTAAAATGTCATGCATTCTCCTCCTGTTGTATTTCTTTTCTGAGTTTTCCGCAATGTTCCTGTCCCAGGATCAGGGTCACATTCTGCTATTCTGCTTCCTCCGGCTCATCCGGCTGTGCGGCAAAGAACTCGTCATAGCCGGTAAAAACGGTCCGGTCTTTTTCCTTGTAATCTTCCTGGCGGACATCCTGCCAGCAGCGGCATGCCAGAACCCCTTTTTCTGCCATTTCCGGATTTTTGCATTCCGGAAATTCCGTATGAGAAAAATCAAGCAGTAATAAAGGCGCCCCTGCTCGTTTGCCGCCGCGCTCCAGGTCAATATAGATACCAGGATAGTCCGGATCGGTCGCCGGGTATGCGTGTAGTTTTCCGGCCGGAGTCTCGACATATAAGGATGGGTCAGGTATCTGTTTTCCATCTGCTTTCGGGTCAAAGATCTTCTTTGCCCAGTCGCTTAAATGGTAAATCCCATCATACGGATGCCAAAATGCACTGACGACCAGACTACCAAGATCTTCGTCTGAAAAGGAACTAACGTATATTCCGTCTTTCAGATGCTTTTCATCCGCGAATGTCACAACTGCATGACCGTTTATAGTGATCAGGATCTCACCCTGCGTCGCGGAATGGTCAATTCGCTTTGCTTCCACGATCCATTTTCCGTTATGCTTCGGTTTTTTCTCCCGTACTGCCTGTACGATCTCGTCCGGCAGCGTACACGTCCGGCAGCACCATTCGATCTCGGAAGTATGCTCATCAATGACTGCCACCTCTTTGTCATTCCAGTACCAGTGCGTGCCATCTGCACGACAGTAACCTTTTAAATCATTTGTTTTTTTCATATGTGCCTCCATTTCTTATGATCTTATTTGATAGCACTGTCAGTATGGAAACCGCACGCCACAAATCCATAAGAAAATACAAAAACGCCAAGCGCCAAAAGCTGGACCGCTATATGGCAAGGCTCCAGACTCCGGTTATAAAAAAATGAACCCTCTCTGATTTCTCAGAAAAGGTCCATTGGTAGGATTTTTGCTTAACTCATGAAATAGCAAAAGGCCTGACGTCATTTGTCCTGCGACTGGCACGCTCAACCGTTCTGCAAACATTCTTCCATGGTTTTGTATTTGGCTAACGCTCCATTCGTGTCTTTACGGAAATAAGAATATTCGTGTTTGCCGCAATCGTATAACTGGACGCAAGGGTATGCGTCGACTACCTTCAGTATTTCTTCCATTGCTGCGGTAATATCTGTGTAGCTCACTGCGTATGACGTGGTTGCCTCTCGCTCAATACCCCTGACCCGGTATCCTACCCAGTCGAAGTCATCCAGATGATCATTCATAAAGGTGAACGTGGTATAGATAAGATCTGCAAGCAGTCTTGCCATTTCCCGCATAGCCTCCTGGTTATCCTCCACGGTCTTGAAGGTACCGAGCGGAATGACTGTGCGCTCCGGATTCCGAAACTCCAGCCCGATATCCAGATATATGCCTTCGCTCGTTCCGTAGTTTAAGGAATTCCAGAAATTGCATTCGTAACTCTTAATCTCCACTGTTTTTGAGCTTGCCAAGGAATAGTCGAGGATTCTCGGCAAATCCACTCTCGCACAAAGTTCCGCAAAGAATTCCCGGTTTGTGTATGGTTTTGTTCTTTTCTCCATCATTTTCTCCTTACAAAAATCATCTGCGGCTCTCTGTCTGACGTCCATCCCTTCTTTTGAGCATGCCTTTTCGGTATTCCTGGATCTGCTCCATGGTCAGCCATTCCGGTTTTTTATCAACCGGCAGCTTATTCCATGTCTCTTCCATTGCATCACAGATTTTTTCCACGGATCCGAAATAAAGGTGCGGTTCGTACCCATTCCCGGCTCCAAGGAAATACTCGCAGTCCATCTTCCATCTGGAAAGCATTCTGTACTCATGCTCGAATACGGAACGGACGAACGGCTGCTCGCAGATCACCTGGCAGTTCACCGGGTATTCTGGCTCCCCGCAGATCTCCCCACATTCTTCGTCCTTCCAGGCTCCTGTATACAGATCCAGCGTTCCATGTCCGTCATTCTCATCAAAATAATAGCGGCCGTTCTGGTCCATATAACACGGGGTATCGAAGACACCTCCGCGTCCAACGTAGGTGACGGTAATCGGTTCCTTTTTCTCTTCAGTTCTCATATCAATTCTCCTTATTTTGATATCTGCCATCGGCTGTGTTGTTTTTTGGTATCGTGTTTTGCCGGCAGTCCGCCCGGGAATCCCTGACGGCATTGCCGCTTCCACTCGCACTCCTGGCAGTCCGGGTACAATACCGGGTCCCCGGTGACCGGACAAAACCTGGCCATAAGCGCCTCCTTATTCCATTTCCGGAAGGATCAGTACCTTGGAAGGATCCATGTTTTCCATAACTTCCGTTCCGTAAATCTCGCAGAGCGTCTCGTAGGCGCGCCTGTACAACTCACCGAACAGGGCATCTTCTCCACTGGCACGGTACTCAAAAATGCCGCCGTCTCCTTCGCGGAAACAGTTCTCGTCGTCGTCCCAGTCGGATACTTTGTAATCGAGATATCCGTCATAAGGAATACCATCCTCGTCCGCGTCCCCGTCTAACTGGCTTCCGTCCCCGACCTGCATGTAAACAACTGCATTTTCGACCGGCAGGAAGAAGCGCATCTCCAGGGTATTGGATAAGATACAGCCTTTTTCCATCTGCTTCTGTAATTCTTTCTTTGTCATGTCTTTTTTTTTCTCCTGTCTCGCGTGTTTTTTTTCTTATGTGGTACTCCTACTGTTCGTCATCGTAAGTGATGAATTCTTTTTTCGGCAGTCCATAGACCTGGTGTGCAAAATGCGGCAGGGTGGAGTACCGTTTTACGATCTGTTCGCAGACATCCCACTCGGAACGGTGGTCGCTCTCGCGGGTGCTGTACGACCAGTTTTCATAATATGCCTCCCCAGCTTTCGTAACCTTCCGGATTTCAAAACAGTTGGTGCCGTCATGATGGCTGCACTGGAAGAGAAAATGGCCGTTCTTATCGGAAAAACGGTAATATTCGCAATCCTTGGCCGTTTTTGCCAGAAGTTCAGAAAAGGTATGGAACAGAATATGTCCGCTATGCTTCCCATTCCAGCGTTCCATGGTTCCGGATAAGATCCAGGTGGAGCCGTCATCAAAGAAGTCGGTCATTTCGCGTTTGACGTCTTCCCAGAAGTCCTGGTCCATGGCATCGACTTCGTTCCACATTTCTTCCTCGGATGGCTCGTTTACTCCCCGTTCTTCTAAGTTTTCCCTTGCCGCGCTCTCCCATGCCTCAAACACATAGTAATTGTCATAGATCTCGCGGTCCTTTGCTCTTTTTGTTTTCATGTTTTTGCTCCTTTCCTTGTATCTTTTGATATACGCTATCAGTATGGAAACCATGTTCTAAAAAATAGGTCGGAAATTAGATACAGGCGTTCCGGGCTGAACATTTTTTTGCGCATAAAAAAAGACCTTCCTGAAATTCGGGGAAGGTCTGTTATAGGATTATTTTTCCATATCGATGCCGAACTGGCGCATTGCCATGATGATGTCGCGTTTGCTGATTATTCCGAGGCCCTGAAGCTCGTCCAGTTTCCCATGCAGGAGTGCAACGGTTTCCGCTGTCCGCGGCAACTGATTTCTGGTACAGTGCCGGTGGATGATGTTATATGCACGGTTGGAAAGTTCCAGATGTTCCAGTGGGATCTCCCGGAGCTTGCACCGGAAGGTGTCTTCCGGAAGCTGTTCGTTAAGCTCCCTGGTTTTTGCCTGCAGCTCCTGAGTACGTGCCTGCAGTTCTTGGACTTTTTCATGGATCGTGCGGTCCAGTTCCTTTTCCTTTTTGAGGATTGCCTGGTCATATTCTGTCTGTGCTGTATGCATCTCCTGCAAGGCCTTTGTGTAGTCAGCCCCAAGACATAGCGGCCATCTGAGACGCGGGTTCCGGAGTTTTCGGAGTGTGGCGGCAAGGATGTGGCGGACTTTGTTTGCCGTAATGCCCATCTGCGCCGCAACTTCTTCGAGCGACAGCGTTTCTTCGTATTTCAGCCGGATCACGTCCTGTTCTTCCTTGGACAGGCATTCCGCCGCGATCTGACGGTAGATCTCATCGAAGCCCTTCGGCACCGGGGTAATCTCGCCGACCATATTGCATAAGAGCTGCTCCTGCCAGGTGCTCCAGTTGTCCCATGTGACTGTGACTGCCGTTTTCTGACCATCGCGGTCCGCGTCGATATCCTGGCTGATGAAGCGTCGGAACCATTCGTACTGCAGGTTTTCCCTTGCACACGCCGTCGTAACCGGTACTCCCTCCTCCGTAACTGCGCGCAACGCGCGCTCCAGGCGCCTGACCTTATCAAGCCCGTTCTCGTAAAGCTGTATCTGTATTTTTCCCATGTCTTGCTCCTTATCTTTTCTTCTTTTTTTTCAGGACCGGACTGTCACATGCGGATACGGGATTTCGATCCCAGACTCGGAAAAGTCCCGGATGATGCGCAGCCGGATGTTGCTGGCTGCACGGAAACTCTCATCCACTGTCTCGGTCCAGATAGTCGTCTTGACCGTGCAGCCGGAATCATTCATTGCCGAAAGCAGGACGGAAATTTCTTTTTCGCCGTTTCCCTTGCTCTTATCGACGACTGCCGGCTCCGCAAGGACAGCTTTCTTAACAATCTCGATCGCACGTTCTAAGTCGCTTTCATACGAAACCGAAACTTCCAAAAACGTTCCAACGACATTGCCATCAAAGTTACTGTTCCTGAGGACCTGTTTGTTGACCACACTGTTTGGTACCAGGATTCGGCTGCCGTCGTATGCGCGGATCACGGTATGACGCATCGTGATCGTTTCCACGATGCCTGCGATCCCCATATCTTCCAACACAATCCGTTCCCCGGTATCAAACGGTTTCGCGAAACTTAAGACCATACCGGCGATCACATCCGCCAGGACAGCCTGCGCCGCAAATCCGATCACGGCTACCATCAGGCTGGCACTCTGGAAAAGCGTCAGGGCAAATTCCCGGGTCATGGAAAACTGCATACAAAAGGCCGCGACCGCAGCGATTGCAATGAGACCCTTGGCGCAGGATACCGCAAAGCGGACGTGCAACGAATTCCTGCGCTGCTCCAGGCGCTTGCCGGCAACCCTTGCGGCATTCCAGGAAGCCAAGAATACAGCAAGGATGAGGACGCTTCGTAGCGCCGTCCTGCCGGCTGGGGACATCATGAGTTCGTGCATGGCGTATCCCCCTCTTCTTCCATTCTCTTTGTTTTCTCAAGTTCCGGGATCTCCGGGATCCAGTCTTCCTCGCATGGCTTCAATAATCCGTCCGGTATATATTCAGTCAGCGCAGAGTGACTGGCCGGCGCCATGTCGATCAGGTACATGTCGTCGCTACCATCCTGGTTTACCCCGTTGAACATGACGTCTAAAGACCACTGGCCTTCCAAGTCCAGATATGGCAGTAATGCTTCTACTTTACTTACGACTTTTTCTTTATACTTTTCGTATTTTGCCATCAATACCGGTTCATACGCGGCATATACGACGTAATCGTGAACCTTATCCGGGTTACGGTAATCATCTTCCAGAGAAAAGCGTTTTTTCATGGTCTCCGGGTCCCAGTATGGGGCGATTCCGAGGACTTTCTTTTCCGTTGCGTCAATGAAAACGCGCATCTCCAGTCTGAGCGGCAGCCCGAAATAGATCTCCGGTACTGTCTCTTTTGGCTCAATGTATTCCCGTACCGCCCACTCGACCGTAGTCTGCATGCCATAAATACATGGCGTGTTTGTTGAACCGGCTAATGACACTCCCCTGAAATGATTATACAGAAGATATTCGCCGAGTTCATGCACCTCTTTCGGTCCTGTTACCCTGGCGTTGCGGAAATCGAATTTTGAGGACGACGTCCCGGTGCGGACAAAATACGTCTCATTCTCATCCAGCTGGAATGCTTTGTAACAATAATCATCCACGATCTTTAACGTGGTCGGTGTATGGGTGGCATATTCTATTCTGGTGAGCTGTAAGAGTGTTAACGGTACCTTGATCACGGTCGTCTTCGGGACCTTGAAATAGTCCTGTTTTTTTACTGCCTCCACCAATGCCGGCAGCCAGTGCCCCATGGAATCCTGATTTCTGTCGATGATGGCGTACATCAGGCCGTCCAGGTCCAAAAGGTCGAGTCCCTGCCGGAATTTGTGATATGCGTAATGCCTTGTTTCCAGCGGAAGTTTCTGGGACTTGGATTTTAAATACATGGAACACAAAAACTTTCCGTTTTCATCCTCCCTGATGGCGCAGTCCCTTTTCATCAGATTTCCGGTGCACTCCGGACGTAGTGGCGCAGGCACGGCCATGACTTCTTCCTTCGTGACCATTTCATGATCCGGCAACGCAGACGGATTGGATACGGATACATCTTTTCCGTCATAGCGGTAAACCGGGGTCAAGGAAACCAGCTCTGTTACAATTTTTTGAATCAGTTCTTCTAAATCCGCCGCTACTTCCCGGTCCATTCCTGCTGCCGTCTGCTTTGCATTTGGCAGACCGTCGTAAGAAACGTCCCAGCCGCTGATCACTTCCCTGTGATAAGCTTTTTCGAATGCTTCCAGTGCTTCCGGCGTTGTCCTTAAAAACGCTGCCAAGTCATCTTTTCCGGCTAAGGATTCTTCCTTCCGGTCGGAAAGGACCTTTATGGCCATGT
>ENA-UOJJ01001861-UOJJ01001861.1-human-gut-metagenome-genome-assembly--contig:-CS66-NODE-1861-length-29101-cov-123.054087_pt1 | contig 29101 bp, 24 predicted proteins | sample MGYA00242343_ERZ723890 | MGnify/ENA metagenome assembly ERZ723890
GATAGCACTCTACTCCGAGACAACGTGTGCCCACCGGGAAAATCCGCTGACCCCACATTGTCCGTTCAACAGAGATGGGCAATTCCAGGGCCTCAGAAAGTGGGACGGACAAGGTACGGCTCTCACGCATTCCTTTTTATAAATAGCCAAAGAGGAGGGCCCGAGGCATAATTTCACTTTCATTATTTCATTTTATTGTATGAAAAAGTTTATTTCAGCTCTCATGATTGGCACAATTGCCTTAGCGCTAACCTCATGTTCTGACGACGATGACAAGAATTCCGGCTCAATAACCAAGCCCAGCTATGTCATTACTCACATCACCTATCCGCGAGATGTTTATACGACAGAAAATGTTGAAATCAATTATGATTCTCAGGGCCGTATAACAGGCTCGAGAGGCGGCTATTTTGGCTGGACCGATTTTTCTTATTCCTATTCCGAAGACAAAATTCTTTGCTCTGTACCAGGTGAAGATAATACTACCTTCAATCTTTCTGAAGGCTTAGTTGCTAATTTTGGATCTGAAGGTAAAATCAAATATACTTATTCGTATAATGGACGAGAGCTTAAAGATCTCGGATGGGTTGGTTCCGACTACTACAGCTTAATTTGGTCGAATGGCCTCATAGTTTCCTATAGTGATGATGAGGGCGAAACCGAGAATATTGAATATGCCGACATTAACGGAATAAATAAAGATGCCGCTAAAACGGTCAACGCCATCCTAATAAGTGATGAAATTGAGGATGAATATCCCTGGACTCTCGCGATCAATGGCTACATGGGAACTGTTCCTGAAAGACCAATTTCAAAAATTGGCACTACACAAATATCTTATGGAACACTCGATGGCAATGGCTGCCCTTCGTCATATACTATAAAGGACCAGTATGAAGAAAAAACATACAATTTGACTTGGGAAAAACTCTAACAACTTAATATTAAATTGAGCGGCAGACAATTATGCGATATTGTCTGCCGCTTATTTTAGTTCGTAGTATCTTAAAATTCTTTGTCGTCTATTGTTGAGGATTATTGCAGAAGCACCTTCTCGGTGTCGCGGCCCGCTACACGGATGTAGAGGCCCGAAGCCGGATTTTCTATCTGACGACCTGATAAATCGTAGTATGCCGGAGCAGAGACTGGAGCCACCTCAGTAGTGGGCAGCGAGGTTGGCGTGGCGCCATTTATCTTATGCGTGACTTCAATCTTCGGGATTCCGACAATCAGGGCTTTCCTCTCGAAATTAACAATTTTGGTATCCTCTAAGGTTGGAGTCCATTTGTATCGCGTAACTGTATAATCAGTTTGATATGTCTCACCTGTGCTTTTTAGTTGACCTGTATCACAGGAAAGTTCACCATCAGCATCTACTATCATACCCAATAAAGTATCTTTTTCACCGCATGAGACTGAAAATCCTTGCGGCGAATCATTTGTTCCTCGCTCTGCCAGAATAAAACCATTTTCCCCATCGAATACCTCGACAGAAGTATTTCCACAACTTGTAAATACTATGCCTTCGTTGCTGACTGTTACCTGAGCACCATGCTTTAGTTTAAGTGTTCCGGTTGCAGAATATTCATACGCAACATCTTTACTATCGTACTGAGCAAGACGGTAATCCGTCAGGTCTATTGTCGTAACTACGGGATCAAAGACGGCATTTTCCACGTCGGTCAGCAACAGGAGCATTTCAGTAGAGGTGTTGCGCACGATACCTGTGAGCACATAAGCATGTTCTTCCGTCAGCGGTATTTCTAAAGGGTTGATAAGGATGACATCTCCGGCCTTATAAACTCCGTCGGAAAGTGTGAGGCCGTCCATATCAAACTTCACATATTGGTTGGGCTCACACGACGCAATTTCGTCAGGTGTGATCCTTTGAGGCGAAAGTGGAGTCTGCGTCGATTCGGAAAGGACAAATGTCAGATTATCAGGCTTCATAGTTATACACTCGTCGTCAGCAGCCACTCCGGCCGACAACGATCCGATAACATCACCGGCCTTAAATCCGTCAGGTGCGCCCTCAATCAACAACGGCGACGCACCCGATAGTGTGCTCACCAACACATAATTGCCTCTGACAAAATTTACAAGCAGCGGCTCGTTGATTCCTGTCAGCTCTGTAGGTCGGACGGTTTCCCACTCTTCCAGACTCATGTAGTTCGACAATCGTTCGGCAAATGTGATGCTTTGCAGCGAAAACGGCTCATCTCCGGCCTTCATAGACAGCGATGTAACGTCTGCCCCAATAGGGATTGTTAAAGTCTTCGAACCGCCAAGAGCGTAGGTCTTCGAATCGACATTTACGCTTGAGCCGGAAGAGAACGTCAACATGGCGTGAGTAAAATCATTGGCCTTGAAGTTTATCACGGAGCTGCCATTTTTTGCTACTGTAAGCTCCATTTCGTCGGACGACAGACGGCAATCGCGGTATGTCCAGATTATATCATGCTCCCCGCCTATAGCCTTACTCGCCTGAGTCAGTGTAAGTTCTCCGGGGTCCCCGACGGATGCTACAGTCTGCCCGGTCACTGCAATAAATACAAACAGCGCAATACACGCCGATGTGATGAATTGTTTTTTCATAATATCAGATTTGTTAATATTTATTCAATTGTCCAGTTGGCGATGTTGCGGGTTTCCGACGAGAAGCTGACGGCCACTTTGACTACTCGCCGACCGTCGGCTGCGAATGGAAGGGCATATTCTTTGGCGTCGATCTGCGACATAGCCACGTCGGCGCCCGCGTCGAGCTTGAACTCGAAGACATAAACAGCCTCTTTAGTGCCGAGGATCATGTCGGCGCGTCCAGACGACGTCCGGTATTCGGCCTGAACATAGAACCCCAGCAGCTTGGTTATGCAATAGATCACGTCCTGATAGTGGGCCTCGTTGCGCTTTACAAGCTCGTAGGGGAAATCGACGAAGAAGCTCCGCAGCTTCTCCAGATAACCCGCGATGTCGCCAGACTGAACTGCCATCGCAAGTTCGAGAACGAGGGTGGAACTTTCTCCAGCATTGACATTTGTCGACAATGCGAGAACGTTGTCAAGAAAGCCGCGCCTGACCTCACCGTTGGGATAGCCCAAAATAACAGAACTCATGGCGCGGTTATACTGCTTGATCGTCAGGTAGCCGGTATAATAGAGGGTAGCAATGATGTCGTCGCCGGTGACATTCCCCTCAGTGAGACGAGCGAATGTGCACGGCGACCCGTCAAGATTCTTTATCGGCACGTCGGTCCGCTTAAGCATCTTTATAAGATGAGTGGGCGTCCCGGTCCGATACCACGAGTCGGTTATCTGTCTGTCGTATAAGGCTATCAGAAGGCTAAAAGGATTGTAGACATCGCGCATGTCGCCGGCGAAATGATAGCCGTCGTAGTTCGCTTTCAAGGCCTCGTAGGCTTCTTCGACTGTCATACAGTTTGCTTCAGCCAGATCCGCGACCCCTTTGCCGAAATACTCATGAAGCTCAGGCTCTGTTATGCCGCAGATTGTCGAATATTTCGGATTCATCGAGATGTCCATTATATTGTTCAGGCCGCTGAACACGTTCATCTGAGGCAGTTTGCCGACACCGGTCAGCATGACGAAACGCAGGTTGGCGTCCTGAGACTTCATGACACTGTAGAAGCTGCGCAGAACCTCGCGGTTGTTCTCTTCGAGCCCCCTGTCGCCGAGAACGTCGAGGATAGGCTTGTCGTATTCGTCAATTAGCACGACGACCTGACGGCCCGTCTTCTCAACAGCGTTCTTTATCACCGCCCCAAAGCGGAGGGCATAGGACATAGAGGCGTCAGACGCGCCATATTCGCGTTCCCATTCGCGCAGACAGCTTTCCAGAACCTCTCCTACCGATGTCCTGGAATCATACAACTGTCCGTTAAAGTCGATATGAAGCACAGGGTGGGAGGGCCACTCGCCCGGCTCGAGCCTATCGATGTCCAATCCCTTGAAAATAGCACGGTTCCCGATGAAATACTCATGCAGAGTGGAAATCAGCAGGCTCTTTCCGAACCGGCGCGGCCGACTCAGAAAATAGTATTTGCCCGTATCGACAAGCTCATGCACAAGGGCCGTCTTGTCGACATAGATGCTGCCGAGAGAACGAATCTCTACAAAGCTCTGTATTCCGATGGGATATACGATATTTGCCATAATCAGAAAGATACGATAGCAAAGTTATAAAAAAAAACGCAAATCCGCCCATTTATATAGAATATAGCCCAAAATATGGGCAGAGTTGCTCATTTGACGAAAAAAAGCCAACTTTGCAGCGTGTTACTTTTTGCCATAACAACCGAGATCTGCGTTATTGCGCTATTTATAGCGGCAGCAGTCATAGCAGCCTGCGTGAAACCCTCATCGTCGGGGCCCGTCCGCGAACAGCTTATCGCGGGAGGGCTGGTCGATGATCCTCTTTCCGAACCGTGGCTCGAGCTATCAGTCACCGATGACCTTCTTCTCGCCGTGACACGCCGTGGAATCCCCGACATGACAACCGCCGGAGCCGTCAGTCTTGCCGTGACAATAAAAGGATATGAAGTCAATATTCAGGAACGGCGCGTAGAGCGTCAGGGTGGAGAGCCTGTCAATTGCGCCCTGTTTTGCATCGAGGGGCTTGCCGAAGAACGCTACCATATAACCTACCGCCGCGACGGCAGCGAGATCGCAGCCGTATTCACTTTGCATGTAAGGCCCGGTATGCGGCGGTCATTCGAGCGATGAGGCAACTACGGCAATCGCCTCAGTCGTTTCAGTAACGGCAAACAGTCTCGACTGGCGCAGCCCCTCGATCCACAGCAACTCGCCGTCGCGCGTAAGCACGCGGGTGCGTCGCCGATCATCGTGTGACAGATGCAGATCTTTGAGAATATCACTGACCAACCGCGAGCCGTTCATTCCGAGCAGTTTTATACGGTCTCCCCGGTTCCATAGGCGGAAGACCCAACGATGGTCGCCATCGAGAGCCGAGGCATCGAGAATAAGATGACGCCCGTCGGCGAATTCTTTCATTCTGTCGCGGGGTAAAACCGACAGATCCACGATATCGCCGAGCTGCTCCGACTCAAGTACAGGGTATTCGGCCGTCTCGAAAGGCATAAGGTGTTTGCGCTCAAGACGCCATGAGCCGAAACGACGTTCTCCCCCCAGAGGGAGCGCGGTAAGAATGGCGTCGGTCGACGCCCTGTTGAAGCCCGCCGGCGCGAGAATCTGATAAAGTCTGGCTGAAGCCAGCGGGTCAGAGACATCGAACGTCGAGAAATCCCACCCGTTGCCCCTGCGGAAACACTTGCGGAGCCCGGCCGCATAATCGTCGAGCAGCCGCGAGTCTTCATCAAGAATCGCCATTGTCCGGCGCAGGCCGTCGAGCGCGCCCGGGCAAACCGACTCCAATGCCGGAACGACATGATGGCGCACGCGGTTGCGGGCGAACCCGTCGGCAGCATTTGTCGAGTCGTTGACAAAACCCGCTCCGGTGGATGCGACATAAGTCTCTATTTCGGCACGGGTAAGCTCTATAAGCGGACGGACAATATGACCGTTGACGCGCGATATACCGCGCAGACCGCGCACCCCTGTCCCACGACTGAGATTGAGGAAGAAAGTCTCGACGGAATCCTCACGATGATGTCCTACTGCCACATAATACGCCCCGTAGCGACGCCGCAGCTCTTCGAACCATTCGTAGCGTATCTCGCGGCAGGCCATTTCGACCGAAATACCATGCCGTCGGCAACGTTCGCCGACATCGGCCCTCAACACCTCAAAAGCAGCGCCGAATTTCCAGGCAACCGCTCTGGCATGAGCCTCGTCGCGGTCTGACTCCGCACCGCGCAGCCCATAGTTGACATGGGCAGCGACGACACGACAGCCCGCACGGGCGAGCAGCGCCGTCAGAGCTACCGAGTCGGCCCCGCCGCTGAGCCCAACAATGACAGGCTCGCCCGGCTTGAGCGGTTCAATCGAAATCAATGTCGGGATAGATGACTGTTCCGTAGCGCAGCTTATCGACAACGATTGTCGCCTGAGCCAATGCATAGAAGCCGTATGGGGGACGCGGGCCGCCTATACGGAACCACACGTTGAACTCGATATTACGCGATGGATCATTATAATAATCGTCGTAGTCGATGCCATAGCTATAGTCATAGCTGAGGACGTTCCATTCGCTGTAGGCCGTCAGTACGACGATGCTCGAATAGCGGAAGTCGACATCGAGAGCGTCGGGATATTCGCGCAGCTGAGCCTCATTGTAGTAATAGAAGAGGTCGTCGTAAGAGTCGATAACAGTGACAGCTCCGTCGAATTCGTCATACCATGCATAGCCGTCGGGCGACGACGGATTGACCTGCGGGGGACAGATCGGCGGCATCATTATCGGAATCGAACGAAGTTCCTCGAAACCTCCGCCCGGATAGGGAGGCGGCGGGTCATTGTCGTCACACGACTGCGACAAAACAGCCACAAGGGCTATCATCAGTATCTTAAGATATTTCATAGTTTCAGAAAATATTAACGTTACAGGTCATCTCCGTCAGGAAACGACTCGACATCTTCGAGGATATGCGCCTCATGACGGTGTCCGCGGTCAATGACATACTCATTGTAATATGCCAGAAGCAAGGTCGTCAGCGGAAGCGCTACGATAAGGCCGAGCAATCCGAGAAGCGAGCCCCATACGCTCAGCGACAACAGAATAAGCGCGGGATTAAGCCCCATCGTCTTTCCCATGATCTTAGGGGTCAGAACAAGATCCTGAATAGCCTGGACTACACAATAGACGGCTATACATTTCCCCATCATGGGCCAGAATGGGACTCCGCCGCTCACCGAAGCCACAAAGCAGAGCACCACTGCCGGCACGAGAGAGACAAGCTGAAGATAAGGCACCATGTTCAGCACGCCTATGAACAGGCCGAAGATTATTGCCATCGGCATCTCGATGATCGAGAATCCGACAGCGAAGAGGACTCCCACGAGGAAAGCTATCAGCGCCTGACCGCGGAAGTAGAGGTTCATCGATGTCTTGATATCGTTGAGAACCTTGAACACGTTCTTACGGTAGCGCGGCGGCACAAGATTGCGCCACAGGCGCCCCAGACGGTCATAGTCGACCATTATGAAAATCACATAGAGCAGCACTATACACCATGAGGCCGCGCTTATGATAAATGTCACACTGCCGGCAAGCACGTCCCAGGCCGTTGAAAGCGTTTGTTTGATTGTCTCGGTCCAGTCGAATGTCGATAGCATGTGGGAAACCTGCCGCAGATTGACGTTTCTCACGACAAAATCGTGGATCTGCGCCGGAAGATAAGGCAGATTAAGCTCTGACGATGCGTATGCCGAAAGCATCTTGCCCATTGAATTGACCTCGCTGACTATCATCGGCACTACGAAATAGCAGGCGATCGCAATAAACGTCATCATTTCGAACAGTGTGACAAAAATAGCCACTATGCGCCCCCTGAGATGAAGGAGGCGTCTGTTGAACTGTACGAACGGCTCGAAGATATAGGCAATGAGCGCCGCCACGAAAAACGGCAGCAGAACATCTTTGAGATACCTCACCAGCAAGACCACAATCACGAGAGTGGCTATGTTCAGAAAAAGTCTGACGGTGCGGTCGAGAGTATATGGCTTGCGGGTATACATTTGTCAAAAAACAGTGAGGGCCGTTATCCGCGGGCTTTCGGAGCTTCGGGATGTGCGTCGATATGCGACGCTATCTTCGAGAAGATGTCGTCGACCGATCCCTTGCCGTCAACGCCGTGGTATTTTCCGGCGCGGGTATAGAAATCTTTCAGCGGACGGGTTGTGGTGTGGTAGATGTCGAGACGGTGGTTTATGGCCTGAGGATTGTCGTCGCTGCGGCCACTTTCTTTTCCACGCTCGATAAGCCTCTGACGCAGCTCGTCGTCATCGACTTCGAGGCCTATGACGCCGTGGAGTTGGGTTCCCCGGCTGCGCAGCATCTTGTCGAGAGCCTCAGCCTGGGCTACGGTACGCGGAAATCCGTCGAAAATCACACCTTCGCCGGCTGCCGGATGGTCGAGCTCGTGAGAGAGGATGTCGATCATCAGGTCGTCGGGGATCAGACCGCCGTTGGAGATATAGCTGTCGGCCAGACGTCCGAGCTCGGTTCCTTTGGCGATCTCGCTTCTCAGGAGTTCGCCCGTCGATATATGGTGAAGCGGGTATCGCTCGATGAGTTTTTCGCTTTGGGTGCCCTTTCCACTGCCGGGGGCACCGAAAATAACAAGGTTATACATTTCTTGTAACTGTGTGGAAACTAAAAACAGACCGATCAATCTTTCTGCTCCTTGAGCACCCAGATGTCGGGAAGGTTACGGGCCAGGCCGTCGAGGTCGAGACCGAAACCGATTATAAATTTCTTGGGAATTTCGAAGCCTACATAGTCGGGCTTCACGGGATGTTCGAGGGCTTCAGGCTTGAACAACAGAGTCGCGACCTTGAGCGAAGCCGGCTTACGGGCCGAAAGGTCATCGATCAGATTGCATATCGTGTGGCCGGTGTCGATTATGTCTTCAACGATAATCACGTCGCGCCCCTCGATGTTGTTGGTAAGGTTCATAACCTTGCGCACAACGCCCGTCGACGACGTTCCCTGATACGACGAAAGCCTTATAAAGGCAATCTCGGCATCGGTGTTGATTGCGCGGAAAAGGTCGGCCGCGAACGGGAAGGCGCCGTTTAGCACGCAGATAATCAGCGGACAGCGTCCGCTGTATTCTTCTGTTATTTCGGCGCCGATCTGGCGGATACGGGCCTCAATCCGATCATTATCGATATACGGCACAAACGTGAGGCCATTATAGGTCACTTCTTTGCTCATCATCAAAGTAGGTATATTTTCGGCAAAAATAACAATTCTTTCGCAAACCGCCAACCATAGTGATTATTAGAAAGCGCCGGCGAGAGCCATGACGGCCCGGCGCGACTCGCCGTCGAGACGCGTTGTGACAGTTGCGGTGCCGACGATGTCGATTCCTTTCAGTGTCGACAGTGTCGACTCTATTGCGCGTGCGGCGCAGGGCGACCACGAGCCGTTCTCGACAATAGCGACACGACGGTTGCGCCATCCTTTTGCGGCAAGACGGCTGAGGAACGCTGCCATAGGCGGAAACACGCCGCCGTCGTATGAAGCGGCCGCAAGAACTATGTCGCGGCAACGGAAAGCCTCGGCCACTGCGAAACTGACGTCGGTTTTCGTGAGATCGACGATTCGGGCGCGCTGACCAAGTTCCGAAGCAAGCTCGAGAGCGGCTTCATAGGTATTGCCATAGATCGACGCCACGGCGATAAGAACATCCTCCTCACGGTCAGGCTCATAGCGGCTCCAGAGATCATAGAGGCGAAGAGCTTCAGCGAGCGCATCGCCGCTGAGCTGCGGGCCGTGAAGCGGCAGAATGCGCTCTATGTCGAGTCCTGAGGCTTTTTTCAGCACGGTCTGGACTGCCGGCCCAAACTTCCCGACGATATTGAAATAGTAGCGCGCGGCCTCGTCGGCCCAGCAGGGCTGAGGAAATTCAGGCACCCCGAAGGATCCGAAGCCGTCGGCGCTGAAAAGAGTTTTTTCAGAAGCGAGGTAAGTCATCATAACCTCTGGCCAGTGAACCATCGGAGTCATCATGAAAGTGAGACCGCTGCCGCCGGCGAGATCGTAAGTATCACCTTCGCCAACTGTTATCAGCCGTCCGGCATAAGCCTCCGCATCAAGAAAATTAGGGAGCATCGATGCCGCACGCGAGCTGACTATAAGCGACATCCCGGGATAGCGGTCGAGAAGCGCACGCAGCGAGCCGCTGTGATCAGGCTCGAGGTGCTGACACACCAAAGCCGCCGGACACCTCCCTTCAAGCGCCTTTTCGACGTTAGTCAGCCACTGAAGCGCAAAAGCCGCGTCGACACTGTCGACAACAACCGGACGCTCGCCGAATATTACGTATGAATTGTAAGTAATCCCGTGCTCAACAGGATACTGTCTCTCAAAAAGGCTGATGTAACGGTCGGAAACGCCGACATATCTGATCTCACTCATTTCAAAGATAATTTTCCGGCTGCAAAATTACCCCATCATCGCCAAAAAAGCAATAGTCGGCATATACTTTAGAAAATTGGACAAGGCCGGCGAATCTTCAGAGAAAAGAATTTCGCCGGAGCCTTGTCCGAGATTAATTTTGCATCTTACAGACGGTTAACCACCATTTTTTCGATTCGCGAACCACGGCGGCATATTACGATTTGCCCCGGCGCAGGCTCTGCGAGCCGCAGACCTTCGAGGCTGTAGTATTCTACGGACATATCAGAATCATCGACCGAGATTTGCTCTAAAGCATCGGTGGCATCGAACGTAAGCGTGAGGTCAGTGTAAGTGGCTATTTCCGACCCGTCGCCGATAATGAGATTGATCTCGGGATAAGATATAGTCATTTTGTGACCGCCGTTTCTCTTTAAAGTTCCTTCGGCGGCATAGTCTCCCGAAGGATTCATCGAGTCGCCCCAATAGATCGGAATGCCCTGACCATAAAGCGCCAGATTGCACAGGCCGGTTACCTCGTCACCATCGGTCACGCTGACCAAGGCGCCCATATTGTCAGACACGCCGAAAGCCATATAGCCACTTCCGAGGCTGAAATCAGAGAACGGAGCGACGTAGCAGTCGCCGCCGACAGGAACAATCTCAGGTGAGCCGTATTGCGATGAGCCCTCCAGTGTGCCTTCATAAATGGCATTCGGCTGGAAATACATCGGTTCAAAGAAATTCATGCCTATGGACGACACCTCGCCGTTATACATACATCCCATGGCAATTCCGGTTATAGCCGTGCCGGAGATACCCGCCCCGGTGGGGTCGATCCAATATTGCTGAGTCTGCTGAAAAAAGTCGCCGCTCTCAGTAACATCAAATGTCACCGGCGTGGGCGCCCATCCAACAGTAGTGTATCTGCCTGTCGAGGGATTGATGTCGGCTACTGCACATCCTGCCACAAACACGTCGGCAGTGATAGTGCCGCCGTCGGCGGTATGAAGTTCGACATCTTTCAGCACAACTGCCGAACCGTCTATAGGAATACCCCAGGAATAGGCATAGTCGGGGTCGGCGGCATCTGTCTCGATTATCTGAAGAGGCACCGACAGGGGATTCATATTCTGAAGCACGCCGCCGATACCTAGCTGAATAGAATAGCCTTCATCGGTCTTGACGATATAGCATTCCTGCGGTTTGATACTGTAGTAACCATCGGTAAAGTCATAGTCGTACAGTCCGAGATACTCACCCGTCTTAGGCTCGGGCAGATTTTCGCCAGCCCGCGAAAACACTTTTCCCGCTGCACGGACTCCATTTGGAGTAAGCAGCGGCAGGTCAGTTATAGTAAACTCGGGAACAGCCGCTCCCGCACCGAGTGCGGCTGCCATAAGAACAAAAGTAAAGATTGGTTTCATTCGATGCTGAAATTTCATGACTGCGCCCCGAAAGTCGGAATCTTCGGGGCGCAGTGTCAGATACATGTGATTATTACTTGATTATCTTTTCAACCTTGTCGCCGGTGACTTTAATAAACGCGCCATTCTGAGCATTATTTATCCTCATGCCATGCAGGTTGTAGTAAACAGGCTGCGCTTCTGCCTCTTCAACGATTGCGACGCTCTCTATTCCGAGCTCTTTCTCAAGATACACGGGTTTGCTGTAACGGCTAAAGACAGCGTTGGTCGGTTTGGAGTCATAGTATTCATAACGTACATTCACACCCCAGACCATCAGATTCTTAAACGGAGCTGCGGGAGTCTTGAAGGCGAATGAGCCGGTAGTTTTTCCGTTAGTGCTGACATTGCGCGACAATACCGGTTTATAGAAAATGGCTCCGGCGGGCAGTCCGCATGTGACAGTGAGATCTTTGAAATAAACCGTGCTTAAGCCACCAAACAATAGCTCGAAACGGGTAGCCTCAACAGGAGTAAGCTCGACTTCATAATCAGCATAATCTTCAGTAAGTGTCACATATTTATAGTCGGCGTTACCGAAACTGTGATTATCGTCAACATCAACAGCAGCCACTTTCACCAAGCAGGGGCCGTCGGCCTTGGCAGAGAATCTGACTTTCACGTTGCCTGTGATTCCGCTGAAGTCATAGGCACAGTTCGAATTGACAAGCATCTGACTAATAGAAGTGTTTTGCATTGTTATCGCACCGTTTTCAATAGCGAGCTGAGAACCCTCTATAGTCCATGTGCCGTCCTGTCCTTCGAATGTCACGAGGGTTCCTGCGTTGGCACGGTCTTCCATGTCGGCGGCCGACAGGGCTGCAACTACGTAGTTGTCGGTGGCCTCTTTGACTTCTTCGCCTTTGAGCACATTGACCTGGGTCAGTATGTTGTTGGCCGGGACTTCCCAGTCAAGACGAATATTTCCGCGCTCGTCTTCTGTTATCGGATTGAATTCGGGAGACGCCATATCAATCACGCGTAGGCTTGTGGCCACTGAGCGTGTCTTTTTGCCCAATGCGAACAGCTCTACTATTGTAGCGCTCTTCTCGACATTCACAGGCACTTCGACAGAAGTCTCATTGAGACGATACTGCTGATAGGAGCCCAGATCATAGGTATTACCGTAGCATCTTGTGTTGCTGTAGACACGCACTACATATTCGGTAGCGCCATCCACGGCATCCCACGCGATGGTAGCTTTGTCATCGGCATATTTCTCTACGCGGGCATTCGCCGGGGTGTCGAGCACCGGAGTAAGACCGGTCACTGTAATCTTACGGACAAGCAGATTGCTATAGTAAGCAGACCTTAGGTAAACCGATGCGCGATCTATATTGTGTTCGCCATATTGGGTTCCGTCGCCGTTTGCCGACCAGAGCATCTTAGGTTCTGACGGAATATCGCAGATCCAGTTTGCGGTAGCCTCTTCATCGAGACGCATGAACCCCTGGAGCGATTTATCGGTATAATAAACGGTCGGCGCATAGTCTGCGGAACTCAGCAGCAGATAACCGTCAATCCAGTCCATGCCGGTAATTACAGACGAGAATTCGGGTGTGGTATAATCAACGCTATACCTGATTCGTCCGTAACCTTTAGTATCGACAAATGCCGGAATCAGAGCTGCTCCGTTGCCGGTGCCGGCGAGCGAATTCTTGATGAGCAGGCCTTCGCCGGCTACGGAATAGACTTCGTAACCGATCCAGCCATCGAGACCTTCGAGCTGGCCGAATGAATTGACTATGTTTTTAGGTGATTCCATAGTGCCTTCGGTAAGGGTTGTGAGATCCTTTTCCATCAGCACCTCTTCCTCATACCTGATTTCGTCTTCTGAAGGAATAGGCACGGCTCCGGGCGAAGAGATGCGCAGATTAGACATCTGGAATCCTGACTTACCCATTGCGTGAAAGCCGATATGATATGTACCCGTGCGACTCGGAACAAAATAATAGCCGCACTGCTTATTGGCCTCACTGTCCTGGATAAAAGTGAACGGCTCAAACACCACTTCTGTCATTGCCTCGCGGGTAGGTTCAGCGCCAGCCTTAACTTCCATCTTGGATGCGGTGAACCAGCTGTCGGTATCGGGAAGCTTGAAACTGATAGTGTATTGTTTGCCGGCCTCAAGTTGGAGAGCAGGTGTTATCAGCCATTCATCATAGTCTTCACTGTCGAAATAGTTGAGAATGGCTGCCGTGCCGGCATACGACGAGAAGAACCAGCCTTTGCCGTTGCCGATCACCGGATCTTTCGTGTTGATTGTGATCATACGGTCGAAATCTTCCTGCGAATCGAGGGTCGCCTCGAATGTCTCGGCATCGGCGGCCTCGATATTGCCCGGCAAACCTGTTGTCGGATCTTTTTGCGGGGCACGCATTCCGGCCGGCATCTTGCTTGCATTAATCATGGTTTTAGACTCCGGCGCATTAACCGCAGGCTTAAAAACTGTTGCGTTTCCAAGAACCGTAAACGCTGCTACGCCGGCTAACACGGCGATTGCTGTAGTAAAATTGCGATTCATTTAGATTAAGGATTTGTGAATAACTCTGAAATAACTTTGATTTATTAAAGTTATTTGGCAAATATAAATAATAACATTTACCCCCCCCCTCCCCCATTAACACAGTTTAACTTTGTTTTAACCTTTGTTAGTGTCAACATTTTGTCAGCCACCATCCGGCACTCCGGGAGCAGACAGCAAACGAACGCATTTCTCCCGCCCACTTCAGGCAGAGATATATTTGGGACTGAGAAAACTAATCTATAACTTTGTGGCATAAAGAGCAATCATATGCGAAGATTTTCAACAATTATCTGCCTGTTTACGATGGGACTGCTGTGCATGGCAAAAGAGATAACCATCATCCCGAAATTTGCCGTAGGTGACACTCTGAGGTATCGGACTACGGCACAAGTAATCATGCACCATGGAAATGACTCGCTGGTTTCGCTGACGAAGCTGTTGCCGCAACTTATCGTAGAAAGCAGAAACAACAAGGGCTTCATAATCAGAACAACCAACAGTCTGGAATCATTCGACATCACGTGCACCGACCCCGAATCCGAAGGCCTGCTGCCCGACAAGACAGATGAGCTGAACGATTTTGTGGCATCTGTGAAACTCAGAATACAATTGGACGCCGTCGGCCGCCCCGACTCAATTCTGAACATCGATGAGGTGAAAGAGACTATGCTTGAAGCCTATATCAAAATGTTTAAAAAAGAACAGGGCATTGATATCGAAAACAGCGACGAATGGGAGATCGACACCAAGCCGTTTCTTGTAAGCGCCGTGGATATGATATGCGCGCCAAAACATCTGATCGAGCAGCAGTTCGGCAACCTGCCATACTTCAACTTTCTCGGCATTCCTCTGAAACCGGGAAAAATCCCGGCATCGATGATTCTGACCGATGAGCTTCAGGCAATGCTTCCGGAAATTGAAGAGCTTAAGATGGACGTAAGGCAATTGATCAATACAACGGAGCTTAACCTCAGCGAAGAAGATGGTTTTTACGTAATAAGAGTAAAGGGCAAAAAACGGAAGACAGAAGTTGAAGGAGAACTATTGTATGCCGGCGGAATATTAAATCACGGCTATCTGTCGGTAAAACAGGTATCAGACGCCGACAAGCTCATAACCAACTTCATAATCGACGCAATAAAATAACCGACTGATAAACACCGATTTATTCAAGATTATTTGCCCATCTCCGAGCTATTGATTATATTTGTATCATAATAATAGCAGTATTATGTTTCAAAGCGCAAATAATAACGATATATTATCATTATTAGATAGCTTTACGCTGGACAATGCGAATGATATTATCAGGCAGGTTGCAGAGAATTTCCGCAAACGGCGTGTTGAGAAGAATATTACCCGGCAACGCATTTCCGAGTTGTCGGGAGTACCACTGTCCACTGTAGCACGCTTTGAACAAAAAGGGCTTATAGCCTTCGAATCACTTGTCAGATTAGCGATGGCTTTGGGATATGCCACGGATATACGGGAACTATTCGACACGCCCAGATTCGAGACAATGGAAGAGCTCGATTTGATTCGCCGTAAAAGCGGCGACAAAAGGGCATACGCAAAAAACAAGAAGCAATGAGAATGACCGAAAAGCTGACAGTCAGATTCCGCGGGCACACGGTTGGCTCATTGTCGTTTACTCCTGATAACCGCCTCAATGTGTTCGAATACGACAAATCCTGGATCACCGCCGGTTTCAGCATATCTCCGTTTGAATTGCCCTTGAAGCCCGGCATATTCATCGCCAAGCCTCAGCCGTTTTATGGCAATTTCGGAATATTTGAAGACAGTCTGCCCGACGGCTACGGACGGTATCTTCTTCACAAGGCATTGCGTCGAAAAGGCATAAATGATTCGGAATTGTCGTCATTAGACCGGCTCGCCATTGTGGGCGACAGCGGAATGGGCGCACTCACCTACTCTCCGGCAATTAATCTCGGGCATGAAGAGCCTGTAACCGATTTCGACAGGCTACAGCAGATCGCTCTCGAAGTATTGAAAGAGCAACAGGATAAAGACGCCGGACTGCTGCTCTTCAACAGCGGCAACAGCGGTGGTGCACGGCCGAAGGCCATATTTTCAGACAATGACGGCCATTGGATTGTCAAGTTCAGACATACATACGACCCTTCTGACATGGGTGTTCAGGAATACCACCACAATTAAACGGCACGAAAATGCGGAATCACTGTGCCTGATTTTCGACTCGTAAGCGATCGCTATTTCGCCTCGCGCAGATTCGGCATTGACGAAAACGGCAACAGGCCACTTCCGTCAATGGGGCAGGTCATCCCGAATTATCCGACTTTATCGCCGTAGGCACAAAAATCAAGTTGCCCGAAACCCGATGTCGCGAAATAATTGATGAAGTTCGGTCAGGCTGCCGCGAGCTGACTCGCTACGACATTTTGCCATAAAGGCGCATAAGAAAAATGGCGCCACTCCCGACAAAGAATTTTGGATAAACGGTAAAATAAGCGTAAATTTGCACAATTAATCACAAAACGCCCCGACGGAGATTCGATTTAAATAGTGTATCTACGCAAGCTACTGACGCCGATAGCGATGTTGCCGCTCGCCGCAATGATGGGCGGTTGTGCCGACGACAGCTCTCCCGACGCCTATAATGGGACGGGAGCTCTCGATGTGTCGCTGGCGATTGTAGCTCCCGAGGGGCTTGATGTCGACGGGTCGGCAATGCCGGCAACAGGCGATTTCGCGCTGACGCTCACTTCTGCTGCAAACGGCGCCTCTCACCGCTGGGCATCGTTCGACGACTACGAACAGGGAAGCGGCTTCACGGCCGGGGAATACACCGTATCGGCCATCTATGCTCCGTTAAACCGTGAGGGAATGCCCGACGCCTTGCGCCCGGCCTTTGCCGCCGAAGAGAAAGCCGCCATTTCAGAAGGGCAGACGACCTCTCTCCTTCTCAGGGCTCAGATGACGTCGGCGGTGGTGACCGTCAATGCCTCAGACGGATTCATCACGCGGTTCGGCAATGACGCCGTTACCTTACACGCTCTCAACGGCGGCTTCGTAAAACCCGCCGGCCTCGCCGGCGAATACAACTACCTCAAGGCGGGAAGCGTAGGATGCGGCGTGACAGTCGAGGGCGCTTACGGCCCGCTGGCTCTCATGCTTCAGTCAAACATCGAAACCCGTTCAGGAGAACTGCTTCCTTTCAACCTCGATTACGACCCCACGACCCTCGACCTGACGGCGACGTGGGGCGACGACGGAGCGACGACCATCGCCGTCACCAAGGAGCTTCTGTCGGCGCGCGCTCCGATTGTGACAGTGTCGGCCGACGTTCTGGAGCTGACAGAGCACACCTCCGGCGACAAGCCTCTGACATTCACCGTCGAGCCGTCGACCTCGGCTCCGCTGGCAAATGTGTTTCTGAGCATTTCGTCAGCTTCGCTCTATGAGCAGGGGTGCCCTCCCTATATCGACCTTGCCCATCCCTCGGAAAGCGACCTCGCGTTTATGAAATCTGTCGGCATGGAAGTGCCCCGGTTCGAACCGGGGAAAACAACCGTCATCAACCTCGACAACCTTATCGACAATCTCGAATACAGGGCCGACGGCAACAACACGACTCAGATGTCGATAAGCGCCGTCGACGCGATGAGAAGAACGAACACTCCGGTCGCGACGTCGGTCGTGACGCTCCCGGCCGAACTCGCTGTCGAAAGCGTGTCTGACGCCGTCATAGGCGTGAACCGCGCCGACATAACAGTCGTCTCTCCGAGCCAGAACCCCGAGAAATATCTGACCGTAAAAACCGGCGACACAACGTTGCCCACAGGGCCCGGCGAGCCGCTCGGAGAAGGCCGTTACCGCATCAGTGTAACTCTGCCCGAAGGCAACGAGCCTGTCGACGTCGACATCCTTTACAACGGAGTAGTGAAAGCCACAGCCACAATCAGGCGCGTATCGCCCGACTACAGTGTGGCGATCGACGCTTTCGCGACATACGCCATGCTGCGTATCGACATGGCCGACGACGATCTGCGCGACATCGTCACCGACAACCTCAGTGTATGGATAGACGGCGCTCAACATCCCGTCTATGCCCGCGACACAGAGCGGAACGCCATCTATGTGATGGGGCTGACTCCGGCCACCCGCTATTCCCTGCGCACTTCGCTGCTGCCGCGGCCTTCTGAGAAAGACCTGGAGTTCAATTTCGTCACAGAAAGGGCGGCCCAATTGCCCAATCCGAGTTTCGAAGACGTCAAACACACAATCGAACTCGACAAAATCAACAGCGGAGGACGATATTCACAGACCTACGCCGAAATCTACAACTGGCAGAACACTTCGTCGTTCGACGAATGGACTCCGACAAAATGGGCCATGACCAACGCCAAGACGTTCAATAAGTCGGCCCGAAACATGAACACCTGGTATGTCCAGCCGTCGGTAGTATCGACCCTCGACGCCATGGATGCCGACTACGGCGTGGAGCTCATCAGCGTTGCCTTCGATCCCGCAGGCCCGGAGATTGCGCCCTACCGTCAGGAATCGGAGCCCTACGTGCGCTACTCACGCAACATTCCTGAGATCGCCTACCGCGCCGCCGGCCGCATATTCCTCGGCAGCTACAGTTTCGACGCAGCCTCGATGACCGAGACATATAACGAAGGACTGCCGTTCGCATCGCGCCCGACAAGTCTCAACGGATTCTATCAATACCGCCCGGCTGCGGCCAATCCCGCCGACCGCGGCCTCGTCGAGATAGAGCTCTTCGGCGAAGAAAACGGCCGCGAGGTTGTAATCGCCTCGGCCAAAACCCGGCTGTCGCCGGCAACGGGCTATGCAGCCTTCAACATACCTCTCTCCTACAACCGGTTCGGAATAAAAGCCACCCGGATAAAAGTAATGTTCAGCTCGTCGGACACCCCGACAGGCATTGCTACAGAATCAATAAATGTCAAGACCGACGACGACCCCGTCAGCGCCACCTCAATCGGAAGCCGTCTGAAGCTCGACAACATAACATTAGCCTATTAACCCACGACTCAATGGTCAAGAACCTGAAAATAGCGTTACCCCTGATTCTGATTGCCGCGTTCGCCCTCGGCACGCACGCTCAGGAGCATTTCAAACGCGGGCTCGAGCAGATTTCGTTCGTGCCCAAAGGACAATGGATCGGAGGCGTCTCGGTGAGCTATTCCCAGAGCGACTTCGAAAACTATCAGTTTCTGATAGTAGAGAACCTCAACGGCGACACTTATACGTTCAAAGTGAGCCCGATGGTTATGTTCTGTTTCAAAGACAACCTCGCCGCCGGCGGACGACTGTCTTACAGCCGCTCGCGCACCCGGCTCGACGGCGCCTCGCTGGTGCTCGGAGCCGACACCTCCTACGACGTCGACAATCTATATTCCATTTCCCACAACTACCACGGAACCGCCATGTTCCGAAACTACATATCGCTGGGGAAGTCAATGCGCTTCGGATTCTTCAACGAGGTTGACCTGTCGCTCGGAGGCGGCCAGTCGAAACTTGTCAACGGCACCGGTGACGAACTGACAGGAACCTACGAGCGCAATTTCAACCTCAACATCGGCCTGACCCCGGGAGTGATTATGTTTCTGAGCAACTACTCGGCCTTAGAGGTGAGCATCGGCGTCTTAGGATTCAATTATACCCATACCCATTCGATAAGCGACCAGATTTATCATGCCGAGCGCAACCGCAAATCGGCCAATTTCCGCATCAACCTCTTCTCGGTGCAGTTCGGAGTCGCATTCTATATCTGATCACCGTATGTCAAGATTAACGATACTCATAGCAGCCCTGCTGCTCGGCATAGCTTCGGTCGAGGCGGCGCAGCCAAAACGGCATGTCGGCCCCGTCGAAATTCCCGACTCTACGATCGCGCTGAGCGAATTCTCGTCGCCTGCCGAACTCCACCGATATATCAACGATGAAAAAGTCATCGTGGGGAAAGACACAATCAGCATGATTCTGCCCGAACGCAATTTCGGACGGTATGACCGCGGACTGTTCAACTTTCTGTTTATCCCTAAAGGGCAGTGGGCTTTCGGCCTCACGGCCGGTTACGGCGAATTCAACACCGACGACGTTCAGGTTCTTTCAATACTGAAAGGTCTGACTTTCAAAGGCAAGCAATATTCCGTCAGCCCCACTGTCAGCTACTTTTTCCGTTCGAACCAGTCGATAGGTCTGAAATTCAACTACTCGCGCGGAACCGCCGACCTCGAAGGGATGTCGGTCAATTTCGACGACGACCTCAACTTCACACTCTCTGACGTCAGCTATTATTCCCAGAGCTACGGAGTATCGGCGTTCTACCGCAACTATATCGGTCTGAGCTCTCTGAAACGGTTCGCAATCTTCAACGAGATCGACCTGTCGGTGTCGAGCGGCCTTTCGCGTTTCAACCGGCTCTATAACGGCGAACCTAAAAGCACCCGCACAGCCAACACAACCGCGGCGCTGAATTTCAGCCCCGGCGTGTGTATGTTCATCATGGACTATATCAGCTTTCAGGTTTCCTTCGGAGTTTTCGGTCTGAAAATAAGCCACGACCATCAGACGACAAACGGCGTCGACGAAGGCTCGCGCACTTCATCGGGAGCCAATTTCCGTTTCAACCTTTTCAACATAAAATTCGGCATCGGTGTCCACATATAACAAGCTTCTCACAATCCTCGGGCTGACAGCCCTGACGGTTCTCTGCGGATGTATCAGTAACGACATCCCCTATCCGCGGATTCAGGCCAACTTTGCCTCCTTCGAAGTCGAAGGACAGATTCAGGCAACCGGCATCGACTCGATAAACCGCTCTCTGACAGTATATCTCGACGAAACGGTCGACATTCAGTCTGTCCGCCTGAAATCATTCGTGACAACTCCCGCCGGAGTCACCTGGGCCGACAGTGCGACGTTCGCTTCGGGAATCGATCTCAGCAAGCCGGTCACCACCACCCTGCGGCTCTATCAGGACTATTCATGGGTTGTCAGCGCAGTGCAGAACATCGACCGGTATTTCACTGTAGCCAACCAGATCGGAGCGTCGACAATCGACGTGCCGGGCCGGCGCGTCGTGGCCTATGTCCCGATGCAGGCCAACATAACAGCTATCGAAGTTCTGACAATGAAGCTCGCCGGCCCCGAGACCACCTATTCGCCCGAGATTACCGGAAAGCGAATCGACTTCTCGACACCGTTCGAGCTGACCGTCACCGAACACGGCCGTTCTGAAAAATGGACTCTCTACGTGCTTCAGACCGACGCCAGCGTCGTACTCGAGAGCGTTGACGCATGGACTAACGTCGCATGGCTCCACGCATCGGCCGAAGCCGGACGCGATAACGGCTTCGAATACCGCCGGGCCGATTCTCAGGAATGGACTGAGGTGCCAGACGAATGGGTTACTCAATCCGGCGGGGCAATGACTGCCCGGCTCGTAGGCCTGACGCCTCTGACGACTTATCAGGCCCGCGCGCGAAGCGACCAGGACTATAGTATCGAGGTCGAATTCACCACCGAAGACACCTACACACTGCCGAACGGCAGTTTTGACGACTGGTGGCTCGACGGCAAGATATGGTGCCCGTGGATCGAGGGTGGCAGCCCCTACTGGGGAACCGGCAACAAAGGCGCCACAACCCTGGGATCGAGCAACACATATCCGACCGACGACACTGCCACAGGCTCGGGACAGGCTGCCTGCCTCGAAACTCGCTTTGTAGGGATCGGCGCACTCGGCAAACTCGCTGCCGGCAATCTCTTCGCCGGCGACTACGTCAAGACCGACGGCACTAACGGAATCCTCGATTTCGGCCGTCCATTCACACAACATCCGACTGCCCTGCGCGGTTATTATAAGTATACGACAGCTCCGATAAGCCACACTTCGTCGGGCTTCGAGAATCTCGCCGGTCGCCCCGACAGCTGCATTATCTGGATAGCGCTGATCGATGCCCCCAAACCTTTCGAGATTCGCACAAACCCGGCCAATCGGCATCTCTTCAACCCCGACGCCCCCGATGTCATCGCCTACGGCTCTATGGAGGTCGGATACGATGTCAACAACTATATCCCCTTCAGAATCGAACTGAATTATAAAGACACGGCCCGTAAACCCCGCTACATGCTGATAGTGGCCTCGGCAAGCAAATACGGCGATTATTTCACAGGCGGCAACGGCGCCAAGCTCTTCATTGACAACTTCTCACTCGATTTCGATTACTAACCAACCTTACAACATACAATGAAACCTACTCTATTCGTTCTCGCCGCCGGCATGGGAAGCCGCTATGGCGGTCTGAAACAGCTCGATCCGCTCGGCCCTCAGGGACAGACCATAATGGACTATTCGATATTCGACGCTATCCGCGCCGGATTCGGCAAAGTCGTTTTCGTTATCCGCAAGGATTTCGAAGAAGATTTCCGCCGCTCTATTCTCTCTAAATACGAAGGACATATACCCGTCGAGGTCGTTTTCCAGTCGACCGACAAACTTCCCGAAGGATACACCTGCCCCGAAGAACGCACAAAACCGTGGGGAACTAACCACGCCGTCATGATGGGCGCCGATGTTATCAATGAACCCTTTGCAGTCATCAACGCCGACGACTTCTACGGACGCGACGCCTTTGCCGTTATTGCCGCCGACCTCATGCGCGAGCGCACCCGCAAGGGCGACTACTCGATGGTAGGATTCCGCGTCGGCAACACTATGAGCGAAAACGGAAGTGTTTCGCGCGGAGTGTGCTCGGTCAACGCCGATGGAAATCTGACAAAAGTCGTCGAACGCACAGGCATAGCCTACGACGAAGATCACCGCATATGCTTCCTCGACGAGAACAACGAGACAGAATATCTCGATCCCTCGACCCCCGTGTCGATGAACCTCTGGGGATTCACGCCTGACTATTTCAGCTATTCCGACAGAGAATTCCGCCGGTTCCTCGACAAATGCCTGACAACGCCGAAAGCCGAATTCTACATCCCGACAGCCATCGACACCCTTATCAACAGCGGCGAAGCCACAGTGAAAGTGCTCGACACGACATCGCGCTGGTTCGGAGTCACATACGCAGCCGACCGTCAGGGTGTAGTCGACAAACTCGCTGCCCTTCATGCCGCCGGCGAATATCCCGACACGATGTTTTGACATTTCTCCACTCCCATATCATACTTACAATCACAGAACTATAATGAAAAAACTTATCGCAATAGCTTCGGCAGCGCTTCTCGTTGCCGGAGCTACACCAGCCTCCACGCGCAAGAGCCGCGCCGACAACGACATCATTCTCCACGCCTTCACATGGTCGTTCGACACCATCGCGGCCAACATGAAGCAGATTGCCGACGCCGGATTCACCTACGTGCAGACCTCTCCGGCCAACACCTGCTTCGTCGGTGAGGACGGCGGAATGGCCCTTTTCAGTCAGGAAGGCGACTCTGTCAAAGGTAAATGGTATTACCACTACCAGCCTATCGACTGGCAGATCGGCAATTACCAGCTCGGCACCCGCGACGGCTTCCGTGCTCTGGCCGACAGCGCCGACCGCTATGGCGTCAAAATTATTGTAGACGTTCTGCCGAACCACACTGCCTTTGACCGCACAGCCGTGCTCCCCGCGCTGAACAATGCCGCCGGAGGACATGAGAACCTCTACCACGCCAACGGATTCAACAATATTACCGAATGGAACGACAGACTTCAGTGCACAACCGGCGCTATGGGCGGGCTTCCCGACGTCAACACCGAGAATCCGGGCTTCCAGCATTATTTCCTCCAATATATAAATGACCTCATCAACCTCGGCGCCCGCGGTTTCCGCTACGACACCGCAAAACATATCGGGCTCCCCTCCGACCCGCTCGACCCGCGTTCGAAGCAGAACGACTTCTGGGACATAGCAACGGGGCGCAAAGGTGTGAGAGGTCTGTCGCTGCTGATGCCCGACTCTCTGTTTATCTACGGCGAGGTTCTTCAGGACAAAAATGTCAAGGAGAAAGAATATGAAGAATACATCGACCAGACAGCAAGCGCCTACGGCCATGAACTGCGTCAGGCTCTCGAAAACGGCAAAGCCGACATCGCCGCGCTCTCCGACTGGCACCATCCCGCCGATCCTTCCCATCTGGTCACCTGGGTCGAGAGCCACGACACCTACGCCAACGCCCATGAAAGCGCCCATCTGACCGACGACATGGTGCGCCAGGGATGGGTATGGCTGACGGCTCGCGAGAAAGGCACTCCGCTCTTTTTCAGCCGTCCCGCCGGACGCACTCCCGAGAAATACTGGGGCAACAACCGTATCGGAGCCCGCGGCAACGACGAGTTCTTTCATCCCGAGGTCGTCGCCGCGAATAAATTCCGCCGGTCGATGGCCGGTCAGCCCGAACAGATCGGAACCCTCGACGACGGCACTGTCCTCTACGTCGCCCGCGGCTGTAAAGGGCTGGCTCTGATAAACATATCTCAGAAGCCGCAGAAGATCAAAATGGAGACTGCTCTCCCCGACGGCACCTACACCGACAGCGTCCACGGCCTTACATTCAAGGTAAAAAAAGGAGTCCTCACGGGAAAATTGACACCGACAAGCTCGGCCCTTATATTTTAAGATTATTTAACCATTTCGGTTTGCAGGCATTTTCCGCCTGAAAAACGACACTTTCAAAGCGCAATCAACCCCGTTAACATAAAATAGTAGCAATTTGCAATAAATCGCCCGCCCGAAAGGCGGGCGATTATATTTTTTGTTGCAAAATGTTGTTGACTTTTCGAAATAAGTATTTATCTTTGCGATGTCGGGTTGCAAAACGGTTGCAATCCGACAAGGATAAATTCGACAGGAAAGAGAGACAGAGAAAGAAGGAAATAGACAGAATAGACAAGGACTTTTTCATTGTACATTAAAAGACATCAATAATCCACTGACGTTAAGTACTATGTGTAAGCAGCGACGCGTGTCCGTGAGGCCATGCGTCGATTGTTTTTCGGCATTTCGAAACGAAAGATCAGCCGCCCGAAGAGTCTCAGGCTGCTCTCGGACGGCCTTACGCAAGTGGCCGAAAAAGTTTTTTTGCAAAAAAATATCGAAATATTTCTTTAATCAGAAAGTAAGTGATATATTTGCGATGTTAACACCATACATCGAAACCAATTAAACACCCAACGACATGGACAGAAAGAAATTAAGGTTCCGCGACCTCACAATGCGCGACGGTCAGCAATCACTGTTTGCCACCCGCATGAGCCAGCAGGTCATTGACACTCTTCTCCCCTACTACGAAAACGCAGGCTTCTACATCATGGAAGTCTGGGGAGGCGCAGTGCCCGACTCAGTAATGCGCTACCTCGACGAATCGCCCTGGAATCGCCTTCGCGAATTCAGCAAAGCAATGAAAGGCAAATCGCTGCTCAGTGCCCTCTCGCGCGGCCGCAACCTCTTCGGATATGTCCCCTATCCCGACGCAGTTCTCGAAGGATTCTACAAAGAAGCCATCAAAAACGGCCTCAACGTCATGCGTATCTTCGATGCCCTCAACGATATCGACAACGTTAAGGAATCCATCCGTCTGATTAACCAGCTCGGCGGCATTCCCGACGGCGCCGTATGTTATACCGTCGACCCGAAAGACGAAACTCCCGCTGCCGCCCCCGTCGAAAAGAAGAAAGGTTTCTTCTCGCGCCTCTTCGGCAAAAAAGAAGAGCCGGCAGCCGCTCCCGAAGTCAAGAAAATCTTCACCGACAGCTACTTCGTCGACAAAGCCAAAGAGATGCACCGCCTCGGCGCAAAGATCATCACCCTCAAGGACATGGCCGGCCTGGTCAACCCGATGCGCGCCGCCTCGATTATCTCGAAACTCCGCGCAGCTCTGCCCGCCGACGTTCCCGTAGACTTCCACACCCACTGCACCCCCGGCTACGGTCTGGCATCGTCACTGATGGCCATCATCAACGGCGTCGACATTCTCGACACCAACATCTGGTGGTTCGGAGGCGGCTCGGCAGCTCCCGCAATCGAGCTCATTTATATCTTCTGTAAGAAACTCGGCGTTGAAATGGAAGTCAACATGGAAGCCGTCGGCCGCATCCGTGAAAAACTTCTCGATGCCCGCAAGACTCTCGCAGCATTCGACCTCCACAAAGACGACATGCAGCGTCCGTTCGATCCTCTCAACGACAAACTTCCCGCTGAAGTCGACGCCCTCTTCGACCGCGCTATCGAAATGGCTAAAGCCGGCAATGAAGACGCCCTGCTCGAAGCCTGCCACGCTATCGAGAAATACTTCGGTTTCCCGAAACCCAACGAAATCGTCAAATTTGCCGAAGTTCCCGGCGGTATGTATTCCAACATGGTCGCCCAGCTCAAGGCTCTCAAAGCCGACGACCTTCTCGACGACGCCATGCGTCTCATTCCGAAAGTACGCCGCGACGCAGGTCTGGTACCTCTGGTCACACCTACAAGCCAGATCGTAGGCTCGCAGGCAGTGTTCCTCGCTATCGACCGCAAAAACGGCAAGCCCGACTACTCGAACAAGTCGAACCAGTTCATCTCGCTCGTCAAAGGCGAATACGGCAAGACCCCCGTTCCCGTTGATCCCGCTTTCCGCGCCCAGATAACCGGAAGCCCCGAAGAGAAGGCCTACGACGTTTCATCTTACAAGAAACCCGAGAATCCCGTCATCGATGAGTTCGGCGGAGTGAAACTCGCCTCTAACGACGAAGAATACCTGCTTCTCGAACTTCTGCCCAACGTTGCCAACACTTTCCTGCGCAAACGCCGCAAAGAGGAATTCGAAGCAAAGAAAGCCAGCGAACCGAAGAGCACTGCTGCCGCCGAAGAGAAGACCGACGCCAAGGCTCCTGTCACCGGCCCGACGCTCAAGGCTCCCATGGGCGGACGCGTGCTTGAGATAAAGGTTAAAGCAGGCGACGAAATCAAACGCGGACAGACCGTGATAGTCTACGAAGCAATGAAGATGGAGAACGACATTGCCGCCGACCGTGCCGGAAAAGTTAAACGCGTCCTCGTCAGCGTCGACGACGTTATAGGAACCGACCAGCCCCTGATCGAATTCGAATAATCCGACCGATACACCAACATTCAGGGCGCCCCGCCAATCGGCGGAGCGCCCTGCTGTTTATCCGATGCCGGAATTATTTGAGCTTGAACTCTACGGGAAGTGCGAACGAGCAGCTGACAGGCTTTCCATCCTTGAGAGCCGGAGTCCACATTACATTCAAGGCCCCGACTGCTCGGACGGCTTCGGCGTCGAGTTGCGGATCAACACCTTTGATAACCTTGAAATCCGACATTCTGCCATCTGTGCCGATATTGAAACCGACAACCACACGCCCCTGAATCTTGGCTTCGTAGGCATTGGCGGGATATTTGATATTCTCGCACAGGGCCGCCATCAGCGCGGGCATACCGCCCGGAAACTCGGCCATTACGTCGTGGGACTCCCCATCTCCGTTCTCATCTTTGACGCTGCGCACACTCCCCTTATCGGAAGTTTGCCTGTTCGTCGAAAAACCGCTAACTTTGTCAGTGAGTCGGGCCGATGACATTTCTGTCATTGCGCCTGAGATTGACGGCACATTAAGAAGCGACATGGCAAGTGCCAGAGCCGGCACTGCGGCCAGCGCACGGAATCGGCGCGCTGGCTTTGTTCTGGTTTTACACATCATAGTGATCCGTTTTTTAAGATTACTGTGATTCAGACTGTTGGCGAACGACTGGAATCTGACGCCGACAGTCTTTTTTATTAGCAAAATCTGATATTGATGGATATTGGCGCCGGAGTCAATAACCGCCCGGTCAGCCTGATATTCATGAACAGCCTTCAGCTCGGAAAGCATAAGCCACGAAGCCGGATTATACCATTGAACAATGCATACGACCTGCGCCAGAATCAGGTCGTAGAAATGGCCCATACGTATATGGGCGCGCTCATGACCGACAATAAGATCAATCGCCCGGGCCTCTTCAGAGCGGCTGACAACAATGAAACGTCCCCAACTGAACGGCGCTATGTCATGCCGGTCAATGACTACGAGTGTGCAACCCCCGATAGCTGTGCACTCTCCGGTAGAGACCAGTCGCCAAAGCCTCAGAAGCGTAAACAGAGTTGTCGCTCCTACAATAATCATTCCCGCGAGATAAACACACAACACTACTCTGACGATCTGATTTGCTTGATCGTCGGCAGAAACTGCGAGAGCCTTAATGTCGGCAACCCCGGCAACAGCCATAACGGATTCACCCGTCTGACCCACTACAATCCGGCATAAGGGCAACAACAGCGCCATGACATATAAGGTCAAAAGTGCCGCTCGGTTGAACCCCGGCTGATTATCATTCGCCAGCAACCACTTATAAATAAGATACCCGGCGAGAAGAAAAACGCCTGATGAGAACGAATAAACAACAAGCGAGCCCATTTCAGTCGTTTTTATGCTGTTCTACCATATCGAAAATCTGCCTTAGCTCATCGATGCTGATTTTTTCATCTTTCACGAGAGCCGAAACTGCCGCAGAAGCCGAACCGCGGAAATAACTCTTGATGACCTGCGCCAACGACCGTCCTGCAAAATCGTCCTGCGACGCGATAGCATGATAGCGGAACGAACCTCCTGCCGGCTCATGACCGACATAGCCTTTGCTTTCGAGGATACGCACCGTTGTCGATACAGTATTGACGTGGGGTTTCGGATCGGGATAGCGCGAGAGCATCTCGCGCACGAACAGCGGGCCGTTTTCCCACAGCATCTCCATTATTTCGGTCTCGCGCTCGGTAAGTCGCGGATAAGCCGGTTTTCTACGAGTCATAATCTTTGCATTAAGGATTCCATTCAACTAAAACATTAGTTGACTTCGCAAATATATAACTAAAATTTTAGTTGGCAAAACTTCAGATAATAATTCTTATAAAATTTATAAATCTTATAAGAATTATAAAGTATTGGCGCGCGGCCATGCAAAAAAAAGCCCCGGGGCTTGGTGCCTCGGGGCTTCTGAAGGGGGCGGTGACCTAC
>ENA-UOJJ01001863-UOJJ01001863.1-human-gut-metagenome-genome-assembly--contig:-CS66-NODE-1863-length-29082-cov-10.862335_pt1 | contig 29082 bp, 30 predicted proteins | sample MGYA00242343_ERZ723890 | MGnify/ENA metagenome assembly ERZ723890
GAGTAATTTTATCTTACATCAGTTTGGAGGTTTACACAAACTTTAGGATACTCTCTTTTAGACAAACAACGATTTACCTATCCATCCCAACATGACATTTCAGGGAAAGAACCTCAACACCTGCGTCCTTTGCCTCTTCCAATGCAATGCCATATTCGGGATGCGTTGCCGTATTCGGTCTGACTTCACTGATTCCCTCCATTTGAATCACAAATGCAATCAAGCATTTATATCCTTGTCCGCACGCAGCTGCAAGTTCCCGTAAATGTTTAACTCCTCTTTCCGTCGGGGCATCCGGAAAATATCCAACTCCGTCTATCTCAAGGGTGCAGCCTTTGACTTCCATTAGATATTTTTGCTTTCCTTTTTCCATATAGAAATCCATCCGGCTGTTTCCAAAGGCATACTCTGGTTTAATACAATCATACCCCTGTTTCATCAGCCATTCTTTTACCACTTTATTCGGCGCCTGGCAATGGTCTGTGCTTTGCGGTATAATAATCGCAATCAATTCGAATCACACTAACAATTGAAACCAATTTCTCATTAAACTCAAAATCCTTACCGGTTTGTGTTTTCATTAATGCCCTCAATGCACTGATTTTTTCTTTCGGTGTTTCCACAATCTTTGCCGTTCCAAATCCATCAAAAGAATAGTAGCTGCATCCATATTGGCAGGCTACTTTACCTGAAAATGACTGTACATCACACTCAATCTGAACGCAACAATCAGAATTATTTCTGATAATGTCAAGTTTACGCCCCTCTAACGCCCCATGCAAATAAAATACGAGCTTTTCTCCTTCAAAAACATAGCCATAGTTCATGGGAACTATGTATGGCTTTCCTTGATCCACTAAACCGAGATGCAAAACCTTGCCAGAATCAAGGATATGCATGATTTCACTATGTTCTGTTACCTCTCTGTCTCTTCTTCGCATACGTATCCTCCATAACCGGAAGTTGTTATTGTAAATCATTTTTTGATATTTCAATCGATGGATAGTGCTCTAAACTTGTTAAGTCAACATCTAATGGAGTAACGTATTCCATATAAAATTTTTCAGGATTTTTATCTTGCAATTTTTTAAGTTTATTCTTAATTTTTTCCTCCTCTGTAGAAACAAAAACCACTGATACTACTCCTACTTTTTCACTTGGATTCATTCTGCTATCTTCAACATTTCCACATAAAATCATTCTAACTGTATTCATAATAATCCTCCTCCACATATAACTTCCGATTGTTCTATTTCTTCCTTTTCTGATTTGAAATACTTTTTAATTTCTTTCACCAGCAACACAATTAACCATTTAATTTCTGGAAGATTTTTCTGCATCAATTGCAAGTTTATGTCCAAATATAATCGTTCCTTATGCGTCTGATCTGGAGTATGCATTTTTCATCTGATTACTAAGTTCATATAATACTTTATTCAATGTATCCTGCGTTTCTTTTTTTACCATGTCAGCAATCTTTTGATTTGCCTCCTGACGAAGCTGCATGCGTTTTTCTGCATCACTTTCTTTTGACAGAAGTTCATCATATTGATTGATATATTCGTGGCCTTTTGACATGACTCTTTCCTGATAACGTTCAATATGGAAAATGGATTTACTATAAGAAGCATCTGCCATGGCTGCGATCATCCTGCTTGCCCAGTAAAAATTATCTGTTGAAGCATCGCCTGTCGTATTGGAAAAATACTCCGGTACTTTCTCTACATCTGTGTAGAACGGTGCGGCTGTATTAAATACGTTCGAAGCAAATGCTACCCATTCGATTGCCCGGCTGTCTTCTCCTGCATCCGGTCTCATCTGAATGATTCCCAGGAAATCTGTCCGGTTTACACCGATCGCACGATATGCACCCTTCATAGATTTATCTCCATAAGAAGCATATGGATCGTATGGTGTGCCCTGAAAATGAGAAGAAAGCACATATTTTACATCTTCGATCGTCACCTTTTTCTCCGGAACCATGCACCAAGGGATATCATCAGAAAGCGGTGTGTAGTCTGCGTCCGGTCCATCCCAGTTCATCGTATTCGGATTCAGGCAGCGTGCCATGTACCATGCTCTCGGTGTATTGTATACATGATCAGAGTCATCATGGCTGCCAAAAATATCTCTTGGATTGAATGTTCCATCCTGTGAAAGGTTCAAATGATATTTTTCAACAAACTCCTTCAGATCGGCGGAACACATATATTCTTTCTGGTTTGAAAGTGCATCCTCCAGATCAAACTGATCCATTCCAAACTGATTTGGCATCATGACATAAACATCATCCGGTACTTTGCGTGCGATCCAGTGATGTCCGCCGATGGTCTCAAGCCACCAGATTTCATCTTTATCCTGAAATGCAATTCCATTCATCTCATAAGTACCATACTGTTCTAACAGGCTGCCGAGACGCTTGACACCTTCCCTTGCACTGTGTATGTATGGAAGTACAATGTATACAATATCCTCTTCCCCGATTCCTCCAGGAATTTCTTCTTTTCCGTCTTTTGCAGGCTGATATTTTACAAGCGGATCTGCACCAAGAACTCTTGGATTGGATGTGATCGTTTCCGTTGCTGTCATTCCGACATGCGCTTCATTCACTCCGCAGGCTGCCCAGATACCTTCGCCCTCTTCTGCATTTGGCATTGCAGTATAGCGCATCGGATTTTCCGGAAGCTCGATCTCTACGTGAGACAGAACCGATCTGTATTTTCTCGGCTGGTCTTCTGGATGAATGACTGCAAATTTTTTGGATGTGTAATGTCCGGAACCAGAATCATCATTTCTTGCGATTATGGTTGATCCATCATAACTTGCTTTTTTTCCTACTAAAATTGTTGTACATGGCATATTTATGTTCTCCCTTCTTTGACTATATGATTGTGATAATCATAACTATCTGAATAAATGTGTAGTAATTTCACCATATTTAACTTTTATTGAATTATAATCATCGCACCTACCGCATTGTAGATTATATGGAGCACTACAGAACCCCATAAGCAGTTTGTTCTCTTATATACTGCATCGCAAAAGAAATGTAACACTATCAGACAGATTATATACGTAAATGACAGCACATGAATTGTTATCATTCCTGAAACTACCCATCTTACCGGATAATGTATTAACAGGAATAAAAGCGAATTGATTATACTGATTACCAATTGACTGTTTATCAACCCTGACATTCTTGTCTGTATATACCCTCTAAATAAAACCTCTTCCTCAAATCCGGCAACAATATATATCATCCAATTTAAAAATAGTTGATTTATTGTAAATGAAATTGATTTTCCCTGAATTATGTACAATAATATTTGTATAGCAAGGAGCAGAACTCCTCCTGCAATGCCTGATATAATACTTTTCTTTAGATTTTTTGCATGAATTCCTATGCTACTTATATTTTCTCTGCTGTTATGAAAAAAATATAAAAATAATATAGTGATAAGTAAAGGTATCCCTATTTGTGACAAATTTAACACATAAACATTTAAGTTTATTGTATAGAGCCAGCCTTGAAAAAAGGCACTTCCAAGAATCAGACAATATACAATAATCGCCTTTCGTGCATCTCTTTTTTCATAGATTCTTAGATTATGCGAATAATCATCATTCACCCACTTCATGAAACTTCCTCCGGATTAATATATTTCGCAAAAAGAACGATCCTGCTGCAATGGAATTTTTTTCGCATCGATCCGCTCGATCCAGATATATGTCCGGTTCTGTAAAAAAATGATAAGCTGGTCGATCAATTCTTCCTGTCCTTCCACTTCCATTTCCACACTGCCGTCATATAAATTCTTCACCCAGCCGGTAAGTCCAAGCTGGTTTGCTTTCTGCACTGCATAATAACGGAAGCCTACTCCCTGGACGCGCCCGTAAAAAAAGATATGTTTGCGCACTTTTTCCTGTTTCATAGCTGTCTCCTCATCCTGTTACCATATCCGGATAATTTTTTATTTTTAAAATTTTAAAAGGTAAGCCGCATCTGATTCCAGACCACATTTCCATGAACGGATTCCGATACACCCTCATTTACAAAACCGAACTTTGCATAATAGTGAATGAGCCGGTCTTTGCAGGTCAGAACAAGTCCTTTTCTTCCCTGCGTTCTGGCATTCTCAATGGCTCTGTTTAAAAGTTCGCCTGCATAGCCGTGTTTGCGATATTCCGGTATGGTGTTAACACCAAAAATCATCTGCCATGCACCATTTTCATTATGCATCGTGGCGTTTTCGTACATCTCATCTGTAAGATTCGGCTCGTCTGTTACCATTCCGTCCACAAATGAAATTAATTTTTCGCCCTCGAACATAAGCCAAAAATGATCTGCGTAATGTGAAAGCCGCTGCTCAAATTCTTCTTCTGTCGCTGCCTCTGCTTCTGGAAAACACTCTTTTTCTACTGCTGCAATCTGGTCAACATCTGCTAATGTTGCGGTTCTGATCTGCATATTTTGTACATCTCCTTTGTCTGCCTCTCTTTGATTCGAAAATAGCAGGCTTTCTTTCCGGTAATCTGGAATCTGATAGAACTCTGCTGCCTCTTCAAAATATTTTTCATTAATATGCGGCCATTTTGTCTGAACATTGTCCTCTAATGCAAGTTTTTCTGCCAACTCAACCATTTTGGCTGAACAGTCGATTCCGGTAAGGATGGTCAGAATGTTGCTGTTCACAAACCACGGTGCTATGGAAAGCAGGCCGCCGGTGATCATATCCTGTGCAACTTTCTGATTGTCATAAGGTACTTTCAGAAATTGAGGTTTCCAGATTGTTGTTCCATTTTCCACACCGGACTCTAACAACATGCACTGTGCATATCCGGCATCATCAATGGATATTCCAACGCTGCCAGCATTAAAGTAATATTTGTTTTTGTATGTCATCTCTCCCGGATAATGCGTATGGGCGCAGATCATGTAATCGGTGTCAATCTTTTCTAACCAATATTTTACCGGATCTTCATTCAACTGCAGGAGTTCCCTGCTGTTCGCCGGTGATCCATGACAGCAGGTAATCGCCGGGTAACCCTTTTTTTCATAAACAAACGTAATCGGAAGTTTCTGAAAAAAATCAAAATCTTTATCCACAAGCTGCTCGTATGTATAGAGTAAGTTTCCACTTGCAGAGTTACTTATCCACATCTGATCTGTTGAATTCTTTTCTCTTGCCTCTTTCTGTGCGAGCATGTACTCCTCACGATTGCCTCTTAGCAGATGACAGGTATACATTTTTACAAATTCGTAAAGATAATCTAATGTCTCTCTGGCATATGGCGTATCGGAAATGTAGTCGCCAAGAAAAATGTATTCGTCGCAACCCTGTTTTTCCAGATATTCTGTGCACGCTTTAAATGCATAGATGTTGCTGTGTATGTCTGATATAATACCGATTTTCATGAAGTCTCCCTGCTGCTAACAGTTGCAAAATGCTCTGTGCATCTGTTATAAAATCATTCCTTTTATCTATTATATTTCGAAATCCATGCAGGAACGGATTGCTGTGTATGGTCTGACTTTTGTGTCGGCAACTGCCACATGTTTTGGATTTGTGCTGTAATTGTGCAGTGCTTCTTCATCTACGAAAGTAGAATCTAACATGACATCCACGTTTGAACTGGAAAGACAGTCGATTCTGACTTTAATGTCTGTAAGTCCCGGAATCTGTCCGGCAAGACCTTCTAACCCTTCTTTGATTCCGGCTTTGATCTGCTGTTTTTTCTCCTCTGAATATTCTTCTTTCAGTTTCCATAAAATTATATGCTTTACCATTTTTTCTTTTCTCCATTTTTTTACACTCATTATAATCCATCCTAGTTTTCTCTAAAAGCTATTTTATAGAAATTTTATCATAATATTTTTTTCAAAAAAAATAGAACAGCGACCCGGTTGGCAACTGCTCTAATTTTTCACTTATTTTTCAATAATTTTTACGGCTGTTCCGTAGGCGATCACTTCTGCCGCTCCTGCCATAACCTGAGAGGAACCGTACATAACTCCGATTACTGCATCTGCTCCTAACTCTTTTGCCTCATCGACCATTCTTTTTACTGCGATCTGTCTGGCTTCGTTAAGCATCTCCGTGTATCCAACGATTTCTCCACCTACAAGTGTTTTCATTCCTGCCATAAAATCACGTCCAATGTTTTTTGTCTGAACAACCGTTCCTTTTACCATTCCCAGTGCCTCAATTTCTTTTCCCGGCACATACTCAATACTTAGCAGCTTCATCTTCTTCTCCTCCTTCGATTTCCTTTAGTCTGCTTCTCAATGCTACGATGATGCAGATGATTACGACGACTGGGATTCCGATAAATAATATTAGAATTCCAATTGGTAATGCTTCCTGGCTGTTGCCCCACAGAAAAAGACCAATCATAAACAACATGAGAATAATCATTACCACTCCGCCGATCGTGGCTCCCATTTTTTTCTTCATGTGAATATCGATTTTGCTTACGTCCACAAAATCTACTCCTTCCTTTTCCATTTTTTCCATCTCGTCCAGCCACTCATCTGTGTTTATAGTATCAACCGTATCTTTTTTCTGAAGGATTACATTGGAGAGCTTCTGCATATTGTTAAGATTTTCACGTTCTTTTTCCAGATGCCTCATCTGATTTTCGAGACATTCTTCCAGAGAAATGCTTTTACTTAATACAGATTTGATTTCTTCCACCGAAACGCCAAGTTTACGCAGAAGTTTGATTTTTTTCAGAGTTTTAATGTTTTCCTCATGATATTCACGATAACCATTCTCTGCCCGCTCCGGTGTAAGGAGTCCCTGTTCTTCATAAAACCGGATATTTTTGCTGGTAATTCCGACCAGTTCTTCCACCTGTTTGATTTTCATGCCGATCCTCCCTTTTTCTTTGGGTCTTTTTTCACAACATTTTGTGGCTGAATCGCTTGATGTAGCTTTTTTATACAGCTTCCATAAGGTGGAAGGTCAAGAGAAAATTAAAAAAAATTATTTTTCATACATAACCTCTACTGCACCGCAGAATTCCTTTGCTTTTTCCGTTATATGAAAACCCTTTGCCCCATAAAATTTTCTGGCACGGATATTCTTTTCAAACACCCACAAAAGTGTATGTGCATAACCTGCTTTTTCTATATCGCTTAAAATCTGTTCCATCATTTTACTGCCGTAGCCTTTTCTCCAGTTATCCTGCAGACTGTGGATACAGATTAATTCTGCATACCCGGTCATATCCTGATTGCGGGCAGCATCCCACCATGCGATGCAGTGTGGCTTCCCTTCCACTTCAAGAATATAACCATTCCCTTTTTTCGCATCCAGAAGTTTTTGATACATTGCCGTGGCACATTCCAAATTGGTGCACTGTTCTAAATCTTCCGGTTCTAATATATGTTGAAACGCAGCTTTCCAGCTCTCGGTCTGGATATAAGCCAAAATCTGCGCATCACCTGCCGTGGCTCTGCGGATGTTATAATTTTCATTCATCTTTTAATCCTCTACATATTTCAGCACACCCGGATCTTTTCCATCCACATATCCGGTGACTTGAAACGCAATATTTTCCTGTAATTTTTTTATTCTTTTGAAGTCATTCACCCAAATGTGCTCTCTGTCTTTGTAATAAACAGATACATCCAGTGATTTCAGTGCATAAAATGGGCTGGCGTTAACGCTTTCTCTTGTCGTGTATTCTTCTGTCTTTCCAGTTTGTGGGTTTACATAATTCACAATCAAATAATAGGTAAAATTATAATCAGCACTGTTATAATTATAAAACCTATGTGTTTTTAAACCGATTATTTTCCCCGGAAGCTTTATGGAATTCTTTTTAAATTTTTTTATTTTTATTCTTTGAATATTAAAAAATAAAATAACTGCTATATAAATACAAACGACAATTCCCACGATCAGAAAGTTTACTTTTCTTCCGGCTGAAGTCTGCATTGAATCCGAAGTAAAAGCCAAAATGAAAATAAGCATCAGAAAGAGAACCGCTACTATTATTTTCCATGTGCTTATCCTTGATGTTTTCTTTGTTGTGTAATCAAATTTTACCTTCACCATGTCCGTTCCACGAATTTTTACCCAGACATACCAGCCACCAAAAATAAGAAATGTAAATATAATAAAAATCATTTTTTATAATTCACCTTATTTTCCTAAAATCTCATTTTATTCCAACGTACAGTATTCTTTGATCGCTGTCTCATACAGATTGTTTCCCTCACTGTCGATGACAACGATCACCGGGAAATCTTTCACTTCAAGTTTACGGATTGCCTCCGCTCCAAGATCTTCGTAACATACGATTTCAGATTTTTTGATACATTTGGACAAAAGTGCCCCTGCGCCGCCGACTGCCGCAAAGTAAACTGCATGATTGCGCACAATCGCGTCCATTACTTCTTTCGAACGCTTTCCTTTTCCGATCATCGCTTTTTCTCCGAGATCTAAAAGAGCTGGCGCGTATTTATCCATTCTGGTTGCAGTTGTCGGTCCTGCAGAACCTATCGGACGTCCCTCTCTTGCCGGAGATGGTCCCATGTAATAGATTGTGGAATCTTTGATGTCGATCGGAAGTTTTTCCCCGCGCTCCAATGCTTCTATCATTCTTTTGTGTGCGGCATCTCTTGCCACATAAATAGTTCCTGTTATGTAAACGTAATCACCGGACTTTAAATCTTTTGTCACTTCCCCGGTGATCGGTGTTATAATATGTTTGTCCATATTCTGCACTCCCATCTTTAAATTTTTATTTTATTCGTAGCAATCATTGACTTCACAGTTGCGATCCACATATTTCTGTACTGATCAGATATGTTTCCTCTACTTTTGACTCTGAATATGTAAACTACATTTGTAGTGAAATATTTTTATACTTCTCTTATCACATGCCGGTTCACATGACAGCAGATATTGACTGCCACCGGAAGTCCTGCAATATGTGTCGCGTAAGTATTCACATTCACTGCGAGAGCAGTGGTTGTTCCACCAAGTCCGCCCGGTCCGATTCCAAGCCGATTGATTTTTTCTAACATTTCTTCCTCTAACTCTTTCACATATGGAATAGCAGAATGTTCGCCCACCGGTCTGGTCAGCGCTTTTTTTGCTAAAATTGCACATTTTTCAAAAGTACCACCAATACCAACTCCGACAACCATTGGCGGACAGGCATTCGGACCTGCATCTTTCACTGCCGTTAAGATTGCATTTTTTACACCTTCAATTCCATCGGCAGGCTTTAACATAAATACACGGCTCATATTTTCACTTCCGAATCCTTTTGGAGCCATTGTAATTTTCACTTTATCACCCGGAACAATACTGTAATGGATAACTGCCGGAGTATTATCTTTCGTATTTTCGCGGATGATTGGATCACCAACGACTGATTTTCTTAAATACCCTTCCGTATATCCCTGACGGACACCTTCGTTTACTGCATCTTCAATTGCCATTCCCTCAAAATGAACATCCTGTCCGACTTCAAGAAAAATAACTGCCATTCCGGTATCCTGACAGATTGGAATCATCTCTTCATCTGCAATTTTTAAGTTCTCCTGAAGCTGATTTAAAATTTTTTTTCCAAGTTCTGACTTTTCTGAAGCAGTGGCATCTTTCAGGGCTTTGTCCATATCTTTGGAAAGATAATGGTTTGCCTCGATACACATTTCTTTTATATTTTTTACAATATCCTCTGTATTGACTGTTCTGATCATGTTAATTTCTCCTGATAATTATACTACATTTGTAATTTAATATATATTTTCCTATTCATCTTTCTTATGATCCGGTTTGCGGATGTTAAAGTATTTCTTGTATTTCTCCAGAGATTCATTCTGTTCACGAGAAGTCATATCTGGGAACGCCTTCATCAGACGCTTGAAACCAAAATTCTTCTCTGCAAACAATTCTTTGTACTTTTTCTCGAGTTCTTCTTTTTCTTTCTGTTTTGCAAGTCGGACTGCTTCTCTGTTTTCTTTGTATGCAGCAATTTTCTCTTTTGCTGCTTCGGTCGATTCAGCAATTCTCTCTCTTGCATTTTCTGCAGACTCTGCAATTCTTTCTTTTCTTTCCTCCGCAGAGAGTACTATTTTTTCTCTGGTGGATGATTTTGTTTCCGCCAGTTTCATCCTTGTTGACTCAGCAGATTCTTCGATCCTTGCTTTCGCATTTGCTGGAATCTCTTTTATATTTTCTTTTTTGTCTGAAATTTTTGTAAGAAGTTCCTCATGTGTTTCCTGGAACTCCTCCGATCTTTCTACTGCGGTTGTCACATTCTCGTAGATATTTTCGCCGATCTCATCAGATAGTTTATGTATTTTCGCAGCCATTTCATCCATTACTTTCAGCCGCTTGTTAAACTTCAAAATTGTAGTAACGGTAACACCACAGTCAACAGCAAAAACCGCCATGACAATGCTGAGCAGCACAACCCCAAGAATGTGAGGGATCATGGTGATGCCCTTGTAGATGATCGGATGAATCACATCCATAATGAATGTACATGCGAGTCCCCAGTAGATGGAAAATTTCAAACATACATATCCGTGAAGATTAAACGGCTTATTGCTATAGTCCCACCATTTATTGTGAAATACTTTCTCCAGAATAAATCCTGTAATGTATTCCAAAATGGAAGTCAGTAAGAAAGAACCCGCAAATAATATCAGCAGGTTGTCCTTTAGCGGAGTCAAAGCAGCTACAACAATCACCACTCCACATCCGTAAATTGGACAATACGGTCCATTTAAAAATCCCCGGTTTACAAAAATTCCCCGGTCCAATGCTGCATAAGATACTTCTGTGCACCATCCGATAAATGCATAAATAATAAAAATCCATACTAACTCATAAAAATTTTGCGGCACTTTTCATTCCCCCTGTTGTTCTACTTTCTATTGGAGTTTTACTACAATTTTAAAACTCATGTATTCTATATTTACGCAAAAGTATAAACGAAAGTTTTTGCTATGACAATGAAATTTTTCCACGGAAGTTGGATTTTCGCAACACATTATCCACATTTACACTATGGATTTCTTGATAACATGTGTTGTTTTTCATTTTTGTGTTGATATCATTCATTTTTCAAATAATCAAAATTGAACATCCTTTTTTTCAAATCAGGCTTGTTATCATGAAAAATAATTTGTTTTTAGATAGACAAATCGGCTGCTACATAAAAATGTGGCAGCCTACTGTCCAGACCACAGTGAAGTCTTTGTATCACTGCGGTCAAAATATTTTTTTATTCCTCTTCCGAATCAGACTCAGCACGGCTTAATAATTCCTGCATTAATTCATCATCCGTTTCTGTCATCTGGCCTGCCGCTTTTTTCGCAGCCTCTGCTGCAGCCGCAGCACTCTTGGCTTCTTCTTCCTCTGTGACAAGTTCAGATTCATCTGTATTTTCCATGAGGGATTTGTCCTCACGTACTTTTGCAATGCTTGCAACTGTGACATCATCCGCAAGATTCATCAGTTTTACACCGGAAGTAACTCTTCCGAGCAAAGCAGTATCACTGACTTTGATACGGATAATGATTCCTTCCGTTGTGATCAGCATCATCTCATCATCCTGATTGACTGCTTTCACACCAACGATATTTCCGGTTTTTTCTGTGATCTTATAGCACTTGACACCTTTACCACCACGGTTCTGGGCAGTAAATTCAGATGCAAGTGTGCATTTTCCAAGACCTTTTTCAGATACGATCATCAGAGCATCCCCCTGGGATTCCATCTGCATTCCGACAACTTTATCGCCGTCCGTTAAGTTCATACCGATTACACCCATAGAGGTTCTTCCGGTACTTCTGACATCTCTCTCATTGAAACGGATACACTGTCCGTATTTTGTCACAAGGAAAATATCCTGTTCGTTATCGGTCTTTTTCACTTCGATCAATTCATCATCTTCACGCAGTGTGATGGCTGCAAGTCCTGTTTTTCTGACATTTGCATAATCGGTGATCGGTGTTTTCTTCACAATACCGTTCTTGGTTGCCATAAACAGATAGTGTCCTTCGGTATATTCCTTGATTGGGATCACTGCGGTAATTTTCTCTCCCGGCTGAAGCTGCAACAGGTTAATGATCGCAGTACCTCTCGCGGTTCTGCCCGCTTCCGGAATTTCGTATGCTTTCATTCTGTATACACGACCGGTATTGGTAAAGAACATCATGTAATGATGGGAAGTTGTCATCAAAAGTTCCTCGATGTAATCTTCATCGATTGTCTCCATTCCCTTGATTCCCTTGCCGCCACGGTTCTGGGCGCGGAAATTATCAAGGCTCATTCTCTTGATGTAGCCAAGTTTTGTCATTGCGATCACAGTGTTGGTTACCGGAATGAGATCCTCCATGGAAATATCATACTCGTCAAATCCGATGGAAGTTCTTCGCTCATCACCGTATTTTTCTGCAATCAAGAGGATTTCCTCACGGATAACACCAAGGAGTTTTTTCTCATCTGCCAGAATTGCTTTTAACTCTGCAATACGATCCATCAACTCTGCATACTCAGCTTCGATTTTCTCACGTTCCAGACCTGTCAGTGCACGCAGACGCATATCGACAATCGCCTGTGCCTGGACATCTGTCAGGGAAAATCTCTCGATCAAACGATTTTTTGCTTCCGGTGTATTTGCACTGCTTCGGATAATATTGATCACTTCATCAATATTATCAAGCGCAATCAGTAAGCCCTCCAGAATGTGAGCACGTTCTTCTGCTTTGTTTAAATCATATTTTGTTCTTCTGGTCACAACATCTTTCTGGTGATCCAGATAATAGCCTAACATCTCCTGCAGATTTAATACTTTTGGCTGGTTGTCCACAAGGGCTAACATGATAACACCAAACGTATCCTGCATCTGGGTATGTTTGTAGAGCAGATTCAAAACCACATTCGGATTTACATCACGGCGCAGCTCGATACAGATACGCATACCCTGACGGTCAGACTCATCACGAAGATCCGTGATTCCATCAATTTTTTTATCTCTTACAAGATCTGCGATTTTCTCGATCAGTCTTGCTTTGTTGACCATGTATGGAAGTTCGGTCACAACAATACGGTTTTTACCATTTTGCATTGGTTCGATATTGGTGATCGCACGAACTCTGATTTTTCCGCGTCCGGTGCGATAAGCTTCGTTAATTCCGGTTGTTCCAAGAATCATCGCTCCGGTTGGAAAATCCGGACCTTTTACAATACTCAAAAGTTCTTCGATATCTGTCCCCCGGTCCTCTAGCACTTCGTTGTCGATAATTTTTACGACAGCATTAATCACCTCACGCAGATTGTGAGGCGGAATGTTTGTTGCCATACCGACAGCAATACCGGTTGTTCCGTTTACCAGAAGATTCGGATAGCGGGAAGGGAGCACCGTCGGCTCTTTCTCGGTCTCATCAAAGTTTGGTACAAAGTCAACGGTATCTTTATTGATGTCTGCGAGCATTTCCATGGAAATTTTACTGAGTCTTGCCTCTGTATATCGCATCGCAGCAGCACCGTCACCGTCGACAGAACCAAAGTTTCCATGACCATCAACAAGCGGATATCTTGTAGACCAGTCCTGTGCCATGTTGACCAATGCTCCATAGATGGAACTGTCTCCATGTGGATGGTATTTACCCATGGTATCACCGACAATACGCGCACATTTTCTGTGTGGCTTGTCCGGTCCATTATTTAATTCGATCATGGAGTAGAGTACACGACGCTGTACCGGTTTCAAACCATCTCTTACATCCGGCAATGCACGCTGGGCGATAACGCTCATCGCATAATCGATGTAGGATGTCTCCATTGTTTTTTTCAGATCGACATCATGGATTTGATCAAAAATTTTGTCATCCATTCTATTTACCTCATTCCTGCAAATTCTTTTTGGTTAAAAATCTGCATTTCTCTAATTGAACTACATTTGCAATTATATTATAAATAAACTTTCTATTTTTTATTGAACTACATTTGCAGTAATATATATAATTTCTAACACATGCAATCTTAGATATCGAGATTCTGCACATACTTCGCATTTTCTTCAATAAACTCACGTCTCGGTTCTACTTTATCTCCCATGAGAGTTGTAAATGTAATATCAATCTCAGAAGTACTCTCATCATCGATCATAACACGTTTTAAAATTCGTTTCTCCGGATCCATGGTCGTCTCCCAAAGCTGTTCCGCATCCATCTCACCAAGTCCTTTGTAACGCTGGATCTTATTATTTCCATCACGTCCGATTTCCGTTAAGATTGCATTTAACTCATCGTCACTGTAGGCATACCATACATTTTTATTTTTCTCGATCTTGTATAGTGGCGGCTGTGCCAGATATACATGGCCTTCTTTGATCAGATCCGGCATGAACCGATAAAGGAATGTCAGCATTAACGTACTAATATGGGCACCATCGACATCGGCATCCGTCATAATGATAATCTTGTTGTAACGAAGTTTGCTGATATCAAAGTCTTCATGAATACCTGTACCAAACGCAGTGATCATAGCTTTGATCTCAGCATTTCCATAAATCTTATCCAGTCTTGCCTTCTCGACATTTAAAATCTTACCACGAAGTGGGAGGATTGCCTGGGTTGCACGGCTTCTCGCAGTCTTAGCGGAACCGCCGGCGGAATCTCCCTCGACAATGAAAATCTCACAGTTCTTTGGATCTTTATCAGAACAGTCTGCCAGTTTTCCCGGAAGAGACATTCCCTCCAGTGCTGTTTTTCTTCTGGTTAAATCTCTCGCTTTTCTTGCTGCCTCTCTCGCGCGCTGTGCAAGAAGTGACTTTTCACAGATTGTCTTGGCAACCGTCGGATTCTGCTCTAAAAAGTAAGTAAGCTGCTCGCTTACAATGGAATCCACCGCACCGCGGGCTTCGCTGTTACCCAGTTTCTGCTTGGTCTGTCCCTCAAACTGAGGTTCCTCAATCTTGACACTGATAATGGCGGTCAGTCCTTCACGGATATCATCACCCGTCAATGCCGGTTCACTGTCTTTTAATAATTTATTCGCTCTTGCATAAGCATTAAATGTTTTCGTCAATGCATTACGGAATCCGGCAAGATGTGTACCACCTTCCGGTGTGATAATGTTATTGACAAAACTTAACGTCAACTCATTGTAGGAATCATTATGCTGCATGGCAACTTCCACATAGACACCATTTCCACTGCCCTCACAGTAAATGACTTCCGGGTATAAAGCTTCTTTGCTCTTGTTTAAGTAAGTAACAAATTCTTTGATACCGCCGGCATAATGAAAATCATGAGTTCTCGCCGGGTTTTCTCTTAAATCTGTCAGCACTATTCTTAAACCTTTTGTCAAAAAGGCTGTCTCACGCAAACGCTGTTTTAACGTATCATAATCAAAAACGGTCTCTTCAAAAATCGATCCGTCCGGCCAAAAAGTAACCTTTGTTCCGTGCTTGTCCTCGCCGCATTCTCCGATCACTTTCACCGGTTCATCCGGTTTACCGATCTTGTAACTCTGGAAATAAATCTTTCCTTCACGGTAAACCTCAACTTTTAACTTTGTGGAAAGTGCATTTACAACTGACGCACCTACGCCGTGAAGTCCACCAGATACTTTGTAGCCTCCACCGCCAAATTTTCCACCGGCATGAAGTACAGTGTATACGACTTCCAATGCGGATTTTCCAGCTTTGTGATTGATGTCGACCGGAATACCACGTCCATCATCTTCTACGGTAATAGAGTTATCTTCATTTATGGTCACTTCAATATTTTTGCAGTATCCGGCAAGTGCCTCATCTACTGAGTTGTCTACAATCTCATATACCAGATGATGTAAGCCCCTGGCTGATGTACTACCGATGTACATACCCGGTCTTTTACGAACAGCCTCAAGTCCTTCCAAAATCTGGATCTGGTCTCCACCATATTCGTTTTCTGTACCCATTTATTCCTCCATTCTGCACATAAAAAAATATGTACAATGCAATTATATTTCTTTTCTCTCTTCCACAGTCCCCTGTACAACTTTAAATATCTTATTGATCTGAAATCTGTTTTTTACAAATTCATCCAGCCCTGTACAGGTGATCAGCGTCTGTGTATCATGAATACTGTTGAGCAGATAATTCTGCCGGTTACTGTCAAGTTCCGACAACACATCATCGAGCAACAAAACCGGTGTATCATGAATGGACCGTTTGACCAGTTCAATCTCTGACAATTTCAAGGACAGAGCTGAAGTTCTCTGCTGTCCCTGCGAACCGAACTTCCGAATGTCCACCTCACCGATGGAAAAAAGAAGGTCATCCCGGTGCGGTCCCACTGATGTCATACACTGCCGCATATCCCTCTCTTTGACTCTGGAAAGTTCATCCTCAAAAAAAATATCTTCAATACTTGGTTCATATTGCAAAATTAAATCTTCTTTTTCACCGGAAATCCGATAGTGAATATCATGCACGATCTCATTTAGCTCATCAACAAACTGTTTTCTTCGCCGAATGATTTTCCTGCCAGTTTCTACCAGTTGCATATCCCATACCGGAAGTGTATCCTTTAAATCCGGTCTGTAAACCATATCTTTTAATAATTTGTTACGCTGATTCAAAATTTTATTGTAAGTTGTAAGGTCTGACAAATATATTTTATCCAACTGACACAATTCAGAATCCAGAAATCTACGGCGCTCCGCCGGACCATTTTTGATAATATTCAGATCCTCCGGCGAAAAAAATACCATATTGAGAATTCCAAAAAGCTCGCTGGCTTTTTTGATCGGAACTTTATTGATTGCGATTCCCTTGGAACGATTGTGTTTTAAATGCATATCAATCTGATATTCTTTATCTTTTTTTACAACAACCGTTCTGATATGGGATTCCTGCTCCCCGAAACGGATCATTTCCTTGTCCTTACTACATTTGTGGGACTTAGTTGTTCCACTTAAGTATGCAGCTTCAAGGATATTCGTTTTTCCCTGCGCATTGTCCCCGTAAAAAATATTGGTTCCCTCATCAAATGAAATATTTAAATCTTCATAATTTCGAAAATTCTGCAATTCAATTGACTTTATGATCATTTTACAATCTGAATTGTCTCGCCGTTAAAGGAAACAACATCTCCATTGTATAATTTTTTTCCACGCTGAAGCTCTGTCTCGCCGTTTAATTTTACCTGTCCATCCTGAATAAAAAACTTTGCATCTACTCCGGATTCTACAAGACCTGCTTTTTTCAAAGCCTGTCCCAGTTTGATAAATTCATCCGTCTCTCTGATATTTACTGTGATCATCTTTCTGCCTTTCTTAGTTAGTGGCTGCGTTAAAGTTTACCGGAAGAATCAGATAAATGAACTTTCCTTCATCATCCTTGATAAAACATGGAGCCTTCGGGTTTACCATATAAAGAGAAACCTCTTCCTCATCGATGACTCTCAATGCATCGATAAAGAATTTCGGATTAAATCCAATGAGGATATCTTTTCCCTCTTTTGTGATATCAATATCTTCATTCATGGAACCAATAAAAGAATTGATCTTTAATTCCATATTTCCATCTGTGATATTCATGATAATTGGTTTCTTGTCACCCTCTTTTACGAGAAGTGTTGCACGGTCGATACAGTCTAATAATTCACGCTTATTAATCTTAACTTTTGTATCATAATCAGAGGAAAGCATCTGTTCAATCTTGAAATACTCCCCTTCAATCAATCTGGATACAACTGTAGTATCATCAAATTCAAATACAATATGATTGTCCGAAAGGAAAATGTTAACTTCTTCCTCTGCATTTCCAGGTAAAATCTTACTTACTTCCTGAAGTGTCTTACCAGGAACAACCACTTTCTTATGGTCATAATTATTCTTTAATTCAATATTGCGGATGGAAATTCTGTGTCCATCCAGGGAAACTACTTTTAACTGATTCTCCTCAATCTCAAAAAGTTCACCAGTCATCAGTTTATTATTGTCATTGTCAGCAATTGAGAAGATCGTCTGACGTATCACTTCTTTTAAGGTAAACTGGGAAATTGAAATACATTCATTTCTTTCAATAAATGGAATATAGGAAAAATCATCCCCTGATTTTCCAACGATATTAAACTTTGCTTTCTCACAGGTAATGGTAGTTTTAAAATTGGAATCTGTTTCGATCACAACATCACTGTCCGGTAATTTACGGACAATCTCAGAAAAAATCTTAGCATCTAATGCAATGATTCCCCTCTCTGCAATTTCTCCTTCAATCTTAGTTTCAATTCCAAGTTCCATATCGTTTGCTGTTAATTTGATTTCATTAGCAGAAGCATCAATTAAAATGCATTCAAGGATTGCCATTGTGGTTCTGGTTGGAACAGCCTTGGACACAATGTTAACTCCATGAAGCAGATTTGATTTAGAACAGATTAATTTCATAATGTGAATAACTCCTTCCTGCTTGGCGAAAGCCAAAATAAATATAATTAATAAAAGATATTAAAAGTAGTCGTATTAGTGTGTGTGAATAAGTGAATAACCCTGCAACCCTTGAAAACATAAGGGCTTGTCCGAAAAATCCGACTGTATAACTATGTGAAAAGCATGAGGATTAACCTTGGATAAAATGTGAATTAAAATTTTAAGCCTCCTCAGAAAAAATTTGAAATTCATCTTGAAAAGTAGGTTATCCAAAACTTTAAACATAAATTAAACACGATTTGAACAGGTTATCCACAAAATTTTGTTAATAACTCGAAAAAAAGTTGATAACTTTAGTTTGGATTGATTTTTTTCTTGATAGTTTCAATTAAATTGCGTGTCTGTTCGTTGGAATCGTACTCATCCGCAATTTTTTTGATGCCGTGGATAATGGTCGAGTGATCTCTTCCGCCCAGTAAGGAACCGATGGAATCCAATGGAATATCCGTCATGGTTTTACAGAGGTACATGGCAATCTGCCTTGGTCTTGCAATCTCATTACTTCTGTTTTTTGAGATCATCTGATCCAGTGAAATCTGGAAATGTTCCGAAACAACTTCAATGATAAGCTGAGGAGTGATTTCTCTTGGCTTGTCCGGTGTGATAATATTCTGAAGTTCTTTCTTGGCAATCTCCATGGTGATCTCTGTTTTTTCCAGATTCGAGTAAGCGAGGAGTTTGTTCAAAGCTCCCTCTAATTCACGGATGTTGGATTTAATATTATTTGCGATGTAATTTAAAATGTCATCGCTTAAGGACATATCATCAGATTCCACTTTCCGGCGAAGGATTGCCATTCGCGTCTCGTAATCAGGAGCTCCGATGTCTGCCATAAGTCCCCATTCGAAACGGGAACGGATTCGTTCTTCTAACGTTTCCATATCCTTTGGCGGTTTATCCGATGTTAAAATGATCTGTTTGCCTGCGGAGTGGAGAGCGTTGAACGTGTGGAAAAATTCTTCCTGTGTACTTTCTTTTCCTATAATAAACTGAACGTCGTCGATCATGAGAACGTCGATGGTTCTGTATTTTTCACGGAATTTATTCATCGCAGAGGCGTTACCACTACGGATAGATTCGATAACTTCATTGGTAAATTCCTCGGAAGTAACATACAAAACTTTTGCTTCCGGATTTCTTTCCAGGATGAAATGTCCAATGGAATGCATCAAGTGGGTTTTTCCAAGTCCAGGTCCACCATAAATATAAAGAGGGTTGTAAGCTTCTCCCGGAGATTCCGCTACTGCTAGGGAGGCAGACTGTGCAAAACGGTTATTGCTGCCGACAACGAAAGTATCAAATGTGTAATTTGGATTTAAGTTGGAACGTTTGGAAGCTTCAGGTTCCGGTGTTTTCTTTCCTTTATTATTGGAAGGTCTGATATTCCTGGTCTGTTCCGGTAAAATAAACTGAATCTCATATTCGGTTCCGATAATTTCAGCAATTGCTACTTTTAAAGGAAGATAATATTTTTTTGAGATATAACTTAAAGTCATCTGTTCAGATGGAACAAGGATATAGAGGGTATTTCCCTCAACACCAAAAACTTCCAGAGGTTTGATCCAGGTATCAAAAGAAATGTCGCTGACATCATGCTCTGTTTTTACTGTCTGTAAAATTTCATCCCATTTTTCCAAAATCTTGTCCATTTTCTAACTCCGTTTTCTGATAGCACTAAAATATAGCAGTTAATCTTAACTGCTTAAAAAACTCTAAAAAATTCTATATAATGCTATCCTACACTATTTTTGCGGAATTATCAACGTTTAATTGTGGAAGGACTGGGGATAGGGCGTTGATAAAAAAAGTGGCTATATGGGCGTTTTAACGCTTAATGTGAATATACTAGAAGTTATTGTTAATAATGGAAAAATAGTTATAGACCGGGAAAAATAAGGATTGTACACATTTATACACAAGTTATGATGATATTATCAAGAAATTGTCCACAAGTTATCCACAAATTGAGGATAACTTATGTAAACGGCATAAATACTGGGTTTTCTGTGGAAAAATTTTTGATTTTCTATGTGTATAACATTATACCATATATAGATAAAATGCATTTCTTCCTTATATATATAGTGGTAAAAAAACGAAAATCACAGAAAGTGGAAAACTAAATATTGGCAAAAGCCTTATTTTATGAGATTTTGCTTGACTTTGTCCGATTATTTTGATATAAATAAAAATGATGTTTTGTCGCTATTGAAGTAGACTTATCATAACATTGAGTAAAATAAATGTTTGAATTGTAGAGGAGGTGTATGTGACATGAAGATGACATTCCAACCTAAAAAGAGACAGAGAGCGAAAGTTCACGGATTCAGAAGCAGAATGAGTACTGCAGGCGGAAGAAAAGTATTGGCTGCAAGAAGATTAAAAGGTAGAAAAAAATTATCAGCATAGGCCACATATTTGTGGTCTTTTCTTCTTTTATGATCAATTTTTGGCAAAGGAATATTAGATGAAATATTCAGAATCATTAAAGAAAAACAGGGATTTTCAGAACGTATATAAAAAAGGAAAGTCTTATGCAAATCGTTATCTGGTGATGTACGTTCTGAAAAACGATACAGAAAGAAACCGGTTAGGTATATCGGTGAGTAAAAAAGTAGGAAATAGTGTTATAAGACATCATGTAACCCGATTGATCAGAGAAAGTTACCGGCTACAGGAAGACATGTTTAATAGTGGTTTAGACATTGTAGTCATCGCAAGAAATACAGCAAAAGACATTTCATATCATGAAGTGGAAAGTGCTTTGTTACATCTTGGAGGTCTTCATAAAATTTTGAAGTAAAGATTTTAGAAAAGAAGATGGAATCATTTTGAAAAAAATATTGATTGCTTTGATTAAATTTTATAGAAAGTATATTTCTCCGATGAAAACAACAAAATGTCCATACTACCCGACCTGTTCCACCTATGGGTTAGAGGCTGTCGAAAAGTATGGAGCTGTCAAAGGTGGGGCGTTAGCGCTTTGGAGAATTATAAGATGTAATCCTTTTTCAAAAGGCGGATATGATCCCGTTCCATAATTGGAGGTATTTTCAGTGTCAGAGATGTTATTAACAGCATACAATGGTGCCATTCTTGGACCAATTGCAAAATTACTTGGCTGGATAATGAATGGCATGTATATTTTAATGGAAAAAGTTGGAATTTCCAACGTAGGTCTTTCTATTATTTTATTTACCATTGTTATTTATGCTTTAATGTTCCCATTGACTTATAAACAGCAGAAGTTCTCGAAGTTATCCCAGAAGATGAACCCGGAGCTTCAGGCGGTCCAGAAAAAGTATAAGGATAAAAAAGATACAGTATCCATGCAGAATATGCAGAGTGAGACACAGCAGATTTATGAGAAGTATGGTGTTTCACCGACAGGCAGCTGTGTGCAGATGTTAATCCAGATGCCTTTACTGTTAGCTTTGTACCGTGTGTTTATGAATGTTCCTGCCTATATCAGCAGTGTGAAGGATGTTTATCTTGATCTGGTTGATAAGATCATGGCAACAAGCGGCTATCAGGATATTATGACAAACCTGATGAGCACATTAAAATTGAACACAGTACAGGTTGATTTTACGGCAACAGATACAACAACATTACAGAATTATGTAGTAGATGTTTTATCAAAAATGAGTTCTACCGGATGGGATTCCTTAAGAGAGTCATTCCCGGCGCTCACAGATTCCATCGATTCTACATATGGTGTAGTTTCTCATGTAAACAACTTTATAGGATTAAATATTTCAGATACTCCATTTCAGATCATCAAAGCTGCATTTGCAGGTGGAAGTATTCTGATGGCAGTTCTTGCATTGCTGATTCCTGTGATTTCTTATTTGACACAGGTTTTAAATATCAAGTTAATGCCAACGGCTGCAACAGCAGGCGGAGATAATGACCAGATGGCTCAGCAGATGAAGATGATGAACCGTACTATGCCATTATTCTCACTGGTAATGTGTTTTACTGTTCCGGTCGGTCTCGGTATCTACTGGATCGCAAGTGCGGTTGTAAGAAGTATCCAGCAGTTTTTCTTAAATAAACATTTTGATAAGATCGATCTGGATGATATTATTGCAAAGAATCAGGAAAAAGCAAAGAAAAAACGTGAGAAGATGGGAATCTCTGAAAATCAGATTTCTAATGCTGCACGTATGAACACAAGACAGGTTACAGCTAGTTCCAAGAGTTCTGTTAAGACAACTGCAGAGAAAGAACTTGAACTTGAGAAGGCAAATGCATTGAAAGCGAATGCAAAACCTGGAAGTATGGCTGCAAAAGCAAACCTGGTTCGTGAATTTAACGAGAGAAATAATAAGAAAAATTAACAGATTATTTTTCAAAAAAGTGTTGGTAAGATAACGTATATGTGGAGGTTATTGTTATGGAGTATATTGAAGTATCAGCAAGAACAGTCGATGATGCTATCACAGAAGCTCTTATAAAACTTGGAGCTACCAGTGATCAGATTGAATATGAAGTAATCGAAAAAGGAAGCACAGGATTTTTAGGAATCGCAAGAAAAGATGCTGTGATCAAAGTTCGTAAGAAATATTCTGTAGAAGGTGATATCACAGAATTTTTACAGAAAATATTTGCTGCTATGGATCTTAAAGTCGAGATCATTATTGAAAAAGCAGAAGATGGTAATACTTACAACGTAGAACTGAAAGGAGACGACATGGGTATCCTCATTGGTAAAAGAGGACAGACTCTCGACTCCCTGCAGTATCTTGCAAACCTTGCAGTGAATAAAAATTCTGAGGAATACATTAAAGTTAAGATTGATACAGAAGATTACCGCAAGAGAAGAAAAGAGACATTGGAGAATCTTGCAAAGAACATTGCATACAAAGTAAAGAGAACAAAACGTCCTGTTTCTTTAGAACCAATGAATCCTTTTGAGAGAAGAGTTATCCATTCTGCATTGCAGAATGATAAGTTTGTAACAACACACAGCGAGGGCGAAGAACCATACAGACATGTGGTTGTTACTTTAAAAAGAGATAGAGAAAGATAAATTCAAGTATAGAATTTAAAAGACCAGAAGCTGCACGTTACAAAGCTTTATGAAAATGCCGGAAATGATATGGCAGGTTCTTATGAAGTTTTGCGGCGTGCAGTTTTGTACATGGAAAGGATATCACTATGGGAACGGATACCATTGCTGCAATTGCAACTGCAATGACAAGTTCAGGAATCGGAATCGTAAGAATCAGCGGAGACGAGGCAGTTTCTATCACAGACCGTATTTTTGAAATGAAGAATCTGAAAAAGTTAGAAGATATGCCAACGCATACAATTCACTATGGTCATATTCATGATGGAGATGAAGTGATCGATGAAGTTATGGTTGTTCTGATGAGAGGACCGAAAAGTTATACCAGGGAAGATACGGTTGAGATAGACTGTCATGGCGGCGTTTATGTCATGAAGAGAATTTTAGAAACAGTTATCAAATATGGGGCGCGTCCTGCAGAGCCGGGTGAATTTACAAAACGTGCATTTTTAAATGGAAGAATTGATCTCTCACAGGCAGAATCCGTTATTGATGTTATCAATTCCAAGAATGAATTTGCATTAAAAAGTTCGTTGAGCCAGCTTTCCGGTTCTGTTTCAGAAAAAATTAAAGAAATCCGCGGAACTGTTTTACATGAGATTGCATTTATCGAAAGTGCATTAGATGATCCGGAGCACATCAGTCTGGATGGATATCCGGAAAAACTATCCGGTATAGTATCGGATGTGATAAAAAAAATTGATAAACTGCTTGCAAACAGTGATAATGGAAAAATGTTAAAAGAAGGTATTTCAACTGTTATTGTTGGGAAGCCGAATGCCGGAAAATCTTCTCTTTTAAATTCTCTGGTTGGAGAAGAGAAGGCAATCGTTACAGATATTGCGGGAACAACACGGGATGTTCTGGAAGAACAGATTAATTTAAACGGTATTTTATTGAATATCATTGATACCGCCGGAATCCGTGACACGGAAGATGTCGTGGAAAAAATCGGTGTGGAACGTGCAAAGAAATATTTGAATAATGCCGATCTTGTCATTTATGTAGTTGACACATCCACAGCGTTAGACGAAAATGATCATGAGATCATGGAATTGTTGAAAGACAGACATGCAATCGTTTTGTTAAATAAATCTGATTTAAGTCCGGTCACAACTGTGGAAGATATCAGAAAACATCTGGATAAAAAAATGATCTCAATTTCTGCAAAAGAGCAGACCGGAATGGATGATCTTGAAGAAACAATCAAAGAAATGTTCTTCTCAGGGGAAGTTACATTTAATGATGAAGTTTATATTACGAATATCAGACATAAAACATCTTTACAGGAAGCTTTACGAAGTTTACATTTAGTATTGCAGAGTATTGCAGATGATATGCCGGAAGATTTTTATTCCATTGATCTGATGAATGCTTACGAGGAACTTGGAAATATTATCGGTGAATCTGTGGAAGATGATCTGGTAAATGAAATCTTCAGTAAATTCTGTATGGGTAAATAAAAAATAATTTGCAGATTGTAATGTGAAAGAGAATCATTCAAAATCTTATATGAGTTGAGGACAGAAAAATGGAAGAGAAGAAGATTCCGTATGTAGAGGAAGAATATGATGTGGTTGTAGTCGGAGCCGGACATGCCGGATGCGAGGCAGCATTGGCGTGTGCGAGACTCGGACTGGAAACAATTATTTTTACCGTGAGTGTAGACAGTATAGCGATGATGCCGTGTAATCCGAATATTGGTGGAAGTTCCAAGGGACATCTGGTCCGTGAGATCGATGCACTCGGTGGTGAGATGGGAAAAAATATCGATAAGACATTTATCCAGTCCAAGATGTTAAATAAATCCAAAGGTCCGGCCGTTCATTCACTGCGTGCGCAGGCAGATAAAATGAATTATAGTATGGAGATGCGTAAGACGCTTCAGAATACCGATCATCTTACCATCCGTCAGGCAGAAGTTTCTGAAATTATCACGGAAACAACAGCGCTGGAAAATGGAAAAGAGATTCAGAAAATGACAGGCGTGAAAACGTTTTCAGGTGCGGTTTATCATTGTAAAGCAGTCGTATTGTGCACAGGAACTTATCTTCGCGCAAGATGTCTGACCGGTGAGATGATCACATACACCGGACCAAACGGTCTGCAGGCAGCAAACCATCTGACGGATTCTCTGAAAGCGCATGGAATTGAAATGTTCCGTTTTAAGACAGGAACACCTGCACGAATCGACAAAAGGTCTGTTGATTTTTCAAAAATGCAGGAGCAAAAAGGAGATGAGAGAGTTGTACCTTTTTCCTTTACAACTAATCCTGAAGATGTACAGATCGACCAGGTTTCCTGCTGGCTGACTTATACAAATGAGAAAACACATGAGATCATCCGGAATAACCTGGACCGCTCTCCAATTTATGCAGGAATTATTGAAGGTACAGGACCAAGATACTGTCCTTCCATTGAAGATAAGGTTGTAAAATTTGCGGATAAGGACAGACATCAGATTTTTATTGAACCGGAAGGAATAAATACGAATGAGATGTATGTTGGAGGAATGTCTTCCTCTTTACCGGAAGATGTCCAGCATGAAATGTACCGCACGCTGCCGGGACTTGAACATGTGAAAATTGTCCGTAATGCTTATGCAATTGAGTATGATTGTATCAATCCAAATCAGTTGTATGCTACTCTGGAATTTAAAAATATTAAAGGACTGTTTTCGGGTGGCCAGTTTAATGGAAGCAGTGGTTATGAGGAGGCTGCCTGTCAGGGGTTAGTTGCCGGAATCAATGCAGCCATGAGCATTCTCGGAAAAGAACCGCTGATATTAGATCGCTCCGAGGCTTATATAGGAGTTTTAATTGATGATCTTGTGACAAAAGAAAATCATGAGCCGTATCGCATGATGACTTCCCGTGCGGAATACCGTTTGCTGCTTCGTCAGGATAATGCTGATCTCCGTTTATCAAAAAAAGGATATGAGATTGGTTTAATTTCACAGGAGCGATATGACTGGGTCTGCCAGAAGGAAGTATTGATCCAGAAAGAGATTGAACGTGTTGCCGGAGTCAAGATCGGTGCTAATAAAGAGGTTCAGGCTCTTTTGGAAAGTTACGGAAGTATTCCGTTAAATACAGGAACAACTTTAACAGAACTGATCCGCAGACCTGAACTTGATTATGATAAATTAGCAGTGATCGATAAGGAAAGACCTGAGCTGCCTTATGATGTAGTTGAACAGGTTAATATCAATATCAAGTATGATGGATATATCGTGCGGCAGATCAAACAGGTAGAGCATTATAAAAAACTGGAAAATAAAAAAATAGCAGAAGATTTTGATTATGATGAAGTACCAAGCCTCCGTATTGAAGCCAGACAGAAGTTAAAACTTTACAGACCGTTATCAATTGGCCAGGCATCGAGAATTTCAGGAGTCTCGCCGGCAGATATTTCGGTACTTTTGGTTTATATGGAGCAGATGAAATATCATAAAGGAAATATAAAATGACATATAATTTAGAAAAATTTTTAAAAGGTCTGGAAGAACTTCAGATTGAATTAAGCGATAATCAGATAAAGCAGTTTATCAGATATTATGAGATGCTGGTGGAAAAAAATAAAGTTATGAATCTGACTGCAATCACAGAATTTGATGAAGTAATTGAAAAACATTTTCTGGACAGTCTCTCCCTGATCAAAGTGTATGATCTCCAAAAAGAAGTTTCAGTGATGGACATGGGAACCGGTGCCGGATTTCCGGGGATTCCTTTGAAAATCGCATTTCCAAATCTGAGGATGACACTTGCTGATTCTCTGAATAAAAGAATATTATTTTTACAGGAAGTGATAGAGGAACTTGGATTAAAAGATATTGAAGCACTTCACGCGAGAGCGGAGGAGCTTGGAAAAAATAAGGAGTACCGTGAAAAGTTTGATCTGGTTGTCTCAAGGGCAGTTGCAAACCTTTCTTCCTTAGAAGAGTATTGTGTTCCTTTTGTAAAAATAGGTGGAAACTTTATTTCTTACAAATCCGGTGAAATTGAAGAGGAAGTTGCTAATGCAAAAAATGCAACATTTTTGCTTGGAGGAAAAATAAAAGAAGTCTATAAATTTGATTTGTATGAGCAGAAAAGATCGTTTGTCGTGATCGATAAGGTGAAGGGAACACCGAAAACTTATCCGAGAAAAGCGGGAACACCGACAAAGACACCTTTGTAAAAATAATAGTTACTGAGTGATGTAATAATTGGGTGATAAAATAAATCACCATATACACAAACTCCTGTCTTTTTTATGATGCAATAACATGCTTAAATGTAAAAATTTTTACATTCTATTATAAAACGTGTTTTTAATGCATCATTTGGAGGACAGGAGTTTTTTCTTTTTATTATTAAATTCAAAAATGATCCTACTTTAAAAACATATCAATTGCTTCCACAACTTTATCGGCAACTTCCAACTGAGGATATTTTTTACAGTTGGATAAGTATACGATTTCATTTCCGGAGTTTGTCTTTTTATAAGAATCAGCAATTGCGATAGCATCTTTCATGTTTCGACTTTCTATCACATAAATTGGAGTTTCTAATTTTTTCAGCGCATGTTCGATACTGTTCTTTGTGTAATTTGCTTCCATGCTTGCCATTAAATATTTACCATGACTGAAATTCATGTGGGCTGCTTCGTAATATGCGTCGATCAATTTGGAAGAAACCAGCTGTGGTCTTGCATAATATTCCTCACGGAAATACTTGGTGATGTTGGTATTGCTCACTTTGATATTGTAAAGGAAGGTTCCAATCACAGGGAGTTCCAATAAAGTTTTTTTCACAGATGCATATTTATCGGTTGTAATATGAAGCTCTTTCAAAGAAGTCGGATTGATCGCAATAATAGAATTTGCAAGATCTTTATTCATATTGCAAGCCAACGTTACAAAGGAGATTGATTCATTCGATGCAATAATATCTGTTTTTTCTCCAATTACATTTTGGATAAAATCCGTCACAAGCTGAACATATAAATAATTGGTGTAAGTTAAGTACGGTTTTGCAGAGCGTCCACATCCAAGTAAGTCCAGTGTGTAGACAGTATGTTTCTTTTCCAGTTTTCGAATCACTTTGCACCATTCATAAGAAGAGCTGACCGGATTCAGATCGTGAATCAGCAATAACGGACTGCCTGATCCGCGTTTCGTATAATAAATCTGTCCGTTTTTCCAATCGTAAAAATTGCCGTTCTCTGCTTTCAAAATATTCTTAATATCAGCTGTCATATTAATAAATCTGTTAACAAAATGGATTGTTCCAGCGGCAAGAGCTGTCAACAGAAAAAAATGTTTGATATTCTTTTTCATAGAAACCTCCTTATTTATTTTATGATCATTAAAAGATGCATTTCATATAATTGAATAATCGTTTCACCATTTCATAATCATAAATCTTTATTTAATAATATTATATCCGCTTTTTATAACATATACAAATTAATTTTTGAAAAAATCATTCATTTCTTTTTAGTATTTTGAAAATTATAATTTATTTGTGATAATAAAATAACTATAATTGTAGTATAATTGTTTTTGAAATA
>ENA-UOJJ01001887-UOJJ01001887.1-human-gut-metagenome-genome-assembly--contig:-CS66-NODE-1887-length-28844-cov-21.316579_pt1 | contig 28844 bp, 26 predicted proteins | sample MGYA00242343_ERZ723890 | MGnify/ENA metagenome assembly ERZ723890
GCAGAAAGCATTGCAATACCTTGTTCTGTAAAAACATATGGCAGATATCTTCTTCCACCTCTCCCTTCTTTTGAGGTCACAAATTGTGACCTCAAAGAGTCGTACTCTTCCTTTTTTAGTTGAAACCTGAAATTCTCAGGAAATCTTTCAATATTTCTTTTTACAGCCTGATTAAAAGTTTTTGTTTCAACTTGATACAAAATTGCCAAATCACTATCGAGCATTACCTGTTTTCCTCTAATAACATATATAAGACTCTGTATATGGCTTGCTTCCCTAACCCTATCATTTTCATCTGAATTTACGTCAATCAATTCACTATTATCTTTTGCCATCGAATCCTCCAATCCATTTTTGAAGTCGCAAATTGCGACTTCAAGTTTACAATCTGTGTACTCATTTTGAGGTCACAAACTGTGACCTCAAACAGTATCATCGTGTTCCTTCTTGTTTTGCTTCCCACTCTTCCACCGTTCGAAGTGGTATCTGAACCTTTATCTCACACACTCATTGTGTGGTTAATTATATCATGCCACTTCTTCTTTTATCAATTGAAAATCAACACGAATCCATAATCCATAATTTACACACCAAATGAATAATCCAGAAACTCATTCTCTTCCGGCTCCGACAGTTCTTGCTTAGAAGCTTCTGACGGCTGTTCATTACTCTGTATCGATTCTGTAACCGGCTTTACCCCCACCGATGCAACAGTTCCCGGATTTCCCTGCTGATACGGATAAGACATTATCCCTCCAGCCTGCAGTCCCGCCTGAAAAAATGCCTGCTGTTGCATCTGATACATGGCTGCAAGTGCCGGAAGGTTGGAAAGCAGCTTCTGCTCCACAGTCTGCACTAGCCTGTCTGCAAAAGCATCTTCCTTTTCCCTGCTTTCAAGATAAGGATCGTTTTTCTTGGCAAGATGCCTTTCGTAATAATCATTGATAGCCGCCACCACAAACGCGTTCTGCGACTTAAAGCTCTGTTCTACCTCTTCGGAATGCAGGCGTTCCCACGCCTGCATTCCTCCCTCATCCGTCATACTGAAACGGATGTTGTGGTTCCTGTACTGCTTTGTCATATTGCCTCACCTACCTTCTACCCGACTTGTTCTGATGTCTTAAAAGCATATAGCAGTAATACTCATAACCTTTGGCATTAGCACGAATATCATGATTGAAAATGGTGGTGTCCGGATTATATTTTCCAAACTGCTCTACAAGCCTTGCACCTCCACCCATAAAATAAGCTTTCATCAGTCTCTCGTTATACTCATGGTCACGCATCTTCTGAAAAATCTCATCCACATACTCACAAATCGCCTTTTCCACGAGTGATGCATGAGGCTCCGGCAGTTCAATCTTTCCGCTACGAAGAATATTATCAATTACATCGTCCATAAGATTGTCCCCCGTCTTGTCCTGCACCATGTTGTGAATCTTCTGAAAGCACTGGAACACGCCAAGCTTCTCGGTCCATGCCTTGCTTTCCATTGGTCTACCGTTATTCAGATACATCAGATTCATGGTGCCGTTTCCAATATCTGCAAGAAGCGTTACACCTGCAAAATCCTTCAGATTCTCTGTCACTGCCGAGTAACACTGTGGCATAACCGTACATCCGGCAAACTCAATACAATAAAGTCTGTCCTTATAGCCGACCTCCACACTGCTGTTCCTGAGCATATATCTCTTAAAGTCCTCCCTCTGTGCCTGCACCCATTTCAGAGGAAGCCCAACTGCAAGATGAATCCTTGCCCTGTTTACAGAGTCTGTCATTCCTCTTGCTTCCAGTTCCTTTACAATAGCCACAAGTGTCAGCACATAATTGTCGTCATCCGTCTGCTTATCTGCCACAAAACCCTTTCTTCCCTCTCCAATGACATAATATCCACCGTCGTACTCGATATAATCTCTGCTTAACACAGGTGCGCTGTCATACTTTGCAATTGCTGTCTTAAAGCATCTCCTGGCTGTTTTCATATTTCCGTAGCCGTTATCTACTCCTATGATTAATGCTCCGTTCATACTGTATTCTCTAATCTTCTCTGTCATAAAATCCTCTCTTTCTCCGGCATCTGTGCCGGTAACCAAAATAAAAAAGTCCATGCATCTGTATCTCTACAAACACATGGACGAATCAACTGCCACTCGTGATATTTGGCGTATCCTTCCTACGAATTACTACACACTTTACTACACACTTTTTTCATCAAATTACACCATTTTGCGATAAGTTACGATAGTTTCCTCTCTAACAGAAAATGCCATCAAAGCCTGTAAAATCAAGCATTTGAGGGCATTCACGAGGTCTATAAAAAACGGACAGGTAGGAAATCGATAAATTCCTGTTTGTAGCTTTCCATTCCGGTAAACCCTCCTTGTTATAGGCTATTTAGACCATAAATATTTGCTACAATCATAACATGATACCCTTGATTTTTCAACTGACAAATCGCTGCATGGTTACGCTGCTGAGACTCCTATAAAAATCTTTCCATAAACTGTGCAGGAGACATAATCTCAGGCTTCTCAATATCTATATCTGAAAAATCCTTATCTCCTGTTACAAGAAGATCAACCTCTTCAATAATTGCTGTGTAAAGAACCGGATAATCCTTCATTTCACCCTTACGATACTTGAGATTGTATTTCATAAACACACCGGGTAGCTTGCCGGCTGCTGTTTCCGGTCTGCCAGGCTTAGAACCTTCCTCTCTTGCATTAGCCATTTGCTGACATCTTTACAAATGGAAATTCATCTACAAGATTATGATTCATCTCCATCATACTAAGAAGACGGCTTGCTGCCCCCGATGGATGATTCGTTCCTGCCTCCCATGCCTCTACAGTCTTATCCGACACTCCCATATAACTTGCAAATGCTTTTTGAGACATTCCAGTTATCTTTCTAATCTCCTGCACTTCTCTTGCTCCGTACTGCTTCACTGGAATTACCGTTACAACTCGCTTGTTCAGTTTTTTCCCTTTTCCATTAGCATCTTCAATTGCTTCTGAAAGTCCTGTCATAATGCTGTTGTATACACTATTCATTGTCATTGCCTCCTAACCTTTTTTCTAAAATGTCAATAAACTTCTTGATTTCATTACGTTCTGCTTTTGATAAATTATCCTTTTCATTCTTCGAATATACTGTAATCAAATAAACTGTTTCATGAATCAAAAAATCAACATAGCAAACTCTTGAACTTCCGCTCTTTCCTTTGTTTTCAAATGCGAATCGCATTTTCCTAAGCTTTCCAGTCCCCTGAATCACCGGTCCCACCTGCGGATTTTTCATGATTTCTAACTCAAGTCTTCGCAAATCATCATCTGTCAACCCCAATCGTTCCCAATTCTTAATGAACTCGTCTGTTTGTATAAATGTTCTTGTCATTAGTATCCCCTTCTCTATCTATAATATACCCTATTCAATAGGGTGTGTCAATTTCATTTTACTGTTATTCAGCAATCCGCTTTTCTAATTCATCAATTCTATCTCGTAGATTCTTATATGCAGAAGATACCGTTGTAAATTCGGTCTGAATCTTCATGTATAGCTCAATGTTATTGATTAAGGCTTGAAATATAGCAAGAACCGTTTGCAATAGTTCAAGCTGATTCTCGGCTTTGTTGTATGTATAATCAGCATCAAGACCATTTTCTTCAAGAAATACCCTAAATTCAGTATCTGTAAAATAGTCCTTGTGGGCTAATTCTAACTTCAATCTTTCTAAGTTTGTCATATATGTTCCTTTCTATTTTTAGGCATAATAAAAGCACCCTTGTTACAGGATGCTTTCATTTGTACTTCCATTAACCTTTGTAATCGTGATTAAATCCACACTTTCCACAGTAATAACTGGTTGTCTTTTTCCCCAATGCTCCTCCAACTAAACCTACGGGTCCCAAAAGTACGGCTCCAACAGCGGCTTTTCCTACACTAAACCCCTTATTAGATGTATCGACCTGTTTCCACTCTGATACTGCTCCACACATAGGACATTTACTTGGTGCTTTTGCCATAATTTTAATTTCTCGGTCAAATGACAAAGTAGAATTTACTTTGTCATTTGACCATTCTCATTTGTTTGTGACTCATATTAAACTTATTTTCTTTTCCACTTCATTGGAAAATAATTGCCTCTAACGATTAGCCAGTGCCTGTTCAATATCTTCCTTCATGTCAAGCACGGCTGCGCGGGAAGCATCTGCAAAGTTCTCTGCACCAAAGCGCGCATATTTTTCCTGCTGGTAAGCGGCAATGATACCACGGGAGGAATTGACAATCGCACCAAGTCCGTCTTCGTTAAAGAAGTGAACGAGGTCAGCGCCCTTGCCGCCCTGTGCGCCGTAACCGGGTACCAGGATATAGCTTTTCGGCATAATTTTACGAAGCACCTTGCCCATTTCCGGATAGGTTGCTCCGACAACTGCTCCGACATAGCTGTAGGTATCGCCCATATGGGTTTCTCCCCATTTCGCCACCTGTTCCCCTACCACTTCATAGAGCGGACGGTTTCCGGCATCTGCAATCTGGCGGTCCTGGAATTCTCCACTGCTCGGATTAGAGGTCTTCACCAATACGAAAATACCCTTCTTCTCTTCCTTGCAGACCTTGATAAACGGATTGACGCCATCGGATCCAAGGTACGGGTTCACGGTTACAAAGTCTTCGTCAAATCCATAATAGGACCTGCTTCCAACCTGCACCTTGCCAAGGTGTCCAACCGCATAGGCTTCTGAGGTGGAACCGATATCACCACGTTTGATATCTCCGATGACAACAAGTCCCTTTTCCTTGCAGTACTGTACAGTTTTATAAAATGCGGAAAGTCCCGGAAGTCCGAACTGTTCATACATGGCAATCTGCGGTTTGACGGCAGGTACAAGCTCATAGATCGCATCCACAATTGCTTTGTTATACTGCCAGATTGCCTCTGCTGCTCCTTCCAGTGTCTCTCCAAATTCTGCAAATGCTTTTTCTTTGATGTGCTCCGGAATGAATTTCATCATCGGATCCAGTCCAACGACAATCGGTGCTCCGGTCTTTTTAATCTGTGCTACAAGTCTGTTAATCATATTTTCTTTCCTCCATGTATTGCTTCAAGAAAAATGCCGACATTTTATAGTCGGCATTTTCAATTTCCTTTTAAAAAATCCATTGGATCTTCTGTCCTCATAATTTTCTAAACAAGGACTTCCTTAAAGCTGTCCGCAAACTGTTTGATCCTGGATGCATTTACATATTTCTTAACCTGATCTCCCTGCACAACAACAAGCGTCGGAGCCTGCATGACGCCATATTTAGCTGCCAGCTCCATATTTTCTTCGGCATCAATCAGAAGATAATTGATTCCCTTCAAATATTCCTTCGCCAGCTTGCAGTTCGGACAGGTCTTCGTGGTAAATAAATAAATGATGCTTTCCGGCTCTTCTACGGTTACAGATGCCTTGGGCTTATCATAATCGGATAAGGTTACCATTGTCACAATCGGCTTCTTTAACGTAGAATGTGCCACGTCATATTCCTTACGGTTCGCATATTCCTGAAGCTTACCATCGTTCCAGTTCTGCACCGGACGGTAATAGCCGGTAATACGGCTGTATACTTCCGTCACCTTACCGCAGTGAGGACAGATCTTCTGCTCTCCTGCCAGATAACCATGTTCCTTACAAATGGAATAGGTCGGTGACAGGGTATAATAAGGAAGCTTGTAATTTTCTGCAATCGTGCGGATAAGATCTGCTGCTGCTCTCCAGTCCGGAAGCTTTTCTCCAAGGAATGCATGAAATACCGTTCCCGAAGTATAAAGTGTCTGCAATTCATCCTGAATATCCAGTGCATCAAAAATATCCGTTGTATAATCGACCGGCAGATGGGAAGAATTCGTATAATACGGGGTATCTCCCGGCTTTCCTGCGGTCTTGATGGCAGGCCATCTCTTACGGTCATGCTTTGCCAGACGATAAGTGGTACTCTCTGCCGGAGTTGCCTCAAGGTTATACAGATCTCCATACTGCTCCTGGTAATCAGAAAGACGGTTCCTCATATGATTCAGAACCTCCTTCGTAAATTCCTGTGTCCGCTTATCCGTCATGTCTGCACGAAGCCAGTTGGCATTCAAACCTACCTCATTCATACCGATCAGACCAATCGTGGAAAAGTGATTCTCGAAGGTTCCCAGGTACCGTTTCGTATATGGATACAGTCCTTCGTTCAGAAGCTTTGTGATAACTTCTCTCTTGATCTTTAAAGATCTTGCCGCAATATCCATCATCTTATTGAGGCGCTTGTAAAAGTCATCCTTCGTTGCAGACAGATAAGCGATTCGCGGCATATTAATGGTTACCACGCCAACGGAGCCTGTACTTTCGCCGGATCCGAAGAAACCGCCGGTCTTCTTACGGAGCTCTCTTAAATCCAGACGCAGTCTGCAGCACATGGAACGCACATCACTCGGTTCCATATCAGAGTTAATATAATTGGAAAAATACGGTGTGCCGTATTTGGATGTCATTTCAAACAATAACCGGTTATTCTCGGTATCAGACCAGTCAAAATCCCTGGTAATGGAATAGGTCGGAATCGGATACTGGAAGCCTCTGCCATTGGCATCTCCTTCGATCATCGTCTCGATGAAGGCCTTGTTGATCATATCCATTTCCTTCTTGCAGTCCTTGTAACAGAAATCCATCTCCTTACCACCAACAATGGCCGGCAGCTCAGCCAGATCTGACGGAACCGTCCAGTCCAGTGTAATGTTGCTGAACGGAGCCTGTGTTCCCCAGCGGCTCGGTGTATTTACACCGTAAATAAAAGCTTCGATGCACTTCTTTACTTCTTTATAAGAAAGATTGTCCACCTTGACAAACGGAGCCAGATAAGTATCAAAGGAAGAAAACGCCTGTGCACCTGCCCATTCATTCTGCATAATTCCAAGGAAATTCACCATCTGGTTGCAGAGCACGGAAAGGTGTGCTGCAGGTGCGGAGGTAATCTTTCCGGTAATACCGCCTAAGCCTTCTGTAATTAGCTGCTTTAAGGACCATCCGGCACAATACCCGGTAAGCATGGACAGGTCATGGATATGAATGTCCGCATTCCGATGTGCATCTGCGATCTCCTGATCATAAATCTCAGACAGCCAGTAATTTGCCGTAACGGCTCCGGAATTGCTTAAGATCAATCCTCCTACGGAATAGGTCACGGTAGAGTTTTCCTTCACACGCCAGTCTTCAATCTTCACATAGCTGTTTACCACATCCTTGTAATCCAGAATGGTCGAAGTCATGGTACGCATCTTTTCACGCTGCTTCCGGTAAAGAATGAACGCCTTGGCAGCCTCTGCATAGCCTGCCTGCTCCAGAACCTTCTCCACACTGTCCTGAATATCCTCCACATGAATGCCGTCATCCTTCACCTTGCCCTGAAAATCTGCCGTAACTCGAAGTGCAAGAAGATCCACCACATCATTATTGTACTGCACATCGGTAGCATTAAATGCCTTCATAATGGCATCACTGATCTTCGTCAATGTAAAATCTGTAACTTCGCCCTCTCTTTTGATTACCTGAAACACCGTAAGTCCCCCTTTTCTTTGACAAAACAAGAGGCTTTGATATTCATCATAAAAGCCTCGTTTATCTAAGAGTTTATCATTGCCCCAAAGGAAAGTCAACACAAAAGCACAAGATATTGTGTTTACATAACAACATAAACATAAATCTTGTGCTGATTATACAATAATATTTTTTATTTTTATCTAATCTGACCATTGACTACTGGCCATCATCCGGTGAATGGTTTCGTCATTCACCGCAATCCGGATCATAAATCAGCGCGTCTTAAGAAAAAGATATTCTCTCTGTGCCGTCTCATCATCGGGGTAGGATTTCAGGTAGCTTTCCATTAAAACGGAAGCTTTCTTATATTCATGGAGATGCTCATAGGCAATGATCTCATTCATCTTGAGTGTCTGCATCATTCCATTATTCTCAATCTGCATTGCTGTCTGGAAGGCCTGCAGTGCCCCTTCATTATCTTCCATATTTAGTTTACATAATCCAAGCTGGTTCCAGACCTGTGCTGCATCCGGGTTACTTTCCAGATACGTGTTGTATACGCTGATCGCATAGTTATTGTCCCCCAGCGTTTCATAGGTCTTTCCAAGGAATAAAACAGCTTCGTATCCCTTCTCATCCCGTGCCTTTTCCAGATAAGTGCGGGCATTCTCATAATCCTCGAGATAGTAGCTGATTCTGCCCTTTTCATAATTGGTCATCTTCTTCGTATCATTCTCCATGGCGGTCTGAAGATAGGCTGTTCCGATCTCCTTGTAACCATGTTCATTGAGAATACAGTAGATATCAATAATCCTGTCATAATCGGAAGGTGCGGCTGCAATTGCTGCATCAAAGCTCTGCTGTGCTTCTTCGATCTGGTCTTTCTTAGTATATGCTGCACCACGGAAATAAAGGGCGTCCTTCTCATCCTTCTTCATGGCAATGATTGCATCATATACCGCTATGGCATTGTCATAGTCACCCTGCTTATAATAAGCTGTTGCCAGATAATAATTGATGTCATAATCCATATTTTCAATCAGACCATTGCTATGATTGAGCGAGGTAAGAAATGCTTCCACTGCCTCCGGGTACATGGTCTTTCCTAAATAGGCAATTCCCTCTCCCCGATACAGAAGCCGTTCATTCTCTCCGGCTTCCTTTGCTGCTTCAAAACAGGTGAGCGCCGTATCATAGTCCAATGACTTAATGGCTTCCATACCTGCCGTTATATTTTCAGATTTTGCTGCTCCGCAGCCGGTAAGTGCCAAAAGCAATATTGAGGCTGCCAGTAACGGATACATTCGTTTCTTTAACATGACTTGCGAAGTCCCTTCGGATAGTGATTTTTAAGGCTTCCTCCTGCTGCTTTCCCAAAGCCCAGACTGTAGCCTTCCACGGTAACAAGGCACCAGCCCTTCCGGTCTTCTGCCGGGAAGGTATAGCCTTCTATATATTTTATCGCATCTTCCACTGACAAATCAATGGTATCTTTAACATCTTTGCTCTTTAAGGAAAGAGCCAGTGCATGGGACGGTTCGAAACGATTCTTTTTAAAGGTTCCAAGATGCAGTCCAGGGCGCAGTACCTTAAGTCCATGCAGATCCGGTGTTCCTTCCGGAACAAGATACAACTGATCTCCAAAGGTAAGATAGGAAGCTCTCTCCTTCCCCTCCCGCCAGGAGGACTTAAGTGTCTGTGCTTCAAACTGTTCGAATGCAGCGATGGCTTCCGTCATCTGGTTTGACACGGACTGGCTTTTCTTATCTTTTCCTTTTTGGAAAGTGCTTCCCTTTTTCATTTTTTTCCGGTCACAATCCCTTGAATGAGAAGCGCTCCGCATCACGCAAGGAGCTTCTCCCATGTTCGAAATCAAATCCCGGTTCATTTCCCGGCCATTCACCTCAGGACAGGAAGTTCCTTCTTTTTGCAAAAGAGCTGCAAAGTGACCTTCCCCATTTACCTTATGCGGCCATAGGCGGACCGTCTTCTGAAGCTCTTTGCGGAATCGTTCTTCCATGTCGTATGTGGTCTTCCTCTTAGACTGTCCCTGATTCTGCAGCAGCTTCATCAATGCTTCCTGCCTAACAAGCCCGGGTTCCATTCCTCCTGCAAGCGGAACCGGAAGCAGCTTCATATCCGGATGCTTCGCAAGAAAATGTGCGATCATTTCTTCGTCCTCTTCCGGTGCAAAGGTACAGGTCGAATAAACCAGAATTCCGCCACCCATCAGCATGGTATAGGCACACTCTAAAATCTCCTCCTGCCGTCCCGCACACAGCCTCACATTCTCTAAGGACCACTGCTCTACCGCCTCTTCGTTCTTGCGGAACATTCCTTCCCCTGAACAGGGCGCATCCACCAGAATCCGGTGAAAATAGGACGGGAAACGTTCTGCCAGCACCTTGGGATCATGATTTAAAACAATGTCATTTACAATCCCCATGCGCTCGATATTCTCAGACAGAATCCTGGCCCTTGCCGGATGAATTTCATTGCTGAACAGAATTCCCCTGCCTGCCATGGCTGCTGCCATCTGGGTACTCTTCCCTCCGGGAGCCGCACACAGGTCAAGGATCCGCTCTCCGAAGAACCGGAAGTCATCGGAGCTCTTTTTCTCCCTTTGTCCCTCTGTATCATTTTCGGTTCCGCTCTTCTCTGCATCTTCGGAATTTACAAAATCAGGATCTGCCCTCTTGCAGATTGCCGCCGGTGCCATCGCACTGGCTTCCTGAATATAGTACACTCCGGCCTCATGAAAAGGATGCTTCCCGGGCTGCAAAGAGTCCTCATAATAGAACCCGTTTTCTTCCCAGGCAACCTGTTCCTTTAACGGCTCTCTTTGCTTAAATACGGAAGTCTGATCATACTGCTCCTTCGATCCTTTTAACGGATTGATCCGCAGAGAATGTGCATGGTCATTTCCATAGCATGCCGCAAAATCCTCGTATTCTTCTTTCAGCAGCTCTTTCATCCGGTTCGTAAATTGTTCAGGAAGCATTTCTAATTACCTCTGTTCTGTATTTTTACAGCCATTCTGCCAGCTACTTATTTTCCATGTATCATAACAGGCGCAGAATAAAAACAGCTATCCGGATTACATCGCCGGATAGCTATTATTTTAATGGAATACAAAAACTTTTACAACCGGAACTGCTTTATTTTCTTCAGCCGAATTTTCTTCAGTGGATTCACATATTGCTGCTGTCCACCTCTGAATCCTATCCAATCATTACTTCGCCACATCATAATTGCTTGTAAGAACTATTTCCTCAGACAGGGTTTTCTGATTTACCTCTTTTTCCGAACGGATCTCCTCGACCCATACGGTCTTACTCTCTCCCGGAAGCAGATCAAAATAATTATCAGACAGGATCACATCCGCATCCGTAAATTCAATCGCAACTCTCCTTGCAAACTGCTGTGCCTTCACGGTAATCCTGAATTGTTTTTTTACTCTGCTTTCACCTGTTTTACCTTCATCTGCTCTCTCCTGTTCTTCCGTTTCCTCAACATAAGAGGTAAGATGTGGATCAAGAAAATGGAATTTCTTTGGTCTTTCCAGGAGACGGTTTCCGGAGTCAATTACTTCTTCCTCACATTGAATTTCATAATGAAGATAGCATTCTCTGCTGCGAAGCTCCTTCATCTCCTGGATTTTGAAAGCAGCGACACAGGTAGAAGCTAACGGTTCTGCAGAAATTTCTCTGCACTCCGTATGTAATACCCCCTTTCCCTGCTCTATAAGCTCCAGCCTGCAGATAAGCTTCAAAGGCCTCGTCTCATCACTGGATACATACAGCCTTGCCACCCGGTCTGCACCGGTTTCCACATACGAAATCACCTTGCCATAACTTCTCTTTACCACATAATGAGCACCCTTCCACCTGCCATAATAGTCCAGGGTTGCCCACGAAATCGTAGGATAGGTATCATTGATCTGCCAGTAGGTGCTTCCGGAGCATCTCTCCCTGTGACTGCGGAAATGCCGGATCGCCATTTCCAAAAAATCTGACTGCAAAGACTGTGTTGCATACACTGTCCGCTCAAAGGTGGCAGGAAGCTGGTAATACTGAAGCAGATAATACATGAGCGTCACATTACCCGGTCCATTATCAATACACTTCTGGTGCTTCTCCATTTCAGGCGACACGATATTGAACTGATTCTCATGGATCACGGTTCTTAATGTTTTCATAGATGGAACTGCTTCAAAGCCATACTCACTGGAAAACCGGAAGAATTTACTCTCAATATCCTCGAACGGCTTCTTGCCATGCCATACATCCCAGTAATGTGCATCGCCTCTTCCTTCGTCAAACGGATCCTCAAAGCCGCCCTCTGAGGATGGAGAGGCCGGCCAATAGAACCGATCCGGATCATATTCCTCTACCATCTGTGGAATCAGCCGTTCAAACATCGTAAGATAATCCTGCTTCAGCTTCTGATTCTGCGGAATCCCCCAGCCAACCCAGGCACCTTCCATTTCGTTGTTTCCACACCACATGCCAAGAGAGGGATGATTCCGAAGCCGGATAATATTGTCTCTTGCTTCCAGCCTGATATTATCATAAAATGAGTCCGTCAGATCATAAACAGCACAGGCAAACATGAAGTCCTGCCATACCAGCAGCCCCAGCTCATCACATAAATCATAAAAATAATCATCCGGGTAACAGCCGCCTCCCCATACGCGGATACAGTTAAAGTTGGCCCTCCGGCAATCCTTCAAAAGGCGTTCCGTTCTTTCTTTGCTGCGTTTCCCGAAGATACTGTCCTCCGGAATGTAGTTTGCGCCTTTGGCAAAGATCTCCATCCCATTAATACAGAAGGTAAATCCTGCTCCCCATTCATCCGGTCTGCGTACCACCGTAAAGTCACGGATTCCGAAACGGATTGACCTTTCCTGAACCGTGTGGTTTTCCTTTTTCAGGCTTACACATACCCGGTATAGCTTCTGCTCTCCATAACCGTTCGGCCACCAGCGTTCCGGATTCTTAATTTCAATCTGAAAGATCTGTGTTTCCTTTACATCCTCAGTCTGCAGGGTAAGCTCTCTTCCTTCCGGATCATACACTCTGCATTCTGCAATCATCCCGGCTGCATCACTTTGTATAACTTCATTCTTTAAAACCACAGACAGGTGGCTGACCTCTTCTTCATTCTGCTGACGGATCTGTACATTCTGTATCCGTGCGCCATTTACCTCTTCGATATAAATATCCCGCCAGATTCCCATATCCGGGAGCTTCGGGCCCCAGTCCCATCCAAACATGCAATGTGCCTTCCGGATATATTGATATCCCGGCACCGTGCTGGTTACTCCCCACAACGGCTTCTTCTCATAAAGCTTCTGCATATACTTCATTGGTGAATGGAAATAAACCCGGATCCGGTTTACTCCTTCTTTTAAGAAACCGGTAAGATCAAACTCATATTCCCGATGCATATTTTCACAGATTCCTATCTGCTTTCCATTAACCAAAAGATCTGCAATCGTATCAATTCCCTTGCAGATAAGAAGATTTCTCTCATTATTCAGAACCTCTTTCGAAATCAGAAATTCTCTTTCATAAAGATAATCATTATAGGAAAGATCCCGGACTTCGTCCTCGTTCTCTCCTACATAGGGATCCACAATTAACCCTTGGGTGAGCAGATCTGTATATACGGTTCCCGGAACCGTTCCCTGGTGCCATTCCTTCTCCTTTACCTGCTTCATCTTCCATTGTCCGTTTAATGTAATCATTGTGTTCTCTCCTGATCTGTTTTATGATTAAGTATTCTCCCAGCGTATCTTCTACTCTGTCATTCCCATCGGCGGCAACTTAAAATTGCTGCCCAACTTTCATTATAAACATACAGGCAGCGTTCACAAGCAGATTTCAAGTCAAAAATCGTATAAATATCTTGCGATCCAACGGAATCAATCCGGCAGGCTTCCTGCAAGACAAAGTGCTCCCCATCCGACACGGTTATTCGGATATACACTTTCACTCCGCAATGTGCGGGCACCTCTTCGAAGATAGGCCTTTACCTTTTCTCCATACAGAAAAGGATCATTTTCTCTCACAATACCCCATTCCATAAGAAGTGCAGCACTTCCTGAGGCAAAGGGCGTGGCAAAGGAGGTTCCTGACACGGCAACCGGAACATTTCCCGGACTTAACGTTTTAATATTTACTCCTGGTGCTACAAAATCCGGTTTTATGTTAACCGATGAAGGAGGCATATTCCTGCCTCTTCCAGAAAAATCCGCATAGGCTTCAGTATAGGTATCATAAGCCCCAACGGTAATCACTCTGGCTGCTGTAGAAGGTATCGTCAGTGTCTTTTCCGGTGTTGACTGAAAAAAGCGGGTTTCCACGCTAAGCACAGAGCTGCTTGGCAGATAGAAGTCATACCCTCCACCTTCCACCTGTACCGGCTCTATCATAAAGCTCCAGACCCCTTGGTTAACATAACTATTCACCGGTAAAAAATCAAAATATATTTCCTGTCTGACGGAATACGGGGTGGGCTCACCCTGATAAATCAAAAGCTCTGTATCTTCCATCCGGTATCGCATGGCACCGCTCAATGCAGAATTAAGCTGCAGGATCTGCCCTCCGGGAGATTGTAAGACAATCCGGAAGGTATCAGTATACTCCTTCCATAGCTGCACACTGAATGACGCCTGATACTCACCAACTGCCAATTCGGTCCGTGGTATATTTCCCTGTGCATCCCTGTTAAATGTTCCGGCTGCATGCCCTCCGGCTGCTCCCTCATTGCCACTCCCTACACAGATCACACATCTCCCGAGCTCTGCAATATTATCAAGGAACCTCTCTACAAGTGATGTTCCGTCATGAACCCCATAGGTATTTCCAAAGCTCAGATTAATCACAAGCGGCATGGAGAGCTGCAGTGCCGTCCTGGCAGCAAAGGTAAGTCCCCTCATCAGTTCTGTAGTCTTGGGAAAAGAATTCGGTCTGCTGTTCCCGAGCTTTACAATCAGCAGTTCTGCTTCCGGTGCCACTCCCTGAAACCTGCCATCCATAAAATTCCCTGATCCTGCTGCAATCGTTGCAACTGCGGTTCCATGTCCGGAAGTGTCCACACTTGGCACGAGCTGTAACGGTGCAGTACTCTGCAATGCCGCATCAATCCGTTCTTTCGAAAACATGACTCCCTGGGTAAAGCCTTCAGGCGGTAAGCTTTGCATAAATTCTTCATTATGATCCGTAAGAAGTACATCCACCTCCTTCGGATTTAATGTCTGATCCCATAAATAACGGATTCTCGTTTTTCCACCTTTTTCCTGAAACTCCGGACTCTGATAATCAATTCCGGAATCCAGTATGGCCATTAATACTCCTTTCCCAGACAGGAACGGATCTCTCACCGTAACCTCCGGGATACAGGAGGTCTGCTTCCCGTCCAGCACCGAAAAATACAACCGCTTTGGTTTTTCGATATATTCTACCTCTGGCAGCTCCGCGAACGATTCAATCAGAGATTCCGGTAGTGTCACGATCGCATAGCCTGCAATCAGTTCCTCTACCTGTATCAGATCCCCAGACAGCGGCTGCAGGCTTCCGTTGTATTTCACAATCAGCTCCCAGCGTTTCTCCTCCTCCAGATATCCCACATCCAGCTGTCTGGACTTTTCTCGTTCTTCCCCGGTTGCCTCTAATGACAGATTTAATACACCTTCCAGCTTCTGATTCTGCATCCTTTTCCCTCACAATCCTATCTGTATAGCAGTTCTGTTAGTTAAGGAGACTGCCCGCTTCTGAATTAAATTCTTGCGAAGCCTGACATCATGTATCCGGCTGCTGTTTAAATACTAACAATTGTTACATATATATACGCAAGAAATAAATTGAATATTTCTGACAGATCCGATAAAATGTAATTTATAAAATATAACCAGGGAAATTTGATTATGATTAACAATTCCGAAGATATACAAAAACAGACTGATCAGCGCATATGCTTTTCCGGGGAAACTGAATATCCGGTTCACGTTACCTATGTGGATCTGAACCGTTCCTATATGAACCGGATTGGCTGGAACTGGCATCCGGAAATTGAGGTATTTCTGGTGGAAGAAGGCTCTGCCATTATTTATTACGATGACAGCCAGATATCCCTGGAGGTCGGACAGGGCGTGATTATCAATCAGAATGTCATGCATTCCATTCTTTCTGTTTCTCCGTCCCAAAGCTGCAAACTGTTTTCCTATGCCTTCCACCCTTCCTTTCTGTTCGGTTATGGAGATACTCTGTTTACCAGTAAATATGTAACCCCTCTGCTTCATCATGCGGGCCTTCGGGTGCTTCATCTGGATTCTTCTGACGAGGGGCTGTCCCATATTCTGTCCCTTTCCTACCGGATCGTCCAGTTAAATAAGGATCAGGAATGGGGCTATGAACTGGCAACCAAAGCATGTATCTGTGAGCTCTGGTGTGAACTTCTCAGAAAGTTTCCTTTCACCCCGGAAAAGACCCGGCACACAGCAGTTCTCACCTCCGATGAACTCCGTACCAGGGAAATTATGAAATACATTGAAATCCATTATGCTGAACGCATCACACTGGATGATCTTGCAGCCCAGGTACACATCAGCAAAAGCGAGTGTTGCCGCTGTGTTAAGCGCTGCCTTCACATGACACCGGTCGAATATCTGATGAAATACCGCATCTATATGGCGGCCTATCTGATTCAGAAAAATGATTCTGCCGTATCTTCTATTTCAGATCTTGCCTTTCAGGTTGGCTTTAACAATGCCAGCTATTTCAATAAGGTGTTCCGGCAGTACCTGCAGTGTACTCCCGGAGAATTCCGTAAGAAGATTCGCCAGAACCCGGATTTTCAACCTTTTCATGCTGACTTTTTTCCGAAAAACCTCTCCTGATCATTGATTGCAGAGTTCCTCAGTCTGCTCATCTGCCTTCTGATAGCAGGCTGCAATCTCCTGTTGGAGCGAAGCCAGCTTCTGTATTTTCTTTCCCAAATGCTCTACCTCAGAAGCTACCTGTTTTAGCTGAAACGTCACCAGATTTCTGCCCTGCATGTAAAAGGGCATTTCCTTTTCATAGCTTTGGATCTGCTCTCCCAGCCTTATCGTTTCCTCTGCTGCCGCAGATAATCCCTCACTCTTTGAAGCAAGTGCTTCATAATCCACCTCGATACAGATTCTGTCCGGTATTTCCTTCGTATAAGAATCTTCCCACAATGTCTTTCCAAGGAAGTTGAGTCCCCCTGCGGTTTTGGTTGTTGCATCCGTAATTGCCGGAATACCGGCAAATAAAAAGTGTTTTACATCAGCCAGGGTCGTCTTTTCCCCATTCAGTCCATGGGAAGCTCCACCTGCTGCTTCAATTCCCTGCATCACAACATTGGCTGCTCCTTCCCGTTCCTCCTCCGGCAGCTTCATAATCTCTTTGGAAAGCTCCGACGCATATTTTCCAAGGGATCCCTGCTTTAAAACTTCTTCATTTCTTCTTCCTGTAAATTGTGTCACCCATTTCCCAGTTGTCCGGTCCAGCACCAAGGTGGCAAACATATAAGTAATATCATGATATCCGGCAAAGTTTCCCTTCTGTACCGGAGTCCTGATATAGGTCACATGATCCTCCGGAATGATCTGGTTTCCCAACGGACTTACATAATCATTCTCTCCGTGAATTCCATATAACTTCTGTATCCGGCCCTGATATTCTGCTTCACTGTATTTACGCCGGAATCTTGCATCCGCTTTCTCAGACATTCCCTGCCCATCCACGGAATAACAGCGGTCAATCAGATCTCCAAATTCTGTTTCCATAGTTACAAACTGCGCTTTATTTCCACCTTTGGAATGCCCGGTTACGATTACTCTGTGATTCTCTGTAAGCTGCGCCTTTCTTGCCACGGTATCAAAATAATCAACGGCGCGCTGTTGCTGTGTCGTGATTTCCTTCGTCATGCCCAGTCCATTATCCGGCCATTCACCATCTCCTGTCCCCCGGTAGGCAACAAAGATGCGGTCATTCTTCTCATCCAGAAAGGTACACGCCTTCGTTCCATGGTCAAACCCAAGCGTACTGCTCGCATAACATACCTTAAGGTTACCGATCTGCTCATCCTGCACTGCCTGCTCCAGAATCCGGTATTCATTCTGGTACGTACCTCCCGTTCCGTATTCCGGGACACCGGAAAGCTTCCCGATCACCTCTTTTAATTCCACCGGTTCCTTAGAAGCTTCCTGATATCCCAGATACATATAGGTATCCAGAATCATGCTGATCTCTTCTTCTGTATACTTTCTGCCCATATTCTGCTCCTAGTTGATGATATTGGATTCCAGACCGCTTCCCTGTTCCATATTGCCGCTTTCCGCTCTCTGGTAATGACCGGCCATCTCCGTCAGATCCTGTGAATGCTCCGCAATCATCCGGTAAAGCTTATCCATATCCGTCTGCAGGGTTTTAAAACGGGTCAGAAACGTTCCGGACGCTTCTCCCTGCCAGATTCCCTGCAGTGAATCCACCAGGGTCATCATTTCTCCTGTCAGATTCTTTACCTGTGTTCCTGTTGTTGCAAATGTACCGGATGCCTGAATCAGTTTTTCCGGTGTAACCTTTAAAATACCTTCCATATGCTGTATCCTCCCGATTTTATTTAGTAACTGCGTGATGCTGCAATTTCTGCATTTCTTGCTTCCGCCTCTTCATATCTGGCGGCAATTTCAAGCATGACCTCAACATATCGCTCAATCAGCTTCTCAAAGAGAAGCATCTGCTCCTTATCCCTTGCAAATGCGTGGTGAAAGGCTTCCTTGGCCTGCCCATCCCACATACTGCACAATTCCTGTTCCTGGGAATCCAGTTCATTGCACTTTGCCCGGAACTGACCGTTTAAGCCCCGTAAGTTTTCCGCCTTATTTCTTAATTCTCTTGAAGTAACCTCAAAAAATGCCATAATATCCCTCCCTAATACGTTCTTAGATTTCCAATTGCTTCATTGCATTTTTCGGCACAATACATAGCTTTTGCGTAACCCTCTACCATACGTGCCACCTTTTTTAATTCATCCGCTTCGCCGGATAATCTGGTACATAATCTCACCTCCCTTTCCATGAAAAGGTCTGCACTTTCTCCCATCCAGCACAGCTTCGTCTCCAACAGGAGCTGACAAATCTTTTCATCTGCCAATAGCCGGATCTGGTCTGCGGTTGTCTGCATCTGATCCGCTAATTCCTGCAGCCTGTTAAACTGAACCTCAATCCATTCCTGCAGCATCCACATTTCCCCTTTCTGCCTGTTCGTAATACTCTGCAATCTGAAAAAGGCGCTCTGCAAACCACTTCGTTCTTTCAAACGGCCACCCCGCCGCTTCCAGTTCCTCTTTTGCAATTGTACAGAGCCGTTCCATCCCTTTTGTTTCAAATTTTATGGCAAGTGCCATAAACCGTTCCACCGTTTCCTGATACTGCGCAAGAGCCTGCTCACATTCTTCGCTGAGCAATGCAGCTTCCTCCCGCAGATATTCCGAACGGACCTTCACCATTCCATCCATATCTCTACACTTCCTGTGCACGCATAATATTGTTTTGTTCCACAGCTGCAAGTAATATTCCCATCTGCTCTGCCCTGTCCAGAATTTCCTGCATGGCTGTCACATGCTCTGTATCCATCCTAAGCCATTCCATAAAGGTATTGACCCAGGTGGTTCCTGCTTCTCCTTCCCAATGCTCCTGAAGCATGGCTGATCTTTCTTCCATCCATTTAAGAGAATCCTTTACCTTCATCATCTGCTGCCGCATTTCCATAATTTCTTTTTTCAACATACTGCTGTTCATCATTACATGTCCGTTCACGGTAACCTTGTCCTTTCTACCCGGATTTGTAATCCAATATCCATTCTAAATTTCATTTTCAAGCGCTTCCTGCTCAGATCAAAACAAATGGCTCTCCCGGAAGAATACCCTGTGAGATCAGATTCTGTTCCGGATCCATCACCCGCTCGAGATCAAGTGCATACAGATAATAATTTTTTTCTTCAAAAGAAACCTCCTCCTTACGTTCAATCAGTTCTAAGCTCTGCCTGACAATTTCCCCTGCCGGCATCTCTCCGTTCCATTCAAAATCATAGCTTTCATTCAGCATCGGCACATAAAGATCTGCCATTATCATCATACCTCTATTCCTCACCTTCTTTATACGGAATGAGAAGCTGCACACTTCCTCCTCCCGATCCCTTTTTCAAAAATCCATTTCCCGGCGGCTCCGACCGGTTCAACAGGGAAAAATTCAATCCCTCAAATTCCAGTGCTCTCTGCAAGGATGCATTTCCTCCCAGATGAACTCCCCACTGACAGGAGGCCAGGGATTGAAACAATGGTGTTGCATATACTTCCAGATCACGCTGCGGATGATACGCTCCGATCACCACTACATTCTGTCTCCGTTTTCCAACCAGCTCTTCCCATTGCTGTGTCTTTTCTTTCTCTTCTCCGCAATAGGAGTAAATCTGCCTTGTAAATGCTGCCAGATGTGGAATCATAAGCACAAGCCGGCTTTTCTTCTGCTGTTCCTTTTGCAGCTCTTCCTCCAGCTCCCCTGCATTCCGGCAGCAGATCACCTCCGGTTCCTTTATTAACCCGGCATGTTCCCCTTCGGTATCCAGAAGCAGTATTTTCCAGTCTGTAACACTTCTCACACTGAATAACAGATGATCAATCAGACTACTCTTTCCGGTCTGATCTGCACCGGATATCAGAAAACCGGAAAGCTTTTGAAGCTCCAGAATTTCAATTGCTCCTGTTTCCTTGTTATACCCCAGTGGTACCCGGCTGCCTGTTCCGGCATACTTCCGGCTCTTACGATAAACCGTAAGGAACTGCATAAGCTTCGGATATTCCGGAATCCGCACAATCCGGTCATAAAAGGGCTGCCCCTCCTGATAGCCTGCACCCTCCTTTTGAAATGCCAGGGTCTGAAACTCCAGAACCCTCTTTTCCTTTTTACATAATCCTCGTCCTGCAACACCGGCTTTCGGAATCGAAATCCCATGATACTGACGCAGCACATCCCCATACTGAAAGGGATCGCTTAATTCAAGTGACAGTGTTGTCTTGATTTTATTCCAAAGCTTTGATTGAAAATCTGCCACCCCATTCCCGGTCAGGATAAGAAATACGCCAAGACTGATCCCCTCTGCTGCCATGGAAAGCAGAAATTCCTCTTCCGCTTCTCCCAGATATCTTCGTAAGGTTCCGATACCGTCAACCATGCCGTACAGAACCGGAAGCTTTCCCGGATTCTTTCGTATAAAAGTCTTATAATTTTCTCCATTAAGTATCCGCTTTCTTTCACTCCAAAGCTGTCTGAACTGATAAAAGAATACCGGAAGATCCTTAGGTGTCTGCACCAGCGCAAGACAATGTGGCTGTTCCTCATACAAAAGGAACCCCGGCTGTTCCACAACCAGCAGAAAATATTCTGCCTCCATTGGTGTATTATTCCTTGCAATCTGTTCCAGAATAAGGCGGATAAAATGAGACTTTCCTGTTGCCGGTCCTCCACAGATTCCCATATGCCCCTGTTTCTGCGGTTCATAATACAATACTTTCTGGCACTGATTTTCCGGATCATCATATTTCCCGACCCGGAATACCTGTGCATGGCCGATTTCGTTTTCGGACTCTTCCTTTTCCTGTTCCTGGATTTTTTCCAGATAAATTACTTCCTCCAGTTCCGGAAGCCACAACAGTCCGGCCCGCCCATATCCATGCTGCTCTGCCATATGGTTTACATAATTCTCAACGCATTCTATAAGTGAGTCTGCTGTATCACTTACTTTCTCTTTTGGCAGTACACTTCTCCTTCCGGTTTCCGAAAGAAGAGCCACAGTCTCTTCCTTCTGTTCCTCCGGCTGATATCTGCCGCCACAGTAGCCCGTCTGGAACAGCTGATATAATTCATCATTCCCAATCTGAAGATAGCATTGTCCGGGAGATGTCAGATAAGCGGCATCCGGCTTATGAAGCATATCCATACTGTCCTGCTTATCCTGTACACGAAGACAAAGATGGAAACGGGCATTGCTCCAGATCTTATCATCCACGGTTCCTGCCGGCTTCTGGGTCGCCAGAAGCAGATGCACCCCAAGACTCCTTCCAACCTGTGCAAGTGAGATTACCTCCTGCATAAATTCCGGTTCTTCTTTCTTTAATTCTGCAAATTCGTCAATCACGATAAGCAGATGAGGCAGTGCAGATGTGACCTTTCCTTCACGATAAAGCTGCATATAAGCATCAATATGGTTCACCTCGTATCGGGAAAAAATCCGTTGTCTCCGCTTATTCTCGCTGCTGATTGCAAGCATGGCTCTCCGGATCTGCCCACCGGACAGATTGGATATCACTCCTGCACAATGTGGAAAATTCCTGACTGCATTTCCTGTTCCACCACCCTTATAATCAATCACAAAAAAGTTCACATCCTGCGGACTGAACTGGATCATAAGGGAAAGCAGGTAGGTTTGAAGCAATTCGCTCTTACCGGAACCTGTTGTTCCCGCAATCAGTCCATGGGGGCCATGAAATTTTTCGTGCACATCCAGATATACCGGTGCACCCTGCATTCCTTTCCCAATCACTGCCTTAAGACGCTTTTCCGGTCTTGCTTCCTGCCAGCGGACTTCACAGTGAAGTTCTTCGATCCGCAGGCAATCAAAGAGTTCCAGAAAATCCACATTTTTAGGAATTCCTTCGTTCTTTCCCCTTCCTGTCCTTTCCCATAACGCAAAGTTCCTGCTATAGGAAGAAGCTTTCTTCCGGTCCATGGTATCGTACTGAACAGGAACGGTAATCCTTTTATCCTTTTCATACAGCTGCAGTTCCTGACGATCCTTCTGCCAGATCATCCGGCTGCGGTATTCCTTAGGAAGCTCCTGTTCTTTCCCTGCAATTCCAACTACCATAACCCGGTCCGCCTTTCCCTCCTGTAAAAGGCTTTGCAGAACTTCTCCCAGAATCAGCATGGGATCAAACAGAAAAATCAGAAAAGAAACCTGTTCTTTCTGTGCGGAAAGTTCTCTGGTAAGATCCGGGAGAATTTCGGCCGCTGCTTCTTTATTCCCGGCCAGAAATCGGACTTCTCCGCTTTCCGACCAGATATGCGGAACCCATTTCATACTGTGATAAACGCTCATCTGCCAAGGTATGGACGAATCAAAGAAGCAGGCCATACGCATTTCCTCCGGTGAGTGATGAAGCACCTGCTGCCAGAAAATCTGTAACACCCCATCATGCAGTTGTTTCTCTTCTCCTACTACACCAAGCCGGGAATTCTCCCGGAAGTCCACACCAACCGGTACCTCCTCCAGATACTGAAACCTCTTCCATAAGGCTTCTGCCTCCTCTTCCATTGAATCCTTTACGAAAACCTTCCTTTCCTCCGGAAGCTTCAGCCTTACAGGAAAATCCTGTCTTCCTGTTCCAAGACGTGTAAACCAGAAATCCGGATCAGCTTCATACCGGTTCCAGTTCAATATCAGAAGCCGGTTCTCTGCATAATACTCCGGAACCGCCGGATATCTTCGATGCCAAAGCCCAGCTCCCTTCTGTGCTAACATCTGCAGCTCTGATTCCAGTTTTCCCAGATATTCCCGGTACTGGATGATTCTTTCCCTGTTACTCCTTTGCTCCTCCCGACGACTGGCCAGCCGGTTTGTAATCCCCCAGAATACTCCAAGCAATGCACTGCATACTCCTGCTGCCAATGTCACATACCGATAGTTGTTTCCTGTTCCATTCGAAATTCTGCTTCCAAGAAGACTCATCATCAGAATTGGAAAAACCATTGTAACCGATGGGCCTATGGACAGAAACCACGGCGTCTGCGAAGTCTCCTTTTTCTGTGGTGGACTTAAGACCTCTCTTTCCTGTTCTTCCGGTAAACAGACCTGTTCCGGAATTTTCTGTATGGAGCGTGACACCATTACCGCCCCTGCCCTTTGCTGTAATTCCTTCCCCGTAAATCCACTGTCCATCACCCGGCATTCTCCAACCAGTGGAACATAAATGAGATATGGGGGAAGAAATTGCATGGAAAGACCGTATAGCTGCAAGGAATCTCCCTTCTCAAGAATGGTACTTTCCTGCGCTCTTCTTCCGTTATGATATACTCCATCACCGCCAAGATTATGGAGAACACAATTTTCGCCTTCCATAACCAGTACGGCGTGTCGGCCTCTGACCCTGGAATGAAACTGGTAACAGATTCTGTTTTCATAATCACTTCCCAAAGTCACCAAGGCTTCGGCTTCCAGACGGATTCTCCCTGCGGGAGCCAATCTATGTACAGGCCCCTGCCTGCTGATCAGTACCTTTTCTTCAACCTCAGAATCCGGTAACAGCAATGAATCCGATAACATGGGACGGGTATTTACCAGAAAGCTTCCCTGATGATAATTCAGACAGATTTTCTGTCTCCGAAGATGCAAAAAAAATGCTGTATCACCCATACAGGTAACATGCTTCACAACAGATTCTGAGTCGGAAAAGGCACAAAAGAAAAAATGTTCTGCGTGAATCGTTTTCTTCAAATAGCACCTCTTTTATTCTTTCGTGAAAATATTAGATGTCATAAAAACTAATAAAAGATGAAAGGATATGTTAATCGATCAACAATGAATTCATAAGTTATTATGTAAGATAACAGATTTGGCATTTCATGTCAAGATGTTTTTGGTGAATTTAAACAATTATTTTACCAGATTAGTTTTGTAATTTGGTTATTATCACAATACCTTATCCCTCTCACTAAACGCATGCTGCGCCTCCGGCTTGCATTCCTTAAGTGTTCCGGACTGGTTCGCACTCAAAATGATCCACCGGATCATTTTCTCATATGCATGGCAACAAAAAACAGACACACCCATTTAAGATGTGCCTGCACTTTCTCAGATTATAAAACCAATTAAACGTCCTTCCGGTAAAACCTAAAAATAGGAATTAAAAATATTACCGGAAGCATAGGTATTACTGTAAGTTCCCTTCGTTGTATAGGTATTTGCCTTTGCTGCTTCCTGTGTTGCTGCAAAATCGATAAAGGAAGACTGGGAAGATACTCTGGATGCATAAGAATAACTTCCGCTAAACAAAGTCTTCACGGTGTTTGCATCTGCCTTTGCAAAAGCATCCTTGTCAAGTGTCAGTGTATCGTCCTTACCAATGGTAATACCTGCCTGACCCAACAGCTTCTGATTGGACTCTGTCATGTTCTTTAAGGTATCTACACGCTTCGTGATACTGTCGGAAGCTGACTTGGCAGACCCTTCAATCAGCTTGTTATAATTGGTTACAAAACTGTCTACCGCTTTATAAATCTCATCCTGACTCTTACTGAATACAGAATCCTTACCTGTATTCGTTAACTGATCTGCAGAACTCTTCAAACTCTCTGATGCCGTCTGGATCTGCTTCAAGGTCTCTGCAGAATCCTTGGATGTGGAGAGTGTTTTCTTCTTTTCATCTACAATAGAAGCAGCTTCCTTGCTGATCTTGTTACCTTTGCCATAATAGGCCTTCATCAGCTTGCCATAGCTTCCATTCTTAATGCTCATGTAATCGGAAAGAAAATTTAAATTAGAATTTCCTGACATACTCTGAAACAAAAAAGAATAATTCTGCTTCATACCGGTATATCCCATGTTCAATCGTACTCCCATATGACTTCCCTGCCTTTCCATACGCTAATTATATATTAGCAAAATAATCGGCAAAATACAATCCGATTTACGCAATTCATGTAAAAAAATACGCAATATCTGATAGGCATACCTTTCCTCCGTATGTTATGCTTAACGAAACGGAAGGGAGAACTATTATGCTGAAAATACATCCTCATCGCAAGCACCTTAACATTCTTACAATTATACTGACTATCCTGCTCATAGTGAGCGGATGCCGTAAGGAGGAAACAGTCCCTATGCAAATACACGAAACTACGAGTCCAATATCTGAAGAGTCCGTTTCTACAGAAGCATCCTCACCCCAGCCATCAGCTGACAGTCCGGTTGTTTCCGATCTTCCCTCCCTGAAAGAACTCTATGCAGACTATTTCCAAATGGGTGTATGCATTAATCCGGTCACAGTTTCTGACAACCAGTATAAGGAGCTGATCTGTCATGAATTTAACAGTGTTACCAACGAAAATAACCTTAAACCGGAAAATATCATCAGCAAATCGGCTACTCTTGCCAATCTGGAAGGAAACCGTGAACATATACAACTTGATTTCACCCGTGTAATACCGGAGCTTGATTTTGCTGTCCGGAATCACCTTAAGGTACGCGGACATACTCTCATCTGGCACAGCCAGACCCCGGACTGGATCTTTTATAAAGACTATGATCCATCGGGAGAGCCTGCAGACCGTGAACTGATGCTGAAACGTATGGAAAATTACATCCATGATGTATTTTCCTTTATATCCACAAACTATCCCGATCTTTTCTATGCATTCGATATTGCTAATGAATGCATTGATGATAACGGTGGTATGAGAGACTCCTTATGGCGTAAGACCATCGGGGACGACTACCTCAATTATGCATTTTCCTATGCGCGCACCTATGCCCCGGAAGAAATTCTGCTTTTTTATAATGACTATAATACTTATCAGCCAGCCAAACAGGCTGATATCATAAATCTGCTTTCCCCGGTTGCAGAAGCTGGAAATCTGGACGGAATTGGAATGCAGAGCCACATCGATACCGACGTATCTCCTGCCAGGTTCACCTTTGCGGCACAGAAATATGCCGACGAACTCCATGTTGTGATTCACATAACTGAACTGGATATTGTCCAGCCGGATGCAGGAAATCCTGAGAAAATACAGGGACTTTATTATAAAAGATTCTTTGATGCACTGGTTGCGGCCAAAAAGAACGGAACTCCGATTGAAAGCGTCAGCGTATGGGGACTTACCGATGGCCTCTCCTGGAAATCCGATGACCATCCGTTGCTTTTCCACAGTGACCTGACTCCAAAGGATTGCTTTTATGAAATCACATCCGGTGAAGCTTATACAGGAGCGGCTTCACCGGAAATAATGGCTTCAAGCTCCCGGAATGCCTGTTCATAGCTTTCAAACCGGATCCCATGGAAACCGAGTTTCTTCGCAGCTTCTACATTCTCCTTGCGGTCATCAATAAAGACACATTCCTCTTCCTTCAGATCATACGTGTCAAGAAGTGTCCGGTAAATATTCGGATCCGGCTTAATCATCTCTACATAGGAGGAAACAATCTGTCCGTTTACATACGGCATAAAGGTAAATTTTTCCTTGCTGTGCAGATCAAAATAGCTTGCCGGATAGTTCGTCAGAAGATAGGTATGATAACCTCTCTCCTGAAGCCCTTTCAGCCACTCTGCCGAATAGTCAAAGGCTTCCACAACATCCCGCTTTCCATTTGACATAAAAAACGCAATATCCTGTGCATATTCCGGCGCATCCTCCTGCATATACTTCATGACTTCCTCTTCTTCAAAAAATCCACGGTCCAACTCCTGCCACCATTTGCAATAGATCGAAGCCTTAAGCAGTGGTTCAATTTTTTCTTCCGGAATCCCGATCTTACGCATGGTTTCTCCCGGCATAAACCGGATCAGTACACCACCAATATCAAAAACAATATTTTTAATCATGCTGTTCTCTCCATTTTCTGATCGTATTTATTCAGCTGCTTTTAATCTATAGTAACGATTCAGCCCGGCTCTACCTGTAATTCTCCCGTACTTCATCCACGCTCATATAAACCACATTATGCTCCGGTTTTATGCCGCTTTTCATAAAGATATCACGGATTGTCACAAACTCATAGCCCTGACGCTTCAGCTCCGGAATCAAAGTCTTAATTGCCTCTACCGTCTGTATATTGTCTGCCATATCGTGCAGCAGAATCATAAATCCGGGTCTTGCCACCTTAAGCAGACGCTCTGTTCTCTCCTTTGCACTCACCTCCGGCAGCCAGTCCTCACAGCCATAGCCACTGATAAAGGTAAGATCAATGAGATCATACATTTTCTGATCATAATCGATATAGGGCGGTCTGAAAAATTCCGGCTTCTCTTCCACAATCTTCTCAATGCGATCGGACGTTTCCTTAATCTCATCCACAATTTCCTGCTCACTCTGCTTCGGCATGGATTGGTGCGTTTTTGAATGGTTCTCAATCGTACAGCCCATATCATGTGCTCTTTTCACAAGATATTCTGTTTCCTCCGTAATCTGCTGTCCAATCAGGAAAAAACTTGCAACTGCATGATTTTCTTCAAGGACATCCAACACCCGGTCTGTAATTCCCACAGTCGGTCCATCATCAAATGTCAATGCGACCAGCTTTTTCTCACTCATCCTGCCTATGCCTCCTTATCTCTTTTCTGAAAAAAATTGAAATAACTTCCTCTTTAGCAACAGACTTCCATTCAACTTCTATTTTAACCAAAGTAATCAAAAGTGCAAGAATAATCTGTGCTTCTCTACGAAGCTTCCAGCTCCCTGCGATCCCTGGTAATATTCTTCAGCCATTTAAATTTAAAGTAATGAATAAATACAATCGGCATCTTTTCAAACTCATCCAATGTCATTACAAAATAAACCCAGATGGGCGGAAGCTTTAACACATAGGCCGCAATTGCCATCAGCGGCACTGCCACACACCACATCATCACGGTATCGAGAATCATACCAAACTTTGCATCTCCGCCCCCACGGAAGCATCCACAGATCAGACATGTATTCACTGCTTCCCCAACAAGACGCCAGGTTGTCATAATCATGATCATTCCCAGATAGGAAATTGCAGTTTCGGTCAGCTTATCACTGTAAAACCTGATCATAAACGGACGGATTGCAAGAATCACTCCACTTCCAAGCAGACTCACCAGAAAAGTGATCCAGAGCATTCTGCCGGCATACACCTTCGTTTCTTCAATCTTATTGTTTCCAAGACTCTGGCTGACAATAATTGTGGTCGCATTGGCAAAACCACGGCAGACAATTGCTCCGATATTCACAACCATCACCGCCACGGCATTCGCAGCCACCATATCATCTCCGATATGGCCTAAGATCACGGTAAACATTGATGCGGCCAGTCCCCATACCAGATCATTAATAACGGAAGGGGCACTGATTTTCAAGAAATCCTTAAAGAGAACCCCGGATCTTTTACTGATGTGCGATAAAGAAGTAATAGAAGTGTAAAAAATTTTGCCGTTCCTATCCGGCACTTGCG
>ENA-UOJJ01001895-UOJJ01001895.1-human-gut-metagenome-genome-assembly--contig:-CS66-NODE-1895-length-28770-cov-61.747136_pt1 | contig 28770 bp, 26 predicted proteins | sample MGYA00242343_ERZ723890 | MGnify/ENA metagenome assembly ERZ723890
CGTTGACGCCCGCGTGGATGTGCCGGGCAGACATAAGGAGCAGATAGTGCGGCGCACCGATGAGGAACTGCTGGTAGCCCGCGGAGCTTTCCAGTGCCGGCTGCGCGTCCTTGTCCAGCACGATCAGCTCCGTGGCGATCTCCGGAACAAGGCGGGGGCAGGTCTTTTCATAGTAGGTGCGAAGCTGGGCTAGTGCCTCGTTCGGCACCTCCTTTCCGCGAAAGGCGCGAACGGACTTGCGGTTTTGGATCATAGCACTGTAATTCATAGTAGCATCTCCTTTCCGAAACTCGTTTTGTTACGTTCTGACTCGCTGTGCCTTTTTTGGGAAAAAGGGCGGACAAGCGCAGGATCGTGCTTGTCCGCCCCATCTCGCGGAATGTGGTCTCCCCGGCAGGGAGGCGGCAGCCTATTTCTTTCTTACGCTCCCCGCGCCGGTCACTGCACAGACGCCAGAATCGCGTCCGCCAGCGTCTCCAGCTCAACAGCCTTGTCCTCCCCCAGCGAGGAGGCGAGGCTGAGCCGCTCGTTGAGTACCGTCATGTTCTTCAGCTCGTCGTTGACGAATTTTTGCATGAGGTCGCCGGACTTCACCGCCCACGAGCCGTTTTCAATGAGGGCGAAGGTGCGGTTTTGCAGGTTCAGTGCCTTCATGTCCATAAGGAAGTCGTGCATGGCGGGGTAGATGCCCAGATTGTAGGTCACCGAGGCCAGCACGATGTGGCTGTACTTGAACGCCTCGGAGATCAGCTGGGACACGTGGGTGGAGGATACGTCGTACAGCGCCACACGGCTCATGCCCTTGTCGCAGAGCTTCGCCGCAAGTGCCTGCGCCGCGTTCTCTGTGTTGCCGTACATGGAGGCGTAGACGATCAGCACGCCCTTTTCCTCCGGCGCGTACCGGCTCCATGTGTCGTACTTCCCGATGAACCAGCCCAGATTCTCCCGCCACACCGGGCCGTGGAGGGGGCAGATATACTTGATCTGATCCAGGATCCCACCGGCCTTTTTCAGCAGGAGCTGGATGTGAGGGCCGTACTTACCCACGATGTTGGTGAGATAGCGGCGGGCATCGTCCAGCCAGTCCCGCTCAAAGTCCACCTCGTCGGCAAACAGCTTGCCGTCCAGCGCGCCGAAGGTGCCGAAGGCATCGGCGGAGAACAGCACGCCGTCAGTGAGGTCGAAGGTCACCATGGCCTCCGGCCAATGCACCATAGGCGCGCCTACAAAGGTGACGGTGTGCCGACCGAAGGAGAAGGTGTCCCCCTCCTTCACCTCGATGCACTCGTGGTCATCCACGTGGAAGCCGAACTGCCGCATGAGCATAAAGGCTTTTTCGTTGGAGATGACCTTCACCTTGGGGTGCCGCAGCAAAATCTCCTCGATGCAGGCGGCGTGATCCGGCTCTAAGTGGTTGATGAGCAGATAGTCCAGCTCCCGCCCGTTCAGGACGTGGTTCAGGTTCTCCAGCAGCTGGCGGCAGGCAGACCAGTCCACGGTGTCGAACAGCACCGTTTTCTCGTCCAGCAGACAGTAGGCGTTGTAGCTGACGCCGCGGGGAATGGGGAAGCAGTTTTCAAACAGGGCAAGGCGGTGGTCGTTGGCGCCCACCCAGTAGAGGTCGCTGGTCACATTACGCACACAATACATATCTCATACCCTCCCGGCTCAAGCCTTCACAAATTGATCCTTGCCCTCCGCGCACTCCGGGCATACCCAGTCGGCGGGGAGCTGCTCAAACAACGTACCCGGCGCGATCTCGCCGTCCTCGTCGCCCAGCTCCGGCACATATTCGTAGCCGCAGCCGCCGCACACATAGGTGTCGCCGATGGGCGTGGGCTTGGGCGGCGTGGGACGCTTCATCTTCACCATCGGCGGCGCGGGCTGCTTCTCGCCGCTGTCCAGCGCGGCGGTGAGCAGGGGCAAAATCTCCATCACGTCGCCCACGATGCCGTAGTCGCAGTTCTTGAAGATAGGCGCGTTGCCGTTTTTGTTGATGGCCACGATGGTGGAGGCATCCTTGATGCCCTTGAGGTGCTGGGTGGCGCCGGAGATGCCGCAGGCGATATAGAGGTTGCCGGTGAACTTCTGCCCGGACATACCCACATAGCGGTCAAGGGGCAGGTATTTCAGCGTCTCCGCCACGGGACGGGAGGAGCCGATAGCCGCGCCGGCGGCCTTGGCCAAGCCCTCCACCAGCTTCATGTTCTTCTTTTCGCCGATGCCCTTACCGGCGGAGACCACACGCTCCGCCTTGGGGATGGGCGTATCCATGGGGATGCCCACGGAGAAGTCGTGGCCGTCCTTTTTCAGTGCCGCCACAAGGTCGTTGACCTGCTGGGCAGCGTCGCCCTCCCGGAAGATGGTGCGCTTGCGGATACCGGTGATGGGCGCGGGCTTCTTAGCCGCCGAGCGGCTTTCGCCGCCGGAGCTCTTGCCCAGCCTGCCGATGAGATGGGAGGCGATGACCACCCGCTGAATCTCGTTGGTGCCCTCGTAGATGGTGGTGATCTTGGCGTCGCGGTAGGCCCGTTCCACCTCCATGCCCTTGAGGAAGCCGCTGCCGCCGTGGATCTGCAAGGCGTCGTTGGTGACCTCCAGCGCGATGTCCGAGGCGTACATCTTCGCCATGGCGGACTCCATGCCGTAGGGGGCGTGCTGCTCCTTCAGCTCCGCCGCGGAGTAGACGAGGAAGCGGGCGCAGCGCAGCTTGGTGGCCATGTCCGCCAGCTTGAAGGAAACGGCCTGCTGTGCCGCGATGGGTTTTCCGAACTGGACGCGCTCCTTGGCGTAGGCCAGCGCGTGCTCAAAGGCCCCCTGGGCGATACCCAGCGCCTGCGCCGCGATACCGATGCGGCCGCCGTCCAGCGTGGACATGGCGATCTTGAAGCCGTCGCCCTCCTTGCCCAGCAGGTTCTCCTTGGGTACCTTCACGTCGTTGAAGATCAGCTCCGCCGTGGAGGAGGAGCGAATGCCCATCTTGTCGTAGTGGTCGCCGAATTCAAAGCCCTTCCAGCCCTTCTCCACGATGAAGGCGGAGATGCCCCGGGTGCCGATGTCCGGCGTGGTGACGGCGAATACCACATAGGTGTCCGCCTTGGGCGCGTTGGTGATAAAGATCTTACCGCCGTTGAGCAGGTAATGGTCGCCCTTGTCCAGTGCCGTGGTTTCCGTGCCGCCAGCGTCCGACCCGGCGTTAGGCTCGGTAAGGCCGAAGGCACCCAACTTCTCGCCTCTTGCCAGCGGTACGAGATACTTCTGCTTTTGCTCCTCCGTGCCGTAGGCGAAGATGGGCCACGCGCCCAGCGACACGTGGGCGGAGAGGATCACGCCTGCACCGCCGTCCACACGGGCCAGCTCCTCCACCGCCATGGCGTAGCTGAGAATGTCAAGGCCCGCGCCGCCGTATTCCTTGGGGAACGGCAGCCCCAGCCAGCCCAGCTGTGCCATCTTTTTGACAGGTTCGTCAGGGAACTCATTGTTCTGATCCAGCAGGAATGCAAGAGGCTTGATCTCCTCCTCCGCAAAGGCTCGGATCTTGGCGCGCAGCTCCTCGTGCGCGGGTGTGGTCTGAAACAGCATACGGTGTACCTCCTTATGTCACGTTTGTTGGGTCACTTCTTCTTTTTTAATTGCTTCGCCGGTCAGCAGCCGGTGCAGGCTCACGGCGCGGAACGCCTCGTCCTGCTTTCGCTGCAGCTCCGTTAGCTGGCAGTGGATGTCGCATTTCCCATGTTCGCTTTGCCAGCGGCAGTCATACCCCGGCTCCATGCAGGCGCACAGGACGTCATGCTCTCCCATGACGGCCATGAGGTCGTAGAGGGAAACGCCACGCAGGTCACAGGACAGCCGGCAGCCGCCGGCTGCGCCCCGGCTCACCTGCACCAGCTCCCCGGCGGAGAGCTTTCGCAGGATCTGATAGGCAAACTGCATGGGGATCAGCTCCGTCTCCGCCATCTCGGCGGCGGAGTGCTTCTCTTCGTCCAGCAGCACCCGCAGCATCCGCAGCGCATAGTCTGTTTCCCTTGTGATGAGCATATCCCTGCATCTCCTTTTTGGGTTATATATCCATTTTATCAATCTTGATAAATATTGTCAAGATATTTTCGGAGGAATTATACCGTCATTCTGTCATATTCCGAAAAAACGCACCGCCTTGCCATGTAAAATATTGGCAGAGACAGCCTCGGCGTGGAGAACCATTACGCACGAGAAAGGCCATGCCCGCTGAAAATCAGAGCGGCGGGACAGTTTACTGTCCCGCCGCCCATGGTTCAAGCTTCTGTTAGACTGATAGATTGAAATGGATCGAGCTGCTTCGGCAATTCGTTTTCTTCAGCTGGAGCCGCCTGCTCTTGCACGGCGTCCGCTGTTGGCTTTGCGTGGCTCCGCGACCCATACCCCGGCCTCAAAACACTTATTCATTTTGCAGGGCCCGGGATAGTGCCTCCCAAAATGTAAGACAACTACTGACAGATATGCTTATATCGGGCATATTGTCTACAGTAATCGCATAGCGGTTCCGGCTGGATAGATGCGTAAAGGTGCAGATTTTCTGTTTTTTGTCAAGGCGGGCCAACAGGATGTTCTCGCTCATATTTTCTGTATTCCAAAGACGAACCGTCACCGTCTCATCTAAGGGAGAGTCGGTTCTAATAATGATTCTCGTTGTATTGGTAAAAAAGCTGTAAGCACCTATATCTTGGGCGGAACAGGAGAAATCGCCCTCAGAGAGATTTACCGCGCTTTCCAGGCTGCCAAGAGATACCTGTGAACCCTGCCCTCTCATTATCATGATCGCCTTGCCTACGAAGAAGAGAGAGATCATTGCAAACACAAAGAATACTACCGCAAACACCACAGCCGCCGCTTTGCGTTTCTTGATTCTTTTTGAAAGTGAACGCGCAATTTCCTCGGAGCGCATATCGGTCGTTTCATTTGCGATAGTGGGCAAATCACTCTGCAAATGGCGATACGTTTCCCTGCATTTTTCACAGGTTTTCATATGTTCGACAACCGCCTGTTGGCTATCCTTAGAGCAGCAGCCGTCCATATAAAGAGGAAGCAGATCCTCTACAATACTGCAAGTGACATTATTCATATAGATTCCTCCCTCTTTTCTACTACTTTGATCTTTGCTCTGAAAAAAGTGACCTTCGCCCATGATTCAGACTTCCCAAAAATATGTGATATTTCTTTGAAGCTGAGTTCCCCTAAAACCCGAAGCAGGAAAACCTCTTTGTACGGCTCAGCCATGCTGTGAACTGTTTTGTATATGGAAATCGCCTGATCCCTATCCAGCAGGCGGTCAACCAAGTCTGTCTGTTCTGCGGCTCGGTCTATTTCTTCCGTAGCGGTTACCTTTTCTCTGCTTTTACAATCCTTACGATACTCATTTTTTGCGATTGCACAGAGCCAGGTTTCAATTTTGCTCTCTCCCTTATATTTGTCGAAATTGATGTACGCTCGATAAAAGGTTTCTGCTGTTAGTTCTTCAGCACTCAGAAAATCCGCGCCAAGGGAAAGCAGATATCGAAAAACCAGAGGGCTGTATTTAGAATAGATGACCTCAAATCCGTCCACACAGTTCCCTCCCATCTCTTCAAATCTATATATTAGACTCCCAGCAAGCCAAAAAGTTACAAAGATCGAAGAATATTTCTTTCAACTATTTTTCCGTCTGAGGTTCGCCGGCTTCTTTTTTGAAAAACCACAGTCAGCGAAACGCCCTTTGCGTATACAACTGCAATTGTTCGACCTTGAGCGTATTCGTAAGCAAAAGCAGAAGCAAATGCAGCCCGCGAAAGGGCGTTATAGAAAATTCGTTCATTTCACACGCCGGAACGTCTTTCCGGTCTTCTCCTCAAGAAATCGTTTGAATTCCTCCACCGTCCCGCCGGTAAGAGTACGCTTGTCCAGAGGCTGCACATAGCGTTTCTTCATCAGAAGGATGATGTAGTCCTGCGACTCAGCCAGTGCGTCGATCAGCTCATAGCGGAACGTGGAGGTGGTGGCCGCCGTAACGACGGTATAGGAATCCTCGCCGAATGCGACATGATATTCCTTTGTGCCCGCCAGCGCGTTTTTGCGGGCGATCATGCCATTGAATCGATCCTGAAACAGCAGAACGGACAGCAGCATCACCTCTACCAGCAGGGAAGTCACCGTCCTGACATCAAGCGCAAAAGGCTCTCCATCGAATGGGATCAGCAGCAACGCGTTGAATAAAAAGACGGTCCATCCGAAGATGGCCCACATAATGCTTCTCTTTCGCCGCAGCACCTTTCGCATCGCGCGGGCAGCTACGGTCATAGATCGATTTGTGATATTGCTGTGAATTTCAAAAGTCATGTGTATTCTCCGTTGTAAGTAATTCTGCACCCGCAGGGCGTTGGGGGCCTTGCAGCTGCCGCCGGGCAGCGCGGCTGGCGCTTGTTCATCGCATCAGCCGCATCTCATTCTCAAACTGCTCCATTGCCCCCTGTCGGCTGGGGACTTGTGCAAGCGTACAGGAAAACGGCTGGCCGAATAGGGGTTGGGACAGTGTCTCCGCCCAATGCGTCAGCACCTCCGGAGTGAGGGGGCGCTCCTCCCGGAGAAAGATCACCCCGTAATAGGGCGGTACAGACGGGGAAAGCAGCTGTGTCAGCGGGACGCCGCTCCGGACGGAGGCGTTGCAGAAATGCATCTCCGGTGAAAAAAGCGGATAGTACAGCGCCCCGACGAACCAGTCCTGTTCACCGCTTCTGAGCCGCCTTGCCTGCTCCAGAAAGTGCGGATGATCCGGGTTATCCGGCTCCACAAACTCACCGTCCCGAATGGTCTGGTGAAGTGCGGAGAGGTTATGGAAATCAAAGTGGAAAAAGGGCGCCTCTCCCGCCTCGTCCTCGGAAAGAGAAAACTCAGCCGCGTCGAAAGGGTCCCAGTCCTTGCCGCAGCGGTAGTACCCCCACCAGTAGTTCCAGTCATAAATATGCAGATATTTTTTTGTTTTGCAGTCCATAGATGTACTCCATTCTGACAATGTGGGCACGAGAGGAAATCACAGGAAACTCTCCACCCGGCACCAGCAAAGATTCTTTCCAGGCCCGTCCTTTTTGCAAGAGGGACGCTCGAAGGCGGCGCGGTGATCTTCCTATCTGCTCACCGGAATGGATATCTCGAAAACGGCGCCGCCATCCCCGTTGTAGGCGCGGATGGTTCCCTTGTGCAGGTGGATGATCTCCCGGGTCAGGGCAAGGCCGATGCCGGATTTGCCGCTTTTCCCCATGTAAAATCGGTCGAAGATGTGCGGCAGGTCCGCTTCGGCGATGCCGTCCCCGTCGTCCTGTAGGCTGACGGATTTCGCCACCCAAGTTCCCTGGTGGCAATATGCCGAAAAACAGCAGAGCACCAGCAAGTATCCCAAGTATTGGTAAGTAGTTTTCTCTACGCAAGGGAGGCTGCCGGCGTTGCCGGCAGCCTCCTTCTTATTTTCCATCCTTCGCTGCTACGAACCAGCGGCCTTTTTCAAACCAGAGATAACTCTCCCTGCCCCGTATGCGGCAGGTATATCTCTCCCACGCCGCCTACACTTTGGCAGGCTGCGCGGCGCACGTCCAGTATCTTGTCGATATGATATCTGCGTATTTCGTCAAACTCGATCTCGATAGGACGCATCTTCCCGTTGGCGTCAAAATGCACCGTCACCGGCACATACTTCTTTTCAAGTTCCATGGATATTCCCCCCATCGTTGCCATGCTGGTGCTGATCCTCGCCACATGGACGACCAACACCGGCAACGCCTATATGTCCGGTCTGGCCGCCTGCAAGATGTTCTCCATCAAGGACAGCAAGCGTCCTCTGGTCACCATGATCTGCGGCGTACTGGGCGTCATTATGGCGATTGCCGGTCTGGCGGATTTCCTGAACACCTATATCAGCATTCTGGGCGCGGTGGTGCCTCCCATCATGGGCGTCGTTATCTGCGACTACTGGGTCATCTGCAAGGCCAAGAAGGAGAACTGGTCTCCCGTGCGCGGTATCAACTGGATCGGCATCATCGCGTGGGTCATCGGCGGCGGCTTCGCGCTGCTGGAGACGCTGGGCGTGGTGACAGTGTTCTCCTCCGCACTGGACGGTGTGATCATCGCCTTTGCAGCCTATTGGATCCTCTATTCCCTGCTGAAGAATACCAAGCTGGCCGGCTCCGGCGATATGACTATCGAAGAAGCCTGCTCCGTCGCACAGTAAGGAGTGTTTGCTATGAGTAAAGACAAAGCGTTAGATATTGTATTGTCCGAGTTTCTGGAGCTGGCAAAGGTACCCCGCCCCTCCCATCACGAGGAGCGCGTCAGCGAGTACCTGTTCCAGTGGGCCAAGCGCCATGGTCTGGCCGTGGAAAAGGACAACATGAATGAGATCATCATTGACAAGCCCGCATCCCCCGGCTGTGAAAATGTACCTCGTGTGATCTTCCAGGCGCACATGGATATGGTGTGTGTTTGCGAAGAGGGTGTCACCTACGATCCCATGAACGACCCTATCAAGGTCATCAACGATGGTGTGACTCTGACCGCAGATGGCACCAGTCTGGGCGCCGACGACGGTATCGGCGTGGCGATGTGCCTGTATCTGCTGCAGGATGACACCCTGCGTCACGGCCCCATCCGCGCCATCTTCACCACCAACGAAGAAGATGGTATGGACTCCATGGACATTGATCCCAAGTATCTGGATGGCGACTATCTGGTCAATCTGGACTGGGAAACGCTGGGCTCTCTGTGTAACTCCTGCGCTGGCGGTGACTTCTTCAACTACAGCCACAAGGCCGAGTGGGAGAAGCCTATTGTGGGTTGCAAGGCGCTGACCATTTCCTTCAGCGGCTTGCTGGGCGGCCACTCTGGCGTGGGCATCAACAAGGGCCACGCCAATGCGCTGGTCAGCATCGCTACGCTGCTGGCAATGCTGCGGCAGGGCGGCGTCAGCTATCGTGTGGCCTCCTTCAGCGGTGGTCAGGCGAAGAACGCCATCCCCGCGTTTGGCACCGCCACGGTCGTTCTTTCCGCCGCCGAGGAAGATCGGGCCAAGGCTATCATTGAAACCTTCCGTGGAGAGTTTGCGGAGGCTTTCGGCAACATCGAGCCGGATATGGTATTCACCACCGCCTTTGGTGACACCGCGCCTGACCGCGTACTGACCGGAGAGATCGGCTACGGTATGGTGGGACTGATGACCACCGTCCCCAATAACGTCCACACCATGAGCCCGTTTATCGACGGGCTGGTGGAGAGCTCCGCCAACCTGGGTGTTGTGTCCGTTGACGATGATATGGTGCGCTTCACAGTGTTTGCCCGCAGCAGTGTTGCCTATCATGCTACTCAGATCGGTGTGATCTGCGGCGCGCTGGCTAACAGTTTCGGGTTTACCTTCGACAGCGAAGGCCATGTCCCTGGGTGGGCGGTCAATCCCAACAGCAAGCTGACCCATATCGCTTGTGATGCCTACAAGCACCTGACCGGCACGGATATGATCGTGGAGCCGGTGCACGCCGGTGTGGAGTGCGGTGCTTTCGCGGAGAAGAACCCTCATCTGGATATGATCTCCATTGGGCCGACGCTGGTGGATGTGCATACGCCCAACGAGGTCTGCAAGATTGAGGACGTCAAGATTACCACCGAGCTGCTGATCGAAATTCTGGAGCGTATCGCCAAATAAAAAGACTTCATCTTACTTCCAATTTAGGCTACTTTCGACCATTGTCTCCTTACAGGTCAGGAGCCGGACTGCGCGTATCACGCAGTCCGGCTCCTGGCAATTTATGTATGCCGAAGTATGCTCCATATGATCACCTGTCGATTTCACGGCTTCTGTATTGCAGCCAATGAGTCCATGAGCGAATGGAAGCCATCTTCTCCCAGCATGGCCGCAGCATCGAACGGGATGCCTTCAGCGGCCGTAATAGCCAGATCGCCGCCGGGCATATCCTCGCCCACTGCGGGCGTGCCCTTGCTCAAAAGCACCTTGTCGTGGTTAACCTATTCTGCGCTGATTGGAATCGGAACTCTGAACGGTTTCCGAAACAGGCTCGCTCTCCTGACGGGAACACCACTCGATGTTCTTTTCGAGGATGTCCCCGGATACTGCATCGACCTTGTAGGAATACGCACACCTGTCCGTGTAGAACTCCAGAATGTAGCAAGGCTTGCCCTGATTGCGGCTCAGCTCCTCTCGGGTGAACACGATTTTTTGGGTAGCTTCATCAAGTCCCGCGTCCTCTAATGCGATCTGCTTTGCCTTTTCCAAGCCGATAAACTCCGGAGCAAGGGGAATGATCTTATCGCAGGTCTTATCCATGATCACGCCCAGAACGGCGTCAATTTTGTAAGTCCAGCGAGCTGAGTCACTTTCAAAGACGAAGTAATAGTAGGGTGACTTGATGCCGCCGGCAACCAGCTCCTCTGTCGTGAAGACCACCTTCACATTGACCCCGGCGTCGTCCAGTGCGATTTTCTTCGCATCCGCCAGAAGAATGAAGTGGTAAGCCTCGATGATGCTGCCGTTCTTGGCGTCCACCTTGTAGGAATACTGCTTCTTCGCGGTGTAGAACTCCAGGATGTAGCAGGGCTTGCCTAAATTGCGGCTCAACTCCTCTCGGGTGAACACGATCTTTTGTGTAGCTTCATTAAGTCCGGCATCCTTCAAGGCGATCTCCTTCGCCTCCTCCAAAGAGATGAAGTCCGTTGTCACGATTTCTTTCTGTTGCTTCTCCAACACAGTGCCCAGCACCGCATCAATGCGGTATGTCCACTGTGTTTTTGCATCGGCAAAGACGAGCCGGTAGTAAGGCGTTTTGATGCCGCCGCTCACAAGGGTTTCCTCGGTAAAGCTGACTTTATCCTCGCATCCGGCATCATCCAGGGCGATTTTTTTCGCTTCGGAAAGCGTGATATATTTCCCGGCGTAAATAATGCTGCCGCTCTTTGCGTCGATTTGGTAGAAATATTGATTCGTCCCGGTGTAGAACTCCAGCAGGTAGCAGGGCTTGCCCTGATTGCGGCTCAGCTCCTCTCGGGTGAACACGATCTTCTGCGTCAGTTCATCCAGTTTGGCGTCCTTCAGTGCAATCTTCTTTGCTTCCTCCAAGGAGATGAACTTCGATACGCAGACAGAAGAAATGCCGGAGACCTCTTGGAATTTAAGAAGCTCGTCCAACGACATGCGGGCAACCTCGTCCGTGGGCAGCCCGGTTTTGTTTGCTGCGGTAAGGATCCAGTCGGCGCGGCCAAGGGAGACATGGAATTCCTCGGCGATCTTTGCTGCTTCGGCGTTTTCCGTCAGTTCGGAGTGGAAAACCAGTGTGCCGACGGCATCGGTCTGCTCCAGGGCCTGCTGGATCTCCGCGGAGAGCGATGCCTTTAGCTCGGCGTTCGCATCAAGACGGGAATCAAAAGAGATCAGAACAGTCGCTTCGCCATTTTCCATATATCCGCAGGCCTCGTAGGCGGCGACCGTGCGCGTTAGAGCGGTCTCGACACTCTGCTTTCCCAGCGCAACATCGCTGAGCGCATTTTCCGCATCGCTGTTCAAGCAGCGTACATTCTTAACGATCCCGCTTTTGGCAATCGTATATTCCACGCTGGGGTTGACATCCATTGTGAAGGTGCCTGCTGTCGCATTGCTTCGGATGGCATGTGTGGCGATGCCGGTGCAGAGAACCAGTGCAAGGCAGGCAGCCATTATTCCAAGCTTGGCCCAACCGGGCTTTCTTTTGGTATTTGCTTCGCTTTCCGCGTCAGCGATAAGCTCGTCATTGATCTTTCCGATCGAACGAAGAAGAACTTCGGTTTTCATAGCATAATTCCCTCCTTTTCAAGAAATCGTCTTAGTTCGTTTCTCATACGGAAAAGCAAAGACGTCACCTTGCTCTCGCTCATTCCGTATGCGTCCGCAATATCCCGTATTGCATAGAGATGATAGTATCTGCGGACAAAAATGTTACGGTTCAGCTTGGGCTTTGCATACAGGAAGCGGTCAATGGCGGCAGCCAACTCATTTTCTTCTATGGTCTGCTCCACAGTCGTTTCCGAAGGAACGCAGGCTTCCAACTCAGACAGCGCGAGGACTACTTGTCCGTGTCCGCGTTTTTCGGCAGTATACCGCTTATAACGGTTCAGAGCGAGGTTGCGCGTGATTTTCCCTAAGTAGATCGACAAACGGCTCGGACGCTGCGGCGGGATCGAATTCCATGCGCCGAGATATGTGTCGTTGGCACATTCCTCCGCATCCTCTTTGTTACGCAGTATGTTATATGCAATCGTATGGCAGTAGTTCCCGTACTTTTCTGTGGTGGCGGTAATCGCGCTCTCGTTACGCGCCCAGTACAATTCTATGATCTCATGGTCTTTCATTGCGCCCTCCCTTCTTTCTGCGTAAAGGCCTTTCACTTATATAGACAACAAAAATAACCATTCATTGCGTGGACAGGAAAACTTTTCTTCAAGCTTATCATATCATGCGGGAGCGGCGATTTCTACCGGTCTGAAAGTGCTGGCTTATCATGGTACAGAGGATTCTCGGTCACTTTGGGTTCTTGTGCAGTCTTTTTCATCGTTCGACCTCCTTATCCTTCTGACAGGGCGCATTGTAGTCGAGAATCGTGTTGTGACGCCGCCAGCCGCGAATCTTGAATTTGACCAGCTTACCATGTCCGAGAACAAGAAAACTGATAAGCCCTTTCTTTTGCAGTCCCTCCAAAGCGGCCAAGGTCTGGCGGCGGAAGCGTGTGCGGAAATACCGGGACAATTCCTCCACAGACATGATCCATTCGCCGGGGTAGATGGTGTAACTGATACCATCAATGCGCTTGCATGAGGTGCGGAAATTGACATAGGCGCAGAGCACGACAAAATAAAAAAGGCCGGAGCCTCCGCTCACGCGAATGCTCCGGTCTGCTATCAAGGCTTGCACGAACTGTCGATAGATCCGGCATCGTGGATAATCTACGATCTGTTTGATCTCAAGTGTATATTCTGACATGGAAACCTCCAAAAAATACTTCCATTCACGATGGTTCTATGCTATAATTCAAAATCGAACCAACTGATTTAGATTTTGACTCCTCTGTAAAACTGCTAACATTTTGCTAATTGCACTACGAAATACCAGCAGATATAGCGGAGTATCAACAATGTCGAATGAAGAACTTACTCCCCGGAAGACTGTGTAATTCGGTGTACTACGAGAGTCGTGAAGGACTACGATTGACGACGTGTGAGTTACAATCGTGACTCATAAGCGGTAGGCCGCCAGTTAGAGTCTGGCCGGGGGTGCCAGCGCGCAGAGAGGCGTTTGCCCCCCTGCGCGCCTTTTTCGTACAGATAAAAAGAGCACCCCATGGGTGCTCTTTTGGCTTTCGCTTAAAATTCCGCGTTGCCCACCGTGCGGGGATGCAGCTCCACGTCGCGGATGTTGCTGACACCGGTGAGGTACATCACCATGCGCTCGAAGCCCAGGCCGAAGCCGGCGTGACGGCAGGAGCCATAGCGCCGCAGGTCGCAGTACCACCAGTAGTCCTCCGGGTTCATGCCCAGCTCCCTGATACGGCTCTCCAGCAGCTCCAGACGCTCCTCGCGCTGGCTGCCACCGATGATCTCGCCGATGCCGGGCACCAGGCAGTCCGCCGCGGCCACGGTCTTGCCATCGTCGTTCAACCGCATATAGAATGCCTTGATCTCCTTGGGATAGTCAGTGACGAACACAGGCTTCTTGAATACCTGCTCGGTAAGATAGCGCTCGTGCTCGGTCTGAAGGTCGGTGCCCCACTCCACCCTGTAGTCGAACTTGTCATTATTCTTCTTCAGGATCTCCACCGCGTCGGTATAACTGACCCGGCCAAAGTCGCTGGACGCCACGTGCTCCAAACGCTCCTTCAGCCCCTTGTCCACGAAGCTGTTGAAGAAGTCGATCTCCTGAGGGCAACGCTCCAGCACCCGGCGGATGATGTGCTTGATCATGGCCTCGGCCACATCCATGTCACCGGCCAGGTCGCAGAAGGCCATCTCCGGCTCTATCATCCAGAACTCGGCGGCATGGCGCTGGGTGTTGGAGTTCTCGGCACGGAAGGTGGGGCCGAAGGTATACACATCGCCGAAGGCCATGGCGAAGTTCTCCGCATTCAACTGGCCGGACACCGTCAGGCTGGTTTTCTTGCCGAAGAAGTCCTGGGTGTAATCCACCTGCCCGTCCTCGGTCTTGGGGACGTTGTTCAGGTCGAGGGTGGTCACCTGGAACATCTCGCCGGCGCCCTCGCAGTCGCTGCCGGTAATGATGGGGGTCTGTACATACACGAAACCCCGGCTTTGGAAGAACTCATGCACCGCGTAGGCCGCCGCGGAGCGTACCCGGAACGTGGCGGAGAACAGGTTGGTACGGGGCCGCAGGTGCTGGATGGTCCGCAGGAACTCCACGCTGTGGCGCTTCTTCTGCAGGGGGTAATCCGGCGTGGACTTGCCCTCTACCTCGATGCTGTAGGCCTTCACCTCCAGGGGCTGCTTGGCATCCGGCGTCAGCACCACGGTGCCCTTGACGATCAGTGCCGCGCCAACGTTCTGGGCGGCGATGTCCTTATAGTTGGCCAGCTCCTCGGCGGACATGACCACCTGCAGGTTTTTGAAGCAGGAGCCGTCGTTCAGCTCGATGAAGCCAAAGGTCTTCATGTCGCGGATGGTGCGTGCCCAGCCGCACACGGTCACGTCCTTGCCGCCCAGGGACTCCTGATCGGCGAAGATCGCGGCAATTCTCATTCGTTCCATATCATTCTCACCTTTTCTATGTTCTTCTGCGTTGCATTCCGCAGCCGTTTTGACAGTACATAGTATTATAAACCAAACCATCTGGATTTACAAGGCCGACTTTTGACCTGCAGACACCGTTCATAAAAAGAAAAGGCCCCGTAGCTTTCGCCGCGGGGCCTTTTGTCATGCTTGCCAGTCCTTCACCTGCTTGCGCAGCCAGTCGCACCAGGCGTCCATACCCTCGCCGGTCTTGGCCGATACCGGGAAGACCTCCAGCTTCGGATTGCGCCGGTGGGCGTATTCGATCACCTTCTCCATGTCGAAGTCGAAATAGGGCAGCACGTCGGTCTTGTTGATGAGCAGCACATCGCACACGGTGAAGATCAGGGGGTACTTCAGGGGCTTGTCGTGGCCCTCCGGTACAGAGAGGATCATGGCGTTCTTCACCGCGCCGGTGTCGAACTCCGCCGGACACACCAGGTTCCCCACATTTTCCAGCACCACCAGGTCCAGATCGTCCGTGCCGATCTCCCGCAGGCCCTGTTCCGTCATACCCGCGTCCAGGTGGCACATCCCGCCGGTGTGCAGCTGGATAGACCGTACCCCGGCGCCGGCAATAGCGGCGGCATCCACGTCCGAGTCGATGTCCGCCTCCATCACGCCCATCCGCAGCTCGTCCTTCAGCGCCTCGATGGTCCGCAGCAGCGTTGTGGTCTTGCCGCTGCCGGGGGAGGACATCAGGTTCAGCAGGAACGTCCCCTTTTGCTTCAGTGCCTGCCGTACCCGCGCTGCCTCCCGGTCGTTGTCGGCAAACACGCTCTCTTTTACTTCGATGATCTTATAGGTATCCATACTACGCACCCTCTATCTCTTTAATGCTGATCTCGCTGCCCCGCAGCAGCCAGGTATCCCCGCTGCCGCAGTGGGGGCAGACCCGCCCGTGGGCCACAGTGGGGTAGTCCGCACCGCAGCCGCCGCAGTGTGTCACGGCGGGCAGCGTGTCGATGTGCAGCTGTGCGCCCCGCAGCAGGTCGGATCTCTGCACGGCCCAGTCCCAGCAGCTGATCAGCTCCCTTGGGATGGCGCCGCACACCTCGCCCAGCTCCAGCGTTACGCCCGCCACGCGGGTCAGGTCATTCTCCGCGCCCACGCGCTCCACGGTCTTGATCACGTGGAAAACAATGCCCAGCTCGTGCATATCACTTGGCCGCTTTCTTGGCCCTGCGCTCCGCCTTCTTGATCTTGATGTTCCGCTTGATCATGTAGGGCAGGATGGCCTTCATCTTGTCCTCGCAGGCGTACATGGTGCTGCACTCCGGGCGCTCCCGGTGCAGGTGGATGGCGTCAAAGGCGCACTTGGTGGTGCACACGCCGCAGCCGATGCACTTATTGGGGTCCACGATGCTGGCGCCGCAGCCCAGGCATCGGGCTGTCTCCGCCTTCACCTGCTCGGCGGTGAAGGCCACGCGCTCGTCCCGGAAGGTCTTACGCAGGGCGTCGTTGTAGCCGATGCGCTGGCGCGGCGTGTTGTCGTAGCTGTCCACGGCGATCAGCGCGTTTTTCTTGTCCAGCTCGATGAACTGCCGGCGGTCGCGGCCGATGGTCAGCGTGGCGCCCTGCACATAGCGGTGCAGGCTGATCGCGCCCTGCTTGCCGGCGGCAATGGCATCGATGGCGAACTTCTGACCGGTATAGGCATCGCCGCCCACGAAGATGTCCGGCTCAGCCGTCTGATAGGTGACGGGATCGGCCTTGGCGGTACCGTTGGGGTTGAATTCCACCTGGGTGCCCGCGAGAAGCGTCTTCCATTCCGCCTTCTGGCCGATGCAGTACAGCACCGTGCCGCAGGGGGCCATCTGCACGGTGTTCTCATCGTACACCGGCGCGAAGCGCCCGCTTTCGTCCTTGACGCTCAGGCACTTGACAAAGGCGATGTTGGCGGCCTTGCCGTTCTCGGTCTGGACCTCCTTGGGACCCCATCCGGCGTAAATGGCGATACCCTCGCGCTCGCACTCGCTTCGGTCCTCCTCGCCCATAGGCATCTCCTCATAGCCCTCCAGGCAGTACAGGCTCACACTGTCCGCACCGCAGCGCACGGCGGTGCGGGCTACGTCGGCCGCGATGTTGCCGCCGCCGATGACCACCACCCGGCCCTTCAGCGTCTTTTCGTCCCGCAGATGCACGCCGCGGATGAAGTCGATGCCGGAAATCACATTTTCCGCGTTGCCGCCGGGCACGGCCAGGGCGCCGCCGTGCTGCAATCCGACGGCTACATAGAAGCCCTTGTAGCCCTCCTCACGGAGCTGGGCAATGGTGATGTCCTTACCCACCTCCACGCCGCAGCGGAACTCCACGCCCAGCGCGCGCAGCACGTCGATCTCCGCTTCCACCACGTCCTTCTCCAGACGGAAGGAGGGAATGGCGTTCATCAGCATACCGCCGGGACGGCTCTCCTTTTCAAACACAGTGGGGCGATAGCCCTTTTCCGCCAGATAGTAGGCGCAGCTCATGCCGGCGGGGCCTCCACCGATGATGGCGATTTTTTCGCTGAATTCGCCGTCCACCTTGGGAATGACCTTCTCCGGGATGAAGCGCGTCTCCGCGTCCAGGTCCTGCTGAGCGATAAAGCGCTTTACCTCGTCGATGGCCACGGCCTCGTCCACGGTGCCGCGGGTGCAGGCATCCTCGCACCGGCGGTTGCAGATGCGGCCGCACACGGCAGGAAATGGGTTCTCCCGCTTGATGAGCTGCAAAGCCTCCCGGTACTTGCCCTGTGCCGCCAGCTTCAGATAGCCCTGCACGGCGATGTGGGCGGGGCAGGCGGTCTTGCAGGGTGCGGTGCCGGTGTCGTAGCAGTTGATGCGGTTGCGGTCCCGATAGTCGATGCTCCACTTCTCCGGGCCCCACTTCACCTCGTCGGGCAGCTCGGCCCGGGGATACTCGATATAGCCGTCCTTGGTGCACAGCTTCTGGCCCAGCTTCACCGCGCCGGCGGGACAGTTCTCCACGCAGCGCCCACAGGCCACGCACTTCTCCGTCTCCACCGCGGCCACATAGGCGCTGCGGGACATATTGGGCGTGTTGAACATCTGGCTGGTCCGCAGGGCGTTGCACACGTTGACGTTGCAGTTGCAGATACCAAAGATCTTCTGCTCGCCGTCGATGTTGGTGATCTGGTGGACGAAGCCGTTGTCCTCCGCCTGCTTGAATATGGCCATCGCCTCGTCATAGGTGATGTACTCGCCCCGCTGGGTCTGCACCACATAGTCGGCCATGTCGCCCACGGCGATGCACCAGTTCTCCACATCGTCACCGCAGCCCTCGCCCAGCTTGTCGCGGCTGGCGCGGCAGGAGCACATACTCTTGGCGTACTTGCCTTCATACTTGTGCAGCCAGTAGGAGATCTTCTCCAGCCCGATGGCCTCCTGTTCCGTCTCGATGGCCTTCTCCACCGGGATCACGTGCATACCGATGCCCGCGCCTCCGGGGGGCACCATCGGCGTGATCTTCTCCAGGGGCAGCATGGTCATGCGCTCAAAGAACGCCGCCACCTCCGGGTGCGCGTCGATCTGGCTCCGCCGCATATTCAAAAACTCGGCGCTGCCGGGCACGAACAGGGGCAGGATATACCGCTTCTCGTGGTTCGGGTTTTTCCCGTCCAGGTTCTCCCAGTTGTACTCAATGAGACCCAGCCAGGCCATCTCGTCCAGCAGCTTCTGCAGGGGCTCGCGTTCCATCTTCGTCAGCTTCATCAGCTGCTCGATGGTCTTGGGCTTGCGGACGCCCATTTTCAGTGCCACGTCCGCCATCTCATCGGTCACCAGCGCATCCAGCCCCCAGTATTCGGGGTCGTCAGCGGTGGCCTTCAGGCCAATGCGGTTGGTGATCATGCTGCCCAGCTTCAGGATCTTCTCCCGGGGCGGCCGGTCGGGACAGGGGATCTTGAACGAGAGCTTTTCCTCGTCCAGGGGGAAGCTGGTAGGCTTGCTGCCGTTGATGTCGCGCATCGTCTCTCTCCTCCGTTATCTGCTGCTCTGACCAGAGATATTTTTCTCTCATAGGGGAGCAGCGTTGTGATTTTAAGCTCTATTGTACCTATAATACCAACTTTTCTGCCAATATCCTATTGACTTTTCCGCCAAAGGTGTGATAACTTTTTATATGGTCCTGGTCGGACCAGAAAAGAAAGCAAAGGAGCATGCGCTATGGCCTTTCGTGAGATCGTCGCCCCCACCGTCAAGGAGCTGTTCATCCAGCAGCTGGAGGGCATGATCCTCTCCGGCGAGCTGCGCCCGGGGGATCGGCTGCCCACCGAGCGTGAACTGGCGGATGAAATGAAGATCAGCAAGACCGTGGTCCATGAGGGATTGCGGGAGCTGCATCGTCTCGGCTTTCTGGACATCGCCTCCCGCCGCGGCGTCACCGTGGCGGACTACGCCCAAACCGGCAGCCTGGAAACGCTGCGGGCCATCATGGATTTCCATGGCGGTCTCCCGGATGCCAAAACGGCGGGCAGTATCCTTCAGCTGCGCTATTATCTGGAGGGCCCCGCCATGGAGGAGCTGGCTGCGCGGCACACACCGGCAGACATGGCAGCGCTGCAGGCCTTACAGCGCCAGGCGGAGCAGGCGGCGCAGGAGGGGACGGATGCGCTGGCCGAGGCCCTGTTCCGCTACCACCGGGGCATCACCTTTCTCAGCGGCAACACCATCACACCGCTGCTGTTCAACGCCTTTACCCGGGTGAACCTGGAGTTCTGGAAGGAGTATATCCAGCTTACCGGCATCGACCGCTGTCTGGAACGGCTGGCCCAATTCACCGCCCATATCGAGGCGGGAGAGGGACAGGCCGCCTCGTCCCTGCTGCGACAGGGCCTGGAGCAGTTCATCACCCAGGTGCGGTAGCTTCCGTCAGCTCTTCGGAGTAGACACCCCCGGTCGAAGGCCCCGCAGCGCAAAAACACCCGGCCATCAGGCCGGGTGTTTTTACTATGCTTACCGACGCTTGCCGCCGCCGAAACCGCCGCCGCCAAAGCCTCCGCCGCGGGAGCTTCCTCCGCCGCGGGAACTGCCGCCGAAGCCGCCGCCGCTGAACCCGCTGCCGCCGCTGGGACGACTGGGCCGGCTGGGCCGGGGCGCACTGGGTCTCGGACCGCCGCCGGGCCGGTTATTGGGCCGGGGCGGTCGCGGTGCGCCGGGTCTCGGACCGCCGCCCATGGGAGGCCGGGGACCACCGCTGTAGGGCGGCCGCGGGGGCCGGGGTGCTCTGGGAGGCCGGGGCGGCGCGTACCGTCTGCCCCAGAAAATGGGGTAGTACACCGGGCGTACCACATTCACCGGTGCGCCCACGATATACCGCCGGCGATAGCGGCTGTACCGCATAGCATCCAGCACCATCCACACCAAGAAGATACCGATGATCAGCACCACCACGCTGCCGATGGACGTGCCGCCGCTGCTGGCCGCCGGTGCCGCCGGGGCGTACCAGCCGCTGTCATTGCTGTCGCCGCCGTCCAGCTTCGCCTGGGCGTAGAACACGTCCGCCTGCCGGAAGAAGGCTGTCACGGCACTGTCAAAGTCGCCGCTGTAATAGGTGGTCTCAATGGCCTGCCGCAGCTGATTTTGCTGGGTGTCGGTCATGGTGTAGCCCACATTGTCGCCGCAGTAGACCTGCCAGTCGCCGTCCTTCACCAGCAGCAGTATCATGTCGTTGCGTCCCAGCCCCCACTTCTCGCCCAGGTTGGCGGCGTAATCCTCCGCGTCCCAACCGGTCAGATGGTCGATGCTGGCCACCGCCGTAATGGCGTAATACTTGCTGTTCCAGCTGTCGTTGTAGTCCCGGATCAGCTGCTCCGTCTGTCCGTTCAGCAGACCGGCCTCGTCACAGATCCAGTCCTGGTACTGCACGTCCAGCAGCTCCGTGGGCTTCTTGGCGATAAAGCCGTCCTTGCGGCTCTGGCCGATGAACACCGCGCCGGCAATGGCCAGCACCAGCACCACCAGTGCCACGCCGCGTTTTTCAAAAAACTTCATACCTGTTCCCCTTTCCGAAGGAGATTGATCTTATTTTCAGCCCCGCAGCTCCATCAGCTTCTGCTTCAGCTCACCCTCGATCTTACCCAGCGCCCCATTTTGCGCTGCGCGCAAAACGGGGGCCCCGGATGATCTGACATCCTCGGACGAAGTGAATTCGTCCTGCGGCAAGGTTTCGGCAAGCCGAAACGCTTGTGCGCGCCGTCCGGCGCGTGTGCGGCTTCGCCGCACGGTCGAGCTGGGCTGACGGTTTGTGTGTTTCGATCAGCTCCGCAGCTCCATCAGCTTCTGCTTCAACTCACCCTCGATCTTACCCAGCTCGACTTCGGCCTCCTTGCGCTTGGCCGCACCCTCCTTCTGGATGTTCAGCACCTCGTCCAGGGTGGAGATCAGCTGCTGGTTGGTGTGCTGCAGCGTCTCGATGTCGATGATGGAGCGCTCGGCCTCCTTGGCGGTGGCGATGGTGCCCATCTTCAGCGTATCGGCGTTCTTTTTCAGCAGATCGTTGGTCATCTCGGTGACGGCATTCTGTGCGGCGGTAGCCTGACGGCTGTGCTCCATGCCCAGCGCCAGCACCATCTGGCTCTTCCACAGCGGGATGGTGTTCACCAGAGAGGACTGGATCTTCTCGATCATCAGCGTGTCGTTGTTCTGCAAAAGCCGGGTCTGGGGGCCCATCTGCACGGATACCATGCGGGTCAGCTCCAGATCGTGCAGCTTCTTCTCAAAGCGGTTGCACAGGTTCACCAGGTCGTTGTAGGCCTGGGCGTCCTCGGCCAGACCCGTCTGCTCCGCCTTCTTCCGCAGCGCCTCCAGCTCCGTGGAGCGCACCTCGGCCAGGCGCTTCTTGCCGGCCAGGATATACATGGTCAGTTCCTTGTAATACTTCAGGTTCAGCTCATACATCTGGTCGAACATGGCCACGTCCTTCAGCAGCGTGATCTGATGGTTCTCCAGATTTTGGGCGATCTTGTCCACATTGGCCTCGACCTTGCTGTACTGGGCCTTCATGGTCTCCAGCTTGTTGCTGGCCTTCTTGAACAGGCCGAATAAGCCCTTCTTCTCGTCCTCCTCGCCAAAGCCCTTCAGCTCCACCACCAGGCGGCTCAGGTCCTCGCCGATCTCGCCCATGTCCTTGCTGCGGACGTTGTTCAGCGCGTTCTCAGAGAAGGACGCCACACTCTTCTGTGCCGCGGCGCCGTACTGCAGCACCTGGTTGGTGTCGCGGATGTCGATCTTGTGGGAGAAGGCCTCCACCGCCTGCTTCTCCTCCTCGGTCAGCAGCTTGTCGTCCATCTCCACCGGCTCGATCTTCTTTTCCTCCTCCTTGGGGACCTCCGGGGCCTCCGGCGTCAGCGTCAGGGAGGGTACCTCCACTGCGGCGGCAGTAGCGGTATCGTCAGGGGTCAGGGTCAGCTCGGGCATCATGTTATCAGTCATGGCGGTTGTTTCCTTTCTGTTATATTCTCACAAAGTTATATACATTGTCCTTACAGCTCCAGCGTGATGCCGTTCCCGGCGTCCACGCTGTCCTCCGCCTGGGGCGGCTGTGTCTGCGCGTCCCCGGCATTGCGGATATCCAACTCCGGCTGGGGGTCGGCCACCGGGTTTTCCTGGGCCGCCTGGTGCACGGCGTCGCCGCCGGTCAGACCCTCCCGTGCCATCATGTTGTCCAGTACCGTGATGTCCGTGGATATATCCATGGCCTGGTCGCCGAACAGACTGTCCAGCTGCTTTTCAAAAGCCAGCACGATGGTGGCCATCATGCCCTCTACCTTCTCCATGGTGCCGGTGATGTTCTGGCCGGACACGCCCTGACGGCTCAGCTCGTCGTAGCTGCGGAGCAGCTTCAGCGTGGTGGGCAGATAGTAGGACATGAATTTCCGGATCTGCGGCAGCTTCTCCGGGTGCACCTTCACATAGTCGAATATTTTGCCGCTGACCTCCTCCAGCCGGTCGATCTGGCCGGAGATAGTCTCGTCCTGTATGCGGTCGTTCAGCGCCCGCATGGCCTTGATGGCCGCGTCGCCCTCGGCGATGGCCTTGTCCAGGTCCACATTGCCGGTGCTCACCGGCTCCTCCGGTACCTCCACGGTCTCGGTCACATTCCGGCAGAACATCCGGGCGATCAGCGCCACCACGGCGGAAGCCGCCGCCGCCAGCAGGAAGTGTCCCACCTGATACAGCGGAAACAGCAGTGCGTACAGCACCCACGTCACCGCCGCGGCGTAGATGGGTGCGGCTGATTTATGGACGATGGTCTTTGTTTTCAATCCTGTCGCCTCCAGTCCTTGTTTGTGACTATACATTATATAGCATTTCTGTTTTCCGGTCAATGTTTGAAAGGAAAAAAGGGCGCCCGCGGGCGCCCTTTTTCATTTGTTGTTCAGCTTGCCCAGATACCGGTAGATGCTGGCCTCGCTGCTGTGCAGCGTCTGCGCCACATGGCTCACGGACCCCTTCAGCAGGAACACGCCCTTGCGGTTCAGAATGTCCATGATCTCCATCTTCTCGTCCTGGGTCAGGCGGTCCACCTCCACCGGGTAGTTGGCCACCACCTGGGATACGATGCTGGCGGTGGCGCCGGCAATGGACGTGGGATAGCCGCTGCGTACCGGTGTCTCCACCGGGTCGTTGCTGTCGGCGATGAGCCGCGTGCCGCTGGGTACGCCCCGCTTCACACCGCCGCCGCACAGCTCCATGACCCTGCGGCTCAGTTCCTCGTACCGGCTGGCGTCGAAGTTGATGCACAGCAGGCCGGACAGCTCCCCGTGCCGTCCCTTGATGAACATGGAGTTGGAGCACATGGTCTTGCCCGTGGCGGACACGGACTCAAAGTTCAGCACATAGTTCTGCGTCTCGTACAGGTTCCCAGCCACGAACTCCAGCATTTTGTTGCTGAGAGGGGAGCCGATGTGCCGTCCGGTCAGCTCTCCGTTGGCGATGGCGATGATCCGGTTGGAGTCATCCTCCAGCTCGTGCAGGGCGATCTCATAGTCAGGGCCCAGCACGTGGCCCAGAAAGTCTACGATCAGTGTGTATTGCCGTATCAGCTCCACTTCCATGGCAGGCAGTCTCCTTTTCTGTTTTATGCGGTGGGGAGGGCGCTCACGCCTTCGGCTGCGCTGCCTGGGCGGCGATCCTCGCCTTCTCCTCGTCCTCCAGCACCCGGTAGGCCACCTTGCCCACCAGGGTCTTGGGCAGCTCATCCCGGAACTCGATGTCGTAGGGCATGGCGTACTTGGCCACGTGCTTGCGGCAGTAGTCCAGCAGCGTCTGCTTGGTGGCGTCGTTGGCGGGCACGCCGGGCTTGAGCATCACGAAGGCCTTGACCTTCTGCATCTTATAGGGATCGGGCACGCCGATGATGCAGCTCATCTGCACGTCCTCATGGGCGTCCAGAATGTTCTCCAGCTGGCCGGGATAGACGTTGTAGCCGGAGGTGATGATCATCCGCTTGGCGCGGCCCTTGAAGTAGATGAAGCCCTGGTCGTCCATGGTGCCCAGGTCGCCGGTGTACACCCAGGTCAAACCGTCGTCATGCTTCCGCAGGGTGCGGGCCGTCTCCTCGGGGTTGTTCATGTACGCCTTCATGACGGTGGGGCCCGCCAGCAGGATCTCGCCCTCGGTGCCGTAGGGTACCTCCTTGTCGGTGTCCGGCTCCACGATCTTGATATAGGTGTCGGGGAAGGGCAGGCCGATGGAGCCCTCCTTGTAGATGTTGGTGGGCGTCAGGCAGCAGGCCGTCACCGTCTCGGTGGTGCCGTAGCCCTCGCGGACCTGAATGACCGCGTGGTGATCGTACAGGAACTTGTCAAATTTCTTCTTCAGCTCAATAGACAGGCTGTCGCCGCCGGAGAACACGCCCTTCAGACTGCTCAGGTCCGCGCCGTCCATGCTGGGCAGGCGCAGCAGCGCCTCATACAGCGTGGGCACGCCGGCGATAAAGTTGCACTTGTACTTCACGATCTGCTTGGCATAGCTCTTGGCGGTGAACCGTGGGATGAGGATGCACCGTCCGCCCTGGCTCAGCATGGAGTGCACGCACACGCCCAGACCGAAGCCGTGGAACAGGGGCATGGCCGCCAGCATCCGGTCGCCGGGCCGGAACATGGGGTTGGTGGCGATGATCTGCTGGCCCAGTGCGTTGAAGTTGCCGTTGGTCAGCACGATGCCCTTTGTGGTGCCGGTGGTGCCGCCGGAGTACAGAATGACCGCGGGATCGTTGTAGCCTCGCTCCACCCGGTAGTTCTTGTAGAAGCAGTACCGGGACATATCCATAAATTCCTTCCACCGGATGACCGGCGCGTCCTCGGGGATCTTCTGGATCTTCCGCCCCTCGGTGAGCATATAGCCCGCCCGGATGGTGCGGCTCAGCGCGTCCTTTACGGAGGCGATGATGATGTTGATGATGCCGGTGTTCTGCCGGATGTGCTCGAACTTGTCGTAGAACTGATCCAGCGTGATGGCCGTGGTGGACTCAGAGGCGTTCAGATAGAACTCGATCTCCTTCTCCGCCGACAGGGGGTGGATCATGTTGGCGATGCCGCCCACCAGGTTCACCGCGTAGAACATATAGATGGCCTGGGGGCAGTTGGGCATGGCGATGGTCACCTTGTCGCCGGGCCGCACGCCCAGGGTCTTCAGGCTCTTGGCGCACTTCTCGATCTCCTGCACCATCTTTTTATAGGTGGTGGACTTGCCCATGAAATCAAAGGCGATGTTGTTGGGATACAGCTCGGCCATGCGCTCCACGGCCTCGAACATACTGCCCTGGAAATAATCCAGGTGCATGGGCACATCGCCCATATAGTCCTTCCACGGGGTCTTTACTTCACTCATATTGTACCTCCTCGCTCATGGGCTTTTCCAGCTCCTCCGGGTGTGTCAGCAGATACTCCAGCAGCCGCACGGACTTGGAGTAGTAATAGCCGTCCGCCAACCGCTCGTCGATGGTCAGTCCCAACTCCAGCGTCTCCCGCATAGAGACATTGCCGTCCTCATTGATAAACGGCGATTTCTTCTTTTCGCCGATGATGCAGAACAGGGAGCAGGTGCCCCAGTTGGTCAGGTGGTGATAGCCGCACTTCAGCTTGATGGACCCCAGGTTCGAAATGACCACAGAGCTGTAATAGGGGTCGGTGGCGATAAGGTCGGACGGCACCCAGCCGTGGCGATCCAGAAACATCAGGAACCGCACGATGGCCTTTCCCATCCACCGGGGCATCTTATTGAACATATCCATGCCCGCGGTGGAGGCATCCACCTTCTCACTGCGGCACTCCGTCACCTGCCGGCGGATGTAGTCATGTACCTCCGCCACCGTGTCCGTCTCCTTCCCATGGAGGAAGGCCAGCGCCTCCGCGCCCTTGTCGGAAAACTGCTTCTTCACCACGAACGCGGCGGATACCTCGTTCCGCTGATAGAAATTGCTGTTCACAATAAAGCGGTTCAGCTTCGGCCGCAGGGTGATGGTCTTCTCCAGCGCCGCCACCACGATGTGGAACATGGTGTAGGGAAAGTCCTTCTCCTCCTCGTTCTTCCTGGTCAGATACGCGTTCATGGCGGTCAGGTCCACCTTCACGGAGATGTACGCCTCATTATCGCACCGGTTGGGGTAGATGATGCCGGTGATGAAGTGCAGGGAATCCAGCTCCCGCAGCAGCCGGCCGTCCTTCCGGTCTCCCCGCCGTCTCTTATAGGTCTCCATATGTTTCTCCTATGCAACTAATATAAATGTGAAAGTTTTACAAGCATATCTAATATGCTATATTATGTTGACAACATAAATCAACAACTGTTACCCGCACATTATACCAGCCTCCCCCCGAAAATACTACCCCCATTTTCACACTTTACGCAATTCATACAAAAATGTTAGGCACTAAAAAGGACCGGCGAGAGCCGGTCCTTTTTTCACTCACAGATTTTTCACCCGCAGGGCCCGTATGGCGTTCAGCACCGCCAGCACCATCACGCCCACATCGGCGAAGATGGCCGCCCACATATTGGCCGCGCCGATGGCCACCAGCACCAGGCAGGCGAACTTCACCGCCAGCGCGAACACGATGTTCTGATACACGATGCCGATGCACTTCCGGGAGATGTGGATGGCCTTGGCGATCTGCATGGGCTCGTCGTCCATCAGCACCACGTCCGCCGCCTCGATGGCCGCATCGCTGCCCATGGCGCCCATGGCGATGCCGATATCCGCCCGGCTCAGCACCGGCGCGTCGTTGATGCCGTCGCCCACGAAGGCCAGCTTGGCCTTCCCGCGCTGGTCGCCCAGCAGCTGCTCCACCTGCGCCACCTTGTCCCCGGGCAGCAGCTCGCTGTGTACCTCGTCCACGCCCAGCTCCGCCGCCACCGCGTCCGCCACCTTCTTGGCGTCGCCGGTGAGCATGACGGTCTTTTCCACGCCCGCCTTATGCAGCGCGGCGATGGCCGCCTTGGCGTTGGGCTTCACCACGTCGGAGATCACGATGTGCCCCGCATACTGCCCGTCCACCGCCATGTGGATGATGGTCCCCACGCTGTGGCAGTCGTGATAGGGAATACCCAGCTGGACCATCAGCTTGCTGTTGCCGGCGGCCACCGTGTGGCCGTCCACCACGGCGGTGACGCCGTGGCCGCTGCTCTCCTGGATGTCCGTCACGCGGCTGCGGTCGATGGCCTTGCCGTAGGCTTTCTGCAGGCTCTTGCTGATGGGATGGGAGGAGGCGCACTCCGCCAGCGCCGCGTATTCCAGCAGCTTCTGCTCGTCCATGTCGCTGTGGTGTACCGCCGTCACCTCGAACACACCCTTGGTCAGCGTGCCGGTCTTGTCGAACACCACCGTCTTTACCTGGGACAGCGTCTCCAGATAGTTGGAGCCCTTGATCAGGATGCCCTCATGGCTGGCGCCGCCGATACCGGCGAAGAAGCTCAGGGGAATGCTGACCACCAGCGCGCACGGGCAGCTGGTCACCAGGAACGTCAGCGCACGGTATACCCACTGCTCCCACTGGCCGTCCATGCCGCCCACCAGCCGGATCACCGGCGGGATAATAGCCAGCGCCAGCGCGCTGTAGCATACCACCGGCGTGTAAATGCGGGCGAACTTGGCGATGAAATCCTCGCTGCGGGACTTGCGGGAGCTGGAGTTCTCCACCAGCTCCAGGATCTTGGACACCGTGGACTCGCCAAAGGCCTTTGTGGTCCTGATCTTCAGCACGCCGGTCATGTTGATGCAGCCGCTGATGACCTCGTCGCCCTCCCGGGCGTCCCGGGGCAGGCTCTCGCCGGTCAGGGCGCTGGTGTTCAGGGTGGAGCTGCCCTCGGTGACGACGCCGTCGATGGGCACCTTCTCGCCCGGCTGTACCACGATGACGGTGCCGATGGCCACCTCGTCCGGGTCCACCTGTACCAGCTGGCCGTCCTGCTCAATGTTGGCGTAGTCCGGACGGATGTCCATCAGCGCGCTGATGTTCTTCCGGCTCTTGCCCACGGCGTAGCTCTGGAACAGCTCGCCGATCTGATAGAACAGCATCACGGCGATGGCCTCGTTGTAGTCGCCGCTTTTCTCATAGATGGCCAGCGCGAACGCACCCACCGTGGCCACCGCCATCAGGAAGTTCTCGTCGAACACCCGCCCGTTGACGATGCCCTGCCCGGCCTTTTTCAGAATGTCGTAGCCGATGACCAGATACGCTGTCAGATACAGCGCCAGCCGCAGCCACCCCGTCACCGGAATAATATACAGCGCGACCAGCATCGCCGCCGTGATGAGTATGCGTATGAGCATTTTCTTTTGTTTTTTCGTCATAGCGTTTCTCCTTTCCTGTATCCGCACCGCCGTCCCGCCGCAGCCGGCGCAGGGGCTATTTCGCGCCCCGGCGCGAGCGTAGTATTTGTCTCCGACGGGGATAGTTTCGCGCCCCGGCGCGAGCGTTTCTTTTGTCTCCGACGGCCCCATTTCTTCCAA
>ENA-UOJJ01001899-UOJJ01001899.1-human-gut-metagenome-genome-assembly--contig:-CS66-NODE-1899-length-28743-cov-13.118935_pt1 | contig 28743 bp, 29 predicted proteins | sample MGYA00242343_ERZ723890 | MGnify/ENA metagenome assembly ERZ723890
TAGTTCTTTGTCGTCACGCTTTTAAGCGTCACAACAAGGTTTAGTATATCATATGACCTTGATTTTGTCAAGAACTTTTTTCAACTTTTTTCGCCATCATTTTTTTAGTGGCGGAGATGGAGAGATTTGAACTCTCGCGCCGCTTTCACGACCTACTCACTTTCCAGGCGAGCCCCTTCAACCACTTGGGTACATCTCCAAAAGCTCTCACATCTTTTGCCAATTAAAAATTAGCAAAAAAATAACGCAGAGGGTGGGATTCGAACCCACGGTCCCTTTCGAGATCACTGGTTTTCAAGACCAGCTCCTTAAACCGCTCGGACACCTCTGCATTTTATTAAGTTATTGAGACGTAACTGCCTCAACAAAATAGAGTATATCATAACAGTTAACACTTGTCAAGCACTTTTTTTATTTTTTTATAGATTTTTATAATAATGTGTGGTACACTATGAAAAAGGAGGTTTTTATATGAAAGAAAAGATAATAGATTTATTCACAAGACTTATAAAATTTGATACAACATCAAACCCTGAAAGCAAAGAGTATCCTTCTACCGAGTCCCAGTTTTTCTATGCCGATATTCTTGCAGCAGAACTTACAAAGATTGGCATAAAGGAAATCGCAATAGATAAATACGGATATGTAACAGCAACTTTATACGGAAACACTGAAGGTCCTACCATAGGACTTATATCTCATATGGATACAAGTCCCGATTGCAGTGGATATGGAATTTCTCCTATTATAATAGAAAACTATGACGGTAAACCAATTGAAAGAAAAGGTCCTGCCCTCTCATCAGAAGAATTTCCTGAATTAAAATATTATATAGGAAAAACTATTATATGTTCAGACGGCACAACATTACTGGGTTCTGACGATAAAGCAGGCATTACAGAAATAATTACTGCTCTTGAATACTTGATAAATCATCCCGAAATAAAACACACAACAATTAAAGTTGCATTCACACCTGACGAAGAAATTGGTGCAGGTGTAGATTATTTTGATGTTAAAAAGTTTGGCTGTGACTATGCCTATACTATTGACGGCGGTATTGTCGGCGAAATAAGCTACGAAAACTTTAATGCAGCAAGAGCTAAAATTGATATAGTTGGAAAGAGTGTTCATCCCGGAAGTGCAAAAGACATTATGATTAATGCAGGACTTATAGCCAGTAAGTTTAATTCAATGCTCCCTGCTGATGAAACACCTGCTACAACGGACGGATATGAAGGATTTTATCACCTTACAAAATTAAGCGGAAATGTAGAAAATGCTTATCTTGATTATATTATAAGAGATTTTAACAAAGAAAACTTTGAAAACAGAAAAAATAACATTATTAATATAGTAGAAACTCTTAACAAAGAATATGGCAATGGCACAATAAAGCTTGATTTGTATGATGAATATTATAATATGGCTGAAATCATCAATGAACATAAATATGTTCTTGACAGAGCAGTTGAGGCAATAAAGAAAACAGGTGTTGAGCCATTAGTTGAACCTATAAGAGGCGGTACCGATGGTGCAAGACTTTCATTTATGGGACTTCCTTGCCCCAATATATTTACAGGGGGACATAATTTCCATGGACCTTATGAATTTATATGCGTTGAAAGTATGATTAAATCAGTTGAAACAATAATAAATATAGCAACACTATAAAAACGGTATTATTGTAACTTCCTAAAGTTATAACTTATAATTATACTTACTTTGAAAATAATAAATTAGATTATTTTATTTTTTTTAATATTTATATTGACAAACACATATTACTGTGATAAAATGTTTCTTGTTATTAAAGAAGAAGCTCCACTTCTCACCTTACGACTTCCGTGTTTTAAGGTTAAACATTTTTCACTATAGAGTGTTAATTGTGAGATTACGAGCAGACTTTGTCTGCTCTTTTTTATGGAGCAGCAGCAAATAAATTTTAGGAGGTGCCTACTATTACCGATTTAATGATTAACGGACAGATAAGGGACAAAGAAATTCGTCTTATTAGCGATACCGGCGAGCAGATTGGAATTATGTCAGCCAGAGACGCTCAAAAGCTTGCTGATGAAAAAAATCTTGATTTGGTTAAGATTTCACCACAGGCTAAGCCACCGGTTTGCAAAATTATGGATTATAGCAAGTATAAATTTGACCTTGCTAAAAAGGAAAAGGAAGCAAAGAAGAAGCAAAAGGTTATTGAAACCAAGGAGGTTCGTCTTTCTCCTAATATTGACACTCACGATGTACAGACAAAGGTCAAGAATGCTATTAAATTCCTTAAGGCCGGTAATAAGGTTAAGGTAAGCATCAGATTCAGAGGACGTGAATTGTCACGTCAAGATGCTGCAATAGATATAATGAAGGACTTTGCGGTTCAAGTTTCAGAAGTTGGACAAATTGAAAAAGAGCCAAAGATGGAAGCTAGAACTATGGCAATGTTCTTAGGTCCAAAAATTAACTAATTTTTTCAGGAGGAATGTAAAATGCCTAAATTAAAGACAAGAAAAGCTGTAGCAAAGCGTGTTTCTGTTACAGGTACTGGTAAGATTAAAAGAACTAAAGCTAACAAGCAGCATATCTTAACTAAGAAGAGCACTAAAAGAAAGAGAAGCTTAAGACAGGCTACTCTAGTAGATTCAACTAATGTTAAGGTTATGAGAAAAGAATTACCATATATCTAAGGAGGACACTATAAATGGCTAGAGTTAAGGGTGCATTAGGTGCACGTAAAAGACATAAGAAAGTATTAAAGATGGCTAAGGGTTACTTCGGTGCCAGAAGTAAGCAGTACAGAGTAGCTAAGCAGTCAGTTATGAAGGCTATGGCTCATAGCTTTGCAGGCAGAAAGCAGACTAAGAGAGCTTACAGAAGACTTTGGATTGTTAGAATTAATGCTGCTGCAAGAATGAATAACATTTCTTACAGCCAGTTTATGAACGGTCTTAAAAAGGCTGACATTAACATAAACAGAAAGATGTTAGCTGAATTAGCTGTTAATGATATGAACGCTTTCACTTCATTAGTTGAAAAGGCTAAGGCTGCTTTATAATAAATACTAAAAAGAATCTTTGAAAACAAAGGTTCTTTTTTTATTCTTTAAATTTACTAATATTTTTGTTATAATTATATATGAAGATAAAAACACTCTTCGGTTGGTAGTCCGAAGGCATTTTATAATGTAAGTAACCTGCCTCCTTGGTTGTCCATTCTTCGCTTAATAAATATTAAGGAGGATTTCTTATGGACAGAGGAAGCAGTAAACTAACAGTATTTTTTGAAAATCCATTTTGGGTTGGTATATTTGAAAGGTATGACAATAGTAAACTGTATGTTTGCAAAGTCACCTTTGGCAGCGAGCCAAAAGATGGTGAAATTCTAGAATTTATATTAAAGAATTATTACAAGCTAAATTTCAGTCCGTCTGTTGATTGCGTAATTTCAGAAAAGAAAATTAATCCCAAAAAAATGCAAAGGGAAATTAGAAAAGAGCAAGCAAAAACCTATATAGGCACTAAATCCCAACAAGCCCTGAAATTACAGAAAGAACAAATAAAAACCGAAAATAAAGCTTTACGAAAAAAATTAAAGCTTGAGTTAGCAGAGAAAAAATTTGCTATTAAACAACAGAAAAAGAAGGAAAAGCATAGGGGCAGGTAACTGTCTCTTTTTTCTTTTTAAATAAAATTACCCAATAACATACACAAAAACCAAAATTTAACCATATTATACATAGAGGTTAATCCTCAAAATAATATAGAAGGAAGGTATAATAATGAACACAACAGACTTAGCAGACCTTTTTAACACTGACGAGAATAACTGGGAAAAATGCAAGGATGAATGCAGAGAAAAATGTAGAGAAAAATGTGACTGCGACAAGCACAAAGAAAGAGAACAGCACGTTCATGAAATCCTCGGCTCAACACTTGTAGCAGAACGCTGCAGTGATTGTCACAACCACCGTTTTGCCACTGTTTCAGGAGAAGCAATCAGAAGCGGTAACAGCCATGTTCACAGAATTAAATTCAGAACAGACTCTTACGAGGGACATTTCCATGAATTTGAGGGAACATCAGGACCTGCAATTCCTGTAGGCGATGGCAGACATGTACACTTTGCAAAAGCATTCACAAAGGAAGCTGACGGTCATAAGCACGAATTTCGTGTAGCATCACTTATTGATAATCCTATTGGCGACTAAATTAAAAAATACAAATGAAAAGGAGTGGCTATGCCACTCCTTAAACATTTTATTTATTTCTCATATCCCTGTTAATATCAAAGATATTAAAATCATCAGGTTCAAGCTTCTTACTCATAACCTCAACCATAGCCGCAAATGTATCCATAGCAGTAATAAGAGTAACATCACTTTCAACAGCAGTTCTTCTAATCTTAAAGCCGTCAGAATGAGTATCATTCGCCTTCTTAGGAATATCCACTGCAAGGTCTACAACACCACTTCTGATTGTATCAATAATATTAGGAACACCCTCGCTAATCTTCTTAACCACTTTACACTTAATACCATTTTCATTTAATACTCTTGCAGTACCCTTAGTTGCAAGGAAATTGCAGCCAAGCTCAACACATTTCTTGGCAATTTTTACAAATTCCTCGTGATCCTTACTTGAAACCGTTGCAAGAATTGTACTTCCTGCTGTAGGAACAGTCATACCGGCAGCAATAAAGCCCTTATAAAGTGCATTTTCAAGATTTTTGCCTACGCCAAGTACTTCACCTGTTGATCTCATTTCAGGTCCTAAGCTAACCTCAACCTGTGGAAGTTTTTCAGTTGAGAATACGGGCACCTTAACGGCAACAACATCAGGCTCAGAACCGATACCGGTCTGATAACCCATATCAGCAAGCTTTTCGCCAAGCATAACTCTTGTTGCAACATCAATAACAGGAACACCTGTTACCTTTGTAATATATGGAACAGTTCTTGAAGAACGTGGGTTTACCTCAATAATGTTAAGCTCACCCTTGAATTCAATAAACTGAATATTTACCATACCAATTACATTAAGAGCAATAGAAAGTTTCTTTGTAACATCTAAAATCTGCTCTTTAATGTCATCAGAAATATGCTGCGGAGGATAAATTGAAATACTGTCACCTGAATGAACACCCGCTCTTTCAAGATGCTCCATGATACCTGGAATAAATACATCTTTGCCATCACATATAGCATCTACCTCGATTTCCCTGCCACTTAAATATCTGTCAATAAGAACAGGATTTTTACTGTCTCTTTCAAATGCCTCTGTAAGATAAAGGGTAAGCTCATCCTCATTGTGAGTAATCTCCATACCCTGACCGCCTAAAACATAGCTAGGTCTTACAAGTACAGGATATCCAAGCTTTTCAGCAGTTTCAACGCCCTCTTTAAGTGTAAATACACCCTTACCCTTAGGTCTTGCTATTCCAAGCTTTTCAAGTACGGCATCAAACTTTTCTCTGTCCTCTGCCTCGTCAATATGCTTTGGAAGTGTACCTAAAATCGGAATATTCATTTCATCAAAAAAGTTAGCAAGCTTAATAGCTGTCTGACCTCCAAACTGAAGGATAACACCGTCAGGTCTTTCAGTTTCAACTACATTTAACACATCCTCTTCTGTAAGAGGCTCAAAGTAAAGCTTGTCAGCAGTATCAAAATCAGTTGATACTGTTTCAGGGTTATTATTTACAATAATTGTTTCAATACCTGCCTTCTTTAAAGCCATAATTGAATGAACTGAACAGTAGTCAAACTCAATACCCTGACCAATTCTGATAGGGCCTGAACCAATTACCATTACTTTCTTCTTATCACTAACTACTACCTCGGTTTCAGTGTCATAGCTTGAATAATAGTAAGGAGTAACAGCCTCAAACTCGCCTGCACAGGTATCAACCATCTTAAATACAGGCATAATATTCCATTTCTTTCTTAAACCATAGATATTAGGAGGAATACAGCCTACAAACTTACTTATAGCCTTATCAGAGAAGCCCTTTTCCTTAAAGTATCTCAAACTCTCCTCTGTAAAGTCCTCTAACTTCATAGTTTTAAGAGTTTCTTCCATTTCAACAATCTTTGCAATCTTAGCAATAAAGAATAAGTCCATACCTGTAATCTGACAAACCTTTTCAACCTTGTAGCCACGTCTTAGCATTTCAGCAAGATAGAATAATCTCTCATCATCAGGCTTAACAACTCTCTTTTTAAGCTCATCAAGGCTTAAACCCTTAGCACTCTTTCTCTCAAGCCCGTACTGACCGATTTCAAGAGAACGTACACCCTTTAATAAAGCAGCCTCAAAGCTCTTGCCGATTGACATTATCTCGCCTGTAGCCATCATCTTAGTACCAAGAGTTCTCTTAGCACCAAAGAACTTATCAAATGGCCATCTTGGGAACTTTAATACAACATAGTCAATAGTAGGTTCGAAGCAGGCAAAGGTTTTACCTGTTACAGCATTCTTAATTTCATCAAGATTATAACCTAACGCAATCTTAGCTGCAACCTTAGCAATAGGATAGCCGGTTGCCTTAGATGCAAGAGCTGAAGAACGTGAAACTCTAGGGTTAATCTCAATTACAGCATAGTTATAGCTGTTAGGGTCTAAGGCAAACTGAACATTACAGCCACCCTTAATTTCAATAGAATTAATAATGTTAATAGCAGCGCTTCTTAACATCTGGTATTCTCTGTCTGATAAAGTCTGTGCAGGTGCAACTACAATACTATCCCCTGTATGTACACCAACAGGGTCAACGTTTTCCATACTACATACTGTAATACAGTTGCCAGCACCATCTCTCATTACCTCAAACTCAATTTCCTTCCAGCCGGCAATACTCTTTTCAATAAGTACCTGACCAACTCTTGAAAGATGTAAGCCTTGAGTACAAATTTCTCTTAATTCAAGCTCATTTGCAGCAATACCACCACCTGTACCGCCAAGGGTATAAGCAGGTCTAACAATAACTGGATACCCAATCTTGTTAGCAAAATCAACGGCAGACTCAACATCAGTTACAATGTCACTTTCAACAATAGGCTGATTAGTTCTTTCCATTAACTGCTTAAAGCTATCTCTGTCTTCACCCTCTTTAATAGAGTCAATAGAAGTGCCGATAACTCTAACATTGTACTTATCAAGAATACCGGCATCATATAATTCGCAGCTTAAATTAAGCCCTGTCTGACCACCCATACCTGCAATAATACTGTCAGGTCTTTCCTTAGCAATAACCTTTTCTATAAAATCAATAGTAAGAGGCTCAATATAAGTATAATGTGCCATACCAAGGTCAGTCATAATAGTAGCTGGGTTAGAGTTTACAAGAACAACCTCAACGCCTTCTTCTTTAATAGACTGACAAGCCTGTGTACCGGAGTAGTCAAACTCTGCCGCCTGACCGATTACAATAGGACCTGAGCCAATAACTAAAACCTTCTTAATTGAATTGTCCTTAGGCATGGATTTTCACCTCCTCAATTATCTTTAAAAATCTGTCAAATAATTCCTGTGTATCAAGTGGTCCTGGGCTTGCCTCAGGATGGAACTGTACTGAATAAATAGGTTTAGTCTTGTGTCTTATACCCTCAATACTTCCATCATTTACATTTATAAATGTAGCCTCAACATCCTCAGAAAGATCACACACAACAAACTCGTGATTTTGGCTTGTAATGTAAACTCTGCCTGTCTTTAAGTCCTTAACGGGGTGATTTCCGCCGTGATGACCGAACTTTAATCTCTTTGTGTTACAGCCTAAAGCAAGGCTTATAAGCTGATGTCCGAGACATATGCCAAGTACGGGAATACCTGAATCAATTAACTTTTTAATAGTATCAACAACTGTAGGAATATCCTTTGGGTCTCCCGGACCGTTGCCTAAAAAAACTGCATCAGGCTTAACAGCAAGCATTTCCTCTGCTGATGTAAAGGCAGGGAATACACTTAACTTACAGCCTCTCTTAGCTAAATCCCTTATGATACCCTGCTTAATACCACAGTCTAAAACTGCTAGGTGAGTGCTTGGACCGCTGACAGTATAAGGCTTATCAATAGTAACTTCCTTAACGGCATAAGCATTAGTATAAGTATCAAACTTCTGCTTAATCTGGCTAGGAGTAAGGTCATCAACTCTTGTAGTAATGATACCTCTCATGGTACCGTTATCTCTTAAAACTCTTGTAAGAGCTCTTGTGTCAATGCCCTCAAGACCCATAATCTTGTTCTGATATAAAAAGTCCTCAAGGTCCATTTCACATCTCCAGTTATTAGGAACATCACACTTTTCTCTTACAATAAAGCCCTTTAAGAAAGGCTTTCTGCTTTCCATATCTTCAAGATTAATACCATAGTTACCTATAAGAGGATATGTCATTGTTACAATCTGACCTGCAAATGAAGGGTCAGTCAAGGTTTCCTGATATCCTGTCATACCTGTTGTAAATACAACCTCGCCAACAGTTTCCTTGATATAACCAAATGCATTACCCTTAAATTTAACGCCATTTTCAAGTATTAACTCAGCTTTAATGGTTTTCTTCATGGTTAAATACATCTCCTTAAATCATTTTTCATATCTATACAAGCCTGTCTTGCTGCCTGAGCAAAGCTTCTTTCATCAGAATAGCAGGACTTATATTCATCCTTCATATGTGCTGCAATAATACCTCTTGAGGAATTTACAATAGCACCTAAGCCTTCCTCATTAAAGCATACAGCTAAATCCTCTGCCTTACCGCCCTGTGCACCATAGCCGGGTACAAGAAAGAAAGTATGAGGCATAACCTCTCTTAATCTCTTAGCCTGTTCAGGGTGAGTAGCACCAACTACTGCACCTACAGAGCTAAAGCCATACTGACCTCTTGTGCTTTCTCCCCACTTTTCAATTAAAGTGCCAACCTTTTCATAAATTGGAGTTCCGTCAACAAGTAAGTCCTGAATTTCCCCACTGTTAGGGTTAGAAGTCTTAGCAAGTACGAAAAGACCCTTTTCATAAGCCTCGCAATCCTTTAAGAAAGGTGTAATTGAGTCAGAGCCTAAGTATGGATTAAGAGTAATAAAGTCCTGTGCAAAGCTGTCATAAACATTGCCGTTAATATCAACCCTGCCAATATGTCCGTCTGAGTATGCCTCAGCAGTTGAAGCTATATCACTTCTCTTAATATCACCGATTACAATAAGACCCTTGCTTTTAGCATACCTGCAAGTCTTGTCATAAGCCTTCAAACCTTCAATGCCGTATCTTTCATACATAGCAATCTGTGGCTTAACAGCAGGCACAATATCAAACACTGCATCAATAATGTACTTATTAAATTTATACATAGACTTTGCAACAGCCTTTGGAGTATTACCGTACTTTGTAAAATATTTTTCTGTAATAAAATTTGGAATGTAATTAAGTCTTGGGTCAAGACCTACAACTGTAGGGTTGTCTGTAGCCTTAATTTTTTCAATAAGCTTATCAATAATCATTTCCCGTCCTCCTACTTAGTTAATTTACCATTATCTACAACAACCTCTCCACCGCAGATAGTGTAAAGAATTTTACCCTTAACTTCTCTGCCGCCAAAAGGAGTGTTTTTAGCCTTAGAAACCATTGTGTTTACATCAATGGTATATTTATTGTCTATATCTGCAATAGCTATATCAGCCACTGAACCAACACTTAAATGCCCCTTGTCACAACCTAAAACTGCAGCAGGATTAGCTGTCATTTTAGCAACCATATCACTGAATGAAATCAAACCACTTTCAACAAGTTCCGTATATGAAAGAGCAAAACTTGTTTCAAGACCGATTATGCCATTTGCTGCCTTTTCAAATTCACAATTTTTATCATCAATATGGTGTGGTGCATGGTCAGTAGCTATAACCTCAATTACATTATCCTTAATAGCCTGTCTTATTATTTCTAAATCCTTACGGCTTCTTAAAGGAGGATTCATCTTAAAGTTAGCATCATAGTCTGTAATATCTTCATCACAAAGTGTAAAATGGTGAGGTGCAACCTCTGCTGTTACCGGAAGTCCCATGGCCTTTGCATTTTTAACCTGTTCAACACTGCCTTCAGTACTGATGTGGCAAATGTGCAGCTTCGCACCTGTTGCCTTAGCAAGTATAATATCTCTTGATACTATGATTTCCTCAGAATCATCACCTATACCCTTTAAACCAAGAATTGATGCTCTGTCACCTGCATTCATTGAGCCTTTTGCAAGCCTTATTTCTTCGCAATGGTCAAGTATAGGAAGATTAAACATCTTTGAATATCTCATTGCATTTTTCATCAAAGCAGGATCAGCAACTGATTTGCCGTCTTCTGAAAGAGCACAGGCACCCGCTTCAGCCATCTGACCAATGTCTGCAAGCTCCTCACTATTTTGTCCCTTAGTAATTGCACCTATAGGCAGAACATTAATAACCGCATCTCTCTTAGGACTTAAAGCATATTCAATCATAATTGCATTATCGGTTATAGGATTTGTATTAGGCATTGTACAAACCGTAGTAAAGCCGCCCATTGCAGCAGCTCTTGAACCTGTTGCAATGGTTTCCTTGTTTTCATATCCCGGTTCTCTGAAATGAACATGAAGGTCGATTAATCCGGGCATAACCGCAAGCCCCTCTGCATTTATAACATTATCAGCACTGTCATTTATATTGTCATCAATTTTGGCAACCTTACCGTCAATTACAAGTACATCCTTAACGGAATCCACATTATTTTTAGGGTCAACCAATCTGCCGTTTTTAATTAAAATACTGCTCATAAATACCCTCCCTTACTTTCTGTTAGCCTCTGTTAAAAGTTTCAATACAGCCATTCTTACGGCAACGCCGTTCTTAACCTGAACATTGATAACAGAATGCTTGCCGTCAATAACTTCCGTACTTAATTCAACACCTCTGTTTACGGGACCCGGATGCATAACAAGCACATCCTTTTTAGCATACTTTAATATTTCATCATTTACACCAAAAAGATTTGAGTATTCTCTAAGGTTAGGGAAAGGCATATTTTTCTGTCTTTCAAACTGTATTCTAAGTCCCATAACAACATCGGCATCCTTAATTGCCGAAGGTATATCCGTACTCACCTGAACACCCAAACTCTTCATTGAATTGCTTACTAATGTAGAAGGTCCTGCAAGAGTAACCTTTGCGCCAAGTTTAGTTAAGCCGAAAGCATTGCTTCTTGCAACTCTTGAGTGAGAAATATCACCTAAAATAACAACCTTTAAGCCCTCAAAGCTGCCCTTTCTCTCCATAATGGTATAAAGGTCAAGAAGTGCCTGTGTAGGGTGCTCATTAGAACCGTCACCAGCATTTATAACACTAGCTTTAACATTCTTGGCAAGAATATGTGCAGCACCTGTCATCTGGTGTCTTATAATCATTACATTAGTACCCATCTGGTCAAGGGTCACGCCGGTGTCAATAAGACTTTCGCCTTTTGAAACACTGCTTGTTGCAACACCTAAGTCCTTAACTATAGCTCCCTGATACTCACCTGCAAGCATAAATGACATTTTTGTTCTGGTACTGTTTTCATAGAAAAGAGTCACAATACTGCTTTTTGAAAGAATATCCGTTCTTAAATCGGGATTGTCAATTTTTTCTTTCATTTCCTTAGCAGTATTAAGTATAGTCATAATTTCGTCAGCACTTAAATCCCTTAAGCCTAACAAATCTTTTCTGTTATACATAAGCTTACCTCCTTTGAAAAATCTGTTTGCGAAAAAAAAGCAATAAAGGAATTAAAATAAAACCCTTATTGCTTAATAAACCCGAAAAAGGAAATAAAACGAGAAGGAATATGAATGAAGCAGTTATAAGTTGTAATTTGCTTAGGCTTACACATAATTCCTCTCTCCTTCCTTTATTTATATCCTTAAAATTTTATCATTTCTTATGCTCTTTGTCAACAATAATTTTATTTTTTTTGACAAAGAGCATTCCAAATATGAAATTTCGCCTTTTTATATAGTATAATATATTTTGTCCCAAAACTCAATTTAATTTTTAAAAAAAATTAAAATTTTTGTAATGTAAATGAAATGTAAAAAATAACGAATAACCACTTGAAAAACAGCAGACAATATTGTATAATCATTTTGCAGGGAGAGATAAAAAACTTAATTGATTTATTTTCCCGGCATAATGATTTTATATATATTAATTGTCTGGAATGTCCGCGACCTTTTATTTTTGAACCTACATTTTTTGAACGGGAATCCTACATTGTTCAGTTTATGCCAGGCCGCAAGCTAATTCCCTTTGGGCAGCGGAAGGCAGATAACTGTTCTGCGGACACCCACCTAGCTTGGCTAGGTGTCAAAAAACTGGGGACGGCATTTTGGATAATTTTACAAAAGATGGGACTGTCAGTTGACAGTCCCTATTATTTTTCCAATTATCTTTTCAAGCTCATTATTTGCCTCAATGTCATCACAAGGAGCAACTGTTGATGTATGCAAACACCTTACATATCCATCGACCTTTACATTTAACCCCCTAAGCATTATCCTTATTGTCTTTTCAGCATCAGCAGAATTTACAACGGAATCACCGCCTCCTACAACAATTACATAGCCATTTTTAGGCTTCAGCTTTTTCCTGCTGTTAAAAAAAAGCTGTGTTCTTGACATCATTGCCATTAATACCCCTGTAGGCTGATTGTAGTAAAGTGGTGTAGCAACAATAATATTATTATAACAATCAATATTATTTAAAAGCTTTGTTACTTTATCATTATATATACACTTTCCCTTTACACACTCTCTACAGTCAATACAGGAAGAAAAATCAGTAAAATAAGCATTTATAACATCGCATTCAATTTTTTCTTTTATTTTATTTATAAAATACATTGTATCTCCGTTTTTTCTCGGAGAACCATTTATAATAAGTGTTTTCATAAATTTCACCTCAATCAATTATACCATAAATTCAAACTTGAATATATACATTTTATAAATTTTGTGCTATACTAATGGAATACTGATTAAAGGTGATACTATGACTTACGAAAACGCAATAGAATATATTAACAAAAACTCAGAAAATAAAATAATTCCGGGACTTGACAATATGAAAAAACTTTGTGCCCTTTTAGGTAATCCTGAAAAGAAAATTAAGACAATTCACATTGCAGGCACAAACGGCAAAGGCTCTGTCGGCACTTTTATTGCAGAAGGTCTTATGCAAAACGGTTACAATACAGGCCGCTACATTTCTCCTGCAGTACTTGACTACAGAGATAAGCTGACATATAACAATAAGTGGATAAGCAAAAAAGAATTTGCAGAAACAGTAGCAGAAGTGAAATCTTTAATTGAAAAATCCGACTGCAAACCAACTGTATTTGAACTTGAAACAGCCATAGCCTTTTACTGGCTTAACAAAAAAAAATGTGACTTTGCAGTTATTGAAACCGGTATGGGAGGCAGACTTGATGCAACAAATGTTACAGACAAAATCATTGCCGTCATAACTCCAATATCATTAGACCACACTAAATTTCTGGGAAACACAATAGAAAAAATTACGGAAGAAAAGGCTGGTATAATTAAAAATACAGCAGTATCAGCAAACCAACAGTTATCAATTAATGAAATATTGAAAAAACACAGTAAAGAAATAATTTTTACAGCCAAAGCAAATAACATTACCTATAACATAGAAAAAACAACTTTTGACTACAAAAATTATAAAAATATTGAAATATCTATGCTAGGCAGATTTCAGGTTGAAAATGCCTGTATTGCCATAGAAACTCTTGAAAAAATTGACAATATGGGATATGAAATAAAAAACATTCCAAATTCCATAAAAAATGCACAGTGGAATTGTCGTTTTCAGGTAATAAGCAAAAATCCTTTAGTCATTATCGACGGTGCCCACAATCCCCATGGAGCCTTAGCTTTAAGGGATAATATTGATTTATATTTAAAAGATAAGAAAATTGTATATATAACAGGTGTATTAAAAGACAAAAACTATGATAAAATTGCAGAAATAACTGCTCCTTATGCCTCAAAAATATTTACAATACAATCAGAAAGCTCAAGGGCATTAAGTGCAGAAGAATACTCAAAAGTCATATATAAATATAACAAAAATGTTATAGCCTGTACTGCAATAAAAGAAGCCGTTAAGTCTGCTCTTAATTATGAAAATATACTTGTATTTGGCTCTCTTTCATTTATGGGAGAAATATATAAAATTTTTAAGGAGGAACTATGTACAACAGAATAATTGAAAATGACCTCTTTAAAAAAACTATGAAAACAATAGAGGAAAAAGAAAAAAACAGAATTTTTTGTCGTCATGGCATTGACCACTGTCTTGATGTAGCAAGAATAGCTTATATACTTACACTTGAAAATAATTTAAACATAAACAAAGACATTATATATTCTGCTGCCCTGCTGCACGATACAGGCAGAGCATTTGATGATAGGGACCACGATATAAAGGGGGCAGAGCTTGCAGAGAAAATACTTATACAATGCGGATATATAAATAATATTACAGAAATAAAAAATGCAATATTAAACCACAGAAAGAGTTCGGCTTCACTCAATAATTTAAGTGACATTTTATCTAAAGCAGACAAGCTGTCAAGACGGTGCTTTGACTGCAAAGCAAAACAGAAATGTTACTGGTCTGAAGAAAGACGAAATAAAGATATAAAATATTAGGAGAATATTATGATAATAGGAAATAAAGAATTTAAGAACAGAACCTATGTAATGGGTATACTTAATGTTACCCCTGACAGTTTCAGTGACGGAGGTACCCACAATACAATCGACACTGCACTTAAACATACAGAAAAAATGATAAAAGAAGGCGCAGATATAATCGATATTGGGGGTGAATCTACCCGTCCCGGCTATACAATGATAAGTGATAATGAGGAAATTTCAAGAGTAGTTCCCGTTATTGAAAAAATTAAGGCAAACTTTGATATACCTCTTTCAATAGACACCTACAAATCAGGAGTTGCAGAGGCAGCAGCAAAGGCAGGTGCAGACCTCATAAATGATATATGGGGATTTAAATATGATGAAAAAGTAGCAGAGGTTACAGCAAAACACAATCTTGCTTGCTGTCTTATGCACAACAGAAATGAAGCAGTTTATAACAATTACCTTGAAGATGTAGTTTCGGATTTAAGCGAAAGTCTTGCAATAGCTGAAAAATATGGTGTTGATAAAAATAAAATTTTACTTGACCCGGGAGTAGGCTTTGGTAAAACCTATGAAAATAACCTTGAAATTATAAATAAACTTGAAGCTCTCGATGTTTTAGGCTATCCTGTACTTTTAGGCACATCCAGAAAATCAGTTATTGCCTTAACACTTAATTTACCGGTAAACGAAAGAGTTGAAGGAACTATAGCAACAAGCGTAATCGCTGTTATGAAAAACTCCTTATTTGTAAGAGTACACGATGTAAAGGAAAATAAAAGAGCTATACTTATGACAGAAAAGATATTGGGCAGGTGGTAAAATTGGGAAAAGTAATTATTGACAGTCTTGACTGCTTTGGCAGACATGGAGTTTTAAAAGAAGAAAATATACTTGGGCAAAGGTTTTTTGTAAGCTGTGAAATGGATACAGATTTTGAAGCTGCCACCGAAAGCGATAATATTAAGTATGCAGTTAATTATGCAGAGGTTGCAAAATTTATAACATCATATGTAAAAGAAAATGTTTTTAAGCTTATTGAAACCCTTGCATCCCGTCTTGCTGATGAAATACTTATTAGATTTAATGTAAAAACCACACGCATAAAAATAGAAAAGCCATCTGCTCCTGTGGGGCTTCCCTTAAAGACAGTTGCCGCTGAAGTATTCAAAAAATGGAGCAAAGCTTATCTTAGCATAGGCTCAAATATGGGAGATAAAAAGGCATATTTGGACTTTGCCGTAAAATCCATGGAAAAAGATAAAAACATAAAGGTTAAAAAGGTATCATCATATATTGCAACAGAACCTTATGGCTATACGGAACAGGCTGAATTTTTAAACTGCTGTCTTGAAATTGAAACTATATATTCTCCCCATAAGCTTTTAAATACAATAAATGCCATTGAGCATAATGCAGACAGAAAGAGAGACATTCACTGGGGACCAAGAACTCTTGATATAGATATAATCTTGTATGACAACAAAATAATAAGCACCGAAACCCTTACTATACCGCATATTGATATGGAAAACAGGCTTTTTGTACTCGAACCTCTAAACGAGATTGCTCCTTACGCAATAGACCCTGTAAACAACAAATCTGTAAGAGAAATGCTTAAAAATATAAAAAAGTGAGAACTCTTTTTAGTTCTCACTTTTTATATTTATAAATAAAGACCCAATTTAAAACTACCTTAAAGAAAACCGGAGATTATTTAAACTAATTTTTTATAATATCGATATCGGAAAAATAAAATATATCCTATTTATAAATCAAGTCAACACCTGTTACAACAAATCTGCCGCCTGTAGTTCCCTGATGATAAATTTCAAAGCTGCCAAAACTGTTAGGATTAGTAACATTTGCACTAAGCTCTAAAGGAGTTACAGGAGATTGCTCTTCACCTAATTTATAATCTGTTTCAATCTTAGCACTTAATGTATCATCTTCAAGACTTAATGTAATTGTACAATTAGCTCTGAAAGTTGTTTCCATATACTGCATATCACCTATAGGAGTTCCTATACCATCCTTATATTCATAAAGCTGGAATTCAATAGTATTAGTATATGTACTGCTTCTTGTATATCTTATACCATAGCCTGTCTGGGTATCAGGATCATATTTAATAAGAATTTCCTGATACTGATTTGCACTGCCAAAGCCCTGACCTGCAGTCTTTTCAGGAGTAAGTCTGACAATAGCAGTCATATCACCATAATCATCTGTTGGCTGCCTATATATTGCACGGCAGTATCTTACACCTGTTATTATTCCCTTGACCTGACTTGCATAAGTTCCTGTACCATAATTATAATACCAGTCACCAATAAAATTCCATTTACCCGGAACAGTACCTGTTATACTATTTTCCAAAATAGTTCTGTATAAAGTAGTTGTACCGTCACCATTATCAATGGTTGAGCCTAAAACGCTTGATGTAATAAACGGCGGATGTGTAGGTACACTTTGGAAATTAGTACTTATATTTCTTCCGTTAATCATATCTGCTGTTATCTTAACAGGATATACAAGAGTCTTTACATCTCCTGCATTGCTTAACTCACTCTTTGGTGAAATTGATACCATTATATATTTGTCAATGTCACCTTCACAAAGATTATATATCTTAGTAGGTTCGTCCATCTTAGTATCAGCTAAAGTTACAGGATTGCTGCCATTTTCATCATCACAGCGATACCATGTAATAAGTGACGTATCACTTGATGCAACACCTAAATCCAAAACATAATTAACTCCTATAACACCATCAACAGGAGCTATAATTTCAGGTTCTTTTGTAAATATAGGTGCATCTTCAATTTTAGGTTCAACAGTTACAACAGTCTTATTCTTAATACCATTTGCAGCTGTAGCTGTTACAATAGCCATAGTAGTATTGAGGCTGTGATTATTTGCAGTAACTTCACACTTATTACCTTTCTGCTCAATAGTAACATCACCCTCGGCTGTAAATATAACATTCTGATCTGCCCTTGAAGGATATACAGTTGCATTAATAGCTGCAGGACTCTCACCTGTCTTTACTGTTATGCTTGAATTTACGCTAACTCTCATTGGTTCTTCTCCAAGACTTGCGTATGTATCTTTACAGTTTGCAGGATCCCAGTCATCACTGCCGCGAAGTACATTCCATAAATTGTATGCCTGTACCTGCTCATCATTAAGTTCAATAGCACAGCTGTCATCAATTATATTCGCTTTTGCACCTGTTTCATCAACAATATTGCTATACTGGAATGTATACTGACCCGGTAAGGACGGAGTCCACTGATAAGTGCCCTTATTAGTAGGAACAGTACAATTAATAAGAGTAATTTCAGCCCAGCCCTTACATAAATAAGTAGGCAATGAACCTTCAGGCTTATTAAGCTGGAATGTACAATCCTTAAACAGGAACTTTTCTCCGCCGCCAACAATATGATTGCTTAAAGAATTAATTGTACAGTTATCAAATACCTGAGTACCGCCCCAGCCCATTATGAAGTCATTTGTACCCTGAATGTAGCAGTCCTTATAATAACCTCTCTTAACATCATTTTCAAATGTATCCAAAATAGAAATAAACTGACAATTTTCATAATAATGCCTGTCACCTGCGCCAAAATATGCGAAAGCCTGTGTTTCAAGGTCTGAACGCTTAGTAAGTGCCTGTGAAGGATCCTTTTCAAATGGTATATCAACATTACAGTAGTTGTAAATTGAAATATTCTTCAAAGTAAGACCTGTACAATTTGATACAACAGTAGCACTGTTATAATTTCCCGATGCACCCTGATTATTGCCTCTGTTGTCAGCAAGCACTACATCAGCAGGATTATCACTGTCGCCTATAAGTGTTATATAGTCCTTTGTAATAGAAAGCCCGTTCTTTGTTTCATCACCGTTCATTAAATAAACACCCGGTTTAATTTTTATAACAGTAGGATTTTCAGCAGTACCTGGCTGTGCTGCCTCATAAGCCTCCTGAACCGTTTTATAAATATTGCCGGAAGGATCACTGGCTTCAATAGACCTGTCAACAATAATTTCATCATTCTCAACAGGAACATCTGTATCAAAGAGATAGCTTGAATCCAAAACCTTCTGTAAAATCTGAGCAACATCATAAGTATTCAATTTTCCATCTCCGTTAACATCACTGTTTTCAATAGGAACACTGTCATTAAAACAAGCCTGCAATGCAAGAGATACATCATCAATATTTACATTGCCGTCATTGTTAACATCACCAAGATCACCTGCCATAGCATTAACTGACATAGCTGATACTACTACAGATGCGGCCATAATTCGCTTAAACTTACCCATACTGCATCCTCCTTAAATTGTAAATATTTTATGAACTCTATGAACATAATAACATAATTTCATAAAAATTGCAACATTCTTTATATCATATTTTATTTTTTGTCAATATCTACTAACTTTAAATAATATCAATATTTCATTATCAACGTGAATAAAATATCAAATATAAAAATCATTAATATAGCTGCTGCAATATAGTTTATATTTCTAAAGCCCAAAACAACTCTTTCAATCAATGGCTGAATAATGTAAATTATAATCACTCCGCCAATTCCAAACCTTATACTTGGGCTTAAAGCAATTCTTGCCTGAAAATTTACAGCATAATCTGCATAAGTCTGCCATGGCCAGCTTCCGGTAAAATATTCAAGAATATAGGTACTTACAAGCTCTATCCCCGTTGCAATTATCATACAAAGCATAAATATAATAGGTATCAGCATTAACCTTTGTTTTTTGTTCTTTTCTGCAATCAATCTGTTTAGAGTAAGTATAAATATCACCGCACCTACTCCATAAACAGGACAATATGGTCCCCAAAGTATACCTCTGTTTGTAAATCCCCATCCGTAAACAACAGTTTCAAGAAAAACCTCATAAATCCAGCCAATAACTGAATAAATAATAAAAAACAAAAAATATTCTTCAATTCTTCTAATCATTATACTAACCTTCTGCCCATTAACACACCCATTACTGAAGCCATCATAAGTCCTCTGGTCCAGCCGCTTGAATCCCCAAGGCAATGTAAGCCCTTAACATTTGTGTTAAAATCCTTATCCATTTTTACTCTGTTACTATAAAATTTTAGCTCAGGTGAATACAGCAGTGTTTCAGTAGATGCAAAACCGGGAACAACATGGTCAACAGCCTGAATAAAGTTAATAATATTAATCATAGCCCTGTAAGGCATAGCTGCTGTGATATCCCCTGCAACTGCATCAGGAAGTGTAGGCTTTAAATTTGATTGAGAAAGCTCCTTTTGCCATGTTCTTTTACCGTCTAAAATATCTCCAAACCTCTGAACAAGTATATGTCCTGCGCCCAGCATATTAGTCAGTTCACCAATCTTCTGAGCATAAGCAATAGGCTGATTAAAAGGCTCACAGAAGTTGTGAGAACATAAAATAGCAAGATTTGTATTGTCAGACTTTAAATCCTTGTAGGAATGACCGTTTACAACCGCTAAATCATTATCGTAATTTTCCTGGCTTACAAATCCACCCGGATTTTGACAAAAAGTACGTACCTTGTTTTTAAATGGCTTAGGATAACCAATGAGCTTTGACTCATAAAGTACATTGTTTACATTTTCCATTATCTCATTTCTTACCTCAACCCTTACACCTATGTCAACTGTGCCCGGCTGATGTGCTATATTGTGCTCAGAACAAATTTTTTCAAGCCAGTCAGCACCACGTCTGCCTGTTGCAATAATAGTATTCTCGGCTGTTATTTCAATTTCTTCCTTATTGTTTTTAACAATTACACCCTTACAAACATCACCATCTAGAATTAAATCTGTACATTCATAACCAAATATAATTTCAACACCATTATTTAACAAATACTGCTCGATAGCATAATAAATCCCCTGTGCCTTTTCTGTACCTAAATGGCGAATAGGACAGTCCACAAGCTTTAACCCTGCCTGAATAGCTCTCTTTCTTATATTCTTAACTTCCTCTGTATTTCCAATGCCTTCAACGTGTTCATCGGCACCAAATTCAAGGTAGATTTTATCCGTATAATTAATTGTTTCCTGTGCTAAATCCTCACCGATAAGACTAGGCAAATCACCGCCAACCTCATAGCTTAATGAAAGCTTGCCGTCTGAAAAGGCACCTGCACCTGAAAATCCTGTTGTAATATGACAATAAGGCTTGCAGCTGACACAATACTTAGTTTTATTTTTGGGACAACGTCTGTTTTCAATAGCAACACCCTTTTCAACAATTAAAATTTTCTTTTTACTCTCCTTTTTTAACATTTCAAGAGCAGTAAAAATACCTGCAGGACCGGCACCAACGATTACAACGTCCTTGTTCATAAAAATCCTCCTTAAAACAACAACAGCCTTACAAAATTGGCTATACTTATTCCTTTAGTATAAATATAGTCAACTGTAAGGCAGTTAGTAGAAACGCTTGCCCCTTATGCAAGCTTATATATTTATTCTTAAACAATTGGATTATATCATATTACTAACACTATGTCAATGGTTTAAAACCTTAGAACCACAGATTTTAAATGAGTTGCAAAATTATAAACAAATCCAGTTTTGAATTATCCTCTCAAAGTAGTTTTCTGCATTTCGTACAGAAATTATTCTTTCATTGTCATCATAAGTGCAATATGTATCATAATTCTGCAACAATAATGTTCCACCTTTACTTACCTGATAGCTTAATTAAAACAATTTAGGACATACAAAATTGGAAAGGAAAATTAAAATTTTTTATTTTTTACAAAAAAGTGTATTGCAAATTCATAATTTGAATTACAATACACTTTCATAAATAGATTTTATTATAAATATAAAAAGGGCATCAAAAGTGATACCCTTTCTAAACACAGATTCTTTAGCCAACGGGGATATTTTTATAACCTGTTAATACTAAAAGTTTCATTATCCTCATCATCAAGAAAAATTTGTTGCCTGTTATTACCTCTTAATATAATATGATAGATACCTGTTTCACTTTGCTTTCGTGCCACTCTAGCCATGTAACTATATCTAAAGTATTACACCCTAACAAAAGTAAGAGGTTAGGGCAGAGAACGGTCTCCTCTCTTAAATATTAACTCTATTAAATAAGTTAGACAATAAATGCATTAAGACTATAACATATTTCCTGTAGTTCATTAAAGCTTTCAGCACTTGCAAGCTTTCCAAACACTCTGTTAAGATTGGTAATATGATTTTCTATTGCTTCCATTTTTGGTTCATAATCAGGAGCATTTTTATCTAAAAGATTTTTATCTACATCATTATAGTTATACATTTTATTGTCAATTCCTTTAAAACGCTGATTGACAATTGTTGACTCAAACCTTGCTTTCACATATTTATCAACAGCAGAATACATGATTTCAATATATTTTTTATCCTCATCATTTTTTACCATAGCACCCCAGCTATCCTTAATTTTTTCAAGACTAGCGCTGCTCTTTGTACCTTGAGTTATTGCCCTTATGTCAGTGCAAACTGTATTTTTTAAAGTATAGGTAATCTTTGAAAAATCCATATCAATATCATCTCTATAACCATTATTCTCATCTATAATATAAGGTGTACCGTCTTTTTCAACATCACAATTTACAATTTGTACAATCATACCGCTTTTAAGATTTATTAATACGCTTTTTTCTTCTATAACATAAGGCAGATTATTAGCTGCACCACCATTGGCAACAATTTCTACAACAGCAAATTCACAGCCTTCAGCTCTCTTAAATGTATAATCTCCTGCAGGAATGTCAACACCAACTCTATATAAACTCTTAAATTCCTTATCTTCATCATCAACATACTCAATAGGTACAGCATAACAATCTATAAGCTGAATTTCAGAAAACAGATATAACTCGTCATTGTCCTGCTTATAATCAAAATAAGCACTTTTAACATTTTGACCTTTTTTGCCACTATCCTTAATTGAAATAACAGCTCTGTCATTAACATAATGTTCTGCCTTATTGTTAATATAATATTCACCATTGCGTTTTGTAGTTTCCATATCATTGGCAATAACTTGACCCACCTTACCTTCTTCAGCAAAAAATACATACTGACCATAAGGAAAATCTTTGCCAACAGTATATGTACCACTTTCGTACTTTACTTTATATTCCTTGGCAGCAGTTGTGGTTTCTGTTACTTTCTCTGTTACAGTTACTGTTGTTTCCTCTGTTGTTACTTCTGTCACATCAGCCTTTTTAGTTGTGACAATAACAGTTCTTGTTTCACTATCCCAGCTTACATCACAGCCCAGACTTTCACTTACGGCTCTTGCAGGTACCATAGTTCTGCCATCAATTATAGCAGCAGCCACATCAAGCTCTTTTTCATCATCATTTACCCTAAAGCTCGTATCATCAATTTTCATATAAATCGAAGTATCATCCTTTGCTGCAGAAATACTCTTTTCCTCACTATTCCAGCTAACCTCAGCTCCAATAGCCTCAAATATTGCTCTCAAAGGCACAAGAGTTCTACCCTCTACAATTTGAGCAGGAGTATCACTTTCAATGGTGTTGCCGTCAACAGTAATTTTAATATCCTGACTACCATAGCAAAAACTTGCCATAAATAAGCCAAAAACTATTGCTAATCCTAGAATTCTTTTCATTTTGAATTCCTCCTTTATTGTTATTAGTATAATTGTAACAAACTTATATATACAGTAAGATAGGGGATATCGCAAGACAGACCTCTGTCCCCTGTCTTATTTCGTATTACTAAACTATATATCATATTTTTATTTACATAATATTGTTCTTTAAAACTTTATATTTTTGTAAAATATCTTTATTGAGTCCTCCTATTTTTAAAATTTGATTAATAGCTTTTATTCTTAAATTTTTTTTATTAGAATTATTTACTATAGCTTCAAGCAAATCAAATTTTTCATCATGTCTTTCAGCTAATTCATAAAACATTGACATTTCTATTAGAAAATCTATGCTCTTTTCATCGTTGAATACTTCAATTCCTATACTTTTTATATATTCATCACAAAAAAATACCCCCATCTTTGCAAAATAATCATTAAAGTAAATCCTATCGTCATTATTTTCTAAAGAAAGCCCTTTAAGAAATAAGTCTTCGCAATAATATGCTATATTATAATAAAAATCTGATGTAAAATCTTTACAATCCTTTAATGTTAAAATATACTCCTTACCTCTTTTTAAACAATTATAAATATCCTTTTCATTAAAAATATCTTTAAATTTTCTTTTTAGCTCTAAAAGATCAGTTTCCAATTAATTCACCCCATGCATCTGAAAAATATACATTGCCTGTACTATAATCAATATATATTCTGACAATTACTCTTACCCCTTTACTTACATAGTCCAATCCATAGTTAATATATTCACCAATAGCTTTTCCATGTTCCATATGTTTGTCTGTATCAATAACAATTTTTGAATTTACTACATTCTTAAAAATCTCTAATAATTTGTTATAACCATTTGGATCATTAGAATTATATCCCATCTTTTCCCATATTGGCAAATGATTGTTTCGTGATTCTTTTGAACCATTTATTACATGATTTTTGCCATTATCATTTTTATCCCAATTTATATAACTGCTTGCAGATTTTACATCACTATAAGAAACAGCTTTTTTTATTTTATTTTGTTCTTGTATTGCTAAATCAGAAAAGTTTAATTGCTACATATCCAGCCGCAACATCAATAACAATATTTAGTACAACCCATGCAGCATAAGCCAAATAACTTGCTTCAATAACAACCTTACCATTTGCATCAACAAATCTCACCGGATTTCCAATACAATACCCATACAAATTCCCTGCCTGCAATGATGCAGTTATATCAGGATATTTGATTTCATCTTCCTTAAATGTCCTATCACCATAAATTATATTTGATGGATTCCAATGAGTATCCTCACTTATAAACCTGCCCGTATCAGGATTATAATACCTCGCCCTCATACAGTAATTGCCTGTCTCAAAATCATACAACTGGTCGCAGTAGCCCCATTTCCTAATTTCATTCAGAATATCCGTATTATCAAAATACTTTGTTGTTCCATAGGCATTATATATGTACCAATTATCACGATATTTATTGGTTACATTTTAGGGACAAAGTTATTAGGCTTTCTTAAAGTGCACCTAATTACTGTTTTGGGGTGTAGGCATTCACTCTAACCGACCCTTTGTATTGCGAACCTCCCCCTTTTCTTGATTATTTCCATAAATTTTCCTCATACTCAAGTAAATCTTTTAATTCTTCTTTTTCTTGAATATTTTTACAAACACTCAAATACTTTCTAATATAAGCAAGATGTTCATCAAAAGAAATTACTCCATCACACACATATCCAAAATCTGTTAATTGTTTATAAACCATATGTTGAAATTTATTTCTTTTTAATAATTCTTTGCATATAGAATAGGCTTCATAGTAATGATTTGTCAAATTTAACATATCTAAATACATGTGATATGCTGTTTCATTATCATTATCTTTACTAATCCAAAATTTATATAAATCATTTAAATAAACAAATAATTCATAATTTAAAGGATTATTAAGTATCAGAGCATCCATTTCTTTTATATGTTTCTCCAATTCATTCAATGAAAGTTTTTCTAATTCTTTAATATCATAAAAATTAATATTATTGATTTTTACCAAATTTTTCATTTTACAAAAGCACCTCAATCAGATAATCTAAAAGTATCACCAATTTGAATTATTTTAGTCCACACATATACAACATCATCATATAACTTATTAAAATGAATTACTAGATTACCTTCTTTTGTATATTCTCTTGTAATTTTATCAGGATCATCAATTGTATCTTTTAAATACTTCAACATAAGATTAAATGAATTTTGATCGTTAGGATCTATATTTAATTTTTTCCAACCCGGTTCATGGTTACCATTTGAACCATGCATAATATGATTTTTATCATAACTTTTATTCCAGTCAACATCTTTACTTTTCAGTTTTACAGTATTATTATTTTTGTCTTTAATAAATACACCGCTACTATAAATTGCTGAAGCAGCTATTAACGCAACTGCAATTATATCGCCAACAGGTAATGGATCATCAACTAATGATAAAGTTCCCGCTATAGTTATTATTGCTGTTGCACTATTTCCAGTTTTATCATAATACATAACAGGATTACCCATACAATACCCATACAAATTCCCAGCCTGCAATGATGCAGTTATATCAGGATATTTGGTTTCATCTTCCTCAAATAACCTATCACCGTAAATCATATTTGATGGATTCCAATGAGTATCCTCACTTATAAACCTGCCCGTAGCAGGATTATAGTATCTCGCTCTCATGTAGTAATTGCCTGTTTCAAAATCATACAACTGGTCACAGTAGCCCCATTTTCTGGTTTCATTCAGACTATCCGTATTATCAAAATACTTTGTTGTTCCATAAGCATTATAGATGTACCAATTATCACAATATTTATTGGTTACATTTTAGGGACAAAGTTATTAGGCTTTCTTAAAGTGCACCTAATTACTGTTTTGGGGTGTAGGTATTCACACTAACCATTCCCTTGTCCTCGATTATCTTACTTTCATCTCTTCTTCAATAAACTTATATAATCTATTTAATATTCTTTTCCTCATATAAAACAACGAAAATATTATCAATAAAGCAATTAATATAATTATAGCAAAAACGATCGATTCTCTTAGTCCCTCAGTAATACACACAGAAAAAAACATAATACAAAAGAAAGTAACTATAGCAACAGAAAAGTAATCAAGTAAATTATTATTTTGTTTATACTTATAAAGAAAAACATTGTTTTGTTTATAAATCACTCCATTCACTCCATATGCATCAACTTTAGAATATCCAGGTGTATACAATATTTCCAAACTTATACTAGTTTCATTAAATTTAGCATTAAAAGTAAAGTCTTTATATTTATTTTTGTAAGATTCTACTATAGCAAATATTTCATCAATATTTTTATATTCTGCATAAACCATTACTATTTTTTCTTTTTCTAATAGCATAATTAATTTACCTCTCATAATTTTCAATTAATTTATTAATAGCATCAATTCCTGCAAATCCAGTTACAACCTTTAAAATTGCTAATGGCTTTGGTCCAACTCCTATTACCTTATTTACTTTTGAAGTAGAAAAAGTCGTTACGCTAGCTGAAACCGGAGGCAGTGGTAATTTTAATCCTGCTCCAACCCCAACAACCGCACCCAAAAACTCACCAGAGTCACCTAAGGATACCGAAGCAGTTACACATAATCCCTCTCCTCCTGACACTGTCATTGTAAGAGATGTATCCTGTAAATCATTTATATTGTCTAAATTAAACATACCCTTAACACCTGAAATTCCAGCACCTAGAAAACCAGCACCTCCATTGATTGATCCCATAAAGCCAATATTTCCATGATCATCAAAAACTAAATATCCATCTGCAGAAACAGCAAAACCAGCCTCAGCTGCAACATCTGCACCTACTACATACACATATAAGCCATCACTATCAATATATCTCACTGGATTACCCATACAATACCCATACAAATTCCCAGCCTGCAATGATGCAGTTTATCAGGATATTTGGTTTCATCTTCCTCAAATGACCTATCACCGTAAATCATATCTGATGGATTCCAATGAGTATCCTCACTTATAAACCTACCACTTTCAGGATTATAATACCTCGCCCTCATGTAGTAGTTGCCTGTCTCAAAATCATACAACTGGTCGCAGTAGCCCCATTTTCCGGTTTCATTCAGACTATCCGTATCATCAAAATACTTTGTTGTTCCATATGCATTATAGATATACCAATTATCACAATATTTATTGGTTACATTTTAGGGACAAAGTTATAAGGCTTTCTTAAAGTGTGCCTAATTACCGTTTTGGAATGTCGGTATTCACACTAAATGTCCCTTTATCTTAAATCATCTTACAATGATCATATATAAAAATCCTCCCAACAATGTATTTGCACATAATAATAGAAATATTTTAACAAAAGAACCAAGCATTGTCCTTGTTTCAATTAATAAATCCTTAATCTCAATAGGCAAAAACCCATCGTTGCTTGTTAATTCCCTAAAAGTTATTGCAATGGGTCTTACGCAAACAAAGTCGTATCTTTTATATATATCTTTATAGTTTTTTTCAATAAATTTATCTTGTTCAAAAAAAACTTTTTGACTAATAAAAAACATATATCCCATAACAGAAATATTATAAAAGATAATTAACGATTTCAAATAACTAATATAAAATAAAGAACACAAAAAAATAATTAAATATACAATTGTGTATACTTTAAAATATCTAATGTACTTATTCAATTTTGATTCATACATATTAATCACCTTCATAACAATTTATAATTATATCAATAAAATTCTATTTATTAAATAGATTATCAAACACATTCAAAGCCTTTTTAGCAATAGCCTTTGCTGTGTCCTTTAAATTAAAACCCGAAACATATGAAAATGTAAAAGGTTTTACGTTAAAATCTACAGGTGAACCTGCACCTACACCAATACCAGCCAAACCTCCTATAACTTTTCCTTCACTATTGAAATTAAGTGTTCCTGAAATAACAGTAGCCTCACCTCCAGAAGCTGATACAGTTAATGTTATTTCCGACATATCATATATTGTATCAACATCAACCCATCCTATAACACTTGTAGCACTTGCGCCAAAGAATCCGGCTCCCGCACCAGATGCAACATATCTTCCTATATTCCAATTGTCATCAACAAGTAAAAATTCATCTGCTTCTATTGAAATTCCAAAAGCATCTAAAGCTGCTGAAGCGCCGAAAATTAAAACATCATCTCCATTTATATCCATATACATTACTGGATTATTAATACAATACCCATACAAATTCCCAGCCTGCAATGATGCAGTTATATCAGGATATTTGA
>ENA-UOJJ01001907-UOJJ01001907.1-human-gut-metagenome-genome-assembly--contig:-CS66-NODE-1907-length-28655-cov-7.114371_pt1 | contig 28655 bp, 28 predicted proteins | sample MGYA00242343_ERZ723890 | MGnify/ENA metagenome assembly ERZ723890
CGCATACCACCGGCCCGCGTAAGACCAGGAGGCCAGGTAGCCGCCGGAAAGCCACTCTCTTAACCCGTCAGAAGTCTGATCAAGCTTATTTGTATACTGTCCATCTGCATACCCTGTGCTGGAGGAAGCTGCTACTTTCGTTCCATGTCTTACAGAAGGATTTTCTGGATCATATCCAAGTTCACTGATATATTTCCAACTTTCCTGTGTATCTGCAATACTATATCCACACTCAATATAATCCGAGGTCACACTTGTTGCTAACTTTGTGCAGTCATAACAAATGCAAGCCGTCATTACATGATTAGATATCTTAAGAATTACATTGCTGATAACTTCGTAAAATCCCAGGAACATTTCTACACCGAACAGAATGTATGGGTCTTTTCCAGATGTATTACTGTTCGGAGAACCGCAAGAACCAAGGACATTATCGCATGCACCTGTGTGCCATGGCATTGTAACGATAGTGGTCTTTACTTCTGTAGAGCCTACCATTGTAGAACCGGTAGAAAATTTAGTTCCTCCATTATCTACATAAACTGCCGAATTATTGCTGTCATAATCTTCAATTTTTGTAATGATGACACGATTTGCTTTTGCATGAAGTCCTGCATTTGCTCTATCATCCGTCGGATTGCTACCACTTAAAGCTGTGGCATTTCCAATGGATACCGTGCTTCCAACCACCAAATAGTTTGCATCACTTTTGCTGATAATGATACGTTCCACATTATTTTCAACAACAGTCGCATAGAACCTGTTGTAATATCCTGTGCAACCAGACATGATTGACTGTGAATTCCGTGTTGCGAAAGCGACCTCAAACAGGTTGTCCATATGGTTTTTATCCTGTGCAGTTGTTCCACAATACTGTGTTCCTTTGGCTTTGAATCGTGTAATCATTCCATTGTGAGACTGATCATGCGCAGCGTTTACTCCGCTAATAGATGCAGCCTTTCCATCAGAACCATTTCCGGCCATATATTTAGCCTGTGCAACGAACGGTCTGACAGTCTGATCTGTACGGATTGCTGCTCCTTCCGGAAAGAAGCCTGCGTGATGTTCATCTGAGATAACAAGGCTTTCTCCATTTGCATCAATGGTTATGTTAATCCACTGAGTCAGATACAACATCCATGTATCTCTTTCTGTCCTGGAGAACTCATTGTCGATTCCCTTAATATATTCCACAATGAATTCTCCGGTATCATCTACATGACCATTAACTTCCAATCCATAAAAAACAGATTCGCCTTCAAAATCATTTCTTCCTCTTACTGTGTTCGTAGAAGGCTGTGCTACCATGCCTACAGCATCGAGAGTACGTGTGCCCGCCGACAATGGCGATACATCAAATGCACTATGATGGACCCCATATTTTTTTCCAGTTCTCTTGAGATTAAGAATGAATTCAGCCTGTTTGTTTTTTTCTCCCGCAAACATACTGGCGGCTTCCATAAGTGCCACGTCATTATTTATCAACTGTCGAAAGACAGCGTTAAAAACATCTGCATGAGCAGGATCAGAAGTTTCTAATTCGCGGAGCTGATTGTTGAAAACAGCTCCAGAAATATCGAAATACGACATTTTCTACCTCCTTATGATAACATTTATCTATCATTATCCGATTACTTGTTACAAAATATCGAAATACGTTAGAATGTATCATCACACTCGAACACGCATTCCATGTCTGCATCCTTTCCTTTCTTCAGAAACGCTTTCATGGCCACCATATCCCCATCTGCATCATATAACCCAACTTCAGAAATATAAGTGTTTGCCAGCTCATTTTCTGCCAGTGTGCAGCGATATCTGATTTTTGTATCAGAAAGAACCTCATAACCATCAACGTTCTTGCGAAGCAATTCATGATGTAAGGTGTTCTGATCGGCACTGTGTGGTTTTACTGTTCCACCCGAATCTACACCTCCATCACCAAAAGCCATGCCTACAATCTTTGGGAGCGATGAAATCCCCGCTCTTGCTTTTACCATTTTTTTCTTTGCCAGTGTTGTAACTGTAGTCCCTGCCATTTAAAGGACCTCCCTTCCTGAATTTAGTTTTACACTTCCATCTAGCCTACACGTTCCATCCAGTCTTGCGGCCCGTGAAGGAATAACCATTGTGACCTCTACTTCTTCTTCGTGTTTAACAGGCGCACGAATCCGAACTGTCTGCAGATATGGCGGTTCTCCTGCATCAAGCAATAAAGTCCCGTCTAACAAACAGTTTCCGTCCAGGATCTTATTACCATCACGCCAGCCCATAATTACCCTCTGTGTGCCTCTAAAATCAGCTTTCTCAGCATTAATCATATCAGGCAATGAAATACACTGTTTCGTTTCAAAAGCCTCCTGATTGCCGATAAACAGCCTATGCCCGATAAAAGTTTCCATCGGATACCAAGAATTAAGCTTTCTCGTTCCGTCCAGTGAAAAGTTTCCATCAAGAAAACCTTCCCACCATACAAAATCACTTCGTACGAAAAAGGAAGGCTTAAATATATTTTCATGATATACATCTGGAATCCGGTGAAAAATTCGATCTGCTATAAAATTCTCAGTTAAGACTGTATCGAATGGATAGACTGGGCGAAATTCTGTCGGATACCAATGATTCAGATTGATACTGCCGTCAAGAGCGAAGGAACCATCAAGAGAATACTTCCACCATGAAAAATCTGAATGATACGTCACTCTCTGTTCAAAGCTCTCTGTGCATTCAATAAGCATGAGGATAACAGAAAGAAGATATACTGTGTGTGATTGCTTCAGCTTATCGACTTTACTCTTAACTTCTCCTAGTTCTACCTCTGTTTCACCTTCTAATTGAACGCTGAATATGTTAGGGTGAGAAAAATAATGTCCCGGCTCATTACAATCATGAACCTGGACATCATAATCCGTCACGCCTTTTAAAATCTGTTCCATTCGCCATGGGGTCATTGGTGCTTTTGTGTTTTTCTTTTCACGGAGCAACCGTCGTCTTTCTTCATATGACAGGTCTTCTCTTACGGGCAGTCCATACTTGATCTCATGATATTTAAGTCCCCATGTAGCTGTATCGATAAACATCTGGTATGGAAGTTCTTCAATATGCGCAGTGGCCAGATCAAGCTCTCTGCCCATAACTTCGTATATCCATTTTCCGACATAGGATTTATCATACCAGCCTTTAGTTACATATGTCAGCATTCTGTTGGCTGAATCGCTCCATGGGAATCTTTCCAGATCTATACTCATGTCTCAGCCCCCTCTAATGTAAATGTCACATTACCGGTATCTGCATACTCGCTTGATGAAAGGTGAATGTTTTCTCTCTTTCCATCCATCGTAAAATCTATGAAATCGCTTACTCCGGTTATGGTTGACAATACTGTTCGAGCTGAATTGTAGCGAAGGATATTTGTTTCTTTCGCCGCAGAATAGACTGCCATCATTTCAGTTTTGAATGTCGAGATTACATCATCCAATCCAACGCCATCCAGAACAAGTCCTGTACAGGCAAAATCTACAGTTTTTACTGTAGCTGACTTGACGATCAGCTTAGACGATCCAGTAGGCAACAGTCTTTTGCTCCTGTCGTCCGGAGAAACGATATGGTTGTAAACTGCTGTGACCAGTGTACTTGATGCGGGCTGTCCGTTGCTATCAACTAAAATCAATCCCACTGTTCCTGGTCCTTCAACAGCTGGTTCTACAATACAGTCTCCAATCCCGGGGACTTCTTTGGCCCACTTAATATAGTCAGCATCATTCGCTACATAGAACTGCGAATCTTGGAATTCTGCATGGATTCGTTCATAATAATCTTCATCATTTTCTTCTTCAGCACCACCCGATGTTTTCTCGCTGTTGGTAATTGCTGTAACGCCATTGATCGGTGATGCCATAATTGTAATCGTATTTGCCGGAACATTCCCGGATACCCCCGGAGTGACCGCTTCAACCGCAAGGTCCATGGTTTCATTCTCTGCGAACGTAACAGTTCGTAAAGTCTGGAACTCAACAGCTTCCATCTGATCTGTTGCAGGAACTGCAAAGACTGTGCCTGCTGCCAATACTGTGCCATAAGCCGCCGTAACAGACACTGTTCCAGTTGCTGCTACAGCTTCTTTCCTTGTCACTCCTGCTTCTGCACCATGCAAATCCATCCAATCGCCCCAAGAATATTCCGGAAACGCAACCATCAGGCAGCGAACAAGATTGAACTGCACAAGCTGAGATATCTCGATGGCCGTAGGCATGGTAAAATCATATGGGAAATCACCTTCCATATCCGATATATCCGCCGGAAGGTTTCCCATCATCCTCTCCTGTATCTGATCAGAATCACTTTCTGACACGAATTCCGGAACTTCAAATTCTGGTCTAGCCATATTAACCACCTCCTCTAAACTTCTATGATTGAATCAACGGTAAAGGGTTCTCCATCAACCGAATAAACTATGAATGATACTTTTACCCTCCCAGTCCCCCATTCAAAAGAAAACTCTTCTACCGATGATGTCCGCGGATTGACCATCAGAGCTTCCTGGATTGTCCTTTCTAGAGAAAGTTCTACAGTGCTTTGGTCAGATTCTCTTGTTATATCTTCCGTTTCAGTTCCATGATCATCCGAATATCCCAGGCAAGAATATCTTTCTGTAGATACCGTTTTTACACACCATATTTTATATGCTTCATATCCATCGTTCATTGGCACATTATTTGCGGCGGTGCGAACGAAATCTCCTTTTTCAAGATCCCACATTGGCGATGGCTTATAGTCAACGTCATATTCTTCATCTTCCTCTTCATCCACAAAATCTGGAACATCCACAGTCGGCAGTAAATTTTTTGATTCTTCTTCCATATTGCCTCCTATAATCCACTTGCCTTGACTACTACATCTATGACTACAGGTTCTCCCTCAACCCATACGATAAGCACACGATCTCCCGGTTTTAACTTAGGCATAACCACCTTATGGCTATGTGATCCCGTTCCGCTGTTATGCCCTCCGTGTGTTCCTCCAGATACGTTTGTTGATAGATTGGCCAAAAGTCTGCAGACGGAATAATCCTTTTTAGGGATAGGCAAAGGAAAAGTATTGGAAACAAGGGAATAATCTTTCTTGATCACTCCAAAGTCGAACGAAAATCCTCCTCCTGAGTGTTCTCCCATTCTCGAATCCAATACCTTTGCAAGCTTTTCCATTCCATTTTTTTCCATTTTTGACATAATGTTCCTCCTGTCAGTCAAATGATCCATCGTCAACCCAGCCCCAGACATGAGTCTGATTCCAGTTTTGTGTAACCAGATGCCACGGGTGTGCTTTTCCGGAACCACCTTTGATCGTGATTTTTGCTTTTCCGGCTCCTACACTGTATCCTCTGGCATCTGGATAACTGCTGACATAATGCTTACCGCCATGGAAATTAACAATGTCCCCAACATCATATGATTTTGCTTTTGTTTTTTTATTCCCACTGCTCTTTTTTGCTGCCGGTGCTTTTTTCAATCCCAGCGTCATAAGCATTTTATCTACATCATGCGTAGCAGATATTACGATATAATACCCAGCACTTATTGAAGCTGTTTTTAGATGAATCTTGTCACCCTTCCGAATGATAGGAATATCCGGGAGTTTTATCGTGATTTCTTCCTTTGGTTTGCCATCATCAGCAAGAATCTCTCTCGCTTCTTTTTTTGCCTCATCCAAAGTATCATTGGTTCCCCTGGAAACAATCTTCTGTCGGATTCCGTAGCTTGTCTTTCCATCAACTGTAGCCTCAACAGGTGAGCATCCATCATCATTTGCTTTTCCGATGATTTTTACCCTTGTAACCATCCCGGTAGTGCTGATCTTATGGTTTACTTCTGTAAGATGCTGTGTTTCTTCAAAATGATATACTGTTTTATTTGTTCCAAAACCAACTACGGTCACATTCATTTTCACAGCCCGTAGACATGCCTCAATGCCACCTTTCTTTTTGGCTTCCTTGAGGATTTTCACAACCACTGTTCCAAGCTTTTCAGACTTATAAGCCAGTTTCCCATGCTTCACATTTGGTCCGCTGTAAGATGTGACCTTTATGCCCCAGCGTTTCAGCACTTGGACTATGGCTGACTTTGTCTTTACGCCAGCTGAAAAATATACATGATCTTGTGATTCCTGCAGATCATATAGAACATCGTATGCCTTTACCTTAAACTTCTCTCCGGATGTTCTCGCTGAAGGATTCCATTCAACTATTTTTCCTCTGGTTGCTTCGGCATTTTTGCCGCCATTATAGGAATACAAAAGTGCTGCATAACACCCAGGCTTGGCAAGAGAAGAAATTCTTCCCTTTGAAGTTTTATCGTTCTTGGCCGAAAAACTAATTCTGGCCGCAAGCTGGTCCTCTCCCTCTTCCCAGGATACATCTTCGACAAATTGCGTGATGTCGTAAGCCTTTTTATCTGCAGTCATAATGGCCACGAGGTATTTATATTTCATTGGATTTATCAATACTCTCGCCTCCTTATGGTAAAGTCAGTACTGTTCCTGGATATATCCAATGTCCGTTGTCGCTATTGCGCCGGCCATGTTTCTTAGCAGCCGCTTCAATAACCTTCTTATTGGCATTGTAGATATTTCTCCACTTTGATTCAGTTTTATATTTCTTACGAGATATTCCGCAAAGTGTATCGCCTTGGACAATCCTGTAGGTCTTTTTCTTTTTAGTAGATTTCTTGGTACTTGGCCTAGTGGTTTTCTTTTTCTTTTTAGCTTTTTTCTTAGTCCCCAGTTCCTTTGTTGTATAAATCTTCATCTCGACATATGGAACAAAAGATATCTCGTACGAATAGTCCCCATGTCCGCCAAAAGGCTTATACTCAAAAGATTTGATAGTAACATCTTCATTGATACCAGCTTCAGAAACCACCAGATTTAACGGTGTCTTTTTTGTCTGCCAGCTTTTCAGCTTGCTGGCGCAGGTTTTTGGTGCTATCCATTTCTGGTTTACGGAGGCAAGCTTTTTTCTGCCTGCCCCCCAGAAATATCCAGACCATTTTATAATCTGAGTACCCATACCAGATGGGTAACTCATTTTTCCTTTTCCAAGAATGTTATATTCCTGATATGCTGTTTCTCTTTTTACATCAACATCATCTTTTGGCATCGAAGGGAACTGGAACTTCGATGCCGAATTATGCAATTCTTTTAATATCGCCCCCATGTTCCCTCCTTATGTTGTAACAGGTGTATTCTCATAAGCTTCACTGAGCATTGTTGCAATTTCGCTTCCAAGATCGTCAGCCAGCTCCTTGATGTGAGCTTTAATGAGCCGAATAACATCACTGTCATTTGTATCTGATATATTGAACTGCGGGGAGAGGTTAACCTGTACCACAACGCCAGATTTGTCTGACACTACATTCGTTGGCACAGTTTCTTTCTCTGTTTTTTCAGAATCTTGTGAACTGGAATCTGTGTCGAAATAAGGTGTCGTGTTTGATACTTCTTTGCCAACGATTCCTCCGCTCGCATGTGCTGATATCTCATCATCAGGACCAAGAACTCCCAGTGTCCGTCCTGCGGATTTCCACAATTCAATACCTCTCTGTCGTCTGGCCGGCACCGTAGGAATGATATACTCCAATCCTTCCTCACCTACCCACGACAGCTCAGCTCCATTCAGTCCGACTTCACCGCCCTCTGCGTGCCCAGCTATAGTAGCCGATACAGATGATCCGCTACTTGAGGTGGAAATGCTAGCTGATGGATTCGTGATATGCCAGTTCAGCGTAACTGCAACATCTGCAGAGGCTGTGAAGCCCTGTGCGAATGTGCTTTGTACCTGTCCGGCACATTCCGAATAAATCGCTGCTGCATTGTTGGTCTGGTCGAGTGTGACATCAACATGTCCGTCTGCTGGGATTGTCTCCGAGAAAGCAGATACTACATCAGCTGTTGCGAGAGAATAAATCTCAGCCGCATTATTGGACTGATCTAACGTGATGCTCGCATGACCATTGGCCGGAACATCACTTACTGCGCTCTCAATATCTGCTGTTACCTGCTCCACAACGCCAGAAGTGTCTGTTGTCGTGCCTGAGAAGGTAACATTTGCACTGCCTTCAACTGGTACATCTCCTACAGCACCTTTTGCATCTTCTTCCGCCTGTGCCTGCATTCCGGAGGTATCGGTCGTTGTATTTGTGACATTTACATTTGCAGATGCCTCCTGTTCAATAGGCTCTGTTTCCGTTTCGTCTGCTGCTTGTTCGGTTGCAGACTTCATACCAGATGTGTCTACTGTTACCAGTTCTGATGGGATAGTTACAGATGCGCCTGCCTGCACTTCAATGCCATTCGCCGCAAGCGTCCCGGATTCCATACCGAGAGCTGCCTCTATCTGAGCCGCAGCTGTATCAGAATCCACTTCTACATTCGCCAGATCAACTTTAACGCCTTCTGCTGTTACAGACATTTCTGCTCCTTCTGCATCCAGAGCCGACATAGCCTGTTCGATAGCAGCCTGAGCCTTGTCTCCGTCAACTTCTGCAGTCAACGTATCCATGGAAATAGTCAGTTCCTGGTCTGGGTGAATAACATACGGGCTTTCGATACCATTCTGTTCTGCAATGGTCTGCCAGTCAATTCCAAGAGCGTTGCCAATTTCCCACAGGCAATCGCCTTGATCAACCTTAATCTTTACATGATCAGCGGTAACCTCCTGTGTTTCACCCAAGTCGCCAAGAGCTTCATTCAGCTTTGAAGTCCATGCATCTTTGTCAATATCAACGTCTCCATCAACAGAAGCTTTCAGTCCTTCAAGTGTCACATCTTCAGTTGTAGTCTCTGCCGCCGCCCTGTCAATCGCTTCTGCAAGTTCAGGAGGCAACTGACTGCGGACCGTTTCATACATTGGATTGCTCGGATCCGTAAGTGATGCTTTTAATTCATCACTTCCATTCTTCCAGATCTGATTAGCATAGTTCTGCCATGTTGCAGACGTATCGCCAGCAGCTGCTCCAACCTCAATAGCATCATTAAATGAATCCATAAGGCTTTGCGGAACTGCTTTCCCCGCTTCCCGGTAATCGTCAATTAGGCCCTGCATCTGTGTTACATCAGGTTTCATGCTCTCATACATGGTACTCAAGGCATTCTGTGTAGCATCAGTTGTAATTCCTAATGTTTTTCCATTGCCAAGTTCGTTGAATCCGTACATCAATGCGCTGGTCATAGCGGATGTATCTCCGCTCTCTAATTGTTTCTGTGCTGAATCAATAGAAAACTGCGTATTTTCCGCAAGGCTCTGCCTGTTGCTCTGGATCTTCTCAGCATATGCAGAATTCAAAGTGTTCGAACCAAGCTGTAAGCTCTTCGACAGTTCACTTCCTTCCTGCCCTTTTACATACCAACCAGTCATTTCGTGATACTGCTTATTCTGAGCAGATGTGATTCTTCCGGCTGATTGCATGGAATTAAGCTCTGAATACCACTGCTCAACATCTGCCTGTACGCTTTCCTTTGCCGATTGCCTCTGATCTCTCATTGCTCCCAGTAAGTCAGTGAATGAGCCACTTTCCAGATCAGCTGCATTTAAGCTTCCGTATTCCTGATTTATCCAGTCCCATTTTGCCTGTGCTTCCGATTCCTTCCACCGGGCAGTTATGCTGTTCATTTTTTCCTGTAAAGCACTGATGGCGCCTTCTTCATCTGCATCTATGATTCCATCTTTCAGTGCCTCAGAGACCTTTTGTGATAACTGGCTAGATAATCCATCCAATTCAACATAATCCGCTGTAGCCCATTTCTCGATGTTCTGGGCTAATGTCTGTCCCTCTTCCGTACCTCCGAGATACGTCTGAACGTGGATATGCGCTGCAAACGTCCGGCTTTCCAGTTCTTCAATCTTGCTCTTAACAAAAGTTTCGATATTACTTGTGTAATCTTCCTGTTCTTCTGTCGTAAGTTTAATACCAACTCTGCTCTTAAACTCCAGAACGTCATTGGATTCCAGCGCCTTCTGGGCATCTTCTCGAAGCTTATCAGCGTTCTTTACCTCATTTAAGGCTACTTCCACATTGGCCAGGTACTTCTGATCAAGAATTCCAGAAGCAATGTCCTGCACTTCCTGGGCTGATAGTTTGATGTTTCCAAAATGTTCTTCCAGATTACTGTTCAAAGCTTTCTGGTTATAGTTGTCTACTGCAACACCAATTCCAACCACTGCCGCTGTTACTGCTGCTGCCGCAAGTCCGAATTTCGCCGCTGTCGGAACCATTGCTCCCAGATCACTTATGAACGCTCCAACACTTGGCGCTGTCTGTGCTGCAAGTCCAATGCTTTTAATAGCATTTCCGATAGGCTGTAAGGTGGTCGCAATATTCTTTGCATTTCCAAGAAGCCCAGTTGCTCCTTTAGCGATCAGCATAGAGCTGAGCACAGAAGAAAGGCCTGCTTTCTTTCCTCCCGGAAGAATAGCAGACGCGCTAGAGAATAATGTTCCGAGACCGGAAGAAATCAGATGTTTCCCATCTCCGCCAATCCAGTCGGCAAAAGGCTGACCGATAAGAGTATCCCATGCAATATCCATCTTTCCGAACATATCCGCATTCTGCCACCCAGCAGATGCAGTCATGGTCCCGATAACTGTCTTCATGTGTGCTGCTTTTTTGTCCACAGTGTCCATAAAATCATTCAGAGCAACCGTCACAGCCGGCATTGCATCTGTAATGGAATCAACGAATCCTCTGACATAAGGAGTAAGTCTCTGTCCAAAACTGTTCTGAACGCCCTCTACAGCCGACTGCATAAGAGTCATGGAGCCTGCTAGGTTGTCCAACATGGTGTCAGCCATATCCTGTGCTGCATCTTTTGAATTTCCGATTGCATTGGAAAGATCGTTATAGTCCTGTTCTGAAGCATTGATGATAGCAAGCATACCGCTCATAGCTTCTTTTCCGAAAATGGTGGATGCCGCCGCTGTCTGTTCAGTTTCAGAAAGGCCTCCTAAACTGCTTCGCAAATTATCCATGACGCCTTTCAGTGTTTTCATGTTTCCTGAGCTGTCGGTCAGGCTAATACCATATTTGTCCATAGCCTCTGCCATGCTGTTAGTTGGTGCTGCCATGTTAGCCAAGGATGTCTTTAAGGCTGTACCAGCCATGCTTCCTTTAATTGAACTGTTAGCCATAAGTCCTAATGCCAAAGAAGTATCTTCGACGCTATATTTCATGGCTCCTGCTACCGGAGCAACATATTTGAATGATTCACCCAGCATGCCTACGTTTGTATTCGAACTAGCGGACGCCTTTGCAAGGACATCCGAGAAATGCCCGGCATCTTTTGCTTTCAGTCCAAAAGCTGTCAAAGCATCCGTAACAATATCCGAGGTGCTTGCCAGATCTTCGCCGGAAGCTGCTGCCAGACTCATGATACCGGATATACCTGCGGTCATTTGTTCTGGTTTCCAGCCTGCCATAGCCATGTAATTAAATGCCTGAGCTGCTTCAGTAGCGGTAAACTTCGTAGTTGCACCCATTTCCTGTGCTTTTGCGGTCAGATCATCAAATTCTTTTCCTGTAGCACCAGATATAGCCTGAACCTGTGACATCATACTCTCAAACCCTTTGTATGTATTCACAGTATCAGCCAGTCCTGCGCTCACTCCAAGGAATGTTGCGCCCTGTGCTATTGGATTCTTTGCAGCGTTTAAAACCGCTCCCATTGGGGCAGTAGCGGCATCTACTATACTCATAGTTGCCGTAAATACGCTTCCGTCCCAGGCTGATGCTTTATCCATCACATCATCAATGATCGGACTTGCATTATCATCTGCACCCAGTTCCGCTGTCCCGGAAGTTCCATCGAATGTGGCCACTGCATCTTCAGCGCTTCGGATTATCTGCGTGGCTGTATCGTCAGCTTCCACTGAGGCCACAGCCACTTCACCATTCAAGGCAGCTAAAGCATCCTCCACATCCATAATCTGCATCGTAGCATTGTCGTCCGCAGTAAGCTCTACTACCGCTTCATTTCCGTTTAGAACAGACAGTGAATCTCCAACACTATTTACCACCCCGGTGGCATTATCATCCGCCCCCAGTTCTACATCAGCGCTTGTTCCGTCAAGGGTTACTGCTGCATCCTCGACACCAGATATTTCAGCAGTAGCATTGTCGTTTGCTCCTATCTCAATATCTGCTGAAATTCCTCCTACTCTTTCAGCTGCATCTTCAACTCTTGAAAGAACCGGAGTGGCATTGTCATCTGCCGAAACTTCAATAGAATGCTCACGTCCAAGCGTTCGGTCTACTCGCTCTGCTGTTTGTTCAATTCCTCTGGTTTTTAATCCAGATGAGAGGATCCGATTTACCTTCTGGGCGGCAGTGGCCAGGGTGTTCATCTTATTCGTGATATTTGATAGGCCAGGGTCTGTATTATCATTCACAGATACAGGAATCTCAATTCTAATTGTTTCTCCCATTTACCATGTCACCCCTTTTTCGTATTCGCCTCGATCCATAGCCTGGTTGAAGCAAAAAGAAAAGCCCTCTCTCCAGAGGGCAGACTCATTACTTCACTTGGCAATAAACCTTGGCGTTGAAATATGTGGTGGAGCAATGTTGACTTCCCACCGGCCATAATCAGTTTTTTGCAGTTTCAGCCTTCAGTTCTTCATTGTTGAAGCCATTAACATCATCAATGATATCCATAATGCGGTCTTTTTCTCCCGGAAGGAGAACAGCGTCAATTACATCGAGAGCATTGATAATGCAGATGCCTTTTGCTTCCAGACCCTTTTTGACAGCAGGATTATCCCACAGTTTGGCTTTGTCTTCTTCTGTAGTGGAGTTGTAAATCAGAGAAGCTCTGTACTTTGGCATATCCAGTTCGTCCGCAACCCGGATGCCCTGGCGACGATTCTTGGTATATTTCGTATATTTCTTACGAATATCTTTTAACATTTCATCAGTAAGTGAATGAATGCTGAAGGAGAAATACCTTCGTTCATTACGGATGATATCGATCTTCTTGGTATCGTTTGCTGCATCATCTGCTGCTGCCAATAATCCTTCCAGATAATCATCTTCATTTGCAAGGATAGTTTCTCTTTTCTCTTCCTCTGTTAATTCCGGATCCATAAAATCTTTATTCATTTCTTTTCCTCCTGTTAAAAACGAGGGACTGATACGCAGCCCCTCTTAATAGAAATCAGATTGTCAGTGTGCTTTTGTTTTCAACCTTGCCGTTGCAATGCAAGGCAAAAGCTCTTTTCAGTACATCTCCAGTAGATACATTCTGGATATCGCTGTCTCCGGAAAGGATACACTCTCTGTAGGTCACACGTTCCTGTGATCCATTTCTTCCTTCGATAACTCCTGTAAACATCAGAACAGGAGATTCTCCGTTTGCAATAGCATTGATAACCGCATTAAACAGCTCGCCATCAAGAACTACGATTTCGGAAATATTTACGGTAACTCCTACGGTTCCATTAACCTCAAGCTCTCTGTTCTGGCCAAGAGGCGCATATTTGTAGTTATTAAATGAACCTTTGGTAGTGAAACTTTCAACCTGTGCAAATGGTTTTCCAGCAGAGTTATAAAGCATCGCGTCTTTGCCGGATCTGCTGTGTCTGGCATCAGTAGCCGCACTCTTATTCAGCATTATTTATTCCCCCTTTTCTTATTCTCCAGATGCAGCAACAATAGTGCTGAACTGGAAGTAGTAATTCAGATAGATGTGCTCTGCAGAATCCAGATCGATCACTTCGATATCAAATCCACAGGTGTCTCCATCAGTAGTAACAGTTGTAGATTCAGTTACATTGCCGTACTGGATCTTTCCTTCTGCCTCCATGGCATTGCAGATACCCTGGATAGCTGCCATGATAGTGGCTCTTCCGTTTGTATCGTTATCAACCTTTCCAACCAGTGCGTCAGCTGCTGCATTTGCTCTATTCAGAAGTTCATAACGTGTCTTTGTTCTACGGATTTTCTTCCATCCGCTGTCGTGGTTGGCATCCGGATGAACCAAGGTATTAACACCATTGTCAAGCCATACAGCCCCATCAGAAGCCGTAGAGAGGACCAGACAGCCTTTTTCTTCAGCTACTTCCATCTCTGTATTTGTAAGGATTTCATTCAGAACGCTGTATCTGCTAAGAGTAGCGTGTGTAACGGACTGGTTCGCAGGAGTAGCGGCTACAACACCCGCAATATACGCAGCCACCTGATATCCTTTCAGCTCTTCATTGCCGGCATTGGCATTCGCATTCAGCGGCGCGATTACGTTTTCGGTATCGAAGCTGGAGATGGATGTCATCCTATCTTCCAGTGAAGAGGAAGGTTTTGGAGTGACAATTGCCATTCCAAAAGAGCCAGCCAGATAAATTCGGTCAAGAAATGCCGCTACCAATGCATGGACAGCGGCGTCTTCTGTATCAACACAAATGGTGTTGAAGTAATATTTCTCCACTTCTTTTAATCCGGCACTGTAGTCTGCGTTTGTTACTGTCGGATCTGCGCCATCTGCGAAAGCGGACTGGCTAACCGCTGTAACGGCTCCTGATGCATCAGTAATATCGACTACAAAGTTCTTTGAGGAAGCAAATGCTTCTTTCAGCGCAGTAGCTTCTTCTGCTCCTGCTGCAAATGTTACCTTTTCAAATTCAGAACCATCCAGATATACAATGCACTCCTTCTTTGAGGAATCACCAAGCTTCTCTCTGATTGTTGCTGTAAATTTTGCACCGCTTGGATATTTTGTTGAAAGCTTTGCCTTGCCTGTTGCACAAGCAAGAGAGGCGCTGCCAACCGTACCACCGTTTCCTACTCGAACAGCGATAAGTTTGACAGCGCCTCCATAAAACGCTTCTCTTAATGCATCTGTGGTGCCTCCAGTACCAAAGGTATTTTCATATCCTTCAGCTGCCGGAAGAACTGTAGCTTTTCCAAGTGGTCCGATCGAAGACTTGAAAAGCGCTGCTACAACACCATCAATTGCTCCAAAGTTTGTTTCGTCCCCTCTTTTCTGTACATTGAAGAATGCACCGGGACGGATTTTGTTTTCTCCAAGAGAAAAATAACCTGCCATTTATTTGACCTCCTTTTTCATGAATCTATCAATGATCTGTTTCGCTTCCGCAACAGTCATTTCTGTTTTTTTGCAGCCTTTGAAGGCTGCTACTGCACATTCGCGAGGAACTCCAAATACTTTTGTGCTTGCATTTTCAAGTTCCTGGATGGTGTACTTGTCAGCGGACGGCTGTACTGTTTGTGTCGTAGCCGGTGTCTTCTTGATATCTTTTTCTGCCATTGCTTACTCCTTTCATGTAAGATCGTTGATTGTTACGCCTGATATACCAGGCTGCTTAAATGCGTCTTTTAAGCACGCATAATACCCTGTCAGAGACATCTGCCCCTCTCTAAGGTAATCAGCATTGTTGTTCATTTTCAGAGCTTTCACGACCATTGGGGAATCATCAAACATGATGATCTCTTCATCCTTCGCTAAGCTCTGGTGAAGTGCGGCCATCATCTTCAACCGCAATGACGGTTTCGGGCACAGGAGATGCACCGAAATAACTGCATTGAACCACGACAGGCTACTCCTGCAATGGCCATCTGTGCTGTCAATTGATTTCAGTCCAGAATAGAAAACAGGAGTATCTGCCGGAATGGTGTATTCTGATAACTCATCAATTCCAAAAACTATGCATTCTGGGAAAAGATTCTTAATATACCTGTTCAACGCCATAACAGGATCTGGATCCGTAGTTTCCTGTGCGGGGTATTCCAGAATATCGAACACAATTTCTTTGCACAGCACTGCGTTTCCTTCCAGGATGTAAGGTTCGCTTCTGGCCCATGCAAAGCACATAGGTGCCTCCCCTTCTGGTTTCATCACCACGTCCTGAAGACAATTCCTGATAGCAACTTCCATCTTCTCTACTTCAAGCGGGTCCATGATGTCGTACAATGCGACAGTAAGCTGGCCAGATGAAGACCGCTTTGTATCCACCTGTTTGTTGAAGACATAAGAAATCCTTGGATACTGGCTTTTCCCATTCCATCCCTCCTGCTGATCAGGAGGAAACTCTGTGTTAAAGATGGCCGGCTTATCTGCGTACTTGGCTAGAGTTCCGTTCAGAAGGTTGTCCTGAGATAATCTTCTATACAGCAACTGATTCAGATCCATCTTCTACACTCCCCTCATATACGTTCACCGTTTCCATTCCGTCAGAAGAATATCTGATAGTCCACATTCCTTTTTCAATAGCCTCAGCCTGAATCACGAAATGATTCTGGATATTCTGTGTTTCTGGAAGGAATAAAACTGTGATGGTGTCAACAGTCGCTTCTGTCACTATTCCAGACTGCGCTTTATCCCAGGTTTTATTTTTCGCCGAGATAAGAGATCCTCTTCCGATTTCAGCAAGATTTATAACTTTCTTTGTTTCTTCAGTCAGTAACATTTACCCTCCTAACTCCGAGAACAATGCCAGAATCTCCGGCATTGCAGTTTCTTTGATTTTTTCAACATAAGGACGGGCTGCCATTTTGCTTGTTCCATGTTCCAGGTATCCCGAGTAGTGCATTCCAGATTGGATTCCGAATATGCCATTTCCTCCACCGCCAGAACTGTACATATTCCAGTTTCTTCTCAAGTTTCCGCTCCTTACACCTGGTGGACTTCCGGGAGCTGAAGGACTTGGATTGGCCAATACCGTAAGAGCAGCATTCCTGAGTTCATTTGCACCCTGCATCATCTTTGCATCAACCTGCCGTTTGGTTCGCTCTACGCGGTTCTTTACTTCTTCCTGTACAGCTGCCGCTGCTGCCTCCGGACTCATTTCAGATCATTCCTTTCTTCAAGATAAGCAATGCCGGCAACCCCAAGGTCTCCGGCATTATCAACAGCAAGAACTAAATATGCTTTTTCCTCATATGCAAGAATATCTGACTTTTTGAGATCACATCTTCCAGATACCACAAGGGTATGCGTCAGGGAATGCAGTTTCTGGTCCCATAGGTGTTTTGTCAGCTCCCTCTCATTCGAAGTCGCCTGTGCAAGAATTCCATCCACTATAGTTCCCGTATCCTCATATGAGTTCTTTGCATATCCATCTACATTGTCCACATGCATCTTCAATACCCGGAAGCTCTTCCAGAGATTTCCCGGACGAAGGTACATTGTGTTTCCGAACATCATATGTCTTCCCCCTCTGTTTCCTCATGCGACATCATTCCGGCATAAAAATAAGGCGGTGTTATCCGCCCTGTTTCTGGATTTTCTGCCAACGAAAGAATTGCTTCGGCCGAAGCTGCACTGGCTTTCAAGTCTTTTTTCAGATCCTCATACATCTCTTTCCATAGTTTGGCCCGTTCCCCCATGGATAAGGAGAGTGGGCCAACCTTTGTATCGGGTTCAAATGCAAACTTCCGCATAATGCTTTCAAGGCAACGAAGTTTTGCTTTTTTCCATTGTCTCGCCGTCGGAACCTTTTCCGGAATCACCGCATTGTATTCCTCATCGCAGAGCGCACAAGTCTTTTCTTTTCCCTCGACCATTACATCTCCGAATTCAAAACGCATACGGTCTTTTCCGTATTTAGCAATATTCCCCGGTTCGTACTGATATGTTCCAGGCATCAGGCATCACCTGCGCTTTCCTCCAGTTCCCCAAGGCTCTTCGCCTTAGTTTCAGCTTCTTTCTTTACAGCAGTTCTCGAATCTACTGCATTCAGAAAGATAAGCACTGTATTATCCTCTACAGTGTCTCTAATATGAGCTACAGCATCCTTCTGGTTCATCTGCATAGTTTTTACTGCTTCCTGAAGCTGAGGCTCTGTAACGTCCAAATCGAAGCCCTTATCTCCTTTTACGATTTCGATTTTGAAGAATACTTCTCCGACTGATGCCACGCATTCCTCAAGTATTTCAACCGGAATACCGTCACGAATCACAGTCAGCACTCCCATTTTTTCAAGAGCTACCGGATCAGTGACTGCTTCGGCCGGGATTTCCTCTCCGATGAAGTATCGTTTTCCGCTCAGAGTGCATGGTTTATTTGCAACAAGCTTCATATTGCACCTCCTTAGACTGCAGATTTGTAGAATCTCGCCAGATCATCGGATGTCTTATGCATATCTGTTGCCATAAGTCCTTCCACGTATTCTGTATGTGTTCCATTCTCGCCAAGATAGTTCAGAATCGGAAGCATCTGTCCATTTCCAAGCATATCCCATGTAAAGATGTAGCCGGCAGACGGTTCATCAATGCTCGGTGCGTTTGTGGCATAGGCAAGAAGGAATGCATCCGGATCTCCGATGTACTGCATGTTTTCATCTTCTCCCATGCCAGCACTGTTCATAATGGATTTAAGCACTACAATCTTTTCAACTCCAAACAACTGCGCAAGCACATTCTCTGTTACAGATGCCGGATTTGCGGTGCTTCCACCGTATTTAACCCTTTCGAGGATGCCCGGATGTACTTTCAGAGCATTAAATACATTAATACCAAGACCAACGCGGTTCGGCATGCGTCCTGTCTGCTGATTCATGCTTGTCTTCTCGCTATCGATAAATGCAATAGGATCAGAGTTTGCATTGCTGAATTTAATGAACTGGTTTGTGCTCGGAGAGGTATTGTCTACTCCTTCAAGTTCATTCTTCCATGCGCCGGCTTTGAAGTAGCTTTCCGCAAACAGACGATCCTGATGGATATTTGCCTGTTCTGCAATGGTTTTTACTCTCTGCTGTTTCGGCTGCATTGTGGTTGGTCCCTGTCTTCTGCTGAGATCGGTCTGGCGAATCTGATCAATTCCCATGATCATCTGATCTACCTGGCATACATAAGGTTTCATGCTCTCGCCTACTACTGTAGGATCAACCTTGCCATATGCCGGTTTTCTCTGCCAGTTATCTCTCAGAAGATCTTCCTTGCTGAACTCATAGTAGTTGTCAGAAGAAAGATCTACCGGACAGGTTGGGAAAAGAGCCTTTGCAAAGTAGTTAGCTGCATTCTGGTAATATGCCAGAGCCATGTTTGTAAGTGCTGTGTGGGGTCTGAATACGCCTTTTGCGATTTCAGACTGGATTCCTGCTGCTGTGTTTCTCATTAATATTATCCTCCTTTATCAAGATTATGCTTTTGCCTTCTGGTATTTAGAAAGCTGCAGTCTGCTGTAGCCTCCGGCAGATACATTGTTAAGAGCTACCCCGATTACGTAATCACCAGCTGCCGCAACTGCCGCTTTTCCTCCGGTGGTCGCAGTAACCTCCTGCCCTTTCTTGATCTCAGCGGAAGCAATGACGAATCCGATGTCCTTGATCAGGATATCAACGTCTTCACCTTTCTTAACTTTTCCAGCTTCTGCACCGGAAATGTCATTATATCCACCTTCGATAATAGAAACGCCAAGCAGAGGTGCTGTGCCATCGGCAGCAACAACCACATTACCATCAGTATCGTATTTCAGAATAAGGTTACGGATGTCAACAACATCTGCTCCTGCCTTTTCGGAAATAGTTGGTGACTGGTTGATCTGTGTTCCATTAAAATTTTTACCCATTATCATTCGCCTCCTTCTTAGTATCCGGCTTCGTCTTCATACTCAGCCATAAGCTCCGGATGTGCTCCCCAGGCTTTTGCCAGCGCCATGTTGTATGTCATGGAAGGATCTTTTTCAATCAATCCCTTTGCAATCGTATCGATTTTTCCTTCTGCTGCAGACTTCTTGACTGCTGCAGTTCCGCCAGAGAATGATTTTCCGATTTCTCCAAATACGCCAGAGTTGTTGATCATTGCCACATTTCTGTCGAGAATGCCGATCATATCATTGTAGGCAGTTCCACCTGCACTTTTCAGTGTTTTCAAGGACTTAGCCAGTTCTTCTGGCTTCTCTCCAAGAACTTCGTACTTCTTAGCAACTGCATAAAGTTCTCTGTCTTCCGCTTCCTCCGCTCTTTTCTCGAGAGCTTCCAGTTTTTCTCTTACAAGAGGATGCAGTCCTTTGTAAATATCATCGTCTGTATTCTGTTCTGGCGGTGTAAGAGATTTCTTTGTATCTGTTTTCTTTTCAGCTCCATCATCATCGAGAACGTCTGGTTTTTCCTCTTTTTCGCTTTTCTGCGGTGCTTTCTTCTCGATAGACGGCTCCTCGTTTGTCTCTACGGCAAACTTTTTGATAAGTTCATCATATGTCGCTCTTTCCTCAGCAGACATTTTTGACTTGTCGATTTTAATCATGTCTTCCAATTCTCCTTTCGTTTCTACGGATTTCTGAATGATTTCCTCCAGATTACTATGCGCTTTCATCACCATAGGAAGATCTGTTTCGTCAGGTGCATCCAGATTCTTTTTGATTTTTGCAGATGTTCCCCCAGCCCATCCGGGAATGTATTCCTTCATAGCTGTAGCGAACTGTTCAATGCTTGTATCCATTGCACTCTGCTTCCCGCTGCTGTCCAGTTCTGGGTCGCACAGGATTGAATTAAGTGAATTCTGCAGGGCGTAACATACAGACCAGATTTCATCCCGGATTGCATCCATGCTCACAGCGTTGATCTGTTCATCAAATGTCGTGGCTGACTTCTGCACTTCTCCGCTGATCCAGTTCAGGAATCGTTTAAATAGTCCGATTTCCGGGTCTGATGTTTCCTCTGCTTTATTCTTGCCTTTCAGCAGTTTGATGTCAGCTCTCTGATTTGCGCCTTCATCAACGAAATCTACTTTACCCACTTTCAGGCCTTTCAGTTTTGTTGCCACAATGCTTCCTCCTTTCTTCTGGATTTATAATGCAAAAAGGCACCTGCCAAGGATGCCTCTCTGAATTATCACAATATTCAGTTTGAAAAATCCTACCAGAGCCGTTTTTACAATCTCTAGGGTAGGATTGATAGGTTTGGCGTGCTGAAAATCGCTATACGCCTCTTTATTCGTCTGGTATCAGCGGTCCTCCATACCCGCAAATGCATTCCTTTATCAGCCAAGCCCAGTTTCTTCCGCATATAGGGCATTTCCCGCTTTGGCAAACGACAAGTTTAATTTTCATCTTTCACTCCTACCCTTTCTGCTTCTCCTTCAATACTGAACATGGAATATGTGCCATCTTTGACCTTTTCCCAAACATCCGCATCTGTTACTTGAAAGCCTATCCACCATCCAACAGGGAGCGTACCTTCCGGTATTCCCATTGCCGCCATCTTCTCTTCCGTAAATACAACACTCTCGATCAGATAAGCAACCCCACCTCTTTCGTGCATCTCTCCACCTTCCCGGTAGAGATCAACGAACTTGTAAGCGGCGCTTTCAAGTTCATCAGGCTCTATGATGTCGCCCTGCCAGTCTTCCAGAGTTTCTCCATTCTCAGCAATAGCAACACTGGCCCAGCCGAATGCCTGCATTTTTTCATTATTTGTCTTCTTTACCTGGAACTTTCTTTTTGTTACCTCCGGCTTTTCAACCGGTTCGTCCCTTATTTTCATTATTTCATTGAATGTTTTCATTCTTCACCCTCACATACTTCACCGCACATTTACAGCGCGGGTGTAATGGTGGAATAGACGTTGTAATCTCTCTCCTTCCGGATACTGTTTCGAATTCATCATCTATTCCTATCTTAGTGCCTTCAAGAGCTGCACATGATGCACACACATGGCCGTCCAAAGCTGTTGACCACTCTTTTTCCATCTCCGGAAGGTTCCCTGCAGTTACCGCTTCCCTCACAAAAGCATCTGCGCCATGGTTATAGGCTTGTGCTATTTCCGATCTGGCTATAGTCTCTGCCCTATACCGCTGCTGTCTTTCTGCATATTTTGAAGCAGCCTCCCTCGCTTTCCGCTCAATTGACTCAGGTTTCATTCTCGGATGATCCGTTGTCAGCCTTTCCTTGATGGAGTTGTAATATTTGAGATTCGCCGCAGCCTGTCTCTCTGTCAGTCCTATTGTTGGCCGGATATATCTTGCCGTTTCAGCACTGCTCATATTAAGAGATTCAGCTTCAGCGATCAGATACCGAATTGCACTCACCTGCTCATTACAACAATTTGTTATCAAATCTCCCGTATGATCAACAATCCAGCTTCGGACCCAGCTCTCAGAGCTTATTACATCTTCTGCTCCACAAAAGAGAGAATTGTTTTTCCACCCTTCAAGAAACGCCTGTTCCCATACAGGTGTCATTCTTTCTGACAGCATCTTCGAATAATCCTGGAACCATATATCAAAAAGACTTTCCGGATCTGTTTCTCCTATTACGATTTCTCTCAGTTCTCTGTACAGCATGACTGCTGCCTGATCCTGCCAGAATCGAACAAGCCATCTTACTGGTTCATCAATATTTCCCTCGAGATAGGCATCAAGTGCATCCAGTACTCTCTGTGATTCTTCGCTTTTTTTAACAGTCCTTGATCGTGGCCGTATTTTTCGCATCATCAAATCACCTGCCTAACCTTTTCTTGGCTTCCTCAGCATCTTGATTCTCTTCCGGATTCACCTCTGGTCCATCAGGTTCGTTTGCTGTCTTTTCTGGTGCTCTGCGCTGTGCTTCTCGCCGTTCATCTTTCTCTCTGGAATCTGGAACTTCCGTTCTTTCCGGCAGGTTTGCTGCCTCCCTGACATAATCTTCCAGTTCTTCATCAGGTATCAAGATTCCCGTGCCGACCATATCCTTCAGGAATGTTGACAGTTTCGTGATATCCCGTTTGTCCACATCTCCATGGGCGAGTGTAGGATAGTCCTCAATCCCATCGAAATGGGAACCATTGATGTCTATCAATGAAGGAATGCCCTGGTTATTGAACGTCTCGCAAATAACATCTAAAAAAGCTCCGAGCGCAACAGAAAACAATTCTGTCTTGTCCGAGCTTAGTGCGAAGCTTCCAGTCTTTTCATGTCCAAGCATAATAAAATCTGCAAGGACTGTCTGGGCGATCTTTGTATCGTATCTGTTTATGATTGCATTGGTGTCAAATTGTCTTGTGCCTCCGGTGCTCAGAAGTTCCGCTTCGTATCCATACGGAAGAACAAGCCCTTCGGATTCATTTCTGCGAAGGTTCTTTACCATGGTAATAAGTGCTCCATTAATTTTAACCATGTCGGGATCTTGATCCCATATTTCTACCCTTTCAGGAGCATGAATAACTGGCAGACCTGCAAGATCTCGCTCAATTCCGATAGCTTCAATTTCCTGGATTCTCCGTTTAAAATACCAGGAGCGATATGCGTTTCTTAAAATACTCCGACCTTCCGGATTGTCTTTTACGCTCTCCGTTCGGAATAGCATTGCTTTACTCATCGGTATAGTAAACAGTCCATAATCCGGAGGCGGTTGCTGTGTCATTCCAATCAGATTGTCACTATCATCATATTCCCAGCGATACAAGGTATCCTGTGCTCTCGGAGGAAGTTTCTGCCAGCCTATCAATCCATCAGAGTATTTGCTTGATGATCTTCGGTTCTTTGTTTTACCCATTCGGCGCTTATATACAATCTCATGGAAACTCCAACCGTAAGGTAGGAATGACAGGATTTCCGAAATGGTATCTGTCCATGTGGCCTGCATGTCGCCCATACAGCTTTCAACAAACTCTGCTGCTTCTTTGTCTTTGGCGCTGTCACCTCCCGGCTCTACATGCCACTCAACCTGCCGGATCATCATCTTAATTGCAAAAAGAATGGCTCCAACGGTATCGTCATTCTCTTTCATTTCTTGAAATACCTTTATCCCACGCATTCCAGATAGTTCTGGAAGAAATTCCTCATAAAACTGTCCTTCCCAGCGTTTCTGTCCAATCCGTCCATACTCTTTCATCTTCATCACCCCTCTTTCCGGCTATATCAGCCCCAATAATTGTCTTTGGTCAGCTCCTGCAATTCTTTGACTCCAGGCGCTGTGCCTGTGTGTTTCTTGATCTTTCCGAGATACAATGCCAAAGCAAGAGCATCTGCCCGGTCAGGGGAATCAAGGCCCCTTTTCTTCATCTCTTTTTTTGATTCGATTTCAAGCTTTCCGTTACTCGTCATTGTATATTTTCTGGAGGAAAGCTGGCCGATCGTCTGCTCATCGTCTTCAATTACAATTTGCTTGTTATCCAGAAGATCTCGCATGCTGGCCCACATGGCGGTGGTCAGGTTATTGTACTTTTCAGCTGCATCTTTACCTGCTGCCGTATCGGTCTCAATCTTTTCTGCTGCATTTATCGGAATAATCTGCATCTTATACAGCTTCTGTTCTTTCCGGACTTCCTTTAGGCGGTCGGTAACACCTCCACCAAGGCCGGTGTCATCAATCTGTACATACACCTTGCCTTCATACTTTGAATACTCCCTGTATATCTTTTTGAATTCCTTTACGATGTCACCTACAGTGGCCATCAGGTTCTGTCCTCGCCTGTTTCGGACTATTTTGCAATGACCATGATAATTACGATATATGATCGTTTCATCATCTCCGAAACGGGCCACATCTACCCCCAGTGATACAAACTGCATCCCAGCTGAATCATCAAGTTCTAGCAATTTACTGCTGCACTGCTCGATCAGGCTTAACGGAATAAATACATCGTCTTCCTGATTCGGAAATTCTCCACGGACACGGACGCGGACTACGTTTGAATCCCATCCATACTTCCTTATGAGCGAATCAATATTTTCTTTGTTTGTTCTACTGCTGTCTGCAGATGATACAGTGTGGCATTTATACAGTGCCCTGTCTCTGGTATGCGAATCATAGAATGTTCCAGATGTTCGTGTTGGGTTTCCACACAGAAGAAGTTTATTATTTGATCCGGATAAGGTACCAAGGATAGCCTCCATGATCGGATCCGCAACACCAGAAGCTTCATCAACGATAAAAAGCATATTATCTTCATGGAAGCCTTGCATATTCTCTGGCTTTGTAGCAGTCCTAGCAACACCAAACCAACGCTTTTCATTGCCAACCATATAAACATAGGTCTTTGTCCATTTCAGAAGCATGGAGAGCAATTCAGACTTGCTCATCCACTTAGAAATCTCAGACCAGAGGACATCGTGCAACTGCTGTTTGGTTGGTGCTGTCGCAACGATTCTTGGATATGGGAAACAGGTAATAAACCACAGGAACACTGCTGCCTCGAGACCAGTCTTTCCTACACCCTGTCCAGATTTAATACTGACCTTCGGGTTTGCCGCCAAATCTCTTGCAGCTTCCGCCTGCCATTCATCAGGTTCAAAGTTGAGCACCTCCCGGAAGAACATTACCGGATCATTTCGCCACAGCGGTATACTTTCATCAAGGAATTCAGAGAACTGTATATCATCCATCTTTGTTCTCTCCTTCCCTTGCTTTTACCACAGCTTCGGCCCATGCACGAACAACCTCATTACCCTTGCTTTCTCCAGCAATCTTCTGCTTTTCAAGTCTCAGCTTCGCAAGTGCTTCAATAGCCTTGGTCTTCTTTGACTGCACAGTTGACAGCTCTTTTTCAAGTCTGGCGATCATATTGTCCTTGTTCTCCATCGTGGTTTGCATGCTATACATATCTCCCGGCAAACGTTCTTCAGCAGATATTTTCTTCTCTATGCGTTCTTCATAGAGCTGCTTGTCCTCTTCTGTTTTGAATGTCCTTTTGCTTTCGCTTCGGTTGAATCCATACAGGGATACTTCACCTTTCATGCTCCGGTATTTATTGATTGCAATCATGATTCTTCTTTCCCTCACGGCAAAAAGCTGAATCTGTTCGATCAGGAGCATTTCTTCGTCCATCGGGATATCTTCGATCATGTCTTTTTCAGCTTCATCAAGGACGTCCCAATATACAGAGGAATATGCTCCGTGTTTCTCCGCAATCTTATCTCCCGGTTTCAGTGGACCTCCCTTATTTCCAACTGCATTTCTGTTCCCAGGCTGTCCACCTTTATGGCGAGCGTTCGCTTTTTTTTTTTGCGAACGTTCGTTTTTCTTTCCTTTTGTCTTTCCGTCCCAATTCTGTGTTGATTTCCACCGCCGAACTGTGCTGTCCGGGACGTCCAACTTCTTGGCAATGTCAACAAGTTTCATCCCGTTCTTATACATTTCCTCAGCTTCAATGCTGTTGGGACTTCTTGCCCTTGCCAATGGACACCCCTCCCCTCCATCATCTTATTTCGGCATATGCAAAAGGGAGAGGTTGCACTCCCTCTCCCTGCTTTCTGTTCTATATATCGTAGAACAATATTAAATTTTTGTAATAAATTCAGCTTTTGAATAGCCCGTCACCCCTTTTGTCATCATCTTCAAGAAGTCTTCTTTTGAAAAATCTGACAATCGGAAGATCTCCTCCGGTCTCATTCCAAGCTGTTTTCCGATTTCTTCAACTGTTTTGCCTTCGTCCATGAGTTCTTTAACAATTTTCTTCATAGGTTCGAGCAAATGGGTACCTCTTGCCCTATTATGGGTAACGGTACCGTAAATATTTTTCGCTTTATCTTTATGATCAACAATCACTACAAGCACTTTTCCCTCAAGACGTTCGTATAATGTCCTGCGATCATCTTCTTCCGAAGGAGGAACGTACTTCCAGTCAGGTCCTGCAACCGTCCATCTGTGGAATCCATCAATAATAGTACCGTCTGGTCTTACCACAATTGGCAGCGTCCATCCGTTTGTAAAGATAGACTGTGTGAGCAGTTCCAGATTTTGTCTCGAAACTTTGTTCGGGTTGTAATCATTTGGTTTGATCTTATTCCTATCTACCCAATGCATGGTCCTAGATGGTGCTGACAGCTTATTGTCCATGGTGTTCTCCTTTCTTCGCATCGTTGATATAACGTCCATATACTCTCTGGTACAGTGCCCGGAATGCCCTCATTTTGGGATCTCCGGATATCAGTCCTTCGTATATGTGCTTGCAATCGGCCGATGTAGCTATTGCTGATACCGCCATAAAGAAATTACGGTATCGTTCTGCCACATGCCTTTTATGCGGAGTGTCGAAAAAAACGTCCATGTGATTAAAAAGATGTATCAGCTCCTGCCGATAATCTCTCTGCTCCTGTCCCTCTTCCGCCTCTTTCCTTTTTCTGGAACTTCTGCCGAACATCTCGCTGTCCCAATACAGGGCAGCCAGATAAGCGTTCGGTTCTCTTCTGATGATCCGTTCCATAAGATCTGGATAATACTCATTCATCTTCACAAGGCTTCTTGCTGTATCAACAGAAAAGAACTGGGATACTCGCATCTGCCTTTTACTGGATCCTGACTGCCAGAGGAACAAATATATCTCCGGGATATCTACATGATTTCTCAGAAGGAAGAGCCAGACATCATTGTCCGTCCAATCATAAATGGGAAATACCTGCTTTTTTGCAGTCATTTTGTTTCCTGCTTTTGTCATAGACGCAATATTCTGAAGCCTCTGTACAGATTCCGCTGTACGGATACCGACCATTGTAATTCCTGATACGGTTGTCCTTGGCAGGAAATCCTGATAAGCATCAATCCTTGGACGTAACAGTTTATGGTTCCTTATCGCAAAGGAAGGCGGCTGTCTTACCCATACGTCTTGTTTTGCGGAATCCCAGCAGATAAATGTTTCATCATTTGACAGTTCGTTGAAGCAGTTAAAATGTTTTACTTCTACGCAATACCATTCAAACTTTGCTCCCATCATCATAAAGATGCGCCGCCACTTCTTTGTCATATCCTCCATGCAAGGAAAGATTGCTTCTTCATCTATAAACTGCACTGTAAGTTGTTTCATGTCAATCTCACCTCGATTGGCCAGATTGACCATCAGCTGCGCCACGCATAAGCTGTCCTTTCCCCCACTGAAAGAAAAGAACACTGGTAGCCCGTTTCCGAACACGTTTTTTATCCGGATCTCTGCAGCTTTCACAACATCGATATTGGCTTCACAACGTTTTACAGCCATATCTTTTCACCGCAGTTCGGGCAGATAACAAACTTCCGGGTTTCTGTTATTTCCGGTTCTGTTTCAGTGGTATTCTGCCTTTCCGACGATTGGTTGTCTGAAGTGTTCGGATTTTCCGAACTGTTCTCTGAATTATTATCAGATATTTCCGCTGCTGCCGCTTTCTGCTCCCGTTTCTCATTGGCTTCCTTTATCTTCTGGATCTCTGATTCGTCCAATGTTCCATATTCAGAGATTTTCTCAGTTACTTCGTCTGCATCCGCGACCATCTGCTGTAATATTTCTTCATCGTATCCCGGAATGTCCAGATCGCCCTGCAATTCCTCAAGAAACTCATTCAGTGTATCCAGATTATCAATTCCAAGAGCATAAGTCTTATTGTCGGCTATCATAAGCTTCTTTTTATCATTTTCAGAAAGTTCCGTTTTTACATATACGGATGCCTCCTGATAACCAAGGCTCACCATAGCCTCATATAAGCCATTCCCGATCAGAATCACATTATTTTCATCCACAACAAGGGATCTGGTCTGTCCAAACTTCTCAAGGGAGCGTTTCAGTTCCCTGATCTGCTGTTCAGAATGAATTCTGACATTTTTCTCTGGATGTTTAAGATCATCCAGTCTCTTTTTAATAACCTTCATTTTGTCCTCCATTTCTGAAGGGCAATGGCCTCCGGCTGCAACCGGCTATTTGATAGCTTTTAAAAAATCTCTGGCTCCATCGAAATGCTGTGCCGCATTTTCAACTATGGTCTTATCAATGT
>ENA-UOJJ01001913-UOJJ01001913.1-human-gut-metagenome-genome-assembly--contig:-CS66-NODE-1913-length-28627-cov-5.434516_pt1 | contig 28627 bp, 37 predicted proteins | sample MGYA00242343_ERZ723890 | MGnify/ENA metagenome assembly ERZ723890
AAACGATAATTTAGAGCAGCAAGCAGCCGCACTATATGGGAAGTATTTTCCGTATGCTATTACCGATAATTTACCCGATGGGTGGCGCATCGGTACTGTTGGCGAGATCGTTGAAATCCACGATAGCAAACGTATTCCTCTTTCGGGTGCACAGCGTGCTAAGATGGAAAAGCGAATTTACCCATATTACGGTGCCGCTTCGCTTATGGACTATGTGGATGAGTACATATTCGATGGCAAATACCTGTTGCTTGGTGAAGACGGAACAGTAGTGGACGATGCTGGCTATCCCATCCTGCAATATGTGTGGGGACGGTTCTGGGTGAACAACCATGCGCACATTCTAACAGGTAAACTTGGCTTCAATGTTGAGAGTCTGTTGCTTCTATTCAAGAGAACTCCCGTCAAATCCATTGTTACAGGAGCAGTCCAGCCAAAGATAAACCAAGCAAATTTGCGCTCGATACAAGTAGTGATACCGCCACAATCGGAATTGAATGCCTTCAACGATCTAATTTGCCCGATGTTTGAGCAAATACGGCAGAATCAAGATCAAAATAAAGCTCTTGCGTCCCTTCGAGATGCACTGCTACTCAAGCTCATGTCCGGCGAAATCGACGTTTCTAACGTCCAGCTCTAAGCTGCTAAATTATCGTTTATTTGTTCGTTTGCGATCATCTTCCTATCAATGGATTCGAGCGTGTCTACAATGACGTCCTGCTCATCAAATGACAGAGGATAGTTGATCATGATTTCATCCAACAAGCGATCACGGTTTAGTTCGGTTTGGCCTGTGGATCCCTCATCCAACTGCAAAACTTCCCATTGATGTGCTTTAAGCGCGTAGCCAAGGAACTTCTGTGTTACCTTCCCATTAGAACGAATAAGGATCATGTGTCCGTCTATTGTGGTTGCACATGGGACTCGTTCAATTCGAGCAATTCTCCCTGCCGTTCCAGCCCCTGTTGAATTGATCAGAATATCATTAGGTTTAACATATCGTTCAACCGGGATTTTCTTTTTCCGAGTATCGTGTAGCCTTGAATCTCCATAGTTTATTTGGAAATTTCGATTGCACTTTTGATTGAGAACCCTAACGGTTGTTTCGGTTTCTTCTGTTGCATATGAGGGAGCAATTCCTTTGGAAATATATCCGACCAATTCTCGTAGTGGCACTTCATTCCACTTAGATGTCATACCCAATCGCCCCCAGTCGCTCCCGAATTTCTGCCTCAAGGTCATGAGATTTTGCAAAAAGCTCGGACAATTCAGAGGTCAGGCGGCTCATCTTCTCCTCGAACGGTTCGCCGTCGTCCTCCTGCTCCTCAATGCCCACATAGCGCCCCGGCGTGAGAATGTAATCCTGCTTGGCGATGTCCTCCGTCGTGACAACCGCGCAGAAGCCCTTTTCATCCGCAAGTGTGCCATCCACATAGGCGTTGTAGGTGTCGGCAATCTTCTTGATGTCCGCATCGGTTAGCTCGCGCAGCTTGCGCGTGACCATAGTACCCAGCTTACGCGCGTCAATGAACAGCGTCTTGCCCTTCTGCTTTTTGTTCTTGCTGAGGAACCAGAGCGAAACCGGAATCTGCGTCGTGTAGAAAAGCTGCGTGGGCATCGCGATGATGCAGTCCACCAAATCGGCATTGATGATATTCTTGCGGATTTCACCTTCACCGCCGGACTGCGAGGACAGGGAACCGTTCGCAAGCACCATGCCGATTTTGCCATTTGGTGCAAGGTGATAGATCATGTGCTGAAGCCACGCGAAGTTGGCGTTCCCGGCAGGCGGCATTCCGTACTGCCAGCGCGGGTCATCGCTCAGCTTATCTGCGCCCCAATCCGACAGATTGAAGGGCGGATTCGCCATGATGTAATCGGCGCGCATGGTCGGGTGGCAATCGTTGAAGAAGGTGTCGGCATTGAACTTGCCCAAATCGGCGTCAATACCGCGAATAGCCAGATTCATCTGCGCCAGCTTCCATGTGGTTGGGTTGGAGTCCTGCCCATAGACGGAAATGTCGTTGATATTGCCGCTGTGGTTTTCGATGAATTTCGCAGACTGGACAAACATGCCGCCGCTGCCGCAGCAGGGGTCGTATACGCGCCCATGATACGGCTGAAGGACTTCCACCAGTGTGCGCACCACGCAGGAGGGCGTGTAGAATTCGCCCGCCAGTTTGCCTTCCTGCTCGGCAAATTTGGCGAGGCAGTATTCGTAGGTGCGGCCGAGAATATCCTTTTCACTGCCGTGCTCGATCATCTGAATATTGGTAAACAGATCGACAACATCACCCAAGCGGCGCTTGTCCAGTTCGGGACGCGCAAAGTTCTTGGGTAGAATATCTTTCAAACGCTTGTTTTCTTTTTCAATGCTGCGCATCGCATCGTCAATCACCGTGCCAATTTCGGGCGTGTGCGCTTTTGCGGCAATCTCGCTCCAACGCGCGGTGGGTGGCACGAAGAAAATGCCTTCGGAGGTGTACTCGTCGATGTCCTCTTCGAAGCCGTCGCCTTCCTCAACCAGCGCCTTGTATTTCTCATCGAAGCGGTCGGAAATGTATTTCAAAAAGATCAGACCCAATACGACGCTTTTATATTCGGATGCGTCGATGTTTCCGCGCAGGACGCAGGCGGCGTCCCAGATTTGCTTTTCAAACCCGATGGATGCGGTTGATTTTGCTTCTGCCATCTGAAGTTTCCTCCCATATATTAAAGGTTATTGCTCAATATATCCAATCCAAAACGCCAATCTGTCAATTTCCAGCCTGACCTCCGCTGTTTTCTTTCGCCGATTCACACGGATGACTGCATCGTCGTATCCATAGAGGAAACCGTCCTCGAAATGCAGTCTGCCGCCCATGAACGTAACGTGCGGCGGCTGAAGCAGGTCGTTGTCAAATAGGAATTCTGCGAATTCGCTGTCGCTGCCGGTCAGCTTCCAGCTGAGATTGTCGTACTCCAGCAGTTTGAGTACATGGGTGATGTAGGTCAGATGGGTAGGCTGTTCTTCGTTTTCGGTTCGAAAGAAAATGTATCCAGGCAGCAACTGCACCTGATCTTCGATGACCTTTCCATCGATGGTCTTGCGGCGGGTTCGCATCGGAGCGACGGCTTCAATTCCAATCATCGTCTGGTTGATGTAACCAGCAACGGTTACTTCCGCACCGATTCGGCAAAAGAGGCAACCGTAGTGCCACGCCTTCTCCTTCATACAGCTTCGCCCTCCGCAACTGAATCGGCAAAAGAATTCCTATGACACTCAGGCCCTCATGCCACTGGTGGGCAGCATCCATGAGGGGGCTGAGATTTACGCCGGGCTATCGTGTGTTTCGACAGATTAACACAATCCTATTATAGCATGACAGACCGCCTTTGTCACTTTGATTTTATGATATTTTGAGTCCCGAAATTGAGGCGTGGCAAGGCTTTTCAGCATTTCGGGGCGTGCTGGTAGGCAGACAAATGAAAAAGCCGGAAGAAGTCGGATTTGGCTTCTTCCGGCAGAAAGCTCATACGGGTCTGTATTGCATATTTTCCTGTGCCGCCTTCAGCACATCCACCGCGTCATAGCGAATATTCAGCCAGTCGCTTACTGCCTCGGCAGGGAGAATGACCGGCATACGGTTGTGAATGAAGGCGATGCTTTCTGCCGGTTCGCGGGTCAGGATGGCGCAGGCGGCGCGGTTGCCCTCCTTGCGGTAGATGCCTGCGAGATAGATCATTCGACTGCCCTCGGGCGCGATGGCGTACTTGATTTTGTCCTTGCCGCGATGCTCCCATTCGAAATAGCAGGTGGCGGGAATCAAGCAGCGGCGCTGAGACATGCCGTCTTTGAACATTGCCTTCTCCGCGGCGGTTCCACTACGGGCGTTGAATAGGAGCTTGCCGTCGGACAATGTGTAGCCCCAGTGCATGGCATACGCGCCGGGCTGGAGGCTGGGGCTGTTGGCCAGCACGGGCACGGTATCGCTGGGACGAATTTCACCGCCGGTTTTCACGTTCGTACTGCGACGGTTGACGGCTTCAATAATCTGGCGCAGCTCTTCGGCTGCATCGTCCTCGGCGATGTAATAGCGTCCGCACATGGGCATTCTCCTTTAATTCAGGGTCGGTTTGATCTTCATGACCGGCACGTCGCAGCGCCGGGCCAGCTCACAGGTCATGGCTGTGCCGCCGGGCTGGCCGTCGTAGGCGGCGAGCAGCAGGTCGGCGTTGTCCACCAGATAGTGGTTTCGGCGAAACATGGCGCTCCTGGTGTAGGCATGGCCGGTGACTGTGGTGATGTCCGCCTGCGCGAAGAGCCGGTCGTGCCTCGCGCGCAATTCGGGTGACCATCTCGCCGCCTGATCGTCGAAGGGGCTGACCATCTCCAGAATCATGTCCGGATGCCGCGCGCGCAATTCAAGGACGGCTTCGGCGGCGAACATATCCATGCCCAGCGCGCCGCCGGAGATGAAATGGCGATAGCCCATGTCGTAGAGCGCCTGAATGGTTTCCTTGACGCGGCGCTTGAAATCGATGCAGCGCGGATCGGACTCATTGAAGCCAAACGGCATTTTCTGCGGGCGATAGCCGGTGAACGCGCAGCGCTTTGCGCCGGGCGGGCTGTGTCTCCTTATTGTATTCGTCATGAGCGAGCATCCTCCTTTCATTCGTCGCTGGGGCGGCAGCGGACAATGCGGCCCACGCGGCTTTTCATCCGCTTCGCGTCCAGTACGCCCTCGAAGGACACGCGCACGGGCGCGGTGCGCGGCTTTTCCAGATGGCAGTCCATATAAATCTTGCCGCCGTCGGCCATTTCCAGACAGACGCGCTGCTGCACGGTTTCGAGTTCGTCGCCCGAGGCAGCGGCGGTGAGCGTGCGCGGCTTGGATTCGTCGATGGTGATGCGGCCTTCGTCTACCAGCCGGTGAATGTAGCGGCTGACGGTGGCGGGCGAATGCAGGCCCACGGCCTCGCCGACCTCGCGGAAGGTGGGGCTGTGGCCGTTTTCCGCGACGTATTCGGTAATGTAGGCGTAGATTTCCTCGCAGCGCTGATCCGACGGCCTTCTCGTATAGACCATTTCTAAGCCTCCCTTCGCTCCACAAACCAGCGGCCCGGAATGGCGCTGCCGTAGTCCGAATTGTGTTCGAAGAATATATGCGTCTCCTGATTGTTCATCCGGACGGTGTAGCGGTCGCCCTGACCGCCCGCGCGGGCCGCCGGTGCCGGACGCACGTCCAGAATGCGGTCGACTTCGTAGGTCTTGCCATCCTCCCAATGGATGAGGCGCGGGTACATCTGGCCGTTTTCGTCAAAAGCCACCTCCACGGGCACATAGACCTTGATGGGCTTTTGCGGATTGTTCATGGAAATTACCTCCGAAAAAAGGGTATAGGAAATACACTGGCACGCGGTTCGCGTGTCAGAAGGGTTGAATTATGGAAAATCAGCGCTTGTGCTTTTCGGAATAGACCTCGTTCAGAACGTCCAGCTCCTGCGCCGTGGGGTACATATCCTGCGTGACGACGCCAAGGACGCGGCCCACGCAGCGGAAGTTGTCATCCGGGCCGGGGTGAATGGTCTTGTATTTCGGGTTATGGGAGTGCAGGCCGTCCGGCTGATATTCCTTGACAAAGCTCTCGCCCGCGATGACGAAAATGCCGATTTCGCCGGGATCGATCTCCGGCGTGAATTCCACCAGCAGTTCGTCGCCGTTGTGAAAGGTGGGCGTCATGCTGTCGCCGGAAACGGTGATGACCGTATCCGCCCGGCAGACATTGCGGGAATTGCGCAGGAAAACGTGCTCGTGCTCATAGGTGTCGGTCAGCGGCGTGCCGGTACCGGCGGAGGACGGCAGTTCTTCGCGCCCGAGGTAGGAAAATTCGTTGACACAGCCGTCTCGGAAGGCCAGAAGGTCGTTTTCGATCATGGATTCCATGAGGGTGTTCACGGTGCGCTGCCTGTAGGCATCCAGCGAGCGGTAGAGCCGCATATGCTCCTGCTCGGCCTTGGAAAGCGTCTGCCTGCCCGCGGGCATGTCAAAGAAAGCGTCGGTGGTGATGCCCAGCGCCTGGCACAGCTTCGGGATCATGCTCAGCTCCGGGCGCGATACGCCGGTTTCCCAGTTGGTGATGGAATTCTTCGTAATGCCGAGCATGGCCGCCAGCTGGGGCTGGGAAAGCTCGCGCGCCTTGCGATAGGCGCGGATTCGATCTCCGCATTCCGCCCGATTCCGCATCTTGGTGCGCTCTGTCTGCGTCTGCGGGAAGGATAGGATCGCGCTGGATTTGTCATCGGGCTTCTTGGTCATTGAAGAATTCCTCCTGTCATGAGATGCTTGGATTATAGCACAAGTTAGTTGACCTGTAAACCCCATGCGGGCATCGTAAAATAAATTTCACATTCCGTTCGATTCGCAGAATGAAGGCAAAAAGAAAATTTTGCCTAAGCGAACACAGGTATCAGTTCGGATGTTTACAAGGACAATGTGCTTGTGCTATCATGCTCGGCGTAGACTCCGCTCTACGGAAAAATGATACCCGAAAATGGGGGATGCTTTCACAATGGCCGGTGAGATGATTCTGCATAGCGACCTGAATTGCTTTTATGCCAGCGTGGAGATGAACGAAAATCCGTATTTGCGCGGCAAGGCCATTGCTGTGTGCGGCTCGACGGAGGATCGGCACGGCATTGTGCTGACGGCCTCGTATCCGGCCAAGTGCATGGGCGTGAAAACGGGCGCGGCGAACTGGCAGGCGCGGCAGTGCTGTCCGGGGCTGATCTGCGTGCCGCCGCATTATGAGCTTTATTTGAAATATTCGAAGCTGGTGCGGCGCATTTACGCCCGGTATACGGATGACATTGAGCCCTTCGGCATGGATGAAAACTGGCTGTCGATTCCTTACGGGCGCGGCGATGTGGAAAGGGAAGGCCGGATGATTGCCGAGGAAATCCGCAGAAGCGTCCGGGAGGAAATCGGGCTGACGGTGTCCATTGGCGTGTCTTTCAGCAAGATATTCGCCAAACTGGGATCGGATATGAAAAAGCCGGACGCGGTGACGGTAATCAGCCGGGCCAATTTTCAGGAAAAGGTCTGGCCGCTGGCGGTTTCGGAGCTGCTCTATGTTGGCCCGGCCACTACGCGCAGGCTGATGAGCATGAACGTCATGACCATCGGCGATCTGGCCAAGGCCGATCCCGAGCTGATTCGAAGCCGCCTGGGGAAGAACGGCGTCATGCTCTGGCGCTTTGCCAACGGCGCGGATCATTCGCCGGTCATGCCCGCGGAATTTGTGCCGCCGATTAAGTCGGTGGGCCACGGCACAACCTGCGTGTGCGATCTGGAGGCGGAATATCCGGTGTGGCTGGTGCTGTACGAGCTGGCGCAGGGCGTGCAGATTACGGTCAAGGATAATGACCTGGCTTACCGGCAGTATCAGACGCCGCTGCCCTTTCCGAGCCAGTCGCCGCTGGAAATTGCGCAGGCGGGCTTTGCGCTTTTCCGACGGCACTATTTCTGGGAGAAGCCCGTGCGAGCGCTGACCATTCGCGGGATCAATCTCGTATCGGCGCGCCAGCCGGTACAGCTGGATATGTTCTGTAATGCCGAGGCGCGGGAAAGGCGCAGGGCGCTGGATGACTGCGTGGACGAAATTCGCCGTCGGTTCGGCAATCGGGCTATTTGCGCCGCGTCGCTCATGGGCGATCTGAAGATGGCGCAGGACAAATGCGAGACAATTATGATGCCGGGCCTGATGTACCAATAACGCTGCTTCCTTCATGGCGTTGGAGTTGCCGGTATGCGCCATGGGGTTTACACACCGGTATTCTATTCATTTGGAGGGAAAACAATGATATTTCGATTTCACGGGTTTTTCTTGATGCTCTTTTGCCGTCGGAACTATCTCGAATTCTCTTTCAGTATTGGCTACGATGACTGGAACAAGGATTTTGCCGTCCGGCTAATGGTGCCTTTTTTATTGGTCAGCTTCGGCTATGAGTTTCAGCAGGCTGAAATTCTGGCCATGATGCAGGAGGACGTGGAGAATGACGATGAATAACGATATGCTGATGACCCATTGCTGTAACTGTGGGCACTTGGTCAGCAAATCCGCATCCGGTACAAAGAGCATCATGGTATGCGCTAAGTGCGGCGCGGAAATTGAGGTGACGGTGGCAGGTAAGGCCGTCACAGTAACGCTGCTGCGGGTGAAGGAAACTCGCCGCTCATAATTTCATAGAACCATATATCTTCTTGGCGCTGAATCCGGCGTCGAATCGGAACGTGCGCAGGGATATATGAAGATTTGCCCATGGTATTGAATTTGGCTTGAACCATCAGGAATCCGGCAAATAGGCCTCCGCGGAGGGACACTTTTGTCCTGCAAGCGGCGCGCCTGTTTGCCGGATTTTTCTTTTGAAAAAATTCTCAAACCGGAAAATAGGCTTCCGGTTTAGCTGTTACCATGCAGCCAGAGCCAAGGGAAAGGAGGTGATCGACCGTGACGATGAACGAGCGCCGGGCAGAAATCATGCGAATTCTGACGGCAAGGCGTTCTATTACCATGCCGGAGCTGGCAAGAACGTTTCAAGTGACGACGCGAACGATTCAGAACGACGTCGTAGCGCTCACGGTCGATTATCCTCTGGAAACCCAGCAAGGTAAAGGCGGCTGCGTGAAGGTAGCTCAGTGGTATCACCCGCATCGGAACATTCTTTCCGGCGAGCAGCAGCGCGTCCTTGCCGAGATCATGCAAACGGCCAGCGAGCAGCAAGCCCAAGTCCTGCGCGAAATGCTCCTGGAATATGGCTCTCCGAAAGCAAGGCAGACCTTACAGGAGGGATTCAATGTGCAGTAACAATCTGAAGCTGCCGATCCGGGCCGCGCCCTACAGGCACCAGCGGGAGGCCGCCGCGTATGCGCTGGACAAGCTCATCAACGGAGGCGGAGCCGCGCTGCTCATGGAAATGGGCACGGGCAAGACGCTCACGACCATCGCCATTGTGGGCCATCTCTGGCAGGAGAAGCGCGTTCAGCGCCTGCTGGTGGTCGCGCCGCTGTCCATTCTCGGCGTGTGGGAGGATGAATTCCGCAAATTCGCGGATTACGACTATTCTCTCGCCGTGCTGGAGGGTACGGGCGCGCGGAAGGCGGACACCATTCGGCATATGACCGGCTTGGCGCTGCAGGTGCTGGTGGTGAATTACGAAAGCGCATGGCGCTTGGAAAAGGAGCTGGCCGCGTGGAGGCCGGACATGATCGTCTGCGACGAGGGCCACAAGATCAAGACCCACAATATCGCCGCCAGCAAGGCGCTGCACCGGCTGGGCGCGAGGGTGCCCTATCGCCTGCTGCTCACTGGCACGGTCATCACCAACAAGCCCATCGACGTGTTCAGCCAGTACAAATTCGCCGATTCCACCGTATTCGGCAGCAGCTTCTACCTGTTCCGCAACCGCTATTTCGACATGGTGGGCTATGGCAATTATACGCCGGTCATGAAGAAAGGCATGGAGGCGGAATTCACCGAAAAGCTGCACAGCATCGCCTTTCGGGCGACAAAGGCCGAATGCCTCGACCTGCCGGAATGCACAGACATTGTGCAGCGGGTAGAATTGGAGCCTGCGGCCCGGCGCGTGTACCTGCAGCTGGTGAAGGACAGCTACGCCGACCTTGCCAACGGCAGCGTGACCGTGACCAACGTGCTGACAAGGCTTCTGCGTCTGTCCCAGCTGACGGGCGGCTTTGTGGGCAATGACGAGGACGCCGCCACGGAGCAGGTATCCTCGGCCAAGCTGGACGCGCTTTCTGATTTGCTGGATAGCGCAGAAAATGACGGTCGCAAGGTGGTGGTCATCGCCCGGTTCCTGCCGGAAATTCACGCCATCGAAAAGCTGCTCCAGAAAAAGCAGCTGAGATACGCGCTGATCCACGGCGGCGTGACCGACCGTCCCGCCCAGATCGAAGCCTTTCAGAACGATCCTGCGGTGCGGGTATTCGTGGGACAGATCGCCACGGCGGGTCTGGGCATTACGCTGACGGCGGCCTCCACCATGATCTTCTATTCGCTGGATTATTCCATGAGCAACTACGAGCAGACCCGCGCCCGCATCCATCGCGTGGGCCAGAAGCAGCCCTGCACCTACATCCACCTCGTGGCCAAGGGCACCGTGGATGAAAAGGTATTGAAGACCTTGCAGGACAAGGCGAATCTGGCCAAGACGCTGGTGGACGATTACCGGGCGGGCCGAAACCCCTTTGGAGGATGAAATGGAGAACAATCGACTTTTTGAATTGGCTGACGAGCTGAAGGCCCTCCGCGACCGCAAGGATGCGCTGGAAACCGAGCTGAAGCAGGTCAATATGGACATCGACAACGTGGACTGGCACCTCTCGAACCTGATGGGTGAAACGGAAACGCAGAATTTCACCCGCGCGGGGACGATGTTCTTCCTGTCCACCAAGACCCGCGCCAGCGCCAAGGCTGGCCAGAAGGACGAGCTTTTCGGCGCGCTGCGGGCCAACGGCTACGGCGACCTGATCACGGAGACGATCAACGCCGGTTCCCTGTCCAGCTTTGTCAAGGAGCAGATCGCTGAAAACGAGGACGCACTGCCCGGCTGGCTGGACGGCCTCGTGAATGTCTTCGAGAAAACGACCGTGGGCGTGCGTAAGGCAGCCCGATAAGAAAGGAAAAGAACCATGAGTAAGAATGAAATGATTCCTGCAACCAATTACACCGCCCTTAAGGATTTCAATCTGGCGGAGGCCATGGCCTCGGAAATGAACGGCATGGACGTGAGCTTCGACCGCGTGACGATTCCCGCCGCGGGCGGCACCACCTTCGAACTGCCCGGCGAGCTTCCGGGCGAAACGGACGCGGCCAAGGAATTCACCGGCGTGATTCTCTATCACCATCCGCTGTTCGCCTATTACCGCGAGCGCTTCACAGGCGGCAACAACGCGCCAGACTGCGGCAGCTACGACGGCGTGACCGGCGCAGGCAATCCGGGCGGCGTATGCGCCCAGTGCCCGCTGAACCAGTTCGGCAGCGGTGAAAATGGGGGCAAGGCCTGCAAGAACAAGCGCCGCATCTTCATTCTGCGGGAGGGCGAGCTGATTCCCATTCTGCTGACGCTGCCCACCGGTTCTATGAAGGAATTTGCCGTGTACGTCAAGCGCCTGCTGGCCAAGGGCAAGAAATCCAGCAGCGTGGTGACGCGCTTCTCCCTGCAAAAGGTGCAGAATTCGGGCGGCATCGCCTATTCCCAGGCGAAATTTGCCGTGGATCGGGTGCTGACAGACGAGGAACAGCGCTACATTTCCGCCATGGCGGAGCAGGTGAAGGCCTTCGCCAGCCGCGTGGCCTATGACGACGCGCCGGGCGAAATCATTGATCCCGAAACCGGCGAGGTCATGCAGCCGCTGAACTGACGCTTTTCGGAGGGCTGGCAGCCCCAGCCCTCCCATGGAGGTTATTATGAATTACAGATGTGAAACTGACCTGTCTGCCATTAAAGATTATCTTCAAAACGCGGCCGTAGTGTCCTTCGATTTTGAAACCGCGCCGCTATTGCAATACAGAGATGATCCTCGAGCGGCGCTGGATGCGCACCGGGCCTGCATTGTAGGGATTTCTCTGTCTACTTCTGAAGGCAGCGCCCTTTACATCCCGCTGGAGCATTTCGACGGCGGCAATGCCGATTCCGATCAGGTGATTCCGTTTCTGCGCGATACGCTCTGGACGAATCCCATGGTTGCAAAAGTGGCCCACAATCTGGCCTTTGAGTCCATGTTTCTGTATGCGCTGGGCATTATCATTCAGCCGCCCTGCTATGACACCATTGCCGCGGCCCAGATGACGCTGAAGAACAGCTTCGAATTCCGCGGCCTGTCCGACAGCGGCTTGAAAAAGCTGGTGCCGGAGCTGCTGGGCGACGAACTGCCTACCTTCGAGGACGTGACCGGCGGCAAATTCTTCGACGAGCTGAACAGCCACGATCCTGAAACGGTGCGCTATGCCTGCGCCGACAGCGATTACGCCCTGCGGCTGTATCGTCGGTTCAATGAATGGTTCGACGCCTTTCTGCCGCGGCATCGCTGGATTGTAGAAAACGTTGAAAGTCCCACGGCGGTCTACTGCGGCCTGATGAAATACAACGGTCTGCTCATGGATGAGGCCGCCATGATCCGCAAGCAGGGCGAATGCGCGGCCCGGCTGCTGGAGCTGCGGGAACAGATTCGCGGCATGATCGGCGACGTGGATGTCGGAGCCAATGCCGGAACGCAGGCGTTCAAGGACTATATGTTCAAGGATCTGGGCTTGCCGGTACTCAAGACGACCGCGAAAAATGCTGAGGCTGCGGACGACCAAACCCTTACCATGCTGGCGGAATGGTGCGCGGAAAACCGCCCGGAGCTGGTGCCGCTGTTTGAACTGGTGCAGGAATACCGGCGCTGGTCGAAGCTGAAAACCACCTACATTGACGGCTATCTGCGCTTTGTCAATCCGGCCACCGGGCGCATTCATCCCGATCTGCTGCCGCTGGCGACGGAGACGGGCCGGTTCGCCGCCCGGAATCCCAATATGCAGAACTGCCCGCGCAAGACCAACGACCCGGTGGGCATCCGCGCCTTTATCCTCGCGCCCGAGGGGCACGTTCTCGTTTCCTGCGATTTTTCTCAGATCGAGCTGCGCGTGGGCGCGTTCTACTGCCGCGGTCCGAAGATGCTGGAAACCTACCGCACGGGCGGCGACATTCATGCGGCCACCACCAGCGTCATTTTCGGCATTCCTTACACGCAGGCCGTGGACAAAAATGCTCCGGATTACAAGGAGCGCCGCACGATTGCGAAAAACGTGAACTTCGGCGTGTTCTATGGGCTTTTCCCTCGCGGCCTCCAGAGAACGCTGCGGTTCAAGGCCGGACTGGATAAATCGCTTTCCGATTGTGAAGGCATCATTTCCAACCTGAAGGCCGGTTATCCGAATCTTTCCCGCTGGCAGGAACAGGCCCGGCGCGCCGCCGCGACGCGGCAATATACGCAAACCTTTCTGGGCCGTCGGCGCTATCTGCCAGGCATCCGTTCGCAGGATTGGGGCAAGAAATCCTTTGCCGAGCGCTGCGCGCTGAATACGCCCATTCAGGGAACCGCCGCCGATATTCTGAAGCTGGCGCTGGCTCGCCTGATCGTCGGCCTGCCGGAGCGCCCATGGCTGAAGCCCCTTTTGCAGATTCATGACGAGCTGGTGTTTGAATTGCCGGAAGACAGGTTGCCCGAGGCCGTCGCCTTCATTCAGGCGTGCATGGATGCGCAGCCCTTCCCGGAAATGGACGTGCCCATTGTGGCCGAGGCAGCCTACGGCCCGGATTTCGGACACATGAAGGAGATGGAATAGATGACATATAGAAACGCAGAGGGTTATCCCGATCCCACCGCCGGTGAAGCGCTGGCGAACGTTTACCGGGAGCAGCGCGCCGCTATGTGGGCGCAGGCAATACAGACAAAGCATAACGATCGGCTCAAGTCCAGCCGCCCGCCGCGCTCGGTGCAGCGGGCCAGGCAGAAGGCGAACAAGGCCAAGGGAAGGAGCGGCATGGCATGAATTTTCCGAAAGAACTGGCGGCGCTGCCGCAATGGATCTGCTGGCGATTGGAGCCCGATCCGAAAAGCGAGAAGCCGCGGAAGGTGCCCTATGATCCGAAAACGGGGCGCAAGGCGTCCTCCACCAATCCGCAGACATGGGCGACGCTGGCGGAGGCCGAGGTGGCGCAGGCCAAGTACCTGTTCACCGGCATGGGCTTTGTATTCACCGAAGCAGGCGGCATTGTAGGCGTGGACATCGACCATTGCAAAAAGGAGGATGGCAGCTGGAATGAAGTTGCCTCTGCCATTCTGGCAAAGTATCCGTCCTACACCGAAATTTCGCCCTCGGGCACGGGACTGCACATTTTCTATCGCGGCTCCATGCCCGGAAAGGGCAATAAGAACAGCCAGTCTGCCGTGGAGATGTACGCTGCGGCGCGGTATTTCACCATGACCGGCAACCGGCTGGAGGGTACGCCCGAGGGCATTGCTGATGGTTCGGAGGCGCTGCTCTGGATTCACGAAACCTACGTCGCCAAGAAAAAGGCGGCGAAAAGCAAGGCCAAGCGGGCCGTTCGCACGGTTTCCCTGACGGACGAGCAGGTGTTGGAGAAGGCCGCCTCTGCCCAGAACGGCGAGGACTTTATCGCATTGTGGGAAGGCCGTTGGCAGGAGAAATTCGGCAGTCAATCCGAGGCCGACCTGGCCCTGTGCTGCGCGCTGGCATTCTGGACGGGCAGAAACAGGGAACAGATGGACAGGCTGTTCCGGCAATCCAAGCTGTTCCGGGAGAAATGGGACAATGTTCACCATGCGGACGGCGCGACCTACGGCGAGGAAACGCTGACGCAGGCCATTGCCCGCACGGAGAATGTGTATACGCCGGGCGGCGATCTGGGTATCTTCGAAGCCAACGGGCGTTATATGCGGGAGCGCGGCGAGAACGTCTATGCGCTGACCAATTTTGTGGTGCGTCCGCTGGAAATGCTGGTGGCGGAGGATGAAACGCAAATGACCTGCGATCTGGTGACGATGTACGGCGAAACCTTCCGGCTTTCCTTCATGACCTCGGATTTCGCGTCGGCGCAGAAATTCAAGGCAGTGCTGAACAAACGCACGATCTCCCTTTGCTACATGGGCAGCGACGGCGATCTGGAGGTGCTGAAATCCTATCTGGCCGGGCTGGCTTGGCAGGTGAAGCACGGTGTGAAGGCGTTGGGGCTGTATGAGCACGAGGGCTGCTGGGCCTTTGTGGACAAGGAGCGCGCCTTTACCGCGGGCGGCGAGGATGTGCCGGACATGGTGCAGCTGGAGAAATATACGTCCATTGAAACGGAGCTGCCGCGGCACAAAGCCATTTCGGCAGAAAAACTGACCGAGCTTGGCCCACTGCTGCTTGGCTACAACGAGCCTGCGAAAACGGTGACGGTGCTGGCATGGTGCACGGGGTGCTTCGTCAAGGAAATGCTGCGTTCTATGGGCATCAAGTACCCGCATCTGTTTCTGATCGGCGAAGCGGGCAGCGGCAAGTCCACCACGCTGGAGCGGGTGATCCTGCCCCTGTTTGGCCGGAGCAAGGTCGTGGCCGCGCCCCAGATCACGGGCTTCACGCTCATGAAGGACGCGTCCTCCAGCAACCTGTTTCCGCAGGCGTTGGACGAATTCAAGCCTTCAAAGATTGACAAGACCCGGCTCGCCGCCCTGTACAACCATTTTCGCGACAGCTATGACGGGCACGAGGGCGTGCGCGGGCGTGCCGACCAGACGCAGGTATCCTGTACGCTGCTGGCTCCGCTGGTGGTGGCCGGTGAGGAATCTCCGGATGAATCCGCCATTCGCGAGCGCGGCATGGAGCTGCTTTTCAGCAAGCGCGACCTGAAAGACCAGACGGCAAGAGCAGCCTTCGCACAAATCAGCAACTGCCGGAATGAGTTGACGGCGCTGGGCCGCGCTCTGCTGGATACGGCGCTGACATTGAAAACAGCGGCTGTGAAGCAATGGTTCGACGAGTCCGTCGCTATATTCAGCGGCAATCTGCCCTCCCGCGTGGTGAATAACCTCAGCGGGTGCATGGCTGGGCTGCGATTGCTGGAGGCCGCGTGCAATCGGCTGGGGCTGGCATGGAGCCAGGTGTTCTCCATCTCACTGGACGGCTGCGCGAAATACATGGAATACGCGGCGCGGGAATATCTGCTGGACGGCGGCAACAGCAACAAGAGCATTGTGGAAACGACGCTGGAGGTGATCGACCGCATGGGGCTGACCGCCGACGAATGCCGGATGCTGGAGGACGGCAACGTGGCCATCTGGTTCAAGGGCATCTATGACCGGTACACGCAGTATCGCCGCGACCACGCGATCTTAGGCGAATGCCTGCCGTATGGGCAGTTTATGAAGCAGCTGCGGAAAAGCGACCTCTATGTATGCGACCGGACGGTCATGCTGGGCGATAACCGCCGAAAGGGCACGATTCTGGATTATGGAATGCTGAAGCGCCGCTGCGATGTGGACGGTTTCCTACAAGCACAAATTGAGCCTTTGCGTTCTTCTGGTAACCAGTAACCGTTTTAACTATTTATTTAGAGCTACGCGGAAAACATTTTCGCTTTGTATGCGCGCACGCACACGCGCGTATATACGCGAACCTCTGCACAGAACGGTTACGACACGAAATAGTTACGGGAGGCGCTTGTGGCAGAACGGGATATTGTGGCCGCGATCCTGCGGCTGCTCAGGAAAACGCCGAACTGCTTCTGCTGGAAGGAGCACGGCGGGATGTATGGAACGGCAGGCATTCCGGATATCATTGCCTGCATTAACGGGAGGTTTGTGGCCTTCGAGGTCAAGACCGAAACCGGCAAGCTGACAAAGTTACAGGAAATCACGATGCAGAAAATCAGGAACGCAAAAGGACAGGCCTTCAAAGTGACCTCGGCGGCGGAGGTGGCCGCCATACTGAAAGAATTGGAGGTTATGCCTTATGAATAATGTGCCGATGACGGCCAAGGAATACCTTTCGCGGGCCTACCGTATCGACCAGCGGATCAATGCGAAGCTGATGCGCATTTCAGAGCTTCGTGCGCTGGCGCAGAAATGCACGGTGGCCTATGGCGGCGAACGGGTATCGCATACCCGAAACGTCGCTTCGCTGGAGGATTCGGTCATGAAGATCATGGAGGCAGAGAAAGAGCTGGACGTGCAGATCGACCTGCTGGTGGACACGAAGAAGGAAATTGAGAGCGTGATTGAGCGGGTTCCGGACGCGGATTGCCGCCTTCTGCTGGAAATGCGCTATCTGGCCATGGAGAGCTGGACGGAGATTGCCCGTCAGATGAATACCTATCGGATGCGGGTTTACAGGTTGCACGACAAGAGCCTCGAACTGGTGGCAGAGGTTCTACAGCAGAAGGGAGTGTGTGCGGATGCGTAAATATGGAGCGGAAGAACTGAGTTGTCGAAGCATTTTTGAGAGAGCCGCTACGCTATGCAGCAAGTTGGGCTTGCGCTGCCCTTCCTACGACACGGTGTACAATATGTTTCGTTCCGCCTTTCCGCTTCCCATCATTGTAGAAAACGACAGAGTGCGCATATGGATTGACCGATATTACATCGCCCATTGCATGGAAGACGGTGAAGTGCGCTACGTCTATCTGGCGCGGCGGCACATTAGCGAAGAGACTGCCTCTTATCGGAACGCTGCCAGAAATCGAGATGGGAACTATCGTCTGCCAGCGGAAATCGGCGCTCAATTTAAGAAGGCGAAGAAGTTCATGAGGTCGGAGCAATCTAACATCTGGGTGGAAGCATAAGCGGCGCAACGGCAGCGAAACTCACAAGCAGATTTCCATAACAAAAAATAAACAATGAAAAAGCCCCAATGTGCGCGGTGTTACATTTGGCCGTGCTATAATGGTAGAGTCAAAAGATGCAGAGCGGCCCTCTCGGAGCGATCCGGCGAGGGCCTTTTGTATGCGCGGAGGTCGGCTATGCCAAGGAAACCCAAGCATCCCTGCGGCTATCCCGGCTGCCCGGAGCTGACGGACAGGCAATACTGCCCTGCGCACCAGAAGCTGGTCACGTCCCGGTACAATCGCCACGGCCGAACGCCGGAAATGAAGAAAAGGTACAACGGCGCGTGGCCAGCGATTCGGCGCAGGTTTATTGCCGCGCATCCCCTGTGCGAAATGTGCAGGCGCGAGGGCCGGGTGACGGCAGCTGCGGAGGTGCACCATATCGTTCCGCTGTCGGCGGACGGCACCCATGATGAGAACAATCTCATGGCGCTGTGCAAGCCCTGCCATTCGAGAATCACGGCCCGTGAGGGCGGGCGCTGAGCGAAGGTCGCCTGTCAGGGAGCCGCAGGGGCCTCTCAAATCTCAAAATGACGGTCACCACATAGCGGGGCCGCCCCTTCGCGAAATATTTCGCGATTTCAAAATGGGTATATCAAGCCCGGCAACGGAGGTGACATCATGGCAAACGGACAGGGCGGCGCGCGCATTGGCGCAGGCCGCAAGAAAAAGGCGCTGGCGGACAACATTGCCGACGGCAATCCCGGCAAGCGCAAGCTGACCGTGCTGGATTTCACCGACAACGCCGCCGATTTGGAGGGCCAGCAGATGCCGCCGCCCAAGGCGTTTCTCGCCGCCAGGCAGAAAAACGGGAAAGACCTGCTGGCGGTGCAGGTGTACGAGGAAACATGGCGCTGGCTGGCGGAGCGGGAATGCGCTCGGCTCGTTCCGGCACAGATTCTGGAGCAGTACGCCATGGCCATCTCTCGCTGGATTCAGTGCGAGGAATGCATCACGGAATATGGCTTTCTGGCCAAGCATCCCACCACAGGAAATGCGATCCCGTCGCCCTATGTGGCCATGAGCCAGAGCTTTTCCAAGCAGGCCAATAACCTGTGGTATCAGATTTATCAGGTGGTGCGGGAAAACTGCTCCGTGGAATACAAAGGGGCCACGCCCCACGACGATATGATGGAACGCCTGCTGACCGCACGACGGGGAGGATAAACTTGAACATTCAAAACATCTCTTTAAGCGACATTCATCCGTATGCCCGGAATCCGCGCAAGAACGACGAGGCCGTCAAGAACGTGGCGGCCAGCATCCGGGAATTCGGCTTTCTGGTGCCGCTGGTCATCGACCGCAATCATGAAATTGTGGCTGGACACACCCGTTATAAGGCGGCAAAATCGCTGGGCATGAAGGAAGTGCCCTGCGTCATTGCGGACGAGCTGACCGAGGATCAGATCAAAGCGTTTCGTCTGGCCGACAATAAGGTCAGCGAGGCGGCTCAGTGGGACATGGATCTGCTGCCGCTGGAATTGGCGGACATCGTGATGCCCATGGCAGATTTCGGCTTTGAAACCATCTCCGACGCGGATTTCTCCGAAAATTTCACGCTAGACGACGGCGAAAAGAAGCCCTTTCAGCAGATTTCGATTACTGTCCATGACGAGCAGGCCAAGCTCATTCTGGCGGCGATCAAGTACGTCTACGACCAGAAGGCCGTGACGGAAACCTTTACCAACGAAAATCACAATGGAAACGGGCTGTATGAGGTGGTGCGCGAATGGGCCGAGCAAAAGAAATTACGATGAAGGTGATTCCTTCCAGCATCGCCAACCCTTTCATCAAGGCGCATCACTATTCTGGTAAGGTGGTCAACAACAGTAAGCTGCATTTCGGCGTGTTTCTGGATGGCCAGCTGCACGGCGTGATGAGCTACGGCCCGTCGCTGGATAAAAGCAAGATCATCGGGCTGGTGGAGGGCACGGGCTGGAACGAGTTTCTTGAGTTGAACCGCATGGCCTTCGACAGTGTGCTGCCGCGTAATTCGGAGAGCCGTGCCATCTCCATGAGCATCAAGCTGATTCGAAAGTACGCCCCGCAGGTGAAATGGATCATCTCCTTCGCGGACGCCTGCTCCTGCGGCGACGGTACGATCTACCGGGCCAGCAATTTTGTGTTGACAGGCATCAAGGAAAATCTGAACCTTGCTGAGCTGCCGGACGGCACGCGCGTCCACAAAATGACGCTGGCCAGCAATCTCACCACGCCGCGAAGGGAGCTGGGCGGCCTGACCTTCTTCGATGTGACTGGCGGCACCTATAATTTCAAGAAGTATCTGGATTATGTGGGCGCAAGGCCCATTCCCGGCTTCCAGCTGCGGTATATGTACTTTATCGACCCGAAATGCCGCAAACGGCTGACTGTGCCGGAAATACCGTTCTCCAAAAGTGACGAGCTTGGCGCTGGGATGTACAAGGGCGAAAAGGTCACGCAGGCGGCGCGCCATGCCATCCTTACGCCGAAGGAGGATGCAGATGGGCCGGGCTAAGGACATTGTGCTCAAGGTGATCCCGGCAACCATCGCCAATCCCTTTGTGAAGGCGCACCATTATTCCGGCAGCGTGGTAGGTAATTCCAAGCTGCACTTTGGCGTTTTTCTGGACGGCCAGCTGCACGGCGTGATGAGCTACGGCCCCAGCATGAATAAGCAGCAGATGATCGGCCTTGTGGAAGGCACGGGCTGGAACGAATTCATGGAGTTGAACCGCATGGCCTTCGACAGCGTGCTTCCGCGCAATTCCGAAAGCCGGGCCATTGCCATGAGCATCAAGCTGCTGAAGAAATACGCGCCGCAGGTCAAATGGCTGATTTCCTTCGCGGACGCCTGCTCCTGCGGTGACGGAACCATTTACCGGGCGGCGAATTTCGTACTGACTGGCATCAAGCCCAATGAGGCGCTGTGTATCCTGCCGGACGGTACGCGGCTGCATAAAATGGCGCTGTCGGCCAATCCCACCACGCCTCGAAAGGAGCTGGGCGGGCGCTGTTATTTTGACTATACCAACGGTCGCTTCGCCTGGAAGGAATTCCTGCAGGCCAGCGGCTCCCGTCTGCTGGAGGGCTGGCAGCTGCGGTATATCTATTTCATCGACCCGGAATGCCGCAAACGGTTGACCGTGCCGGAAATCCCATTCTCCAAAATTGACGAGATCGGCGCGGGAATGTATAAGGGAGAAAAAGTCACACAGGCCGCCAGGCACGCAATTACAACGCCGGAGTGATCCGGCTTTTTCATGTGCGGATAGGCTAACAGCAAACCGCCCGCCATACCCGGTGGGAATCGGAGGGGCAGCACCATCCTCCGCGCTCCATTTTTGAAAAGAGGTCATTATGGAACTCTGGGAATTAAAGCAAAAGCAGAGCCTGCCGCTGGAGGCCAAGATCGCCATGACGCTCCGGCGCATCCGGGAATGGTACGAATACTGGGATGGGAACGTCTACGTTTCCTTTTCAGGCGGGAAGGATAGCACGGTGCTGCTGCACCTCGTGCGCCAGTATTATCCGGATGTCCCCGCTGTGTTTTCGGATACCGGGCTGGAATTTCCGGAGATACGGGAATTCGTGAAAACTGTGCCAAATGTGACGTGGCTCCGGCCCGCGCTGACCTTTAAGAAGGTCATTGAGAAGCACGGCTATCCCGTCATCAGCAAGGAGCAGGCGCAGTGGATCGAGCGCGCCCGGCGCGGTGATCCGCAGGTCATCCGCGAAAAGCTGTACGGCATACGCCCGGACGGTTCGCATTCGCGCTTCTGCACCTCCGCCGAATGGCGGCGGCTGTTCAACGCGCCGTTCAGGATCAGCGCGGAATGCTGCAATGAGATGAAAAAGAAGCCGTTGAAGAAGTACGCCCACGAGACAGGCCGCGTTCCCATCATCGGCACCATGGCTTCCGAAAGCAAGCTGAGGGAGAAGAACTGGCTGAAAACCGGCTGCAACGCCTTCGAGGCCAAGCGGCCCGTTTCCATGCCCATGTCCTTCTGGCTGGAAAAGGACGTGTGGGATTATCTGCGGAAATATCAGGTTCCCTATTGCAAAATCTACGACATGGGCTATGAGCGCACCGGCTGCGTTTTCTGCATGTTCGGCGCGCATCTGGACGCCGAGCCCACCCGCTTTCAGCGTCTGCAAAAGACGCATCCCAAGCTCTGGCGCTACTGCATGAAGGACTGGGAGGCAGGCGGGCTGGGGATGCGCCCGGTGCTGGAGTATATCGGCATTCCGTATGAAAATTATCAGAGGGAGTAACACATGGACATTCAGAAAGTCCCAGCCAGCCGGTTGAACGCGGCGGCCTACAATCCTCGCAAAGACCTGAAGCCCGGCGACAGAGAGTATGAGAAGCTCAAGCGCTCCATCTCGGAGATTGGCTTTGTGGAGCCGGTAATCTGGAACCGTCAGACTGGGAACGTCGTGGGCGGCCATCAGCGGCTGAAGGTGCTGGTCGATCTGGGCCAGCAGGAAATCGACTGCGTGGTGGTCGATCTCGACCTTCAGCAGGAAAAGGCGCTGAACATCGCTCTCAATAAGATTCAGGGCGATTGGGACGAAGGCAAGCTGGCTTCCCTCATGGCAGAGTTTGACGCTTCAGCCTTCGACGTATCGCTCACAGGTTTTGACGCGGAGGAAGTGGACGCGCTGCTGAACAAATTCTATTCTCATGAGGCCACAGAGGACGATTTCGATGCGGAAGGCGAAAAGAAGAAAATCGCAGACGCGGGCGGCCCGTTGACTCAGCCCGGCGATTGCTGGCGGCTGGGCGACCATCTGCTGCTCTGCGGCGATGCTGCCGATCCCGCCGCCTATGAAAAGTTGCTGGGAAGCGAACAGGCGCAATGCGCCGTGACCTCGCCGCCCGCCGATCCGAAGGAATACGCGAAGGATGGCTTGGAGCCGTGGCTGAATCGCATGGCAGAGGTCATTCGGCTGCTGACACATCATGTCGGGATCATCTGCTGGCAGACCGCCGACCTGATGAAAACCGGCAGTCCGTTCATTGAGCCGCTGTCCTTCCATTCCAACCGGCTGTTTGCGGACGAGAATTTTCGTCCGCTGTGGATTCGCGTCTGGAAGATGACCGGCAGCGTGCCTGCCACGGCGCTGCAAAGCACCTCCAACAAGCCCGCGCCGGAATTCGACTATGTAACGGCCTACGCCAGCGACGCGCCCGAGACGTATAACGATCAGGAATATGCCTGGGTATCGGCCTACGCCGCCCACGCATTCCAGTTCGTGAAGCGCCTGACCCGCGAGGAACGGCGCAAGTGGGGCTATGCGGGCGTGTGGGAAATCGCCGCCATGCACAGCGACAAGTGCGCCGAGCCGCAGATTCCGGTGGAGCTGCCCTGGCGCTGTCTCAAGATGCACAGTGATCTGCACGGTCTGATTCTCAATCCGTTTGCCGGTCTGGGCACTACGCTGATCGCCTGCGAACAGTCCGGGCGGCGCTGCCGGGCCGTGGAAAGTGACCCGCTGCATTGCGACCTGATCGTGCGCCGCTGGGAGCAATTCACCGGCGAAAAGGCCGAGAAAATCGAAACATAACTTAAAAATTTCTGTCTGTTTTTCGAGGAAAAGAGCTTTCTTTTTCGGCGTGTCTCTGGTAACACTCAGTCAGCCGGAAGGCACACAAAAAGGAGGCAATCATCATGAACAGACTTTTCGCAGAAACCTACGCCAAGGATCAGGAGATCGAGGCCCGTTGCGACGCCGCCGAGCTGAAGAACGATCAAGCGGCCATGGAACAGGCCCGCACCGACCATTTCGCACTGGAGGCCAGCATTCAGGCGCAGGGCAAGCCCTTCGAGCTGCTCTACAGCCTGTACGCCGCGGCCATGAAGGTGGGCAACCAGTACAGCGACATTTCCGAGTTGCATGAGTATCAGGACGCGGCAACGCTTATTGCCAGCTTCCGCAAATACGGTGTCGAAGCTTTTACCTTTTCTTCAGGCTGGTCGAGCGCGGTGGAAAGCGCATGGACCTTCCTGCAGAACGGCTGCGCACTGGCGGGCATGGTTGAGATCAACGGCCCGCACAAGGCCTTTGGCAGCGACACATACGAGAAGCGCCCGGCCTTCCTGTTCCGGGTGCAGTAAGGAGGCGGTCAGGATGCTACAAATTGGCAGGTATACCGCGCCGCAGGACGGGCGGCCCGCAATCGTTCAGCGGGAATTCTACGGTCAGGGCTACATTTTCAAGGATGAGACCGCTTTCCTTTCTCATCCGGATCAGGTCTGCTATGTGCCGGAGCTTTCCGACACGGCCTATACCCACAACGATCTGCTTGCCCTGTGCGACGGGCAGGAAAAGCTGGCGCAGCGCTGCTTCGACTGCCTGAACTGGCAGAGCCCGACAACGTGGGTGGATGAGCAATTCATCTTCGGCGAATGGGTGCGCTGCGAGGAATGCCACCGTGTGTATGACGCGGAAGAGCATTCCTCCTGCCCGCATTGCATAGGAGGCGCGGCGCTGTGAACAGATATACCTTCATGGAGATGGACGGTGCGCTGGCCGAGCGCCTGAACGAGATTCTGCTGGAGCTGCCCAAGAAAGCGCCCTATAAAGAGCGCAGGGCCGAAGCCGACGAGGCGCTGGAGAAATTCTGGGCCATGCTGGAGGGCAACGAAGCTCTGCAGGAGCATCTGGACGATGTGCTGAGCCTGATGCGCGCCTATGCCTTCGATCAGAATCGGGCCTGCTACCTGCAGGGTGTTCGAGATTTCCGCGGGCTGATGCTGGGCACGGTTCCCACGCTGGAGGAAGGAGACGATTCGGATGGCGAATAAGACCTTTACGATAGGAAAACTCATGGCGACGCGCGGCGTGACCGACAAGATGAACGACTGCCCGGAATTCGAGCGGTTTGCGCGGCAGGCCTTCGCCCGGTATCGCCGCTGCGATTGGGGCGATCTGACGGAGAGCGACAAGCGGCAGAACGACGAGGCCGTGCGCAATGGCGACGACCGCATTCTGGCGGCCTACATTCACCCGGAGCACCCGGACTGGAAAATCTGGATCATCACCGAATGGGACAGAAGCGCCACTACGCTGCTGTTTCCAGAAGAGTACTGATGGAGGCGCGCCATGAACGAATTTCCTTCTCCGTCTGTGGTGGCGCGCATTCGCGCCGAATACCCCGCGGGCTGCCGGGTGGCGCTGGTTTCCATGGGGCCAGATCCCTATTCCCGGCTGAAGCCCGGCGACGAGGGCACGGTATTCCATGTGGACGATGCGGGCACGGTGCATGTGAATTGGGACTGCGGCTCGACGCTGGGCATGGTGTACGGCGTGGATGTGATCCGAAAGCTGTGATTTGAGCGGGCCGGAAACGGCCTGCTTTTCTTCTGCAAAAACGGCGTCTGAGCTTGCTTTTCAGGGGCGTCTCTGGTAACACTCACTCACATCAAACGAAGGAGGCACTTCCCATGAAAAGCATCCAGCAGACCCGCGACGAATTCTTCCGCCTCATGGCTGACAACGGCTTTGAATCCACCGGCAGCGCCGACTACGACGGCAACGTGATCTTTGCCCGCGAATGGACGCGCACCTGTCAGGTGGTCTGGTACGGCGAGCGCACCAGCACCTACCGCGTTACTGCCCGGATCAGCTTCGGCACGCCGCTCATTCAGCTGTACGAAAACGGCCGCCTGCTGGGCCAGCGCGACTATTCCAGCCCCAGGCGCGCCATGAACGCCATCCGCGAGATCGTCCGCTGCGCGGGCTACGCCATGTAGGAGGGAATGCAGATGAACGAGCTTTTCGCCAACTGGCTTCACTCCGACGACAAGGGCCTGCTCCGGCTGGTTCTTCCCCGCGAAACCTATCTTTTCCTTCGCGCGGAAAAACACCCCGGCTTCGATTATCTGTACTGCCAGCGGCAGTATAGCAGCGACGGCCTGCGCCGCAAGGACAGCTTTCAGTATGCGGGTCTCTATTGCGCGGCGGACGGCCTGATCTACGATGCGGATTACGCGCTGACGCATATGGACGGCGCGGATAAAACGCTCCCGGCCCGCTCCTACGAAGCCCTGCGCAGGCAGCTGCAGCAGGACGTGCGCGCCATGATCGAGCAGCGCGTGAATAATGACCGCGGCAACCTGACGGTGCATGAGCTGACCGACGAGAAATTCCTCTGCGCGCTGGACGCCTATCGCAAGTATTACGCCGCCCGCGATGTGCGGCAGCGGTATCTGGAAACCGGCGAACTGGACAGCGACGGATTTCACTGCCGGTATGTTCCGGAGGGATGGACGGAGGATTCGTTCCTCTCCTATATCGCCGATCCGCTGGCCTACGCGGAGCAGGAGGCGGAGCGCTACTGGTCGGAAAATCAGGAAGCAATGTACCTGCAATTTCTGGAGCAGGATGCGCGGGACGCGGAACAGGCTGCGATTGCGGAGAATCCGCAAAATCCCGTTCACATCGTCCGGCAGATCATGGCCGTCATGAACACCAGCGGTGCGAAAACCGTGAATGTGACCGTGCGGAAGGATGGGAAAGAACTGACCTTCAAGACGGAGACCGGCGACCTGCGCCGGGATTGCACGGGCGGCTATTCGCACTGGCATATGATTGCAGCCGACCGGCGCAGATTTTTCGAATGCTTTGGCCGGAACGCCGAATACAAACCGGAGGAAATCCTCCGTATCACCTATGGCCGCAGCATATTATATGAAGCAAACGGTTGACGGCCGCAGCCCCGCAAGGGGCTTTTTTCATGCTCACTGAAAGGAGGCCGCATTGGCAAACCCCATTCATAAGACAAAGCACGGCTATTATGTCGCCTCCTTCGCCAGCGGCGGCGAGTTTTTGTTTGACGAGATCGACCTGCCGCTGATCCGCGCTCATACCTGGCATCTGGGCAAGCGCGGCTATCCGGCCACGCATATCGGCAGCAGAACGGTCGTGCTGCACCGGCTGCTGTTTCCGGACGTGCAGGAATATGAGATCGACCATATCAACGGCGACAAGCTGGACAACCGCCGCCGAAACCTGCGGCTGTGCACGCATCAGCAGAATGCCTTCAACCAGAAGCGCCGCCGCACCAACACCAGCGGCTATATCGGCGTGAGCTATGCCCGCGGGCGCAGCTGCTTTGAGGCGTACATTCATCATCATGGGCGCAAGCATCATCTGGGACTGTTCCCGGACGCCTTACTGGCGGCCCGGACGCGGGATTGTGTGGCCCGGCTGCTGTTTGGCGAGTATGCCCGGCTGAATTTCCCGAAGGGAGGCGGCAAACGTGGCCCGCGCTAAGAAGTACCAACCCACGGAATTCATGCTGTCCACCTCGCATTACGACAAGGAGCGCGCCGGTCATGCCGTCAATTTCATTCAATCGCTGAAGCACACCAAGGGCGTGTGGGCCGGACAGCCGTTTCTGCTGTTCGACTGGCAGGAGAAGATCATCCGCGACCTGTTTGGCACCATCAAGGCCAACGGCTACCGGCAATTCAACACGGCCTTCGTGGAAATCTGTAAAAAGGCCGGCAAGAGCGAGCTGGCCGCCGCCGTGGCGCTGTATATGCTGGCGGGCGACGGCGAGGAAGGCGCGGAGATTTACGGCTGCGCCAACGACCGGCAGCAGGCCAGCATCGTATTCGATGTGGCCAAGGACATGGTGCTCCAGTGCCCGGCGCTGCTCAAGCGCATCAAGATCGTGGAGAGCCAGAAGCGCCTCGTGTATCTGCCCACACGTGGAATTTATCAGGTGCTGTCCTCGGAGGTCGCCTCCAAGTACGGCTACAACGTTCACGCCTGTATCTTCGACGAGCTGCTGGGTCAGCCCAACCGAAAGCTGTTCGACGTTATGACGAAGGGCTCCGGCGCGGCCCGCAAGCAGCCGCTGAATTTCGTCATTACAACCGCCGGTTCAGACAAAAACAGCATCTGCTACGAGGTACATTCCAAGGCGCTGGACATTCTGGAGGGACGAAAGCACGATTCCACATTCTACCCGGTGGTGTATTCCACGCCCACGGACGCGGATTGGACAGACCCTAAGGTCTGGAAGGCGGTGAATCCGTCGCTGGGCAAGACGGTGGACATCGAGTATTACAAGACGGCCTGCGAAAGCGCCAAGCAGAATCCCGCCGAGGAAATGCAGTTTCGGCAATTCCATCTGTGCCAGTGGACGAGCGCCACCACCCGCTGGATGCCCATGGACAAATGGGACGCCTGCGCCTATCCGGTCGATCCGGAGCGGCTGCGTGGGCGGGTGTGCTATGGCGGGCTCGACCTTTCCAGCACCACGGACATCACGGCCTTCGTGCTGGTCTTTCCTCCGGAAGATGATGAAGATAAATACGAAATTCTGCCGTTCTTCTGGCTGCCGGAGGATTCTATTGACCTGCGCGTGCGCCGGGATCACGTGCCCTATGATACATGGGCGCAGCAGGGGTTGGTGTACACCACCGAGGGGAACGTCATTCACTATGGCTACATCGAGGAATTCATCGAAGAGCTGGGCACGAAGTACAACATCCGCGAAATCGCCTTCGACCGCTGGGGCGCGGTGCAGATGACGCAGAATCTGGAGGGGCTGGGCTTTACGGTGGTACCCTTCGGTCAGGGCTACAAGGATATGTCGCCGCCCACCAAGGAATTGTTGAAGCTGACACTGGAGGGAAAGCTGGCCCACGGCGGCCATCCGGTGCTGCGCTGGATGGTAGACAACGTGACGATCCGTTCCGATCCTGCCGGGAATATCAAAGCGGACAAAGAGAAAAGTACAGAAAAAATAGACGGAGCCATCGCCACCATCATGGCGCTGGATCGTGCGATCCGACATGAGGGCGACGGCGCGTCCGTCTATGACGAGAGAGGGCTGTTGTTTATATGAACGTATTCGGGAAGCTGTTCAAGGCGCGGGACAAGCCCCGCAACTCGCTGAACGGCAGCGGCTATTCCTTTCTGTTCGGCAATACCGTGGCGGGCAAAACCGTCAATGAGCGCAGCGCCATGCAGATGTCGGCGGTGTACGCCTGCGTGCGGATTCTCTCCGAGGCCATCGCCGCGCTGCCGCTGCATTTCTACCAGTACAACGCCGCGGGCGGCAAGGAAAAGGCGCTGCGGCATCCGCTGTACAACCTGCTCCACGATGAGCCGAACCCGGAAATGACGGCATTTTCCTTCCGGGAAACCCTCATGACGCACCTGCTCCTCTGGGGCAACGGCTATGCGCAGATCGTGCGTA